>JAESFG010000214.1_pt1 | contig 156841 bp, 170 predicted proteins | sample 9269371 | NCBI WGS metagenome assembly JAESFG01 (sample SAMN14506227, study PRJNA617093) | algae metagenome | isolation source: Aetokthonos hydrillicola CCALA 1050 (B3-Florida) and co-occurring... | place: USA: South Carolina | collected 2013-01-01 | reverse complement strand
CCCGTCCTTCCGCGTCTCGACCGATCATGAGAGCGGCCAGACGATCATCAAGGGCATGGGCGAGCTTCACCTCGACATCCTCGTCGACCGGATGCGCCGCGAGTTCAAGGTCGAGGCCAATGTCGGCGCGCCGCAGGTCGCCTATCGCGAATATCTCGCCAAGCCCGTCGAGCTCACCTACACGCACAAGAAGCAGTCGGGCGGCTCGGGCCAGTTCGGCGAGGTCAAGGTCAAGCTGGCGCCGGGCGAGCGCGGCAGCGGCTTCCAGTTCATCGACTCGATCAAGGGCGGCAATATTCCGAAGGAATATATCCCCTCGGTCGAGAAGGGGATGCGCGAGACCGCCGAGACGGGATCGCTGATCGGCTTTCCGATCATCGACTTCTCGGTCGAGCTGCTCGACGGCAAATATCACGACGTCGACTCCTCGGCGCTCGCGTTCGAGATCGCCGGTCGCGGCGCGATGCGCGAGGCGGCGCAGAAGGCGGGCATCAAGCTGCTCGAGCCGATCATGAAGGTCGAGGTGGTGACGCCCGAGGATTATCTCGGCGACGTCATCGGCGACCTCAACTCGCGGCGCGGGCAGATCCAGGGCACCGACAGCCGGGGCAATGCCCAGGTGGTCGAGGCGATGGTCCCCCTCGCCAACATGTTCGGCTATGTGAACCAGCTGCGGTCCTTCACCCAGGGCCGCGCGCAGTACACCATGCAGTTCTCGCACTATGACGAAGTGCCGCAGAACGTCGCCGACGAGGTGAAGGCGAAGATGGCCTGACGCGCGTCCGGCGCCGGTCCGCCGGTGCCGGAAGAGCGGACAAGAAGGGCTGGCATTCTGGAAATTTGCTGCTATGGGGGCGCCTTCGCGAGGCTTCCCCGAGCGGTTGAACCCAAGCTATCAGGACAAGAAGAGGTAGGTAATGGCTAAGGCTAAATTCGAGCGGACGAAGCCGCACTGCAACATCGGGACGATCGGCCACGTCGACCATGGCAAGACCTCGCTGACCGCCGCGATCACCAAGGTGCTGGCCGAGACCGGCGGCGCCACCTTCGTCGATTATGCCAACATCGACAAGGCGCCCGAGGAGCGCGAGCGCGGCATCACGATTTCGACCGCTCACGTCGAGTACGAGACCGATGCGCGCCACTATGCGCATGTCGACTGCCCCGGCCACGCCGACTATGTGAAGAACATGATTACCGGCGCCGCGCAGATGGACGGCGCGATCCTCGTCGTGTCGGCGACCGACGGCCCGATGCCGCAGACGCGCGAGCACATCCTGCTCGCCCGCCAGGTCGGCGTGCCGCAGCTCGTCGTGTTCATGAACAAGGTCGACCTCGTCGATGACCCGGAAATCCTGGAGCTGGTCGAGCTTGAGGTGCGCGAGCTGCTCTCCAGCTATGACTTCGACGGCGACAACATCCCGATCATCCCCGGCTCGGCGGTCAAGGCGCTCGACGGCACCAATGACGAGATCGGCAAGCAGGCCGTTCTGAAGCTCATGGCGGCGGTCGACGCGTTCATCCCGCAGCCCGACCGTCCGGTCGACCGTCCGTTCCTGATGCCGATCGAGGACGTGTTCTCGATCTCGGGTCGCGGCACCGTCGTTACCGGCCGTGTCGAGACCGGCATCGTCAAGGTCGGCGAGGAAGTCGAGATCGTCGGCATCAAGGACACGCGCAAGACGACCGTCACCGGCGTCGAGATGTTCCGCAAGCTGCTCGACGAAGGCCGCGCGGGCGACAATATCGGCGCGCTGATCCGCGGCGTGGGCCGTGACGAGGTGGAGCGTGGCCAGGTGCTCGCCAAGCCCGGCACGATCACCCCGCACACCGAGTTCGAGGCCGAGGTCTATGTCCTCTCGAAGGAGGAGGGTGGCCGCCACACGCCGTTCTTCGCCAACTATCGTCCGCAGTTCTACTTCCGCACGACCGACGTGACGGGCGAGGTGAAGCTGCCCGAGGGCACCGAGATGGTCATGCCGGGCGACAATGTGAAGCTGGGCGTCAAGCTCATCGCGCCGATCGCGATGGACCAGGGCCTGCGCTTCGCCATTCGCGAGGGCGGCCGGACCGTCGGCGCGGGGGTTGTCAGCACGATCACCAAGTAATATAGGCGGCGGGCCGACCGGGTCTTAATGATTCGGTCGGCTTGCTGTTTCATGAAGGCGCTTCGCCACGGCCCGGCCGGTGTGAAGCGCTTTTGTTTCGGCTCTTTCGCATCGGTAGTGTGGACTCATGGAAACGCAGAACATCCGTATCCGCCTCAAGGCATTCGACCATCGCGTGCTCGACCAGGCGACCGGCGACATCGCCGATACCGCGCGCCGCACCGGCGCGCTCATTCGCGGACCCATCCCACTGCCGACGCGCATCGAGAAGTTCACGGTCAACCGTGGGCCGCATATCGACAAGAAGAGCCGCGAACAGTTCGAGGTTCGCACCTACAAGCGGATGCTGGACATCGTCCAGCCGACGCCGCAGACGGTCGACGCGCTGATGAAGCTCGACCTCGCCGCGGGCGTCAACGTGGAAATAAAGCTGGCCTGAGGCCGGTTCGACATCGGGATACCGCCGGACCTGGTCCGGGCCGCGTCCCCCGTCGCGCTCCTCCCCGAGGGGAGCGCATCCAGCCCGGACGGGGTGACGCGCGAAATTGGATGGGCTGGCCCGAGGGACGTCAGGTCTCGCGGGTCTTTTTCGTGGGATACGCCCCGCGCCCTCGCGCCGGGCCTCTGTTGGGAGACTGGATCATGCGCACTGGCGTGATCGCGAAGAAAGTGGGGATGACCCGCCTGTTCCAGGACGACGGCCGCCATGTGCCCGTCACCGTCCTGGCGCTCGAAGGCAATCAGGTCGTCGCCCGCCGCGAAGCCGATCGCGACGGCTATGTCGCGGTGCAACTCGGCGCCGGCGTTGCCAAGGCGAAGAACGTCGCCAAGCCGCAGCGCGGCCATTTCGGCAAGGCCGAGGTCGAACCGAAAGCCAAGGTCGCCGAGTTCCGCGTGGCCGAGGACGCGCTGCTCGATGTCGGCGCGGAGATCGCCGCCGATCATTTCATCGCCGGCCAGCTCGTCGATGTGACCGGCCATACCCAGGGCAAGGGCTTTGCCGGCGCGATGAAGCGCTGGGGCTTCGGCGGTATGCGCGCGACGCACGGCGTCTCGATCAGCCACCGCGCCCATGGCTCGACCGGCAACCGCCAGGATCCGGGCCGCGTGTTCAAGAACAAGAAGATGGCCGGCCATATGGGCGACCGGCAGCGCACGCAGCAGAATCTGGAGGTGGTGCGCACCGATGTCGAGCGTGGCCTCCTGTTCATCAAGGGCAGCGTGCCGGGTTCGAAGGGCACCTGGCTGCTGGTCAGCGATGCCGTCAAGGTCGCGCGCCCGGCCGACGTGCCCTATCCCGCCAGCCTCCGCCAGGCGGCCAACAGCAACAGCGCTCCCGCTGACGTCCCGGCCGAAGAGGCCGTGGCGCCGGAAGCCACCGAAGGCCAGGAGGGCTGACAGGTCATGAAGGTCACGGTTCAATCCCTCGACGGCGGCAAGGCCGCGGGCGACGTGGAGCTTAACGACGCCGTGTTCGGCGTCACCCCGCGCGCCGACATCCTCCACCGCGTCGTCACCTGGCAGCTCGAAAAGCGCCGCGCCCCGGCGCGCGCCGCGCGTGAACGCTCCGACGTCGCCCGCACCGGCAAGAAGTTCGGCCGGCAGAAGGGCGGCGGCACCGCCCGCCACGGCGACCGCAAGGCGCCGATCTTCATCGGCGGCGGCAAGGCCATGGGGCCGCGCGCGCGCACTTTCGGCCATGATCTCAACAAGAAGGTCCGGGCATTGGGCCTCAAAATGGCGCTCTCCGCCAAGGCGCAGGCCGGCGCGCTCACCATCGTCGACAATCTCGACGTCAAGGACGGCCGCACCAGGGAGCTGGCCGGGCACCTCGCCCGCCTCAACCTCGGCAAGGCGCTGTTCATCGACGGCGAGGCGGTCAATGTGAGCTTCGCGAAGGCCTCGTCCAACCTCGTCGGGGTGGATGTGCTGCCGGCGGTCGGGGCCAATGTCTATGACATCCTTCGCGCCGACACGCTCGTCCTGACGCGCGCGGCGGTCGAGAAGCTGGAGGCGCGTTTCCATGGCTAAGAAGCAGGAACAGGCGGTCGCGACGCGTCATTACGACGTGCTCGTCGCGCCGCACATCACCGAAAAGGCGACGCTGGTCTCCGAGCACAACGCGGTGGTCTTCAAGGTCGCGCGCGACGCGACCAAGCCGGAGATCAAGGCGGCGGTCGAGGCGATTTATGGCCGCAAGGTCAAGAGCGTGAACACGCTCGTCGCCAAGGGCAAGACGAAGCGGTGGAAGGGCAAGCCCTACACGCGCAGCGACGTCAAGAAGGCGGTCGTGACCCTCGTCGAGGGTCAGGAGCCCATCGACATCACATCGGGCATCTGAGGCGAGACAGGGCCATGGCACTCAAGCATTACAACCCGACCAGTCCCGCCCGGCGCGGCCTGATCCTTGTCGACCGTTCGGCGCTGCACAAGGGCAAGCCCGTCAAGGCGCTGACCGAGGGCAAGCGCAAGACCGGCGGCCGCAACAACAAGGGGCATGTCACCTCGCGCGGCATCGCCGGCGGCCACAAGCAGCGCTATCGCATCGTCGATTTCAAGCGCCGCAAGTGGGACGTCGAGGCGACGGTCGAGCGGCTGGAATATGATCCCAACCGCACCGCCTTCATCGCGCTCGTCACCTATGCCGACGGCGAGCAGGCCTATATCCTCGCGCCGCAGCGGCTCTCGCCGGGCGACAAGGTGATCGCGGGCAAGAAGACCGACGTGAAGCCGGGCAACGCGATGGAGCTGGGGCAGATGCCCGTCGGCACCATCCTCCACAATGTCGAGATGAAGCCGGGCAAGGGCGGCCAGATCGCCCGTTCCGCCGGCACCTATGTCCAGCTCGTCGGCCGTGACCGGGGCATGGTCATCGTGCGGCTGGGCTCGGGCGAGCAGCGCTACCTGCGCGCCGACTGCATGGGCACGGTGGGCGCGGTGTCGAACCCCGACAACGCCAACCAGAACCTCGCCAAGGCCGGCCGCAACCGCTGGCTCGGCCGCCGGCCGCTGACGCGCGGCGTCGCCAAGAACCCGGTCGACCACCCGCATGGCGGCGGCGAGGGCCGGACCTCGGGCGGCCGTCACCCGGTGACCCCCTGGGGCAAGCCGACCAAGGGCGGCCGCACCCGCCACAACAAGGCGACCGACAAGTTCATCATCCGGTCGCGTCACGCGAAGAAGAAGAGGTAAGCGATGGCTCGTTCCGTCTGGAAAGGCCCCTTTGTGGACCTGCACCTGCTGCGCAAGGCCGAGGCCGCGCAGGACAGCGGTGGCCGCGCCCCGATCAAGACCTGGTCGCGCCGCTCCACCATCCTGCCGCAGTTCGTGGGCCTCACCTTCAGCGTCTATAACGGCAGGAAGCACGTCCCGGTCTCCGTGAACGAGGACATGGTCGGGCACAAGCTGGGCGAGTTCGCGCCGACGCGCTACTTCCCCGGCCACGCCGCCGACAAGAAGGGCAAGCGCTGATGGGCAAGGCAAAATCCCCCCGCCGCGTCGCGGACAACGAGGCGCTGGCCGTCGGCACGAGCATTCGCGGCTCGGCGCAGAAGCTCAATCTCGTCGCCGCGCTCATCCGCGGCCGCAAGGTCGAGGACGCGATGAACGTCCTCGCCTTCTCCAAGAAGGCGATGGCCGTCGACGTGCGCAAGGTGCTCGCATCGGCCGTGGCGAACGCGGAGAACAACCACAATCTCGATGTCGACGCGCTCGTCGTCGCGGAAGCCTCGGTCGGCAAGGCGCTGACCATGAAGCGCTTCCACGCGCGCGGCCGCGGCAAGTCGACGCGCATTATCAAGCCGTTCAGCCGCGTCCGCATCGTGGTGCGCGAACAGACCGAAGAGGCGTAAGCACATGGGTCACAAGAGCAATCCGATCGGGCTGCGCCTGCAGATCAACCGCACCTGGGACAGCCGCTGGTTCGCGGAAGGCGACGATTACGGCCGGCTGCTGCTGGAGGATCTCAAGATCCGCCAGTATGTCATGAAGACCCTGCCGCAGGCGGCGATCAGCAAGGTGGTGATCGAGCGTCCGGCCAAGCTGTGCCGGGTGTCCATCTATGCCGCGCGCCCCGGTGTCATCATCGGCAAGAAGGGCGCCGACATCGAGAAGCTGCGCAAGGCGCTGGGCGCGATGACGGCGAGCGACGTGTCGCTCAACATCGTCGAAATCCGCAAGCCGGAGATCGACGCCAAGCTCGTCGCGCAGGGCGTCGCCGACCAGCTCGAGCGCCGCATCGCCTTCCGCCGCGCCATGAAGCGCGCGGTGCAGTCGGCGCTGCGCCTGGGTGCCGAGGGCATCAAGATCACCTGCGGCGGACGCCTCGGCGGCGCGGAGATCGCGCGCGTCGAATGGTATCGCGAGGGCCGGGTGCCGCTGCACACGCTGCGCGCCAATGTCGATTATGCCGAGGCCGAGGCGCACACCGCCTATGGCGTCTGCGGCGTCAAGGTCTGGATCTTCAAGGGCGAAATCCTGGGTCATGATCCCATGGCGCAGGACCGGCTGATGATGGAGGCGCAGACCTCCGGCGTCCGTCCGGCGCGCTGAGCGAGAAGAGAGTTAGAGCGTCATGCTGCAACCGAAGAAAATGAAGTTCCGCAAGACCTTCAAGGGTCGAATCCATGGCGATGCCAAGGGCGGGACGGCGCTCAATTTCGGCTCCTATGGCCTCAAGGCCATGGAGCCCGAGCGCATCACCGCGCGTCAGATCGAGGCCGCGCGCCGCGCGATCACGCGCCACATCCGCCGCCAGGGCCGGCTGTGGATCCGCGTGTTCCCCGACGTGCCGGTCTCGAAGAAGCCCGCCGAGGTCCGTCAGGGCAAGGGCAAGGGATCGGTCGAATATTGGGCGGCGCGGGTGAAGCCGGGCCGCATCCTGTTCGAGCTCGACGGCGTGCCGGGCGAGCTTGCCGCCGAGGCCTTTTCGCGCGCCGCGATGAAGCTGCCGATCAAGACCAAGGTCGTCGCCCGCCTCGGCGACACCTCGCATCTTGGAGCCTGAGCCCATGAAGACCGCTGACCTCCGCACCAAGTCGGACGACGAGCTCACCAGCGAGCTCGGCAATCTGAAGCGCGAGCAGTTCAACCTGCGCTTCCAGGCCGCGACCAACCAGCTCGAGCGCCCCAGCCGGGTGCGCGAGGTGCGTCGCGCCATCGCCAAGATCAAGACGCTGCAGACCGAGCGCGCCCGCTCGGCCGCGGCGAAGTAAGGAAGGACACCAGCCATGCCCAAGCGCGTGCTGACGGGAACGGTGGTTTCCGACAAGGGTGACAAGACGGTCGTGGTCCGCGTGGAGCGCAAGGTGAAGCACCCGCTCTACGGCAAGATCATCCGCCGCTCGAAAAAGTATCACGCTCATGACGATGCCAACGAGTATCGCGAGGGCGAGACGGTGCGGATCGAGGAGACGGCGCCGATCTCGAAGCTCAAGACCTGGAAGGTGATCGAACGGGTGGACACCCATCGCTCGCCGGAAGTGGCGGCCTGAGGGCCGGCAGACATTTTCGGAACCGCCGGGTGATCCCGGTAGGCCAGATGAGAAGGAACCGGATCGATGATCCAGATGCAATCCAATCTTGAGGTCGCCGACAACAGCGGCGCCAAGCGCGTCCAGTGCATCAAGGTGCTCGGCGGCTCGAAGCGGCGCTTCGCGGGCGTCGGCGACATCATCGTCGTCAGCGTCAAGGACGCCGTGCCGCGCGGCCGCGTCAAGAAGGGCGACGTGCACCGCGCCGTGATCGTGCGCACCGCCAAGGACGTGCGCCGTCCCGACGGCAGCGTCATCCGCTTTGACAGCAACGCGGCGGTGCTGGTGAACAAGAACGCGGAGCCGATCGGCACCCGCATTTTCGGCCCGGTGGTCCGTGAGCTGCGCGCGCGCAACTTCATGAAGATCATCAGCCTGGCGCCGGAGGTGCTGTGATGAGCGCCGCGAAGATCAAGAAGGGCGACAAGGTCGTCGTCCTGGCCGGCAAGGACAAGGGCCGCTCGGGCACCGTGCTGCAGGTCATGCCGCGCGAGGACAAGGTGCTGGTCGAGGGCGTCAACGTCCACGCGCGGCACCGCAAGCCCGACCAGGCCAATCCGCAGGGCGGCATCGAGCGCAAGCCCGCGCCGCTCCACATTTCCAACGTCGCCGTGGCCGACAAGGACGGCAAGCCGACCCGCGTCCGCTTCGAGGATCGCGACGGCAAGAAGGTCCGCGTCGCGGTCAAGTCGGGGGAGGTCATCAATGGCTGACAACTATATCCCGCGCTCCAAGCAGCTCTATGACGGCACGATCGTCAAGGCGATGACGGAGAAGTTCGGCTACAAGAACCCCATGCAGGTGCCCAGGATCGAGAAGATCGTCCTCAACATGGGCGTGGGCGAGGCGACCCAGGACAAGAAGAAGGTCACCTCGGCTGCTGAGGAGATGGAACTGATCGCCGGGCAGAAGCCGGTCATCACCAAGGCGAAGAAGTCGATCGCGCAGTTCAAGCTGCGCGAGGGGATGCCGATCGGCGCGAAGGTCACGCTGCGCCGCGAGCGGATGTACGAGTTCCTCGACCGGCTGGTGACGGTGGCGATGCCGCGCATCCGCGACTTCCGGGGGCTCAACCCCAAGTCGTTCGACGGGCGCGGCAACTACGCCTTCGGGATCAAGGAGCAGATCATCTTCCCCGAGATCAACTACGACCGCATCGACAAGGTGCGCGGCCTCGACGTGATCGTCACGACGACGGCGCAGACCGACGACGAGGCGCGCGAGCTGCTGCGGCTGTTCGGCTTCCCCTTCCCCCAGGAAGCGCAGAAGCAGGCGGCTTAACCCGTATCCGTTCCCCCGCGCAGGCGGGGGTCCATGGGCTCCCGCCTTCGCGGGAGCACACGAAAAGGAAGAAGAGAACTTAAGTCATGGCGAAACTGAGTTCGATCAACAAGAACGAGCGGCGCAAGAAGCTGGCGAAGAAATATGCCGGCAAATATGCGCGGCTCAAGGCGATCGCGAACGACACCGCGCTCGACGAGAGCGAACGGCTGATCGCGCGCCTCAAGATGGCGGAGATCCCGCGCAACGGCAACCCGACCCGCATCCGCAACCGCTGCGAGCTGACCGGGCGCCCGCGCGCTTATTACCGCAAGTTCCGTCTCGCCCGCGTCATGCTGCGCGATCTGGCCAACAAGGGCCTGATCCCCGGCGTCACCAAGTCGAGCTGGTAAGGATCAAGAGATGGCATTGACCGATCCCCTGGGTGACATGCTCACCCGCATCCGCAACGGCCAGCAGGCGCGCAAGGACAGCGTGGTGAGCCCCGCGTCCAAGCTGCGCGCCCGCGTGCTCGACGTGCTCCAGCGCGAAGGCTATATCCGCGGCTACAGCGAGGAAGATCTCGGCTCGCACAAGGGTCTGCGGATCGAGCTGAAATATTTCGAGGGACAGCCGGCGATCAAGCATGTCGCGCGCGTCTCCAAGCCCGGCCGCCGCGTCTATTCGGGCAGCAAGGAGCTGCCGGTGGTGCGCAATGGCCTGGGCATCACGATCGTCTCGACGCCCAGGGGCGTTCTGTCCGACGCGGAAGCGCGCGACCAGAATGTCGGCGGCGAAGTGCTGGCGGAGGTATTCTGACCATGTCCCGTATCGGCAAAAGACCCGTCGCGATCCCCAGCGGGGTCACCGCGACGATCGAGGGCGGGCAGCTCTCGGTGAAGGGGCCGAAGGGCACCCTCGCCATGCCGCTCGCCGACGACGTGCGCTACGCGATCGAGGAGGGCGGCATTTCGGTGCAGCCCGCTAACGAGACCAAGCGCGCGCGCTCCTTCTGGGGGATGCAGCGCACGCTGGTGCAGAACCTCGTCACCGGCGTGACCGACGGCTATACCAAGGTGCTGGAGATCACCGGCGTCGGCTATCGCGCCAATGCGCAGGGCCGCACGCTCAAGCTCCAGCTCGGCTACAGCCATGACGTCGATTATGCGGTGCCCGAGGGCATCGACATCAAGACGCCCGACAACACGACGGTCGAGATCACCGGCATCGACAAGCAGCAGGTCGGCCAGGTCGCGGCCGAGATCCGCCGCTGGCGCAAGCCCGAACCCTATAAGGGCAAGGGCATCAAATATCGCGGCGAGTTCATCTTCCGCAAAGAAGGCAAGAAGAAGTAAGCCATGGCGAAACTCTCTCTCTTCGACCGGCGCACCCGCCGCGTCCGCACCGCGATCAAGAGCCGGGCCGGCGGCAAGCCGCGCCTCTCCGTGCATCGCTCGGGCCGGCATATCTATGCCCAGGTCATCGACGACGCGCAGGGCCGCACCGTCGCCGCCGCCTCGACGCTGGACAAGGACGTGCGCGGCACCAGCGGCGCGACCACGGCGGCGGCCGCCGAAGTCGGCAAGCGCGTGGCCGAGGCGGCGACGAAGGCCGGCGTCACCCGCGTCGTGTTCGATCGCGGCGGCTTCCTCTTCCATGGCCGCGTGAAGGCGCTGGCCGATGCCGCCCGCGCGGGCGGACTGGAGTTCTGATATGGCGGACGAAACCAACATCGAAGCGGCGCCCGAGGCCGTCACCGAAGCCCCGACCGAGGGTCGCGGCCCGCGTCGCGGCCGGGGCGGCGGCGATCGCGGCCGGGGCGGCGGCGACCGGGGCGGCCGTGGCCGTCGCGACGACCGCCGGGGCGGCAACCGCGACGAGGAGCAGGGCGAGGAACTGGTCGAGAAGCTCGTCCACATCAACCGCGTCTCCAAGACGGTGAAGGGCGGCAAGCGCTTCGGCTTCGCGGCGCTCGTCGTCGTGGGCGACGGCAAGGGCCGCGTCGGCTTCGGCCATGGCAAGGCGCGCGAGGTGCCCGAGGCGATCAGCAAGGCGACCGCATCGGCCAAGAAGGCGATGGTGCGCGTGCCCTTGAAGGAAGGCCGCACGCTGCATCATGACGGCCGCGGCCATTTCGGCGCCGGCAAGGTGACGCTGCGCTCGGCCCCGGCCGGCACCGGCATCATCGCGGGCGGCCCGATGCGCGCGGTGTTCGAGAGCCTGGGCGTCGCCGACGTCGTCACCAAGTCGGTCGGCACCTCCAACCCCTACAACATGATCCGCGCCACCTTTGCGGCGCTGGGCGAACAGACCAGCCCCAAGTCGGTGGCGCAGCGCCGCGGCAAGAAGGTCGCCGAACTGCTCCGTCGCGGCGGCACCAGCGAGGCGACGGCCCAGGCCGACGCCGAAGCGATCGTGGAGTAATCGACATGGCCAAGATCCGTATCAAGCAGATCGGCTCGCCGATCCGCCGCCCCGCCCATCAGGAAAAGATCCTGATCGGCCTCGGCCTCGGCAAGATGCACCGCGAGGTCGAGCTGGAAGACACCCCCGAAGTGCGCGGCGCGATCGCCAAGCTGCCGCACATGGTGGCGGTGGTGGAGTAAGAACCAAACACCTCTCCCGCAAGCGGGAGAGGCAGCGAGACTTGGTCCTGCGCAGCAGGCCTAGTCGCAGCGGAGAGGGTGCCGGCCCTCTCCAACTTCGCCTAGCGAGCACGCTCGCAAGGCTCCGTATCCTCTCCCGCAAGCGGGCGAGGACAATAACTGCGCGACAAAAGCGAAAGCGAGTGCAAGGCCATGAAACTGAACGATCTTTCCGATAATGACGGCGCCCGCAAGGGCCGGATGCGCGTGGGCCGGGGCATCGGCTCGGGCAAGGGCAAGACCGCCGGGCGCGGGCAGAAGGGCGCCAAGGCGCGCTCGGGCGTCAGCATCAACGGCTTCGAGGGCGGCCAGATGCCGCTCCACATGCGGCTCCCCAAGCGCGGCTTCAACAACATCTTCGCCAAGGACCATGCCGAGGTGAACCTCGGCCTCGTCCAGAAGGCGATCGACGGCGGCAAGCTCGACGCGGGCGCGCTGATCGACCAGGCGGCGCTGCGCGCGGCGGGCCTGTCGCGCGGCGGCAAGGACGGCGTGCGGCTGCTCGCCAAGGGCGACTTCACCGCCAAGGCCAGCTTCCGCGTCGCGGGCGCGTCGAAGTCGGCGATCGAGGCGGTGGAGAAGGCCGGCGGCTCGGTCGAGGTGATCGCGCTGGTCCCGGCGTCGGAAAAGGCCGCCGCCAAGAAGGGCACCGCCAAGGCCGCGAAGAAGGGGTGATGCTGCCTCTCCCCTCCCGGAAAGGGAGGGGTCGGGGGTGGGTGGTGGTTGGCAAGGCGCGGTCGGCTTTCGCTGAACTCATGCGCGTGGCTACCCCACCCCAACCCCTCCCCCTAGAAGGGGAGGGGCTTTATCGCGCCGCTACGATCCCGACCTATCGGATCTCTGTCGCATCGACAGCGCCGTGGCGAGCCGCTAGAGAGCCTTGAACCTTCGACGGCGGCGCCCAAGAGTCGCCTCTCTGACTGCAGGATTTGAAACGAGACCTATGGCATCGAGAGCCGAAAAAATGGCGTCGAGCATCAGCTTCGCCAATTTCAGCCAGGCGACCGAACTCAAGAAGCGGCTCTGGTTCACCATCGGCGCGCTGATCGTCTTCCGGTTCCTGAGCTTCGTGCCGCTGCCCGGCATCGACCCCACCGCGCTCGAACAGCTCTACAGCCAGACGCGCGGCGGCATCCTCGACATCTTCAACACCTTCTCGGGCGGCTCGCTGGAGCGGATGAGCCTCATCGCGCTCGGTGTCATGCCCTATATCACGGCGTCGATCGTGGTGCAGCTCGCGTCGTCGCTCTCGCCGCAACTCGCGGCGCTCAAGAAGGAGGGCGAGAGCGGGCGCAAGAAGCTCAACCAGTACACACGCTACGGCACGGTGCTGCTGACCGCGATCCAGGGCTATTTCATCGCCGTGGGCCTCGAGAGCTTCGGCGCGCGCGAGGGCGTGGCGGCGGTGGTCGAGCCGGGCGTGCTGTTCCGCGTTTCCGCCGTCGTCTCGATGATCGGCGGCACGATGTTCCTGATGTGGCTGGGCGAGCAGATCACCTCGCGCGGCATCGGCAACGGCGTCTCGCTCATCATCATGGCGGGCATCGTCGCGCAGCTCCCCGTCACGCTCGGCAACCTTTTTGAACAGGGCCGCGAGGGCTCGCTCAACGGCCTCGTCATCGTCGGCATCCTCGTCATCACCATGGGCCTCGTCGCGTTCATCTGCTTCATGGAGCGCGCGCAGCGGCGGGTGCTGATCCAGTATCCCAAGCGCCAGACACGCCAGGGGCTGATGCAGGCCGACCGCAGCCACCTGCCGCTCAAGATCAACACCGCCGGCGTTATCCCGCCCATCTTCGCGTCCTCGCTGCTGCTGATGCCGCTCACCGTGACGCAGTTCGCCGGCGCGCAGGCCGCGGGGACAAGCCGCTTCGGCGATTTCGTGCTCGAGCTGAACCAGTGGCTCGCGCATGGCAGCCCGGTCTACATGACGCTCTATGGCCTGGGCATCGTGTTCTTCTGTTTCTTCTACACCGCCGTCGTCTTCAATCCCGAGGAGACGGCCGACAATCTGAAGCGCAATGGCGGGTTCATCCCCGGCATCCGGCCGGGCAAGAACACCGAGGTCTACCTCGACTATGTGCTCACCCGCATCACGGTGATCGGCGCGGCCTATCTGGCGGTGATATGCCTCATCCCGGAATTCCTGATCGCGCGGGCGGGCATTCCCTTCCGCCTCGGCGGCACCAGCCTGCTCATCGTGGTCAACGTGACCGTCGATACCGTGACGCAGATCCAGAGCCACCTGCTCGCCCACCAATATGGCGACCTCATCAAGAAGGCGCGACTCAAGGGACGGATACGCTGACGCCGGCGGGCGTCGGGAATGACAGGGAGGGGACGCCGATGAACATCATCCTGCTGGGGCCGCCAGGCGCGGGCAAGGGCACGCAGGCCAGCCGCCTCGTCGCGCAGCGCGGCATGGTGCAGCTCTCGACCGGCGACATGCTCCGCGCGGCCGTGAAGGCCGGGACGCCGGTCGGCCTTCAGGCGAAAGCGGTGATGGAGGCGGGCGCGCTGGTCTCCGACGCGATCGTCTCGGGCATCATCGGCGAGGCGCTCGACGCGCTGCCGGCCGGTGCCGGCGTCATCTTCGACGGCTATCCGCGCACCGCCGCGCAGGCCGAGAGCCTCGACGCGCTGCTCGGCGAGCGCGGCCGGTCGCTCGACCATGTCATCGAGCTGGAGGTGGACGAGGACGCGCTCGTCGAGCGCATCACCGGCCGGTTCACCTGCGCGCAATGCGGGGAGGGCTATCACGACCGCTACAAGCTGCCGGCGGTCACGGGAACCTGCGACCGTTGCGGCTCCACCGAATTCAAGCGGCGGCCGGATGACAATGAGGAAACGGTGCGCACCCGCATGGCGGAATATCGCGCCAAGACCGCGCCGATCCTGCCCATCTACGACGCGCGCGGCATCGTCAGCCGCGTCGATGGGATGGCGGATATGGACGAGGTGGCAGCGGCGATCGGGGCGATCCTGGATCGGTGAGTCGAACGGAGGCGTCAAACGCCTCCAACAAACCCATCCCCGTCACCCCGGTCCCCGAGCCGGCGTCCAGCTGCCTTTCTGCCGCGGAAAAACAAGCGGAACCCCGGATCAAGTCCGGGGTGACGGGTCGGGGCGGCAAAAGGTCCCGACCTCACCGCTGCCCCTGGTCCCGTCATTGCGAGGCCGCAGGCCGTGGCAGTCCAGAAACGTTGTGCTCTGGATTGCCGCGTCGGCTTCGCCTCCTCGCAATGACGAGCTCCCGAGATGACCCGCCCCGTCTTCTTCGACCCCAGCGGCCGGCGCGACCGCTGGACGATGCGGCTGTTCCTGACGCTGCTGCTGGCGATCGTCGCGGCGGCGGTGGTGTTCGGCATCACGCTGGTCGACGTGCCGATCCCCGCCGACCTGCTTCACGACATGGAGCGCCCGCGGCTGCGGCCCTTGAGCGAGCAGTTCGCCCATGCCGGCCATCATGCCGCGCTGAGCTTCGCGGCGATCAACCGCGGCCTGCGCGCCTGGCTCCCGCCGCGACACGCGACGGCCGGCAAGGCAATGAAGCCCGTCACCCTCGCCTTCTACGCGCCCTGGGACGAGGCGAGCCGCGCCGCGCTCAAGCGGCATATCCGCCAGATCGACTGGCTGGCGCCCAGCACCATGGCGGTGATCGGCCCGCGCCACCAGCTCACCGTCACCAATGACCGCGCGCTGCGCGCCATCCTCGCCACCGTCGCGCGGCGGCCGCTGGTGCTGCCGGTGCTGCAGAACGCGCGCGACGGACAATGGGACAGCCGGGGCGCGGCGGGCCTGCTCGCCGATCCGCGCGCGCGCAAGACCCTGCTCGACCGGCTGGAGACCGAGCTGGAACGCGCCCGTGCCGGCGGCGTCGTCCTCGACATCGAGTCGTTGCCGCCCTCGGCCGTGCCCAATTACCGCAAGCTGGTCGAGGAAGCGCGTCGCCGCTTCGCGCCGCGTCACTGGATCGTGGCGGTAGCGACGCCGGTCGACGGCGACTGGCCGATCGCCGCCTTCGCGCGCGCGGCCGACCGCCTCATCCTCATGGATTATGACGAGCATACGCCCGATGGCGAGGCGGGGCCGGTCGCCAGCCAGCGCTGGTTCGTGCGCCGGCTCGACGCGGCGCTTGGCGCTGTGCCGGCGGGCAAGGCGATCGTGGCGGTCGGCAACTATGCCTATGACTGGAAGGGGCCGGGGCAGGGCGGCCCGCTCTCCGACGAGGAAGCCTGGCTCGCCGCGCATGACAGCGGCGCCACCGTCAGCTTCGACCGGCAGAGCGGCAATGCCGGCTTCGCCTATGCGGAGGGCGGGGTCACGCACACCGTCTGGATGCTCGACGCGGCGAGCGCCTGGAACCAGCTCCGCGCCGCGCGGGCGAAGGGCGTGGCGGGCGTCGCCTTGTGGCGGCTGGGGACCGAGGATCCGGGCTTCTGGCCGGCGCTGCGGAGCTATCGGCGCGGCGTGATCCCCGATCTGCGCGAGGTGCGGACCGAGGGCAATGTCGACGTCGAGGGCGATGGCGAGATCCTGCGCATCGACGACCAGCCGGGCGTCGGCCGGCGGTCTCTCGCCCGCAACGCGGCCGGGCTCATCGTCGACGAGCGATTTTCCGCGCTGCCCACGCCCTATGTGGTGCGGCGGACGGGCAACCGGCCGGGGCTCGTCGCGCTCACCTTCGACGACGGGCCGGACCCGCAATGGACGCCCAGGCTGCTCGACATTCTGCGCGCGCGGCATGTGCCCGCGACCTTCTTCCTCATCGGCGAGAATGCGATGGCGCATCCGCTGCTCGTCCAGCGGATCGTCGCGGAAGGGCACGAGATCGGCAACCACAGCTTCACGCATCCCAATCTCGCCTGGGTCTCGCCCGAAGAGACGCGGCTGGAGCTTAACGCGACGCAGCGCGTGATCGAGGCTTATGGCGGCCGCTCGGTCCGCCTGTTCCGCGCGCCCTATTTCGGCGATGCCGAGCCGACCACCGCCGACGAGCTGGTGCCCGCCGCGACGGCGCAGGCCGACGGCTACACCAATGTCGGCCTGCACGTCGATCCGGGCGACTGGAAGCGGCCGGGTGTGGACCGCATCATCGCCTCGACGATCCAACAGGTCACCGATCCGCAGCCGGGCCGCTCGGCGCAAATCGTGCTGCTCCACGACGGCGGCGGCGACCGCGCGCAGACCGTTGCCGCGCTGCCGGCCATCATCGACGGCTTGCGCGCCCGCGGCTACCGCTTCGTCCCCGTCTCGCGGCTCGCGGGCCTCAGCCGCGACGACGTGATGCCGCCGGTGACGGGCACCGACCTGCTGGCGGTGCGCGCCGATGTCGGCCTGTTCCTCGCGCTCGCGACGCTCGGCTATGTGCTGCGCGCGCTGTTCTTCGTGGCGATCACGCTCGGCATCGGCCGCGCGATCCTGCTCGCGGTGCTCGCCGTCGACAGTGCCCGCCCGCGCCACCGGCCGGCGCCGCCGCCGATCGACCCCGATCTCCTCGTGTCGGTGCTCATCCCCTGTTTCAACGAGGAGGCGGTGATCGAAGCCTCGGTGCGGCGCGTGCTCGCCAGCCGCGACGCGCGGATCGAGGTCATCGTCATCGACGACGGCTCGCGCGACCGCACCAGCGCGATCGTCGAGGAGGCATTCGCCGGCGACGCGCGCGTCCGGCTGCTGACGCTGCCCAATGGCGGGAAGGCCCATGCGCTCAACCAGGGCTTGAGGCTCGCGCGCGGCGAGATCATCGTCGCGCTCGACGCCGACACCCAGTTCGAGCCGGAGACGATCGCGCGGCTGGCGCGCTGGTTCGTCAATCCCGCGATCGGCGCGGTGGCGGGCAATGCCAAGGTCGGTAACCGCGTCAACCTCGTCACGCGCTGGCAGGCGGTCGAATATGTGACGGCGCAGAATCTCGAACGGCGCGCGTTGACGAGGCTCGACGCGATCATGGTCGTGCCCGGCGCGGTCGGCGCGTGGCGGCGGCGGGCGCTCGACGATGTCGGCGGCTATCCGGTCGACACGCTGGCCGAGGATCAGGATCTCACCATCGCCATCCAGCGCCATGGCTGGGCGGTCGACTATGACATCGACGCGGTCGCGTGGACCGAGGCGCCCGAGAGCTTCCGCGCGCTCGCCAAGCAGCGCTTCCGCTGGGCCTATGGCACGCTGCAATGCCTGTGGAAGCATCGCGACGTGCTGCGCGCGCGCCAGCCGGGCGGGCTCGCGCTGGTCGGGATGCCGCAGGCCTGGGTGTTCCAGATCGGCTTCGCGGTGATCTCGCCGCTCATCGACCTCGCGCTGCTGGTGAGTTTCGCGACGACGGCGCTCAGCGTCCACCAGCATGGCTGGGCGCAGACGCAGAGCGACGTGCTGCGCATGGGGCTCTACTGGATCGCGTTCATGGCGATCGACCTTGCCTGCGGCTGGACCGCCTACCGGCTCGAGCCGCGCGAAAAGCGTTTCCCCGCGCTGCTGCTGCTCGCGCAGCGCATCGTCTATCGCCAGATCATGTACGGCGTGGTGCTGCGCGCGATCGCCAATGCCCTGCGCGGGCCGTGGGTCGGCTGGGGCAAGCTGGAGCGGAGCGGGCGGGTCGATGCCCCCGCCTGATCGCGCCGAAAGACCGTTACCCGCTTCTTAACCCCGCGCTGCTAGGGCCGGGCACGATGGATGCGACGCCCGACCCGCGCGACCGGCTGATCGAACTCGATGCGCTGCGCGGGATCGGGGCCATCTCGGTCGTGCTGTTCCACTACACGACGCGCTTCCACGAGATGTTTCCGCAGGCGCGGCATGTGCCTTTTCATATCCTGGGCGGCGATTACCGCGTGCTCCTGTTCTTCGCGCTATCGGGCTTCGTCATCTTCTTCTCGATGCGGCGGCTGTCGAGCGCGGCGGATTTCGTGGTGGGCCGGGGGGCGCGGCTGCTGCCCGCCTATTGGGTGGCCATCATGCTGACGCTGGCGGTCGAGTGGGCGGCGCAGGTGCATGTGTTCGACATTCCGCTGATCGCCAAGCTCGCCAATCTGACGATGCTCGAGGGGTTCTTCTTCCTGCCGGCGGTTGACGGCGCCTACTGGACGCTGACGGTCGAGATCGCCTTCTACGCCTGTATGCTGGGCGCGTGGATGGTGCTGCGGCTGCGCCATGTCGAGCGGCTGGTCGTGGGCTGGCTGGCGCTCAAATGGCTGTTCTTCCTCTGGCCCGACATGCCCGAGCGGATCGTGATGCTGCTGCTGGTGCTGCGCTACATGCCCTTCTTCGCGATCGGCATGGTCGCCTACCGGATCTGGTGCGGCGAGCGGCGCTGGCGGCAGCAAGTGCCGGTGCTCGGCGCGCTCCTCGCCACGGTGGCGGTGATCGAGCCGTGGGACATCCTGCTGAGCGCCGTGATCCTCATCGCGCTCTTTGCCGCCGTGATGGCGGGCGCGCTGCGCTGGCTGTGCGTGCGGCCGCTGCTCTGGTTCGGGTCGATCAGCTATTCGCTCTACCTCGTCCACCAGCATATCGGCTTCGTCATCCTGCTGCGCGGCGACGCGGCCGGGGTGCCGGCGGGGGTGAGTTTCGCGGCGGCGCTGGTGGTGGCGGTGGCGCTCGGCGCGCTCGTCAATCGCTGGGTCGAGCGGCCCGCCGCGCGCTGGGTGCTGGCGCGCTGGGCGGAGCGCCGGCGGACCCGGCCCGCGAGCGCCGATCAGGCGGCGAGAGCGTAGGCTCTATCCTCGCGCCAGCCGCGCGCGACCTCGCGGATCAGGCTGACGAGATCGCGGGGCCGGCGGCCGAGCAGCGCCTTGTCGAAACAGGCCGCCGCGCCGCGCCGGATCGCCTCGTTCCACGCGCGCGAGCCGAGCTGCGTTTCGCCCGAGACCATGATGACCTGGCGGCGATGCGTCGCCATCAGGGCCGAGAGGAAGTCGAGCCCGTCGGTACCCGCCATCCGGGTGTCGAGCGTCACGACATCGGGGTCAAGCCGGTCGATGAGGACAGCCGCCTCGGCCGCGTCGCGGGCGGTGCCGACCACCTCGACCTCGCCGGTCATCTGCAGCAGATTGTGCGCCATCGCGCGGATGGTGGTGCTGTTGTCGACGACGAGAACGCGAGTCCGTGGCATGTCCCTCTTCCCTTTCACAAGCGGCCCAGCCGCCGCTGAGGGGGAATACGACAGCGACGCGAAACGATTTACGGGGCGGATGCGGTTTGAAGGTTAACGCGAGGATTTGCGCGGGTTCGGCCTTCGCCGCACGGCGCTTGACAGGCTCACCGACTCGCTGTAACGCCCGCCTATCCCGGCACATCAGGTCGAGCGGCGGCGCATTCGAGGCGCCTGCCGTCCTTTTTGCGTCCGGCGATACGACGCGACGAGATGGGGCATCGGCCAGATGCCCTGTGGAGCAGGAGACGACTAACCCATGGCACGTATAGCGGGCGTTAACATCCCGACCAACAAGCGCGTGATCATCGCGCTCACCTACATTCACGGCATCGGCCGCAAGACCGCCATCGACATCGCCGACAAGCTGGGCATCGACCACAGCCGCCGCGTGCAGGATCTCAGCGACGCCGAGGTGCTCCAGATCCGCGAGACGATCGACGCGGGCCATTCGGTCGAGGGCGACCTGCGCCGCGAAACCGCGATGAACATCAAGCGGCTGATGGACCTCGCCTGCTATCGCGGGCTGCGCCACCGCAAGGGTCTGCCGGTCCGCGGCCAGCGCACGCACACCAACGCGCGCACCCGCAAGGGCAAGGCCAAGCCGATCGCGGGCAAGAAGAAGTAAGCGAACGTCCGGGGGGCGTTCGATCGCTTCTTCTCCGCCGGAGGCAGGCCGCCACCACGCGCCGCCTCCCGCTTCACGAGCTTCGAGTAGGAACAGCACATGGCACGGGAACCTCAGCGCATCAAACGGCGCGAGCGCAAGAACATCTCGGCGGGCGTCGCGCACGTCAACGCCAGCTTCAACAACACGATGGTGACCATCACCGACGCGCAGGGCAATGCGATCAGCTGGTCGTCGGCGGGCATGATGGGCTTCAAGGGCTCGCGCAAGTCGACGCCCTATGCCGCGCAGGTCTGCGCCGAGGATGCGGGCCGCAAGGCCGCCGAGCACGGCGTCCGCACGCTCGAGGTCGAGGTGAAGGGACCGGGCTCGGGCCGCGAGTCGGCGCTCCGCGCGCTCCAGGCGGTCGGCTTCACCATCACCTCGATCCGCGACGTGACGCCGATCCCGCACAACGGCGTGCGTCCATCGAAGCGTCGCCGCGTCTGATCCGCCTGCCGGTGGGCGGCGGACGCGCCGTTCACCCTCCTTTTCCGGCGGGGTCATGATCGCATCGACGTCGATCCAAGCCCGCCCAGTTCCCAGGGGAATTACATGACTGTCAACATGAAGAACTGGCAGGAACTGAAGAAGCCCAACGGCCTTGAGGTCAAGGCGAGCGGCGATCCCAGGCGCAAGGCGACCTTCGTCGCCGAACCGCTCGAGCGGGGCTTTGGCCTCACGCTCGGCAACGCGCTGCGCCGCGTGCTGCTCTCCTCGCTGCAGGGCGCCGCGGTGACCTCGATCAAGATCGAGAACGTCCTGCACGAGTTCTCCAGCCTCGCCGGCGTGCGCGAGGATGTGACCGACATCGTCCTCAACGTGAAGCAGATCGCGCTCAGGATGGAGGGCGAGGGGCCGAAGCGGCTCCAGCTTGCCGTCACCGGCCCGGCCGAGGTCAAGGCGGGCGACATCGCGGTGAGCGGCGACATCGAGATCATGAACCCCGGCCTCGTCATCTGCCATCTCGACGAGGGCGCGTCGCTCAACATGGAGCTCACCGCCGACACCGGCAAGGGCTATGTCCCCGCGATCGCCAACCGTCCGGCCGACGCGCCGATCGGCCTCATCCCGGTCGACGCGCTCTACTCGCCGGTCCGCCAGGTCGCCTACAAGGTCGACAATACCCGCGTCGGCCAGGAACTCGACTATGACAAGCTGTCGCTGACCGTCGAGACCGACGGCACCGTGACGCCCGAGGATGCCGTCGCCTATGCCGCGCGCATCCTTCAGGACCAGCTCGCGCTGTTCGTCCACTTCGAGGACGCGCTCGTCTCGGCCGGCCCCAGCATGGGCGTCGCGACCAGCACCGCGAACGAGGGCGAGGGCGACACCAACCAGATCAACCGTTACCTGCTCAAGAAGGTGGACGAGCTGGAGCTGTCGGTCCGCTCGGCCAACTGCCTCAAGAACGACAACATCATCTACATCGGCGACCTCGTCCAGAAGACCGAGGCGGAGATGCTGCGGACGCCCAATTTCGGCCGCAAGTCCTTGAACGAGATCAAGGAAGTGCTCTCGTCCATGGGTCTGCGCCTCGGCATGGACATCCCCGGCTGGCCGCCCGAGAATATCGAGGAAATCGCCAAGAAGCTCGAGCAGGAACTGCTGGGGTAAGTTGACTGCCCCCTCCCCCTGCGGGAGAGGGTAAGGTGGAGGGGCAAAAGGCGGCCGCCCCGCGACAAGCGCCGCCTGGTCAGGGCTACCTCATACGGGCCTTCGAACGAACGGAAGGAAGAAACCATGCGTCACAGGACTGGCGGCCGCAAGCTGCAGCGCACCTCGGCCCATCGCGCGGCGCTGCTGCGCAATCTCTCGGCCGCGCTCATCAAGCATGAGCAGATCACGACGACGACGGCCAAGGCGAAGGAGCTTCGCCCCTATGTCGAGAAGCTCATCACGCTCGCCAAGCGGGGCGGCCTTTCCAACCGCCGCCTCGCCCATGCCCGGCTGCTCGACGACGCGCAGCTCGTCAAGCTGTTCGACGTGCTCGCCCCGCGCTACGCGGCGCGCGCCGGCGGCTATACCCGCATCATCAAGGCCGGGCTGCGCGCGTCGGACATGGCGCCGGTCGCGATCATCGAGCTGGTCGATCGCGACGTCGATGCCAAGGGGCAGGATTCCGGGCCGGTGCAGGGCGCCGACGCGGACGAGCTTGAGGCGGCCTGACCGGCCGGCGGCACGCCGCCCGGCGCGCGCCAGCAAAATGGTTTGCAAGCCGGCCGCCGGCTCCTAAAGCTGGCGGCCCGTGCCGTTTCCATCGCCGTTTCCCTTCGTCGCCACGACCATGCCGCCTGGAGTACGCCGGCTGATCGCCGCCGCGCTGGCGCTGCTGGTGTCCGCATCGGCGGGCATGGCCGCCCCGGAGCCCGCCATGCCGCCCCTCAGCTACCCCGAGACCCGGCGCGAGCCGGTTGCCGACAGCCGCTTCGGCATCGACGTCGCCGATCCCTATCGCTGGCTCGAACGCGATGTGCGGACCGCGCCCGAGGTGGCGGACTGGGTCGCCGCGCAGAACAAGGCGACACAGGCCTATCTCGCGACGCTGCCCGGCCGCGCGATCCTGCGCGAGCGGATCCGGGCGCTCACCAACTATGCGCGCCATGGCGTCCCGCGCGCGGCGGGCGGGCGCTATTTTTACGCCTATAACAGCGGGCTGCAGAACCAGTCGCCGCTCTACGTCCGCGACCGGCTCGACGGGGAGCAACGTTTGCTCGTCGACCCCAATCTGCTCGCGCGGGACGGCGCGACCGCGATCGCCGAGTGGGAGCCGTCGAGTGACGGGCGCCATCTGCTCTATGCGGTGCAGGATGGCGGCACCGACTGGCGCATCCTGCGCGTGATCGACGTGGCGACGGGCACGCTGCTCGACGACCGGGTGGAGTGGGTCAAATATTCGGCGCTCGCCTGGGCGGCGGACGGCAGCGGCTTTTTCTACTCGGCGTTCGATCCGCCCGCGGACGGCAGCAAGTTTCAGGCGCCGACAACCGGGCAGAAGGTCTATTTCCACCGCCTCGGCACGCCCCAGGCGGAGGACCGGCTGATCTACGCGACGCCGCGCCGGCCGAAACTCGGCCACAGCGCGCAGGTGACCGATGACGGGCGCTGGCTGCTCGTCACCTCGCATGTCGGCACCGACGAGCGCTACGAACTGACGCTCGTCCGGCTCGACGGCGGCAGGATGCGGCCGCGCAAGCTGGTGCGCGGGCTCGAGCATGACTGGCAGCTCGTCGGCAATGTCGGCGACCGGCTCTATTTCCGTACCGATGCCGGCGCCCCGCGCGGCCGGCTGGTGACGCTCGACGCGCGCCGCCCCGGCGCCGCTCCGGCGGAGATCGTGGCGCAGCGCGACGCGACGCTGGTCGGCGCCTCGATGGTCGGGCGGCGGATCATCCTCGCCTATCTGCAGAACGCGCGCACGGCCGCCGAGCTGGTCGAGCTGGACGGGTCGCCCGCCGGCGACGTGCCGCTGCCGGGCGAGGGAACGGCGGCCGGCTTCGGCGGCAAGGCCGGCAACCCGGAGACCTTCTTCAGCTTCTCCGACTTCGTGACGCCCGGCACCATCTACCGCTACGATACCGACAAGGGGACGGCGACCCTGTTCGCGCGCCCGCCTTTGGTCTTCGACCCGGCCGACTATCTGAGCGAGCAGATCTTCTACGCCTCGAAGGACGGGACGCAGGTGCCGCTGTTCCTCATCCGCCGCCGCGATGTCGCGGCCTCCGGGAAGCCGGCGCCGACGCTGCTTTACGGCTATGGGGGCTTCAACATCGCGCTGACGCCGGGTTTTTCCGCCCCGCGCATGGCCTGGCTGGAGCAGGGCGGGGCGGTGGCGATCGTCAACCTTCGCGGCGGCGGCGAATATGGCAAGGCGTGGCACGATGCCGGGCGCCTCTTCAACAAGCAGAACGTCTTCGACGATTTCATCGCCGCCGCCGAATATTTGAAGGCGCGGGGGATCGCGGGCAGGATCGCGATCGAGGGCCGGTCCAATGGCGGCCTCCTCGTCGGCGCGGTGGTGAACCAGCGGCCCGACCTGTTCGCCGCCGCGCTGCCGGCGGTGGGCGTCATGGACATGCTGCGCTTCGACCAGTTCACCGCCGGCCGCTACTGGACCGACGACTATGGCGATCCGTCGCGCGAGGCGGATTTCCGCAATCTGCTGCGCTATTCGCCCTATCACAACATCCGCGACGGCGTCGATTATCCGGCGATCCTGGTGAGCACCGCCGACACCGACGACCGTGTGGTGCCCGGCCACAGCTTCAAATATACCGCCGCGCTTCAACATGCGCGGATCGGCGAGCGGCCCCATCTCATCCGGGTCGAGACACGCGCTGGCCATGGCTCTGGCAAGCCCACCGACAAGGTCATCGACGAGTTCGCCGATCTTTATGCCTTCGCGGCCTACTGGACCGGCCTCCCCCTCGGCCCCCGCTGACCATTCAGCCCCGCGCAAGCCGGACGCGCGCATGGTGCCGCCGCGACGGGAGGACAGACATGCGCGGTGGACGGGTCGGAACGGGATGGATCGCGGCGGGCGCGCTGCTCGCGGGGAGCGTGTCGCCGGCGCTGGCGCACGACCGCTGGGATCGCGACGGCTGGGGCCGGCACCATCATCATCACCGCGACCGGGGCGGCTTCGGCTTCGGCGACGCGGTCGGCATCGCGGCGCTGATCGGGGCGGTGGCGATCATCGCTTCCTCTGCGAAGAAGGACCGCGACGCGAAACGCGACCAGCGCGGCGATGACGACGCGGTCGACCGGGATGCCGCCCCCACCGGACAGGCCGCCGACGAGGAGACCGCCGTGGACGCCTGCGCCCTCGCCGCGCGCGACGAGGCGTCGCGGGACGGCCGCTATGCCGAGGTGCGCGAGATCACGCGCGTCGGCCCGGTCGCGCGCGGCTGGGACGTCGACGGCACCGTCGACCAGCGCGACAGCGTGCGGGCGAGTGGCGGCGAGACGCGCCGGTTCAGCTGCACCTACCGCGACGGCCGCGTCGCCGATGTGATCCTCAGCCGCGACTCGATTGCCATGCGCTGACTTGGCGTCTAGCAGGCGGGGCTCACCCGCCAGCAGCAAGGCCGCCGCCGATGACCGAGCCCGCCCCGCACGACACCATCCTCATCGTCGATTTCGGCAGCCAGGTCACCCAGCTCATCGCTCGCCGCGTGCGCGAGGCCGGCGTCTACAGCGAGATCGCGCCCTTCAGCCACGCCGAGGCGGCGTTCGCCCGGCTGAAGCCGCGCGGCATCATCCTCTCGGGTTCCCCCGCGTCGGTCCCCGCCCAAGGGAGCCCGCGCGCGCCGCAGATCCTCTTTGACAGCGGCCTGCCCATCCTTGGCATCTGCTACGGCCAGCAGGTGATGAGCGCGCAGCTCGGCGGCGCGGTGGAGCCGGGCGAGAGCGGCGAGTTCGGCCGCGCGTTCCTGACTGTCACCGAGCCCTGCGTGCTGTTCGACGGCCTGTGGCAGGTCGGCGAGCGGCATCAGGTGTGGATGAGCCATGGCGACAAGGTGACGCGCTTCGCCCCCGGCTTCCGCATCGTCGCCACGTCGGACGGCGCGCCCTTCGCGCTCATCGCCGATGACGCGCGCCGTTATTACGGCACCCAGTTCCACCCGGAGGTCGTCCACACCCCCGACGGCGCCAGGCTCATCGCCAATTTTGTCCGCCATGTCTGCGGCTGCGCGGGCGACTGGACGATGGCCGAGTTCCGCGCCACCAAGATCGCCGAGATCCGCGCGCAGGTGGGCAGCGGCCGGGTGATCTGCGGCCTGTCGGGCGGCGTCGATTCAGCGGTGGCGGCGGTGCTCATCCACGAGGCGATCGGCGACCAATTGACCTGCGTCTTCGTCGACCACGGCCTGATGCGCCTCAACGAGGCCGAGCAGGTGGTGAGCCTGTTCCGCCAGCATTACGGCATCAACCTCGTCCATGTCGACGCGAGCCCGGTCTTCCTCGGCGGCCTCGCGGGCGTGACCGACCCGGAGGCCAAGCGCAAGTTCATCGGCAAGGCCTTTATCGACCTGTTCGAGGAGCAGGCGCGCGCGGTGGGCGGCGCGGACTTCCTCGCGCAGGGCACGCTCTATCCCGACGTGATCGAGAGCGTCTCGTTCACCGGCGGCCCCTCGGTGACGATCAAGAGCCACCACAATGTCGGCGGCCTGCCCGAACGCATGAACATGCAGCTCGTCGAGCCGCTGCGCGAGCTGTTCAAGGACGAGGTGCGCGCATTGGGCCGGGAGCTGGGGCTGCCCGACATCTTCGTCGGCCGCCATCCGTTCCCCGGCCCCGGCCTCGCGATCCGCATCCCCGGCGAGGTGACGCGCGAGCGCTGCGACATCCTGCGCAAGGCCGATGCCATCTATCTCGAGGAAATCCGCGCCGCCGGCCTCTACGACGCGATCTGGCAGGCATTCGCGGTGCTGCTCCCGGTGCGCAGCGTCGGCGTGATGGGCGACGGGCGCACCTATGACAACGTCCTCGCGCTGCGCGCGGTCACCTCGACGGATGGGATGACGGCGGACATCTACCCCTTCGACGCGGCGTTCCTGAGCCGCGTCGCCACCCGCATCATCAACGAGGTGCGCGGCATCAACCGCGTCGTCTACGACTACACCAGCAAGCCGCCCGGCACGATCGAGTGGGAATGATTTTTGCCCATCCGAGGGTATCCAAAACCGCGCTACACTACGATCTAACCTACTGAAATAGATAAATATAACTGCCGGAGTCTATCGGCAGCTATCGGTGGGCATGGATCACGCATGGCGGCCCCGCTGACGGACCTCGCCCCCATTGATCAACCCGAAAATCGAAAGTACCGTCACTGGCATTGAGGCTCGTGACGGTACTTTTTCAGGTCTAAGGCACTGAAAAGAAAGCAAAGGTGACGCCGTAAGCCTCCAGAAAACGCATGACGGTACTTTTCCCGAGGTGGCGTAGTATGTTGACGGACGCAGCGCTCAAGGCTCTGAAACCTCGAGACAAAATGTATAAGGTGACCGACCGGGATGGGATGTACGTGCGTGTCGCGCCGTCGGGCGCCATCTCGTTCAGGCTAGACTATCGGCTCAATGGCAGGCGAGAGACCGTCTATCTCGGCAAATACGCGCGAGACGGAATCTCGCTCGCCCGCGCCCGCGAACTATGCCTGGACGCCCGCCGGGCGATCAACGAGGGGCGGTCCCCCGCTATCGAGAAGCAGCGGGACAAGCGTCGTATTAAGGAGGCTAAGAGCTTCGGCGAGTTCGGCGAAAAGTGGCTGGTGAACGCGCCGATGGCCGACAGCACCCGCGCAATGCGGCGCTCGATTTTTGAGCGGGAACTGCTGCCGGTTTGGCGGAACCGTTTGCTAACGGAGATCGTGCCGGATGACCTACGCGCACACTGTTCCAAGATCGTGGAACGGGGCGCGCCAGCGACGGCGATCCATGTGCGTGATATCCTCAAGCAGATCTACGGCTTTGCCATTCTTCATGGCGAGAAAGTCGCGAACCCCGCCGATGACGTCGGGCCGGCTTCGATCGCCACCTTCACGCCCAAGGACCGCTCGCTCTCACCGACCGAAATCCGCATCATGCTCAAGCAGCTTGAGCATGTGGCGACGCTGCCGACGATCCGCCTTGGCATGAAGCTCTATCTCCTCACCATGGTCCGGAAAAGCGAGCTGCAGGACGCAGTCTGGGATGAGGTCGATTTCGAAAACGCCGTCTGGACGATTCCGAAGGAGCGCATGAAGCGATCGAAGCCGCACAATGTCTATCTGTGCCAGCAGACCCTCGACATCATGATCGCGCTCAAAACCTGTGCCGGTAATTCCAGGTATCTGCTGCCGTCCCGCTACGATGCGGACGCGCCGATGTCGCGGGCGACCTTCAACCGGGTCACCTACGCCGTTGTCGAACAGGCCAAGAAGGAGGGGCTGCCGCTGGAGCCGTTCACGGTCCATGATCTTCGGCGCACGGGGTCGAGGCTGCTCAACGAGCTGGGCTTCAACCGCGACTGGATCGAAAAGTGCCTCGCGCACGAGGACGGACGCTCATCGCGCGGCGTCTACAACAAGGCCGAATACGAGGTTCAACGTCGCCACATGATGCAGGAATGGGCCGACACGGTCGACGCCTGGGTCGAGGGCCGGAAGTATGTTCCGACGCTGTTGCCGCCGGTCATGCCGCCTATCGCGCTCGATCCTGCCCTTTGACCGGGCGGGACTCACGCTTAGTGACGTCGGGATGCTGTGCGCGATTGATCGGCTTCGCGCGCCGCGCCAGCAACCAGGCGTAGACCTCGGCGAGATCCCAGACGATGCAGCGCGGTGACAGCGCGAAGCGGCGTGGAAATTCGCCGCGCTGCTCCATCTCGTAGATCGTGCTGTCGGCCAGGGGCACCATCTCGCGCAGCTGGTGCCGCCTGATGGTCTTCCTGATTTCCAGAGGTTCGCTGTGCCCCATGCTCATTCTCCTTCGCGGCTGGCGCTGGCGATTGAGAACGATAGATGCCGATACAGGAAGGCCCTTCCACTTGGCGTGCGGCAATTTCGGGCTCTGGCGTAGAAATCGGCCGGGCTAATCGAGGCATCAATTTTCGTTTGGCATTCCCAATTCCTGCTTCAAGAAGAAGTGCCGCTAAATTGAATCGCGAATCATACCCCGAGGAGCGGACGATTTTTCTCGCGGGAAGGGATGCGCTGAGGGTAGATCGCTAACCTCGGAACAAAATTTCCGCCGTCGCCGCATCAGGTGTTGAGCGATATAGCGACATGAATGCATCTGCGATTGCATCCGGTGCGAACGGGGTTCCCGGCGCGACACGGCCGGCAATCGTCACGGTGCCAACACGTATGCCCTTTGGAGCCAATTCCTGTGCAAGCATCAGTGCCAGCGCGCGGATACCGGATTTGCTGACGGAGAGCGATGGTGCTTCAGGTGAGGGATGAACCGCAAGTCCACCGCCTGTGAACAGCATGATGCCACGTCCGCGCTCCATCATGGCCGGCGCGACGGCCTGCGCGGCGACCAGTGCTCCCGTCACTCCGATGCGGATATCGGTGTTGAACGTTTCCGGGTCGGTGCCCAATACTGGGCCCGGGCGCCAGATAGCCGCATTGTAATGCAGCACATGGGCATCTCCCAAGTCCCGTTGAGCCAGGCCGATTGCTGCCGACAACGACCGAGCGTCGCCTGCATCTGCCGAGAACGCTCGGACCGGCTGATTTGATCCACTAAACGCAGCGACTGCCGCGTCGAGTTTTTTGGTGTCGCGTGCGATGAGGGCTAGAGCGTGTCCCTCGCGCACGAGAGCCTCCGCGACGGCATGGCCGATCCCCGGGCCATAGCCGACAATTATCGCCAGCCCTTTGTCAGTCATGTGCATTCCCTCCAGGTCAGGCCCACGCCAGATGCTCTTCGCGGTGCGATGCAAGCTTCCACAGGTGTTGATCTGCAGATCTTGTGACGCCTGTTAGCAGGTCGGCGGTGACCGCATCGCTTGCTATTTCACCGATGTCGCGACGCACACCGTTCGCGAAGAGCGCCAGGCTTTGCGACAGGGCCTCAATATGGGCCTGGCCCATGGCCAGCAGATGCGGATAGGCAGGCAATCGACTGCGCTCGGCGACGCGCTGCAAGGTGCCATCGGCCGCCCCGCCGAGCGCGCCGATGCGTTCGGCCAGCATGTCGGACCAGCTTTCAACCTCTCCCGATATGTCATCGAAGAGCTCGTGAAGGGCAATGAAGTGCATCCCGCGCACATTCCAATGGGCAACCTTGACCTGCGCTTGCAAATCAATCGCAGCCGCGAGATGACAAGAGAGCAATTCAATCGACTTACCCACTGTAACGGAGTCGATCTGGACAAGTGTTTTCATGTCAACAATTTCCTTGCACTTCGATGGCGTACTTACTCGAAACCGTACGCCGCCCAATTCGCTACGACAGCTTCCTGTAGCGCTTTAGGATAGGCGTGCGCGAAGCTGGAGCGGATCGGGAGGTCGTCGCCCCATTCCTCCGGTGCGAGCAGGTTGTAGACAACCTTAGGCCCATGGCCGCTCGCTTTTTCTGAGGCATGGTAGAAGGCGACGAGCGGACTGATGAGTTCTTCGCGGTATACCGTCTGGCCAAAGCAAGGGTGATTGCGCGTGGCGAATGCCCAGACCAGTTCCTTCAGATTGAAGATGTCGACATCGTCGTTGACGACCATGATCTTGGGGATCGGGATTGTCGCCTTGGATGCGAAGGCGACCTTGGCGATCGCATCAATGAGCGCTTTCTGGTCAGCACCGCCCATTTGTGCTGACCAATCGCGCGGCACGGCAATCACCAGCCAGTGGATCGCGCTCTCGAGCGGGATCCAGCAGGTCGTTACCGGGAGGTTTGCGGCGCGCAGCTCGTGCAGTGCTTCGGCTGCGGCCGGGATGCCCCAGGCCGTGTGATCCTCCTCGACCGGCTCGCCCGCGACAACGACGGGGAGGATGGGATCGCGCCGATGGGTGATCGCGGTGACATGGTAGGTCGGCTGCGGCCGCCCCTCACCGCGGAACTGATAGCCGGCATATTCGCCCATCGGTCCCTCGATCGTGGTTTCGGGCGAGAGATGTCCCTCGATGACGATCTCCGATGTTGCCGGCACCTCGAGATCGACTGTCTCGCACGCGACGACCTCAACGCCTTTGCCCAGAAAGCCGCCCATGAACCCGTCCTCGCTGACCCGCGCCGGGAGTGGCATGCCGCCGACGAACGGCAATGCGGGCGGCACACCGAGCGCGATGGCGAAGGGCATGTCCTGGCCGATGTCCGTCCAGCTCTTGAGCACCTGGCCAACATGCTGGAGCGGATGGACGATGCCGGTCATCGTTTGCTTGTCGACGATCATGATCCGCGCGATCGACCAACTCGTCCAGCTCTTGTCGGGCGTGCGGCAGATGATGAGGCCGTAGGTGTTGATGTAGCGGCCACCATCGCCTTCGTGCGGCACCGGCGTCGGAAAGCGGAGTAGATCCACCTCGTCGCCGATCATCTTCACTTCCTTGCAAGGGCCGGTCTGGACGATCACCGGGGCGATCGGCTCGCGTGTGCGCGCGGCGGCAATCGCGTCCACGATCGCACGGCCGCTGGTCTGTGGCTGAAAGCCGAGCGCGACCGCGATGCGCGCCAGTTCCATACCCGGCTGGCGGCTGATCCCAGCTGGCGCGCCAAGGGCGCGATAGCCCGGCGCGATGCCCGTCACCCGCTCGAACAGCGGCGCGGGCGCGCCCAGTTCGTTGCACCGCCGAGTGATTGCACCCATTTCGAGGTTCCAGTCGACCTCGCGGGCGATGGGCTGTACCTCCCCGATCGCAGCAAGCGCATCCACATATTCGCGGAAGCTTTTCAACTGGGCCATCACCCGACCTCCACCAGCACTTTGGTGGCACGGCGCTGATCCATCGCAGCATAGCCTTCGGGCACGCGATCGAGCGCTACGGTCATGTCCAAGATCGGCGAAGGGTCGATGGCCCCGGTCAGCACATCGGCGAGCAGTCCGGGGATATAGGGGCGCACCGGTGCCACACCGCCGCGCAATGCGACGTTCTTCAGGAACATGGGTTGAAAGTTGAACGGCTCGGCATGCATCGGGACCCCGACATAGCCGATTGCTCCGCCCGGCCGGGCGATCGCCGCCGCCTGCGCCAGCGAGGAGGACGCGCCCACTGCCTCGATCACGCAAGCTGCGCCGCCCTTGGTGGCCTCGACAACCGCCGCGACAGCTTCATCCCCGCGCGCCGAAACCAGATCGGTGGCACCAAAGTCTTCGCCCAGCGCCAGTCGATCAGCCTGGTGGCCGAGCAGGAAGATGCGCGTCGCGCCCAACCGCTTGGCCGCGATCACCGCGCAGAGACCGACCGCGCCATCGCCGATCACCGCCACTGTGCTGCCCGCGCTGACGCGGGCGCAGACCGCGGCGTGATGCCCGGTCGGCAGCACATCAGTGAGCGGCAGGATACTGGCGGTCATCGCGCCAGCCTCGCGCGGCAGCTTCACCAGAGTGGCGTCAGCAAAAGGCGCGCGAACCGCCTCGCCCTGGCCACCATCCATCGTGGCGCCGCCCCAAAAGCCGCCGTGGGTGCAGGCACTGGTTAGCCCGTCATGGCAGTATTCGCAGGAACCATCGGAAAACATGAAGGGCGCAAGGACGTGATCGCCCTTCTTCAAGGTCTGCACGTCGGCGCCGACCGCCTCGACAATGCCGGCAAACTCGTGACCGGTGCGCCAGCCCGCCTCCCATTGCTCGACCCCCCGATAGAACCATAGGTCCGATCCGCAGATGCAGGCATGGGTGACGCGGACAATGGCGTCGGTCGGGGCGATGATCGTCGGGTCGGGAACCTGCTCGACGCGAATGTCGCCAGCGGCATGGAAAACGGCGGCTTTCATGGAAGGTCTCCGGTGAAAAAGTCGATCAGGGCGGCGGCGGTTTCGGCGGGCTTTTCCTCGGCGAGATAATGGCCGCAGCCGGGGATGAGGGTGCCACGCACATTGGTGGCGAGCTGGGCCATGGATTCGAATGGCGAGTAATTGCCGGCATATTCGCCGGAGAGCGCCAGCACCGGCATGGCGAGCTTCTGCCGCGCCGCCGCGCCGGTCATCCACGCCTCGTCGGCCTTCATGGCGCGGTAATAGGCGAGGCCGGCCGCCGTCACCTCGGGTCGCGTATAGGTGCGGGCATATTCATCGACATCGGCGGGGGTGATCGCGTCCGGCGCATAAGCCGGATAGAAATGCTCGATCAGTGCACGCTCGCGTCCGTCGATCAGCGCTTCCGGCAGCTCCGGCGCGGCAAAGAAATCGAAATGCCACAGGCCAAGCCGCTTCGCGAAGGCATCCAGCCCGAAGCCATTCAAGGGCACGTCGAGGATCGCCAGCCGCTCGACCTCGTCCGGGTAGAGCCTGGCCCAGGCATAGGCGATCGGCGCGCCCATGTCGTGCCCGGCGAGCAGGAAGCGCGGGTGGCCGATCGCCTGCATGAGCGCGCGCAGCGGCTCGACGATGGCGCGCTTCTCATAGCCCACCGGCGAAGGTCCGCTATCGCCCAGGCCCGGCAGATCGGGCGCGATGACATGGAAGCCCGCGTCGGCGAGGGGCGCCAGCACCTTGCGCCAGGACCACCAGGTGAGCGGCCAGCCGTGCAGCAGCAGCAACGGCCGGCCCGGCGGGCCATAGACCGCGTTGAAGCGCACGCCGCCAGCCTCGACCGTGGTGCGGTGGAAGCGCGGATCGGGCGGGGCTGCGGGAGCTGGCGCGGTCATGCCGGAACACCCGTCAGGAATCGTTCCGGCTCGGAGGTCCGCGCCGCCTCGGTCGCTCTTGCGGCGGCATAGATGCGTGCGACGGTTGGCGTCTCCGAAAGGTCGAGCTGATAGTTGACGACCGCGTTGCGGCACATCGGGATCAGGAAGAGGTCAGGATAGCTGATCGCCTCGCCCAGCGAGAACGTCCCTGCGATCGGCGCCACTACCGTCTCATAGGCGGCAAGCCCGCGCGAGACCCAGTGGCGGTTCCAGGCCAACCGCTCGTCGGCGTCCTCGCTATGGCGAAAGCCGGTCGAGCGGTTCTGGAGCGGATGCGTGTCGGCGTTGATGATCTCGGCGAGCTGGAAGGCCCGGGCGCGCAAGCCGTCGTCCTCGGGGATGAGGCGTGGCTCGGGATAGCCACGGTCGAGCCAGTCGATGATCGCCACCGTTTCGAACAGGAACGGATCGGGCGCACCGATCCGCTCGAGCACCGGCACCTGCCCGAGCGGATTGCGGGCGAGATGCGCCGGCTCATGATTTTCGCCCGTCGCGAGGTCGACCGTGACCAGCTCGACGTCGATCTCCTTGAGCGCGATCGCCCAGCGGACCCGCCACGAGGAATTCGACGTGGCGAAGTGATAAAGGCGCAGCGCGGTCATGCGAGGCCGCCCAGCCAAAGCGACTTCACCTGCAGGTAATTCTCCAGCACCTCGGCGCCCAGTTCGCGGCCGATGCCCGATTGCTTGACCCCGCCGAACGGCATGGCGCTGTCGAACTCGCCATAGGTGTTGGCCCAAACAACGCCAGCCTTGAGCCGCCGCGCGACCTCGAACAGCGTTTTTTGGTTCGTGGTGTGAACGCCCGAAGCGAGGCCGTAGGGCGTGTCGTTGGCGATTGCGATCGCATCGTCGATGTCGCGGAACGGGATCACCGGCAGGACGGGGCCGAAAATCTCCTCCTGCGCGATCCGCGCCGCGTTGGTGACGCCGGTGAACAGCGTCGCGGGCACATACCAGCCCTTGTCGAGATGACCGGCATCGCCCTGCGCAGCAATGGTGCCGCCATCCTCCTCGCGGCCGATACGGATATAGTCGAGCACCTTGTCATATTCGGCCTTGGTCGCGAGCGGGCCGACCTCGACCGATGGGTCGAACGGGTCGCCGACCTTGGCGGCCTTCACGCGCTCGCCGAGGCGATGCACGACCTCGTCATAGGCCGACTGCTCGACCAGCAGTCGCGTGCCGCCGAAGCATTGCTCGCCCTTGTTCCCGAAGGCGGCCCAGAAGGCATATTCGACCGCCCGGTCCATGTCGGCATCGGCAAAAATGATGTTCGGCGACTTGCCGCCCAGCTCGGTCGTCACGTGCTTGAGCGTGTCGGCGCTGTCGCGGATGATCTGCTTGCCGGTCCGCGTCGATCCCGTCACGCCCACCTTGTCGACCAGGGGCGATTTGACCAGCGCGTCGCCAATCACCGCGCCGGCGCCCGTCAGGAGATTGAACACGCCAGCGGGCAGGCCCGCCTCCATCAGCAGTTCGGCAAAGCGGATCGCCGACAGCGGTGTGGAGGTGGAGGGCTTGTGGACGATCGTACAGCCCGCCGCGAGCGCGGGCGCGATCTTGTAGATCGAGAGCACCATGGGGAAGTTGAAGGGAGAAATCGCCGCGACCACGCCAATGGGGTTTCTCAGTGTCAGGCCGATCTTCTCGCGGCTGTGGACCCGCACCGATCCGTCGAGCTTGGTCGCCCAGCCGGCGTAGTAGCGCAGTGCCGCTGCTACGAACGGCACGCAGATGTCGCGGCTGTCGCGCAGCAGCATCCCCATGTCGGCCGTCTCCCGCCAAGCGAGGTCGTCGGCATGGGCTTCGACAAGGTCTGCTGCCCGAAGCATGATCCGTGCGCGGTCGTCTGGCGCCATGCGCGGCCACGGTCCGTCATCGAAGGCGCGACGCGCGGTCTTGATCGCGTCCTGTGCATCATCCGCAGTGGCAACGGCGACCTGCGTGATCGCGGATTCGGTCGCAGGATCGATGGTCGGCGCCGAGCCACCATCGGCCGCATCGCGCCAGTGTCCGCCGATCAGGAGCTTGCCAGGTGAAATCTGGCGCTGGGGACGGGAAAAAGCAGGCGTGTCCATCGTCAGGCTCCTTCGTGAGCATGGGGAGTAAAAAGCGGGATACCGGCGCCATTGCTGCTCTTGGCGCGATCCTCGCCCGTCCAGCGTTCCACCAGCCCGGCATCGAGATCGTAGAGGTCGAGCACGCGGCCGACCGTGTGATCGACCACGTCGTCGAGCGTAGCCGGGCGGGTGTAGAAGGCGGGGACCGGGGGCATGACGATCCCGCCATGCTCGGTAACCGCCAGCATCGAACGCAAATGTCCGGCGTGCAGCGGTGCCTCTCGGGCGAGCAGGACGAGCCTGCGCCGCTCCTTCAGGCACACATCGGCGGCGCGCGTGAGCAGATTGGACGTCGTCCCGTGGGCGATCTCGGCGACGCTGCGCATCGAGCATGGCGCAACGATCATCCCCATGGTGCGGAACGAGCCAGACGAGATGGACGCGCCAAAGTCACCGATTGGATGCACGACGGAGGCGAGCGCCTTGATGGCCTTCACCGGGACGGCGCATTCATAGGCGGCCGTCATCTCGCCGGTCTTGGTCATGACGAGATGGGTCTCGATACCAAGGTCGCGCAGCACTTCGAGCAGACGAACGGCATAGACCACCCCGGTGGCACCCGAGATTCCAACGATCAGACGCTTGGGGGTGGTCATTTCGCGGCGGCCCCTAGCGGAAGAAATCGGCCAGCGCGGTCGAGAGCGCCTTGGGATTGTCGATCTGCGAGAAGTGGCTGGCGTCCGGGATGATGACCTTCCTGGCGCCGGCCGGCAGTTGCCCGACGACCATGTCCGCCAGCGCGACCGGGAACAGCCCGTCCTTCGCGCCCCAGATGACGACCGTCGGCGCCTTCACGTTCGGCAGAATGTCGTCGAGCACCTTGTCGGTGTTGGTCGGCGCCGCGAAATCGGTGAAAAGCTTGGCGAGCGACGCGGCCTCGCCACTGGCCTTGAAACCCGCGAGCGCCTGCGCCGCGAACTCGGGAGTCTGGGCGAAGGGCGCGGCGATCGTGACGGAGAGCAACTTGTGCATCTCGTCGACCGTGTCGGGCGCGAAATTGACCGGCGGCGGACCGGACATCGTCACCTTCAGACCTGCAACGTCAATCAGCGCGAGCTTGATGACGCGGTCGGGATAGTTTTGCGCGAAAGTCGCCGCCGCCCAGCCACCCGCCGAGTTGCCGGCGATATAGGCGGTCTTGATCCCTTCATGGTCGAGCAGCGCCTTCACCGAGGCCGCCTGTGCGTTCGGGCCGACCGAGGGCGCGGTGCGCGAGGATCCGCCAAAGCCCAGCATGTCCGGCGCATAGACGGTGTAGTGTGCGGAAAGCATCTGCACGACCTGCTTGAAATCCTCCTTGTGCCCGCCCAGCCCGTGAATGATGACGAGCGCCGGGCCGTGCCCGGCCTTGAGATAGGCGACGGTCTGACCATTCAGGGTGGTGGTGAGCGTCTGCGGCTCGGCGGCGACGGCTTCCATCTTGGGCTTCTCCTTTGCGATTGCGGGACTGAGGGCAGGCATGGCCAGCGCGAGCGCAGCGAACGGGATCAGAGTGGACTTAAGCATCAGCGTCTCCGGGTTGCGGGGCATCAGGCCCAGGGGTTGCGGCCTTCTTTGAGTGCGGCGAGCGCGTCGAGCGTCAGCGTTGCGCCGCCGATCGACCACTCGCCGCTGGCGACGCTTTCCTCGATGACGACCCAGGTGCGCATGCGGGCCTCGTCACCTTCCACGGCGATCACGGCCTCGACCACGCCTGCGATCATCGCCGCGCGCTGATCTGTGGTCAGCGCCCCGCGCACCAGCGTGATTGCGACGAAGGGAAGGCAGTTGAGCGCCATTTCCCGACCGGCCACAGCGGTTTCCAGAACCACGCCGACACCCATGCGCAGCGCTTCACCCTCGACAGCGACGACCGCATCCTGCACGCCATGCAACATCGCTGTCTGCTGGTCGGGAGTGAGCGCCCCCGCGGCATGAGTAATCCGTACGAAGGGCATGTCAGTTCTCCATCACCAAGGCGACGCCACCCGAGCCGCGTCCGGCTTCGATCGCGCGATGTGCGTCCGCGGCTCGGGCGAGGGGGAAGGTCAGAGCGCAGCGGGGCCGAAACGTGCGGTTCTCCAGTCCCGCGCAGATCGCCGCCATGATTTCACGATCGCGGCCGGGCAAAATGGAAGGCAGGCTGACACCATGGATGGAAAGGCCTTTCCCAATAACTGGGAGCGAATCAATCGTGGTTGAGCCGTGGCCCCCGACGATGACGATACGCCCCCGGGGTGCAACAAGGTCGAGATCAGCTGCCAGGTTGGCATGAGCGGCGACCTCGATAATGACCGCCATGGCACGTCCGCCTGCGGCTGCACGCACTGCGTCGGGCCATTCGTCGTCGCGATGGTTGACGACGGCATGGGCCCCATCCTCGAGCACGTGTGCATGATGTTCGGGGCCGCAGGTGGCGATGATGTGAAGGCCGTGCGCTCGCGCAATCTGGACAGCGGCTGCTCCAACAGAGCCGCCTGCGCCATGGACAAGTACGGTTTCGCCGCCCTTTGCATCGGCCAGGTCAACCAACGCATGAAATGCGGTTCGGTAGGGGACGGCGATCAGTGCAGCCGCAGCAGGATCTATACCGTTGGGTATGCGATAGACCTTTTCCGCCGGTGCGATGGCACGTTCGGCGTAGCCCCCGGTTTTTGTTGTGGCGAACACGCGCAGGCCTGGCGAAAGCTCTGCTTTGACCGCAGGTCCGATGGCTTCGACGATACCGCTAATTGAATTGCCAGGGACATAGGGCAGCGGTGGCTTGTACGAACCGACGGACACTCCAGCGCGCAGCATTGTATCGAGCGGGGTGACCGATGCCGCTTCGACCCGGATCAGGACGTCTTCAGCGCCGAAATCAGCAAGTTTGGTGCTGGAAAGCTCGATGACATCTGGGCCGCCAAATCGCGACACCACAGCAGATGTCACTTGTGCCTCAATGTCTGCAGCAGCACACATAGCAGTCTGGCCCTGTTGTATCTTCGAACACCGTCGGAAATCTATTGAAGTGCATGCTCGCAGAAACAGACGTCGCCCGCGTTCCTGAAAAGCCGCAGATGTTCACGAAACGCCGATGTCAGGCGTCAATTGTTCAGCGAAATGTGTACAAGAGCCGTTTTTTTTGAACGCGGCTGTTCATCAGCGTTTGGTAGATCAGAATCGAAGCGTACCGACAGGCGGGACGGGATGGTTTATTCTGTTGCCCTTGCAGACTCGATCCTTAAGGCCTCCGACCCGATCGACATCCGCGCTTGGAGCATCATGCTGGCAGACGATGTTCATTTGCGGGTAGGTAGCAGACCGGTTGCGGTCGGACGAAAACAGGCACTTGGCGAACTGCGACTGCTCTTCGCCAAGGCCGATGCGCTCGGACGGGGATTCTGTGCTGTATGGCCAGGCAACGATCGAGAGACGGTACTACTTGAGCTGGAGCTGACGCCGTCGGCGGGGGGTGTCGCAATACCCGTCGCGATAATTGCGCGCGCTATCGATCCCAACCCCTTGCTACGAGATCTGCGCTTCTATCTCGATCTCCGCTTCGGCGAAGGTAAGAAGGCATGCTAATGTCAAGTTGCGGCCATATCATTGCTGTTGAGGAAATCGTCAGCGCAGATAAGTAACCAAAGGGGGAAGCAAAAGCATGCGTATCACCCATCAACAACATCTCCCTGTGAGCAGGATACGTTTGGCATGACCGCGAGGCAGTACGCACAGACGAATACTGGGGTCTATGACCGTGCCGGCTTCGGCTCATGGGTGCCACAGACGAGCCACATGTTCGACAGTCCGAAGATGGCCAGCCTGATGCAACGCACACCGGTCGGTGCAGCCGGGACGAACGAGATCGATGTTCCGTCATCACCAATCTGGGCACTACTGGTGTCCACAAAGGCAATAAAGCAGCTCGATTTTAGATTGGGTGGCAGGCAGGAGAGACGCGCGATCGGCGCAATGGAAAGCCACATCCTGCCGCCGTCATGCGAGAGCTGGTGGGCATCGACACCGGAAGCAGCTGACGGCGTATTCCACCTTCATATCCCCGTAGACGTCGTTAGCCGCTTCACATTATCGGAAGGAGTCCCCGATCCGCTCAATCGCCTTCGACCTAGCGTCGGCCTTTCGGACATCGGCCTCGCAGGGCTCGCCGGCACGGCGATCGAACTGCTCAGTGCCTTTATGCCACCACCGCGTCTTGCGTGGGAGTCCCTCGCGCGCACGATCGCCTTGCGCCTCAGCCAGCTCGCCGGTGGAGCATCGGTATCTCCGCCAGCACGAATGAACGTGCATGACTGGCGCCTCCGTCGCGCGATCGAGTTTCTGGAAGCGGACATAGGCGCGGATGTCGGGTTGGATGCGCTTTCTGAGCTTGTCGGCCTGTCCCCAGGCCATTTGACGGTCCTGTTCCGATCAGGGACAGGCTTGCCGCCGCATCAGTGGATGATGCAAAGGCGGCTCGAACGCGCTTGCGATCTGCTGATGAACCCGCGTGTCACCATCACTGACGCCGCCATGGCCACAGGCTTCGCCTCATCGCAGCACCTCGCCACAGTCTTTCGCAAACGTCTGGGCGTGACGCCGACGGAATGGCGTCGGGGAAGGCTATCGTGAGTGTCGCGACGGAGCGGCAGACCAGCAGACAGTCGGCAGACAGGATGGGCGAGCGCTGGCGGACGACAGACCTGATAGCCGCCTGTGACTTCACGGTGGCTTTCACGCCAACCTGTTGACGAATGCGCCCGGCGCGACCTCGGAACCAGCCACCGACGGGGCGATGATCATTTTGCCGCTCACCGGCGAACGGCATCATCGTCAGTGGCTCGATGGCCGTGTCACGATTGACCACGCCGTGCCGTTCGGCCGACTGGTAATCATCCCGGCTGGATGCGCGCCGCGCGCTGTCGTCACGGATCCAATCAAAGTGCTTCACGTTTATGTGCCGACCCAGGTGCTCGAGACACTGCACGAAGAGCGCTGCGGCGCACGCGGACCGATCGAACTGATCAATCCGAACTTGGCTGACGCCCCCCTTTTCGGCGGTCCAATGTCGATGCTCGCGCAAGCGCTCGCATCGGGCAAAAAGCTTGATCGGCAATGGCTGGATGGCATCGGTACTGCCATATGCGCCCGCGCCATCGAGCGTTGGTCGAACCGCGCCCTCGTCCCGGTGACACAATCCGGGTCCCCGGCTTTGCGGGTCGAATGGCGCGTACGCCGCGCGATGGACGATCTCGAAACGCGGCTTTGCGAGGACGTGGGGCTCGCCGAGGTGGTAGCGGTGGTCGATCTGTCACCATGCCACATCGCGGTCGCCGTCGGATACTCCGATCCGAGTTGTCTCGCGCGAATACTTCGGGCGAACAGGAGTCTCTCGCCAAGTGATTTTCGGCAAGCGTCAAAGGGCTGAAGTCTCATCGCAACTTCCGAATAGGCTTTAGTCGCACTATGAACGAGCTTGCAAAGAAGTGGCGTTGTGAGGTGTTCTGCGTTGGATTTGCACACGATAGACTATTTGATCGTCGTTGCCGAGCAGCACAGCATCCGAGGTGCGGCAAGGGTACTTAACGTTGAGCAGTCGGCAGTCAGTCGGCGGATAAGGCAACTCGAAGATGAAATCGGCGTGTCGCTGTTCGAGCGGTCCGCTCGTGGCGTCCGTCTCACACCGGCCGGGACGACTTTCTTGGCCGGGGCACGTAGGGCCCTGACGGAGCTGGCGAATACTGCCACGAATGCCGCGAGTGCAGGGCGCGGCGAAGTAGGTGAACTCTCAATCGGCTTCCTGGTCGTCCCGCCGGCAGGGATGCTAATCGACATTCTGGCGACCTTTCAGACGAGCCATCCTGAGACCAAGATCCGCGTGATGGAAGCGAGCCGCACTGACCTGCTTTCTTCTATCAACGGGGGTGGGCTCGACATTGCCTTCTTGATTGGCAGAAGCGCTCCTGAAGGCTTGGATGCGATGGAAATTGGACTTGAACGCATCATGATCGCATTGCCGGCCACGCACCGTTTGGCGGTGCGTCGTCATGTGGCTTGGCAAGACTTGCGAGACGAGCGCCTTCTCGTTTCACATCGTGATCCAGGCCCCGATATTCTTCGCGAGATCGTGAGTTACATCGACAGCTCTGATCGTGTTGCTGTCGAAAGCCATCACGACGTAACCTGTTGCCATCTACCGATCCTTGCCGGCGCCAATCTGGGCGTCGCGCTTATCTGTGAAGCCTCGAGTGGTGCAACATTCTCGGGAGTCGCTTACCGGCCGATTCTGCAATCAGGGCGCCAAGCGAGCCTTCCTTTGCAGGCAGTCTGGCGGCCTACGAATGACAATCCGCCTCTGAGACGATTTCTTAGCCTCATTCGGTTGAAGACCAAGACCTAACGGCTTCGGGTTGAGCCGGAGCGGCTTCTAGAGAGGATCGGCTCCGACGAACGCGGGCGAACCCCCGATCGGTTGCAATGAAACGCTCGAGCATGGGCACAATCAGCCTCAATGGGTCGCCAATGGTCCGGCCTTGTTCGCGGCCGAGAGCTGCCGCCTAAGCGACCAAGTCGCGATGCAGGGGCGCAGGGAGTTCAATCGTCACTTTCATCGGCTTGTCGTCGACGATCGGGCCGAGCTTCAGCTTGGTCATCACAACCCTCCATAAGGTTCGAGCACGAGATCGCGGGTGACGATGACGCGCACGGGGAACCCGGGTCTGATCGTCAGGGTCGGCGCGACGTTGAGTTGCCGTCGGATGATCTGCTGGCCGGCGTCGTTGATGGTGTCCTGCCCGCCGTTGCGGATCGCCCGGAGCAGCCGATCCTGATCGTCGACGGCGAGTTCGGCGCCAACCGACAACAGGGTCGACAGGCCGGCGGCCTTGGCGAGATCCCACCAGTGATAGTCGACGTCATCCTGAAGACCCGCGTAGCCTTGCGCGTCGGCTCCGGGTTGACGTTCCAGGACGATCGAACGGCCGTTCGGGAGGATGAGCCGCTTCCAGACGAGCAGCACCCGGCGCTGACCGAAGCCGACTTCGTTGCTGTACTCGCCGATCAGCCGCGTGCCTTGGGGGACGAGCAGGATGCGCCCGGTCGGGCTGTCGTAGACATGCTCCGTGACCTGCGCGGTGATCTGGCCCGGCACGTCGGATCGGATGCCGGTGATGAGGGCCGCGGCGATGACGGCGCCGGTCTGGAGGACATAGGGCGATGCCGGACCGATCACGCGATCTGGCGAGACCGTGCGCCGGTCTACGCCCGCATTCAGGAACGCGAGCTGGCGATCTTGCGCCATGGGTGCCCTTGGCTGGCCCGGAAGACCCAGCCCAGTCAGGCTCGGGCTGCCCGGGGCGCCAGCCGTGCCAATCGGAGCTGATACGCGCGCCTCGGTTTGGAAGAAGACGCGGCTTGTTCGGGCGGCTTCTTCCTCCGCGCGCCTGCGCTGCTCGACCGGATCGACGGCGGGCGCTGCCGCCATCGGCGGCGTGACGGGCTGGCCGCGGTTCTGCGCATCGAGAATGGGCCGCCCCAGATCCCCGGGCAAAGGAGGCCCGAGCACCGGGCCGGTATAGTCGCGTGGCAGGCCGGCAAGCCCGTCCGCGGTTCGCCGGCTCTGCGTGGAGTAGAGCTCCTCACTGCCCGGGCCGATATTGCGTGTTTGAAGCGCATAGATGAGCGCGCCACCCACGCCGAGCGCGACAACGAGGCTTATGCCGCCCAGCACCTTTCGTGACAGCCGGGTGACCCGGGGTGGTTCGGCGCGCAGCCGCATGGGCGCAGCGGCGTCGCCTGGTGGTGTGCCGACCAGCGGTGCCTCGGCTTCGCCTTGTGTGTCGCGTTCGCTCATGATGCGGGCCTCCCATCGGTGCGAACGATCCGCACCGTCTGCTGGCGGTCTCCACTGCCGAGACGCAGCTCGGCGGCGCCGAACAGGCGGTCGACGATCAGGACGTTCTGGTGGAGCCGGCTGTTGGCGATCTGCGGTTCGCCATCGGCGCCGATGACGAAGAGCGGCGGTATCTCGCCCTGAACGATCCCGCGCGGGAACTCGACATAGACGCGGCGCCCGTCGTCGTAGACCGAAACCGGCCGCCACGGCGGCGTGTCGCCTGTGAGATCGTAGCGATAGTTCCGTGCCGCAACGGCCGGGATCACTGGCGTGGCGGGCACGGCCTGTCTCTGCGAGGCGGGCGGCTGCGGATAGGCCCAGGCGACGGCCGGCATATAGGGCCGATCGCCGGAGCGCAGCTCGATCATGTAGATGCGCCGGTCGGTGGTGATGACCAGATTGGTCGTGATGTCTGGCCGTGTCGGCTTAACGAGGACATGGACGCGCCGGGTGATGCCCGAGCCGCTCTCGGTGTCACCGATGATCCAGCGCGCGGTGTCGCCCGCTGCAATCGGGCCGGCACCGGTCAGGCTCTCGCCTGGCTCCAGCGCAATGTTGGTGATCTGACCGGGTGCGGCATAGACTTGATAGAGCGCGCCCTCGCTCCATGGATAGATCTGGATCGAGTTGTAATAGCCCTCCCGGCGCGGCTCGACGCGCGCGGCGGCATTGGCATTCTCGACACGACCCGCCGGCGTCCCTGCGGCAGCCCCACCGCGCGCGGGTGTCCAGGCGGGCGGTGTGTGAAGTGGCCGTGGTGGCGCCTCCGTGACGGCGGCCGGCACAGGGGGAAGCGGCGGTACGTCGGCGTCATAGCTGATCTGTGGCGGTCGGTTGGTCGCGCAGCCAGCGAGCGCCAATCCGGAAATCAGCAAAAGCGCAGAGCCGGATGTACGGAAGCCATAACGAGCGGGTCGACGGAAATGAGCTCTCATTGCCCCAGCTCCCGCGACCAGTTGATGGCGTTGACGTAGATCCCGAGCGGATTGGCCCGCAGCCGCTCGGCGTCGCGCGGGGGTTGGATCACGATGGTCAGGATCGCTGTCCAGCGCTGTGTCGTGGAGAGCTGGCCGTTCTCGTACTGGCGTTCGGTCCAGGCGACGCGGAAGCTGTCGGGCGAAGCGCGAATCACGCTCGACACTTCGATCGACACCTGCTGCTTGCCGACGCGGGTGAAGGGGTCATTGGCCCGGGCGAAATCATTGAGGGCGGCCGCACCGCGATCCGTCGTGAACTCGTAGGCGCGCAGCCAATTCTGCCGCACGACGATCGCGTCGGCCGGGATCGAGCGGACCTGCTCGATGAACCGCGCCAGATGCCAGGCCACCTGCGGGTCGGTGGGGCGATAGTCGGCCTGCGCTGGCGCGACCGCCTGCGCCTGGCCGAGATTGTCGACTTGCACCACCCACGGGACGATGGTCCCGCGCGCCGACTGCCAGACCAGCGCGGCGGCGAAGCCGGCGGAGAGGATCAGGCAGCCGAAGGCCATGAAACGCCAGTTTCGGGCCTGGACACGCGCCGATCCGATCCGATCGTCCCAGATCTGCGCCGCGCGCTGATAGGGTGTCTCGGGCTCGGGCGTCTTTCCATAGTGGGTTGCGGGTCGCTTGAAGAAGCTCATGTGCGGTCGCCTCCGGAGAGATTGATGGAAGAGCCGCCGCCGTGGCTGTCGCCCGATCGGATCGCGTGTGCCGCGAGCGTGACGCCGTGGCTCATGGTCTGCCCCCGCCGCATGCGCTGCGCCCACGCCGGCGGGCTGGCGGCAGCGCCCGTGGCTGCCGGTGCAGCATCATTGGCGACCGTGCCTATGCTCGAGGAGCCGCCGGTGGTGCCAAAGCCGGTCTTGACGCCGTCGGCGAAGCTGGAGCGAACGCTCTGCGCTGCCCGGCGCAGTGGAGAGGCTGCCGCGCCGCCGGTAACTCGTGCGACGCCGCCGAGGCCCGACGCGACACCGGCGGCACCCGACTGGCCGAGGGAACCGAGACTATAGGCGGCGGAGGCGGCTCCCGCTGCGCTGGCTCCGCCGCGCACGGCAGCGGCGCCGCCGGAAATGGCGCTCGCGCCACCGCGCAGGGCGAGCCCGGCCGCGCCGCCAGCAGCCATGGCCGCGCCCCCCGCCACGAGGCCGGTGCCAATGGCGGAACCGGCGCCGAGTTGCGGGCCGCCGGACACGATGCCGTTGGCGATACCGGGACCGAAGATGCCGAGACCGAGTAGCGACAGCGCCGCCAATACGACGGCCATCGCGTCGTCGATGGTCGGTGGCTGACCGCCGAAGCCTGCGGTGAACTGGCTGAAAAGCGTCGAGCCGATGCCGATGATGACGGCGAGCACCAGCACCTTGATTCCTGACGAGATGACGTTGCCCAGCACGCGCTCGGCCATGAAGGCGGTCTTCCCGAACAGGCCGAACGGGATCAGGACGAAGCCGGCCAGCGTGGTCAGCTTGAATTCGATCAGCGTGATGAAGAGCTGGATGGCGAGGATGAAGAAGGCGAGCAGCACCAGCGCCCAGGCGAAGAGCAGGCAGGCGATCTGGATGAAGTTTTCGAAGAAGGCGATCCAGCCCATCAGATTCGAGATGGATTCGAGCAGCGGCCTCGCCGCATCGAGGCCCGTCTGCGCGACCCGGCCCGGGCGCATCAGGTCCTGAATGGAAAACCCGGTGCCTGACGCCTGAAGTCCGAGGCCTGCGAAGCTTTCGAAGACGATCCGCGCGAGGTTGTTCCAGTTGCCAATGATGTAGGCGAAGACCCCCACAAACAGCGTCTTCTTCACCAGACGCGCGATGATGTCGTCATCTGCACCCCAACTCCAGAACAGGGCGGCCAGCGTGACGTCGATGACGATCAGCGTCGTCGCGATGAACGCCACCTCGCCGCCGAGCAGGCCAAATCCGCTGTCGATGTAGGAGGTGAAGACCCCGAGGAAATTGTCGATGACGCCGCTGCCGCCCATGGCTTACCGCCCTTCGTCGGCGCGTCGCGGCGCGGTGCGGGTGCCAAGGAAACGGTCGCGGGTTTCGGCCCAGATGCGCAGACACTCGCCGTCCCTGGCGGCGGCTTCCCCCATCTGCTGGCACCGACGCTGGCCCTCGCGCAGCGGGTCCGGCGCATCCTCAAGCACGGGCGTCGGCCGAGCCGCTGGCCTTTCCTCTTTCCGGGTCATCTCGATCGCCGTTGCCGTGATCGCGATGGAGACGAAGATGATTGCGCCCACGCGGGCCAGCGTCTTGCCGTCCATCCTGCTGTCCTCAGTTGCCATTCGGGAACATCCGGGCGTTGCCGGGCTGATAGCCGGAGCCGGGCGTCAAGAACCGGCGGCGCTGTTCACGGCCTTGTTCGGCGGCTGCGGCTCGCTCGGCATCGACAAGCGCCTGCGCTCGGCCGTTCGCAGCGACCACAGCGACCAGGTCTGCGAGTTGCTGCGCCTGCAACGCGAGCAGTTGGTTGCCGGCTTGGGTTGCCTGAAGCGCGCCGGTCGCACCCTGGCTCTGCCCGACCAGACCCGCCATCTCGGCGCGGTTGGTGTCGATATTGCCGACGACACCGGCCTGCACGCGAAGCGCGTCCTGAAGGCCGCCGACCGTGTTCTGCCAGCGCGATCGTGCATCGGAGACGAGACGCTGATCCGAAGTCGACAGCGAGATGTTGCTGTACTGGCTCTGAAAGGCTTGGTCGATCTGCTGCACGTCGAAGGCGATGCGCTGTGCCTGACCCAGAAGCGCTTGCGTGCGCTGCACCGATTGCTGGAGCTGCTGAAGCGAGGAATAGGGCAGGCTCGCGAGATTGCGGGCCTGGTTGATCAGCATCTGCGCTTCGTTCTGGAGGCTCTGGATCTGGTTGTTGATCTGCTCGAGCGCCCGCGCGGCCGATAGGACATTCTGGACGTAGTTGGTCGGATCATAAACGACCCACTGCGCCGCTGCCGGGGTCACGAACACGGGCGAGAAGGCGACGGGCAGCGACAGGATGGTTGCGGCGAACAGCGCCGCGCGAGAGCGTCGGATCATCATGGCTTGGGCTCCAGGTTGGTGAGATCGGTGATGAGGTCGGCGGCCCAGCCGACATCGCGGGCGCGCAGCCAGGCGGGCAGGAAGCCGTCGCGGCCATGCTCGGCGAGGATCGTCTCGATGGCAGCCTGATCGGTTTTCGAGGATGCCGCGCAGAGCGCGAGGGCGACTTCGGAGAGCCCCAGCTCGAACAGCCGGTTGCCGCGCCGCGACTGGCAGTAATAGTCGCGCTTGGGTGTGGCCCGGCTGAGGATCTCGATCTGGCGGTCGTTCAAGCCAAAGCGCCGGTAGATCGTGGTGATCTGGGGTTCGATCGCGCGTTCGTTCGGCAGCAAAAGGCGCGTCTGGCAGCTTTCGATGATGGCCGGAGCGATCGCGCTCCCATCGATGTCGGCCAGCGATTGCGTGGCGAAGACGACCGACGCGTTCTTCTTGCGCAGCGTCTTCAGCCATTCGCGCAGTTGCGCCGCGAAGCCCTCGTCGTCGAGCGCGAGCCAGCCTTCGTCGACGATCAGGAGCGTGGGCCGTCCATCCAGACGGTCGCCGATCCGATGGAAGAGATAGGCGAGGACCGCCGGCGCCGCGCCGCCGCCGATCAGCCCCTCGGTTTCAAAGGCTTGGACCGCGGCGCCCCCGAGCTGCTCGCCTTCGGCGTCCAGCAGCCGTCCGTAGGCGCCGCCCACGCAAAAGGGGCGCAGCGCTTGCTTGAGATCGTTCGACTGGAGGAGGACGGCGAGGCCCGTCAGCGTGCGCTCTGTGATCGGCGCGGACGCCAGCGAGGTCAGCGCCGTCCAAAGATGTTCTTTCACCTCCGGCGTAATCGTGACGCCCTCGCGGGCTAGGATGGCGGCGATCCAGTCGGCTGCCCAGGCACGCTCGTGGGTCTCGTGAACGCGCGCGAGTGGTTGGAGGGACACCGACGACGCGGCGCCGTCCGTCAGGCTGCCGCCGAGGTCGTGCCAATCGCCTCCCATGGCGAGCGCGGCTGCGCGGATCGAGCCGCCAAAGTCGAAAGCGAAGACTTGGCTTCCCGGATAGCGCCGGAACTGAAGCGCGATAAGCGCGAGCAGGACGGACTTGCCCGCGCCGGTCGGTCCGACGACCAGTGTGTGGCCGACGTCGCCGACATGCAGCGAAAAGCGAAACGGCGTGCTGCCCTCCGTCTTGCCGTATAGCAGCGGCGGCGCATCAAAATGCTCGTCCCCTTCCGGCCCGGCCCAGACTGCGGAGAGCGGAATCATGTGGGCGAGGTTCAGGGTGGAGATCGGTGGCTGCCGGACGTTGGCGTAGACGTGGCCGGGCAGCGACCCGAGCCAGGCATCGACGGCATTGATGGTCTCGGACATCGCAGTGAAGTCGCGGCCCTGGATCACCTTTTCTACAAGGCGGAGCTTCTCGTCGGCGGTGCGCGGATCGGCATCCCAAACGGTGACGGTGGCGGTCACATAGGCCTGACCGGCATAGTCGGCGCCAAGCTCCTGCAAGGCCATGTCGGCATCGGCCGCCTTGTTCGCAGCGTCCGTATCGACGAGCGCGGATGCCTCGTTGGTCATCACCTCTTTCAAAATCGTGGCGATTGACTTGCGCTTGGCGAACCACTGCCGCCGGATGCGCGTCAGCAGTTTCGTGGCGTCCGTCTTGTCGAGGAGGATTGCCCGCGTGGACCAGCGATAGGGAAAGGCGAGCCGGTTGAGATCGTCGAGAATCCCTGGCGTCGTCGCCGTCGGAAAGCCGTTGATCGTCAGCACGCGCAGATGGCCGGCACCGAGCCGCGGCTCGAGGCCGCCGGTCAGCGGCTCATCGGCGAGAAGCGCATCGAGGTAGATCGGCGTTTCGGGAACGCGGACGCGGTGGCGCTTCGTTGAGACGGTCGAGTGCAGGTAAGTCAGGGTCTCGCCGTCATCGAGCCACCGGCATTCCGGCATGAACCCGTCGACGAGCTGGAGGACACGGTTGGTGCGGTCAATGAAGGCCGCGAGGGCTTCATGGGGATCCACGCCGGACTGTTGGCGACCTTCGTAGAGCCAGGTCTCCGCCCGCGCGGCATCCTCGGCGGGCGGGAGATAGAGGAAGGTCAGGAAATAGCTCGACTCGTAGTGTGCCCCCGCTTCCTCGAAGTCGGCCTTGCGCTCGGCATCGACGAGGGCGGAGGCGGCGTCCGCGAAGCGGCTTGCCGGATAAGAGGCGGCTTCGTGACGCTGCGCTTCGACGAAGATCGCCCAACCCGAGCCCAGACGCCGGAAGGCGTTGTTGAGGCGACTGGCGACGGCCACCAGTTCGGCGGCCACAGCTGAGTCGAGATCGGGACCACGAAAGCGTGCGGTGCGCTGGAAGCTGCCGTCCTTGTTCAGCACGACTCCTTCGCCGACCAGCGCCACCCAGGGCAGGAAATCAGCGAGGCGGGTCGCGGTGCGGCGGTATTCGGCGAGGTTCATCATGGCCACGCCTCAGACCGAGAGATGGCCCGGAATGCGCAGATGCCGGCGGCCCACTTCGACAAAGAGCGGATCGCGCTTTGCTGCCCAAACGGCGGCGAAATGGCCGATCGCCCAGATGAGGAGACCAACCAGCCATAGCCGCAATCCGAGACCGACAGCGCCGGCGAGTGTGCCGTTCATGATGGCGATGCTGCGCGGTGCGCCGCCCAGCAGGATATGCTCGGTCAGCGCGCGGTGGACCGGAACCGAGAAGCCCGCGACCTCATCGGGATGTTGCAGGAGGCCCGCCATCAGACGAGCGCCCCGCCGCCGAATGAGAAGAACGACAGGAAGAAACTGGACGCCGCGAAGGCGATCGACAGGCCGAAGACGATCTGGATGAGACGCCGAAATCCCCCGCTCGTATCGCCGAACGCGAGCGTCAGGCCGGTGACGATGATGATGATCACCGCGATGATCTTGGCGACCGGCCCCTCGATCGACTGCAGGATGGACTGCAGCGGCGCTTCCCAAGGCATGGAGGAGCCGGATGCGTGAGCAGCGGGCGCCAGAAGAAAGCTGAGGATCAGCGCCATGGCGGTGGGCGCGAGGCGCTGACGGCCGCGCGCGATGTGTCGGATCATGCGGGTTCTCCTTGTTGATCGGGAGGCTGGGTTGCGGGGGAAAGGCGGTAGTCGGTGTCCGCTGCGAGCCCATCGATGCGGGCGAGTTCGGCAAGGCGCCGCGCGCTGCCACGACCGGACAGGACCGCCACGAGATCGATGGTCTCCGCGATCAGCGCCCGTGGAACGGTTACGACGGCTTCCTGGATGAGCTGTTCGAGGCGGTGCAGCGCGCCGAGCGCGGTGCCGGCGTGGATCGTGCCAATCCCGCCGGGATGGCCGGTGCCCCAGGCTTTCAGGAGATCGAGCGCCTCAGCCCCACGCACCTCGCCGATCGGTATCCGATCCGGCCGCAGCCGCAGCGAGGAGCGCACCAGGTCGGACAGGTTCGCGACGCCGTCCTTGGTGCGCATGGCGATGATATTCTGCGCCCGGCATTGCAGCTCGCGGGTGTCTTCGATGACGATGACGCGGTCGGTTGTCTTCGCGACCTCGGCCAGCAGGGCATTGGTCAGCGTGGTCTTGCCGGTGCTGGTTCCGCCGGCGACGAGGATGTTGGCGCGCGCTGCGACCGCCTGCCGGAGGATGACGGCCTGGTCGGCCGTCATGATGCTGGCGGCGACATAGTCGTCGAGCGTGAAGACGGCGACGGCAGGCTTGCGAATCGCGAAGACCGGAGCCGTCACGACCGGCGGCAGCAGGCCTTCGAAGCGCTCGCCGGTTTCGGGGAGCTCGGCCGAGACACGCGGTCGACGGTCATGCACCTCGGCACCGACATGATGGGCGACGAGGCGGATGATGCGTTCGCCATCGGCGGCCGAAAGTCGTTCCCCCGTATCGGACAGGCCGTCAGAGAGCCGGTCGACCCAGAGCCGCCCATCGGGGTTGAGCATGACCTCGACGATCGCGGGGTCTTCCAGGAATCGGGCGACCGCAGGCCCTAGCGCGGTGCGCAGCATGCGTGCACCGCGTGAGGCTGCTTCCGATTGCTGATGGTTGACCGCCACGTCGTCCCCGTTCGCTTGCGGGCCCGCGCGATGCGCGGCCCTGGATCGGGGATGAGTAAGAAAGGCAGGAATTGGGGCGTTGCAACAACGCTCAGGGGGTCATCGTACTGTGGCGAAGAAAGACAGGTGATCGGCGGACCGGCGTCGAGCCGCGGCAGCATCTGAGGCTCCCGACCGGCGCGTTTTCCCGAGCGGGAATAATTCAGACCCCGGAGCTACCCCGAGGCGCAAGCTTTCCCGAGCGGGAAATTCCTATAGACATTCTTCAGAAATCCATGATACTTTCCCGTTCGGTAAATATCATGGCCAGACGCAACCTCACTACCGCCGAGATCGGCGACATTGTCCGGACAACCCGCAAGGCCGCTGGCCTGCGGCAGGACGAGCTTGCCGGCGCAGCTGGCGTCGGCCTGCGCTTCATCGTCGATCTCGAAGCGGGCAAGCCGACCGCGCAGATCGGCAAGACACTTCAGGTCCTAGCAGCGTTGGGCTGCTCGCTCGATATCACACCGCCGCCCGATCCAAAAGGAGCGCGGAAGGGATGACACGCACTCTCGATATCTGGTGGGACGGGCGCCTGGTGGGTCAGCTGACGCAGGACAAGCACGGTGAACTCGGCTTCGCCTATGCGCGGGCTTGGCTCGACGACGAGGCGGCGCAGCCCTTGTCAGCCTCACTGCCAAAGCAGACGGAGCCGTTCAGTCGTCGCGAGTGCCGCCCGTTTTTCGGCGGTCTCTTGCCGGAGGAAAGCCAGCGCGACGCCGCGGCTCAGGCACTCGGCGTGTCGCGCGCCAATGATTTCGCCCTTCTTGATCGCCTCGGCGGCGATGTGGCGGGCGCGCTCCAGCTTCTGCCGCCCGGTGAAGTACCGACCGCTCCGGGCCCCGATCAACGGCCAACCCCGCTCGACGATGCAGGCTTGATCCGGGTGCTGGACGCGCTGCCCGTCCGCCCATTGCTCGCGGGCGAGGAAGGCTTGCGGCTCTCTCTCGCTGGCGCCCAATCGAAGGTGCCGGTGGTTCTGGTGGATGATGCGGTGGCGTTGCCTGCGCCGGGCCAGCCCACGACGCATATTCTGAAACCGCCGATATCGCGGTTCGCGGCGACGACCGAGAACGAGGCGTTCGTGATGCGCCTTGCTGCCGCAATCGGTCTCGATGTCGCGCCGGTAGAAGCGCGCATCGTTCAGGATCGAACATTTCTGCTGGTCCAGCGCTATGACCGCGTCATTGGCGACGATGGCTTTGTGCGCCGCATCCATCAGGAGGATTTCTGCCAGGCGCTCGGCGTGCCACCGGAGACCAAATATGCGAGCGAAGGCGGCCCGACCTTCAGGGATTGCTTCGCGTTGCTCCGCCGCATCGCCGCCAGGCCCGCGGTCGATGTGCTGAAGCTTCTCGATGCGGTGATCTTCAATGTGATCGCTGGGAACGCCGACGCACACGGCAAGAATTTTTCGATCCTATACGGCGACGAAGGCCCACGCCTCGCCCCGCTGTATGATTTGCTTGCGACCGTTGCCTATCCCGATCTCTCGCCGAAATTCGCCATGAAGATCGGGAAACGGGCGACGCTTGCCGAACTGGACGCGAGAGGGTGGGCAGCATTTGCGACGGACGCGGGACTGGGCCTGCCCTTGATACGACGGCGGGTTGCGGAGATCAGCAAAGGCATGATTGCGCGAACAGGCGAGGTTGCCGCCGAATTGGTCCGCCCTGGCTTCGATCGGACGGCCATCGAAAGTCTTGCCGCGATGGTCCTCGAACGAGCGGAGCGCTGCGCGCTGACGGTGGCGGAATCCGGCCGCTCGGCTAATCAACTGCGCGATGGAGGGAATGTCGAAGGGAGCAATGGCCAATGACATTTCTCTACTTCGCGTATGGCTCCAACATGTTGCCGGCACGCCTGCTTGGCCGCTGTCCGTCTGCGAGGGTCGTGGGGACGGGAGTTGCACGCGCCTGGAGTCTTGCGTTTTCGAAAGCGAGTAAGGACGGCTCAGGAAAAGCGACCCTGATTACCGCCCCGAATTCCGCCGTGCCCGGGGTCATTTTCGAGATTGATCTGGCCGAACGAGAGCAGTTGGATCGGCACGAGGGGTTAGGCTCTGGCTACCGCCGCGACGACACTTTCGCTGTCGAGGGAAGCGCCGTACCGACGAGCAGCTATCTGGGCACCTCGTTTGACCACACCTTACGGCCTTTCGATTGGTACCTCGCGACCGTCATTGCCGGCGCCGAATACCATGGGCTGGAAACAGGTTATGTCGCCGCACTCAGGGGTATGCAGTTCGTCGAGGATACCGACTTGGATCGACGAACCCGCGTCGAAGCCATTAAGGCGATGCGGCAGCATGGCATTGACGATTACCGAACCCTCCTTGAAGCGCTCCGATAGGCCATTCCGACGGCTAACTTAGCCATCTGGTGCATCCATTCCGCTGATATCGTCCGGAATCTCCCTCAAGAAGCTCTGCCCCTTCTGCAGGCGCCGCCCCAGCGTTTCGATGAATCCCTCGTAGCGCTCACGCCCTTTGGCCTGCGCCGACGCCTGAGCATCGTTCGGTAAGGGCGGCGTGATCGTCAGCCAGAAGCGGACGAAGAGGGCGAGTGTCTCTGCTGTGACGCCGAGGTCGCGCTCCAAGCGCTGGACCTGGCGCGACAGGCGATCGAGGCGTCGCGCGAACGCGGCCTCGCGCTTGTCCGCGCCATCGGGTGACAGGAATGACGCAACCGCGGCCTCGACGATCGCGGAGCGGGAGAGCTTCTTGCGGTCGGCGAGATCGGCGATCTGGCGGAGCATCTCGGGCGGGAAATAGACGTTCATCCGGTCGCGCATGGTTGCCTCACAGATCGATGCCGTCATTGGGATCGAGCGTGACCTGCCGCGCCATGCCGCGCATCTGCTGCCGCAGCGCCTGCCGCTGCCGCGCCGCGTCCTCTGGCTCATCATCAAGCATGATCGCGAACTCGTCGGCCGCAGCAGGTCCGGTTGTTTCCTTGGCGATCGCGACATGGTCGGGCAGCCCCGGCTCGCGCCGCAGCCCGCCATTGGCTGCGTCCTCCGCCTTGTCGAGCTCAGCCGCGAGCACCGCGTCCGGCCGCTGTGGCTTCAATTCGGACCAGGCGTCCTTTCGGATTGAACGCCCGCATTTCGCTGGGTGGGGCGATGGCAGGATGCGCTCCTTGAAGCGGCGATCCTCGAAGTAACGGGCCTTCTTGGCTCGGATGGGATGGACACCGGCGGCCATCACGATTTCATCCGTCGCCGGCAACTGCATCACTTCGCCGGGGGTGAGGAGCGGCCGTGCCGTCTCCGAGCGCGAGACCATCAGGTGACCGAGCCAGGGGCTGAGCCGATGCCCGGCATAGTTCCGCATCGCCTTCATCTCGGTCGCGGTGCCGAGCGCGTCGCTCACGCGCTTGGCGGTGCGTTCGTCATTGGTGGCGAAGCTCACGCGCACATGGCAGTTGTCGAGGATCGCGTTGTTCGGGCCATAGGCCTTCTCGATCTGGTTCAGCGACTGGGCGATGAGGAACGACTTCAGGCCGTAACCCGCCATGAAGGCGAGCGCGCTCTCGAAGAAGTCGAGGCGGCCGAGCGCCGGGAACTCGTCGAGCATCATCAGCACGCGATGCCGCCGGTCTCGCGCATGCAGATCCTCGGTCAGGCGTCGGCCGATCTGGTTGAGCACGAGCCGGATCAACGGCTTCGTCCGGGAGATGTCGGATGGCGGAACCACCAGGTAGAGCGTCGCCGGTTTCTCGTCGGCGATCAGGTCGGCGATCCGCCAGTCGCAGCGGCGCGTCACCTCCGCCACCACCGGGTCGCGATAGAGGCCCAGGAACGACATAGCGGTAGACAGGACGCCCGAGCGCTCGTTGTCGCTCTTGTTGAGAAGTTCGCGCGCGGTCGACGCCACGACGGGGTGGGGGCCGCCAGGGCCGAGATGCGGCGTCGTCATCATCGCCTTCAGCGTGGCTTCGATCGGACGGCGCGGATCCGACAGGAAGGCGGCGACACCAGCGAGCGTCTTCTCCTCTTCGGCGTAGAGGACGTGCAGGATGGCGCCGACGAGCAGCGAATGGCTCGTTTTCTCCCAGTGATTGCGCTTGTCGAGCGAACCTTCGGGATCGACGAGAACGTCGGCGACGTTCTGCACGTCGCGGACTTCCCACTCGCCGCGTCGCACTTCCAGGAGCGGATTGTAGGCGGCCGACTTGGCGTTGGTCGGATCGAACAGCAGAACGCGACCATGCCTCGCGCGGAAGCCGGCAGTGAGCTGCCAGTTCTCGCCCTTGATGTCGTGGACGATGGCAGAGCCCGGCCAGGTGAGGAGCGTGGGGACAACGAGACCGACACCTTTGCCTGATCGGGTCGGTGCGAAGCACAGGACGTGCTCCGGTCCATCGTGCCGCAGATAGGCGTCGCCGAGCTTGCCGAGAACGACGCCATCGGGTCCGAGCAGACCCGCTGCCTTCACCTCCCGCAGTTCAGCCCAGCGAGCCGAGCCATAGGTCTCGACGTTCTTCGCCTCCCGGGCGCGCCACACCGACATCGCGATGGCGACGGCGATGGAGATGAAGCCGCCAGAGGCGGCGATCATCGCGCCTTCGACGAAAATCGGCGGCGCATAGGCGTCGTAGAAATACCACCACCAGAAGAATGCGGGTGGGTAGTAGACCGGCCAACCCGCCAGCTCGAACCACGGTGTGCCGAGCTGCACCTGAAAGCCGAGCCGCCAGGCGGTCCATTGGGTCGCGCCCCAGGTCGTGAACAGCACGATGAGGAACACGGTGGTGATCTGGCCCCAGAGGATTTTCGTCGCGGACATCGGCGGCGGTCCTTTCTTCCTTGTCGGTTAGAGGGCGAGCCCGCGCTTGCGGCCGAGACCCCATTCGATGCCCCCGCCGTCCTTCACGGCACCGGCGACATGCTGGCCGAGCCTGCGTTCGATCTCGCGGGACCAGGGCACGAGCTGGAAGCCGAGGCCTCCATCGCGTGCCGTGCTCTCGATCATCGCGAAGCGGCCGGAGGAGAGGTCGAGACGCTGGCAATAGATGCCGGCGACCTGATCACCGGCGGTCGGCTTCATGTACGCGAGACCGGTCTCGGCGGAGAGGCGCGCCCCGACCGCATCCAGTTCGCGCCGCCGCAGCGTGGCGAGGAGGTCGCGTTGCAGGATGATCCGCTGGCCATGGCGGCGACCGAGGCCTTGGTCGGCGAGATGCTCGGCCCGTGCCTGCAGGGCGTTGCGTACCTCCCGCCCAAAGCCTCCCATCGACAGCGGCATGGGATCCGTCTCCACGAGCCGATGGTCTAGCCAGGTGGCTCCCGGCGCCGTGATCTGCTGGCCGAGTTCGAGGTCTGACCGAGGGGCGAGAACAAGCGTCGCGCGCGGCTCATCGGCTCGGCCAAAGCGCCGAACCTCCACGATGCCGCCGATCGCAGGCGCATGCTCGAAAGCTTCGACACCGCGGAACCTGACATGGTGGGCGCGGCCGTCGGTGCCGTCGATCACCGCATAGGCTTCGCCCGTCAGCTCATCGTGCAGGCCGCGATCGACCAGTCGCCCGATGATTGGCGCCTGTCCGCTGCCGCCTTCGATGACATAGTCGGCGACAGCGCGCTCGTCACCGCGCTCGGCAAAGGCGCGGTGCATGGTCTTGATGATGTCGCCGCGAAGTCCGAGGTCCCGCAGGTGGCGTTCGGCGTCGAGCCCGACCATCCACTCGCCGGGAGTGGCGGAGGACGCGAGGCCCATCTTCTCCACTTGCTGGAGCCGGCCAATCATGAGCCGGCGGGTCTGGGGATCAGCGGCGCTCGTTGGATCGGGACGAAGATCGATGAAACCGGTCTCGTCGGCAGCGATGCGGATCTCGACATCGAGGCGCGTCCAGCGCTCGGCCGTGATTTCGCGCTCGAGCGCCGTCTTGATCTCGTGCTCCGGCTTCGGGCCGAGTTCGATCGACACCAGGTCCTCCGCCCGGGAGCGCAAGCCGCGGCTGATGTAATCGCGGGAGATGACGAGGTCGGCCCCCTGGGCGTCGACGCCCCGCACCAGCAGATGGACGTGGGGGTTGTCGGTGTTCCAGTGATCGACCGCGACCCAATCGAGCCGGGTGCCGAGGTCGGCTTCCATCTGGCGCGCGAGGTCGCGCGTGAAGGCGCGCAGGTCCGTCATCTCACCGGCGTCTTCGGGCGAGATGATGAAACGGAAATGGTGCCTGTCATCCTTCGAGCGCGCGGCGAAACCGGCGTCATCTGCGCGGTCGCTGTCGGCATCGAACATCACGGCCTTTTCGCCGTCGCGCGTGACGCCGTCGCGCTTGAGATATGCGAGGTGGGCATTGAGCGGCGCAGACCGGAAGGCCCGGCCCTGGTGGCGGGCGATCCGCGCCTTGACGACGACGCGGCGCGACGAGCTGAAAAGCCGCGCGCGGCTGAAGGCGATCCGTCCGCGCCCGAAGCTCGAACGGCCATAGGCGGACGCCTTGCGGCCCGGACCGCCGCCGGTGCCGACATGTCCTGAGCGCTTGGCCGCACGCAGGACCTGGTTGATGAAGCTCTTGGGTTTCGGCGGCCGCGTCGAACCGATGCGGCCTGGCCGGATCCGGAAGTCGCTGTCGCCCTCGCTCATCGCCGGCCTCCGGCGGGCCACACGCGGGACAGTACCGAAAATGTCCTTGAAATAGCGTGGAAAATAGCCGGAACCGGCACTGCCCCCGACCGACCGGCACGCGAAAAGCCATGCGAAAGCAATGGCTTGCACGAGAGTGGCGAGCCGCTTTTATCTCGCCGTCTGTTGGTCGTGTCTGCTTCGCTCCAACCGCCCCATGCCGCCTGTTTCCGGAAGCTCGCTACACCGCGCCAGAGTGCGATCCTGGTCATGGGCGCCCCCCATCACTGGCGCGCGTCACGAAGATGCCTGCCGTCTGCGTCGATCCGGCCGTCGGGGGTTGCTGCGGATCTGCCGTCCGGCCGGCGTTCGTTTGACGATCGGGCTGCGATCGTTCTGCACCAGCGCTGCCATCGGAGCGCGTGACGAACAGCGGCGACCGAGTCCAGGCGAGCGGGTCGACGGTTGCGGCAGCGACGCCGGCAGCGAGCGGCTCGCTGCCAATCAGCGGCGCGAGCGCTGACACATAGGCGATGGTCTCAGCCGGCAGCGCACGGCCAGCCGAGAGATAGTCATCGTAGCGCCCGGGGCCGGCATTGTAGGCCGCGAGGAAGCCCGGCGCGCCGTAGCGGTCGTGCATTTCGCGCAGATAGGCTGCACCAGCGAGGATGTTGTCGCGCGGGTCAAAGGGATTGGCGCCCAGCCCGTGGCGCGCCCGCAGATCGGCCCAGGTCGCGGGCATGATCTGCATGAGCCCCATCTCGCCCTTGGGCGAGACCGCGCGGACGCGACCGCCGCTCTCGACGCGCATGACCGCCCAGATCCAGCGCTCGGGAATGCCGAACCGCTGCGCCGCCTCGGCGACCGCTTGCGCGTGGGGCGAGGCTGCAGCGGTTCGCTCGATGGACGATGTCTGCGCCACAGACGACGCGGGCATCACGCCGGCAAAGACCAGGCCGGAAAGGAGAAGGACGGGCAGCCGGCAGGCGACTCGTTTCGCACCGGCAGCGGGCTGGCGACGGGAGACGCGCATCGATCAGTCCCGCTCGCTGCGCTTAGTCGGCCGGTTCCAGTAGAGACCCCATGCTGATTTGTCGTCGGCCGACTGGAACAGGTTGGCTCGGATTGGCTGCGCGAAGGTCGGATCGTCGAGCTGCAACGACACATATTCGCCGGCCTTCTCGCCGGTGCGCTTCCATCCCGCACCCACTTCCGGCCCATCGGCATCATCGCCGAGGTGAACGCGATAGTCGGGCGCGTTCTCGGCGTCGGAGTGCTCCGCCGGCAGGAGCACCAGAGCGGCGTCGAGGACGAGTGTGCGAATGCGCCCACCATAGCCGTTCTTGGTGCGGGTGAATTCTCCGATCAGGCTCATTGCAACCTCCTTGGCGATGCGGTGGGTTTGGTTATGGCTGCGCCGTCACCGCGTCGGCGCGCGCCAAACGAAGCGACCGTCGCCGTCTTCGTCGGTGTAGAGGGGCGTGGCCCGGCCGATCACGGTGGTGACGGCGAGAGGCCCGAAGTAGCGGCCGTCGAAGCTGTCCCGGACGCCGATATTCATGAGGAAGAGTTCGTTTGCGCCGAGCTGGTGGCAGCCCTGCCAGTTGGGCAGCGTCCGCCCCAGACGGTCGCGGTCGAGCGCATCGCCAACGGTGTTTCCGTCGACGGTGATGTCAGCGCCCGAACGGCAGACCCTCTGACCGGGGAGAGCGGCAACGCGCTTCAAAAGCGGCACGCCGCGCGGCAGATACCCCCGGTCCGCGAGGAATGCAGCAAGTGGCTCCGGCGCATTGACCGCGACAAGGTCGGTGACCTCGAGCGGGGTAGCCGAGCCGATCTCATAGAGGCCGACCGGCACACTGGCCGATGCGTTCCAGACAAGCCGCGGTGCCGTGTTGACCATCGCGAGCGTGATCAGCAGGAGCGCGGCACCCGTGGTCGTCAGCAGGTAGCCGGCGCGCGTCATGGCTCTGCCCTCTGTCGCAAGCGCCACGCGCGGTGCTGCTGGCGGGAGTAGGCTCGCGGGACGTCACCGGCGGCGAGCCGGTTGTGGACATGGCGCCAATAGTCAGGCGCAGCTTCGGCGGGATCGATGTCGAGCGCTTCGATCGCGTCGATCAGAAGCAGCACGCGTTCGACGCTCGGCCAGCCGCTCGTTTGCAGCAGGATTTCACCACCGGGCCGTACCGAGGGCAGCGTCTGATAGCCTTCGCCCGCACTGACGGCGCGCAGGATGTCGATGCGTGAGACGACGGTGCCAAAGCCATTCGAGGCCCAGCGGACGAAGGCGAAGACAGCCCCGGCGGGGAAGCTGAGGACGCGACGCCGCCGGTCGAGGATCTGTTTGTGGACCGCATGGCCGAAGCGAATCCAGTGTTCGACCTGCTTCTCGCGCCAAACCAGTTCGACCTCGGTGAGCCGACCCGAAGGTGATGACGGCCGAACGCCCGCTGCGCCATGAATTGCCGGAGCGTTCATTGCCCGTCCCCCTCGGCAGGAAATGCGTTCGCGAGCAGCTCGCGCAGCATGTCCGCGACGGTTTGACCGCGCTGGAACGCGGTGACCTTGATCCGGCCGCGCAGGTCCGGCGTGACGTCGATGGTGAGGCGCGCGGTGTAGGCGATGGCGTCAGCCCTGCGTCCGCGCGGATCGTCGGCGGCCTTGACCCAGGTGTCCGGGTCGCCGGGCCGCGCGGCGAAGCTGCGCCTGGTCATGGTGCGAGCCTCCCGACTTCGGTGCAGAGCGCGGCGACCTCGCGCGCACCGGCGCGCTGGCCATCGAGTTCCGAGATCAGGCGGCCGGATTGCGCGGCATCCGCGAAGCCGACGCGTTGGCCGATCGCGCTCGCCAGCACCGGCGGATCATGTTCGGCGAGCGCCTTGGCGGTCTCGCGCGCGATGACGGTGCGCGCGCCGCAGCGGTTGAGCACGAAACGCGCGACGAGCGACGGGCGGAACAGGCGTGCTTCACGGAGCAGTGCCAGCATCTCGGCCGACGCCCATCCGTCGAAGGGCGATGGCTGAACCGGGATAAGGACGAGATCGGCGGCAAGCAGGGCCGAGCGCATGAGGCCGGCGACGCGCGGCGGCCCATCGATCACCACATGATCGGCGCCGCGCGCCAGTTCGGGCGCTTCGCGGTGCAAGGTGTCGCGCGCCAGTCCGATGACGGCGAATTGGCGGGGCAGGCCTTCACGGGCGCGGGCTTCGGACCAGTCGAGCGAGGAACCCTGCGGATCGGCGTCGATGAGCATGACACGCTGGTCGCGGCTGGCCCATTCGCCGGCGAGATGGAGCGCGAGCGTCGTCTTTCCGACGCCGCCTTTCTGGTTGAGCAACGCGACGATCATGACCGCGCGCTCCGTCGGCCGCGGGGAGGTTTTCCACCGTCGCTCCGCTCCAACAAGAAGTTAGATTCTTTGTTAGACTCTAAGTTAAGGCTCGGAATCGCTGTTTCAGGCCAGAGGGTTAGCTGCGATCCGCGCGCCCGAAGTCCCGAGGCGGCTGCGCCCGAAATCCCGATACCATTTGCGCCCGAAGTCCCGATCGCATCCACAACGCCATCCACAGGGCCTGTGGACAAGCTGATAGGGCGGATGAGCAAGCGTTCCTGACGACCGGCGCGCTCCAGAGCCAAGCGATAGCCGGGTAGCGGCTGGCGGGCGACGATGCGGCGGATGTCGATGGCGAAGTCGGAGACGCGCGCCAGGCTACCCGATTTTGCGTGCAGGTGCGCAATGTCGAAGGTCCAGCCCGCAGGCTGACGGCCGGCATGTTTGCGGGCGACCCGATAGAGCCAGCGCTCGATGCCGCCGGTCAGCCGGAAATAGGCGGGATCGATGGCGAGGACGAGCGAGCGGTCGATGACACCGCGATAGAGCCAGTCGGGTAGGACAAACTCCATGCCCTCCACACGTCCGTCGCGCGTCGTGCATTCCCCCCACTCGTTGATCCAGGAGAATTGCTGGCGCCGCCAATGCTCGCCGTTGCGGATCGTGGTTTGGATGACGGTCGACTGCAGGCGCGCCAACGCGCCCTTCAACAGCCGGTAATCGCGCGATCCGGTCTGACGTCCGATCGCGGTCAGAAGCTGATAAGGGGTGAAGCGCAGGAAGCGTGAGGTCTGGAACCCGAGGTTTGCGGCTTCGACTATCTGGCTTGCGGCCCAGATCAGGATATCGGCGTCCCAGATGGTCGCCATGCCATGCTCGGGGACCGCGAACACTTCGACATGGACGTCGCCGGCCTCGTAGAGGATCGGCGTGGAATAATTTTCGCCCGTCCGCGGGTATCCGAACCGACGCCGGAACACGGTATAACCACCTGAAGAACGCAAATGTACAGGGTCACCAATTGTGACTGTATGTGCGTGTCGCGCCGACAGGCGGCGTCTCGTCCATGTGCGGGATATCCTGACGCAGATCTACGCCTTCGCCATCCTGCACGGCGAGAAGGTCGCGAACCCGGCCGATAACGTCGGGCCGGCCTCGATCGCCACCTTCACGCCCAAGGACCGGGCGCTTTCGCCGACCGAGATCCGCATGGGCATCCGCCAAGTCCCTTCGAGCCTGGCCGATCGCTGCCGACAGCGACCGAGCGTCGCCTGCATCCGCCGCAAAGCGAACCAAAGAATCCGACGACGATTGCGAAATTCTGGACATCGGGATTTTCGTCCCCGACGCGAACGTCCTGTTGCACTGCCTTCGGTACACGACCGTTGTACGAGACGAATCGCCGCGCCTTTTTTGAACGCTCGGCGGCGCGTTGTGGATTGCTTGTGAGGTTGGCCTCGCATTTCAGCGCAACCGCCGATCCGAGACTGCGCCGGACCAGCCTGGCAACTTGACGACCGCTTGTGCCCAACCGACATTTCGGTGGGCGTCGGTCCCGTCTGGCGGCGCGGACGCCAGGCGTTGAGCGTCATGCCGAGCGGTCATCGAACAACGGCGCCCCCATCGGCCGGCGCGCGCCGGCGCGCTCACTCCCCGGCCGGGGCGCTCGTTCCGGGCTTGAACCGCCAGACATGATAAGGCGCGTTCGCCGCATGGTGCGCGGCGCTTTGCAGCACGATGTGCGGTATCGCGCTGTCGGCGAGGTACAGCCAGCCGTCCGGTCCCCAGGACAAGCCATCGGCCCATCGGATGCGCGGGTCTTTGACGACCGTCCGCAGCTTGCCCTGCGGCGTCATTTCCAGCACCGCCGAATGCTCCACGTCGGTGAGGAAGACATTGCCCGCATCGTCGGTGGTGATGCCGTCGTTGAGCGGCTTGCGGCCGACCGCCTGCACCTGCCGCCGCACCGCCGCGTCGTCGAGCCGGGAGTTCTGGAGCGCGGCGGCGGGGACGCGGTACAGCGTGTCGTGATTCATCGCCGCATAGTAGACCCATGCCCCGTCGCGCGAGGCGGCGATGCCGTCCACCCCCGTCTTCATTTCGAGCAGACCGCCAAAGAAGCGCATCGGCCGGATGGGATTGCGGATCAGGATGTTCTGGGGATAGACGCTCGCGTCGCGGTTGAGAACGCGGTGCGCGGTCCGTGTCTGCGTGTCATAGACGACGATCGCCGGCCGCTTGGCCCAGAAGCCGACATCGGCGATGTAGACCCAGCGCCCGTCGGGACTGACCGACATGTCCTGCAGGAAAGAGCCGAGCGGCGCGACGCTGCCGGGAAAGTCGAAACGGTGCACTTCCCGGCCGCTGTCGACATCGAACGCGATCAGGCGCGGCTGGCCGGTGCCATGGCTGGCGGGGTCGATGATCCACAGCCGGTTGCGCCCGTCGATCCGCACGCCGAGCGGGGTCGCGAACAGTTTCGACTGATCGGCGCCCCTGGGCCAGGGCACGGGCTTGCCCGCCACCCATTCATAGAGCTTGGGATAGGACGGGTTCGACTCGGGATGGATGGTGTAGAAGACGCGGCCGCTGGCCGAGACCGCGACATTGCCCATCGGGCGCGGCGAGACGACCGCCGCCTCGATCGCGCCGCGCGGCAGCCGGGGCGCGCCCGACAGGTCGGGATAGGGCCGGCCGCCGCCGAACAGCGCGTAAATGGTGACGAGCAGGGCCGTCAGGAGCACGAGCAGCGCCACGGCGATGCGGATCAGCCACGTCTTCATGCCGGTCTCCGTTCGGCGATATGGCCCCAGCGCGCGAGGTCGGCGAGCGTGTCGCGGATGCTGTCCTCGACCGGGCGGAAGGTGACACCCAGGTCGCGCCTGATCTTGGTGGTGTCGACGCGCGGCACCCGGCCGATATGGCTGCGAATGTAGCTGCCGACGCCCCGTGGCTGGGCAAGGCTCGCGAGCCGCATCAGCGCCGAACCGACCCTGCCGGTCATCGCCAGGCTCGGCAGCTTGCCGGGATAGCCGGCCTCGCGGATCAGCGCGACCACGGCGGCCATGTCCATCGTCGCGGCCGAACAGAGGTAGCGGCCCTCGGCCGACGGGGTGTCGAGCGCGCGCAGATGCGCCGCCGCGACGTCGCGCACGTCGACAAACCCCCAGTCGAGCGCCATGACGACAGGATAGGTGCCCGCGAGCAGATCGACGAAGATCTGGTTGGAGGTGTTGACCGCCGCGCCATGGGCCGGACCGATGACCATGAAGGGGTTGATGGCGACGAGATCGAACGAGGGCCGCGCGCGCGCCATGAAATCCCACGCGGCGCGCTCGGCCAGCGTCTTGGAGAGATAGTAGGGATTGCGCGCCAGCGTCGACCGGCCGTTCCAGTCCGCCTCGGTCAGCGGCCTGTCGGGCGGCGCGTCGGTCACCGCCGCCATCGACGAGGTGAGCACCACCCGCTTGACGCGCGGGCTGCGCGCCGCCGCCTCGAGCAGCGCGCGCGTGCCATTCACCGCCGGGTCGATCAGGTCGCGCTGCGGATCGCGCGCGTCGACGACATAGGGGCTCGCCATGTGCAGCGCCGCGTCGGCCTCGGCCGCCGGGGCGGCGAAGGAGGCGGGGTCGAGCAGATCGGCGGCCACCAGGCGCAGCCGCTCGGCGCCCGGCAGCGCCCTGAGGACGGCGTGCCGGGGATCGCCGGGATCGCGCACCGTCCCGATCACCGCGTCGCCGCGGGCAAGCAGCTGCGCCACCGCATGTGCCGCGATGAAGCCGTTCGCGCCGGTCACCAGCACCGTCTTGTGCACTTCGGCCATGCGCGACTCCGGCTGGACAGGCTGAACGAAAATGGCCAGATTAGTTCAGTTCGTCAATGGAGGTTGAACGCGCCGGCATGTGCGCCGCTTTGCTCTCGCCGCTCAAGCAGGCCCGCCGCGAACGGCTCGTCGACGCCGCCGAGCGCCTGTTCCAGGAGGCCGGGTTCCGTGGCGCCGCGATGGAGGCGATCGCGCGCGCCGCCGGCGTCTCGAAAGCGACGCTCTACAGCTATTTCCCCGACAAGGAGGCGGCGTTCGTGGCCGTCGCCGAGCGGCTGGCGGCGCGGCTGCTCGCCGCCTTCGAGGCGGGGCTGGAGGGAGACGGCGATATCGCCCGGCGCGCGCATGGCGCGCTGGTGGCGAAGCACCGGACGGTGCTGACCACCGTTCGCCGTTTCCCGGAGGCGGCGGATCTGTTCGCCACCCAGGCCCGTCTGAGCGCGGCGATCTTCCGCGCCGTCGATGCGGCCATGGTGCGCCGGCTGGGCGCGGCGCTGTGCGCGGCGGGCCGGCCGGAGCCCGACCGGCTGGCCGCGCTGCTCTTCGCGGCCGCGCAGGGTGTCGCCAATGCCGCGTCCGAAGGCGCACTGGACGCGGACCTGCGCCTGCTCGTCGACCGCCTCGTCGGGGGCTGAGCGCCGGGGCGGCCTCGGCCATGCCCGCGCATGGTCCGCCGACGATCAGAGGTCGAGCAAGCGATCGGACATCAGCTCGCCCGGCTCGTCGCCCACCGCGCGCACCGGCTGAACCGACTTCGCGCCCGCGCGCAGACGCTCATAATCCTCGATGTCGAGGAGCACGCGCACCGGCCGCCTGTGCTTGGTGATGAACACCGGCGCGCGCGCGGCCGCGTCGAGATAGCGGCCGACATGGTTCTGGAACTCGGTCGCGGTCACGATGGTGTCGGTCATGCTGGCCCCCTGATAACGCGCCCATATTGGCGATTTTGCCGAGGCTGTCGAGGCGGATCGGCATGGGTCGCCGTCCGTCCGTCCGTATCCGCCCGGAGGGGCGCCCCCCCCGTGTTGAAGACGGCGAGGGCGGATTCGAGGCTTTCCCGACGGAGGCGCTCCGCTATGGCTTTGAGGGATGGGCCAGTATCGAGTTCGACATCGCGGCCGACGGCACGACGCAGAACATCCGTGCGCTCGCCGCCTGCCCGCCCTTTATTTTTTCGGGCGCCGCCGCAGGCATAGTCCGCAAATCGCTGTTCGAAGCAAGCTATCGCCCATCGGGTGGCCCGGCGTGCAGCGCGGCGCAACGGCGGATCGTTTTCAGCCTGCCCAGTGGTTGAGACCTCGACCTCAGATCAGCCCCTGCGCCCGCATGGAGCTGTGCCCCTCGCGACCGATGATGATATGGTCGTGGACGGTGATGCCGAGCGGGCGGGTGGCGTCGATGAGCTGGCGGGTGAGCGCGATGTCCTGGCGGCTCGGGTCGGGCGCGCCGCTCGGGTGATTGTGGACGAGGATGAGCCCGGTCGAGGCGAGCGCGACGGCGCGTTTCACCACCTCGCGCACATAGATGGCGGCTTGGTCGACCGATCCGTCGCCCATATGATCGTCGCGGATCAGCATGTTGCGGGCGTTGAGGTGCAGGACGCGCACCCGCTCGATGTCGAGGAAGGCCATGTCGGCGCGCAGATAATCGAGCAGCGCCTGCCAGCTCGCCAGCATCGGCCGCTCCGCCACCGCGCCGCGCAGCATCCGCAGGCTCGCGGCCTGGACGATCTTGAGCGCGGCGGTGCTCGTCTCGCCCATGCCGGGCGATCGCTCGATCGCGGTCCAGTCGGCGGCGAGCAGCGGCCCCAGCCCGCCGAACTGCGCGAGCAGCCGCTTGGCGAGCGGCTTGGTGTCGCGGCGGGGAATCGCGAGCGCGAGCAGATATTCGACGATCTCGTGATCGAGCAGCGCCTCGTGGCCGCCCTCCGCGAGCCGCTGGCGGAGGCGGGCGCGATGGCCGGCGGCATCCTCGCCGGCCTTTCCGCTCTTGCTCCCGTCGCCGTCCTCGCTCATCACGGCGATTGCTAAGGCGCGGCCGGCATATCGACAAGGCGTTTCGGGCTGCCGAGGCGGCGCCAGCGATATTTCGGCCGCGGCGAGGCGTTGGCGCCGGCGCAGGGCGAATGACGGACGAACTCGACACAGCGGCGGAGGCGAAGCGCGAACGAGCGGCGCGCGGGCGGTGGGCGGCCGGTGGCGCGGGCGTGCTGATGCTCGTGCTCGTCGCGCTGTGGACGCAGCGCGCGCCGATCGCCGAGAACCTCATCGCGCGTGAGATGGCGGCGCGGGGGATGAACGGCACCTATCGTCTGGTGGCGGTCGGCCCGCGCACGCAGCGGCTTGAGAACGTCGTCCTCGGCGATCCGGCACGGCCGGATCTCGTGGCGCGCTGGGTGGAGATCGACCTCGGCGTCGGCGGCTGGTCGCCGCGCATCGCCGCGATCCGCGCCGGCGGGGTGCGGCTGCGCGGGCGGATCGGTCCCGACGGGCTCGGGCTGGGCGAGGTCGACAAGCTGCTCCCCAGGGGCGGCGGGGGAGGGGCGGGGCTGCCCGACATCGACCTCATGCTCAGCGACGCGCGGATGCGGCTCGACAGCGCTGGCGGGACTCTCGGGCTGGCGCTCGAAGGGCGAGGCAACCTCAAAAGCGGCTTTGCCGGCCGGCTGGGGCTCGCCGCGCCGGCGCTGCGGGCGAGCGGCTGCGCGATGGCCGGGTTGCGCGGCGACTTTCGCGTGCGGACGCTGGCGGGAGCGCCGCATGTCGACGGGCCGCTCGATCTGGCGGCGCTGCGCTGCCGGGGCGGCGCGCTGACCATCGACCGCGCGCGGCTCTCGCTCGCCGCCGGGCTCGACGCGACGCTGCGGCGGTGGCGCGGGCAGGCGGAGCTGCGCGTGCCGCGCTTCATGGCCGCCGGCGCGACATTGGCGGCGCCGGTGCTCACCACCGAGTTTGCCGGCGACGCGCGCCGCGCCAATGGCCGGCTGTGGGCCGGCGGCGAGCGGCTGGTCGCGGGCGGACTCGCCGCCAGCCGGATCGAGCTGAGCGGCCCGTACAGCCTCTCGACCACGCCGGCGTTCGAGGCCAGGTTCAAGGCATCGCTGGCCCTGCGCGGCGCCCGGCTCGCCGATCCGCGCGCGCCCGATCGGCTGGCGGCGCGCCTGTCGGCCACGCCGCTGGCGCCGATCGTCGTGGCGCTCACCGGGGCGGTCGGGAGGGCGCAGCGCGACAACCGGATCATCGCCGCGCTGACGCTCCGCCAGCGGGGCGGCCGTGGGGGGCTTTCCTTGACGCAGGCGACCTTCGACGCGGCGAGCGGCGCCCATGCGGCGCTGGCGGAGGACAGCTGGCTGACGCTCGCCTGGCCGGGCGGGGCGGTGGCGCTCGATGGGGCGCTGAGCATGAGCGGCGGCGGCCTGCCCGACGCGGCCTTGCGCCTGTCGCGGCGCGGCAGGGGACTGGGCGGCCAGCTTTTCCTGCGCGACTATCGCGCCGGCGAGGCCCGGCTGGCGCTCGCGCCCGTAAGGTTCGTGGCGCTGCCCGATGGATCGAGCCATGTGACGACGCAGGTGACGCTCGACGGCCCACTGCCTGGCGGGGGCGTGCGCGGGCTGCGCTTTCCGCTCGATGCGCGGTTGAGCCCGGCCGGCCGGCTGACGATCGGCGGCTGCGTGCCGGTCGCGTGGCGGGCGCTCCGGCTGGGCACGCTGACGCTCGATCCGCAATCGGTGCGGCTATGCCCGGCGGCGGGGCGACCGCTGCTCGCGGCGGGGGCGGGGGCGGCGGGGGGCACGCCGCGCCTCGCCGCGACGACGCTCACCGGCCGCCTCGGCCAGAGCCCGCTCACCCTGCGCGCGAAGGATGCCGCCTATCGTCTGGAAAATAATCGCTTCCATGTCGCCGACGGCGCGGTGACGATCGGTGCGCGCGAGACGCCCCTTCGCCTTGCCTTCGCCTCGCTCGATGGCGCGGTGGCCCGAGGCGCGCTCGGCGGCACGATCGACGGCGGGCGCGGGCGGATCGGCGCGGTCCCGCTCGACCTTTCGGCGATCGGCGGACGCTGGCGCTTCGCGCGCGGGCGGCTCGATGTGACGGGCGGTCTGCGCGTCGCCGATGTCGAGCCCGCCGCCCGCTTCGTCCCGCTCGACGCGCGCGACGTGACGCTGACGCTCGCCGGCAGCCGGATCGACACGCGCGGCACGCTCGTGCAGCCGACCCGCGGCGTCGCCGTCGCCGATGTGACGATCACGCACGCGCTGGCCAGCGGGCGCGGCGAGGCCGATCTCGCGGTGGCGGGGCTGCGCTTCGGCCCCGCGCTCCAGCCCGACGACCTCACGCCTGCCGCGCTCGGCGTCGTCGCCAATGTCGACGGCGTGGTGAACGGCGCCGGCCGCATCGAGTGGAGCGGATCGGCGGTGACGAGCCGGGGCCGCTTCGCGACGCAGGGCATGAACCTCGCCGCCGCGTTCGGCCCGGTGCGCAACCTCTCGACCACGCTCGATTTCACCGACCTCCTCGCGCTGGAGACCGCGCCGGGGCAGACCGTGACCTTGGGCACGGTGAGCGCGGGCGTCGACGTGAGCGACGGCGTGGCGCGCTTTCAGTTGCTGCGCGACCGGCGGGCGCGGATCGAGGGCGGGGAGTGGCCGTTCGCGGGCGGGCGCCTCGGCCTGCTCCCGACCACGCTCGATTTCGGCGCCGAGAAGCCGCGCCACCTGGCCTTCCGCGTCGTCGGGCTCGACGCCGGGGCGTTCATCAACACGCTGCAACTGGAGAACATCTCCGCCACCGGCACCTTCGACGGGCTGCTGCCGATAGTGTTCGACGCCAATGGCGGCCGCATCACCGGCGGGCTGCTGGTGGCGCGGCAGAGCGGCCTGCCGCCGCTCGTCATCGACCGCACCGAGGGGCTCACCGTGCCGTGCGATCCGGCGCGGCAGGGCGGCACGCTCGCTTATGTCGGCGACGTCTCCAACGCCCAACTCGGCACCTTCGGCAAGCTCGCCTTCGACGCGCTCAAGAACCTGCGCTACAAATGCCTCACCATCCTGATGGACGGCGCGCTCGACGGCGAGGTGGTGACGCAGGTCGCCTTCAACGGCGTCAATCAGGGCACGCCGGAGGGCCGCCGCTCGGCATTCACGCGCAATTTCATCGGTTTGCCGTTCATTTTTAACGTCAGGATCGAAGCGCCTTTCCGGGGGCTCATCAACACCGTCCAGTCGTTCACCGATCCCGGCCTGCTGATCCGCAACAGCCTGGGCGGCGGGTTCCAGCCGGTGATCGAGAACAGGCTTGCCGTTCAGCCCGCCGACAGCGACAAGGCGCCATAAGGGGAAGACAATGCGACGCATGACGATGGCAAGGACGATCGCGACCGGCCTCATCCTCTTCGCGCCCGCCGCCTGCATCCAGGTGCGCGCGCCCGAGAAGCCGATCGAGATCAACCTCAACGTCAAGGTGCAGCAGGAAGTGGTGGTCCGCCTGCAGAAGGACGCGCAGGATCTCATCCAGAACAACCCGGAGCTTTTCCCGCAATGACCCGCAGACCTCTTCTTCTCTCCGCTCTCGCGCTGGTGGCTGGCGGTGCGATGATCGCCGGACGCGCCCATGCGCAGGCCGACACGGTGCTGACCGCCGCGCTCAACGCCGGGCAGGTCGGCGAGCAGTCCGACGGCTATATGGGCGTCAACGGCGCCGTCGCGGCCGACGTGAAGGCGCGGGTGGACGCGATCAACATCAAGCGCCGCGCCGCCTATACCGACCTTGCCGCCAAACGCGGCGTGACCGTGGCCGACGCGGCGGCGGCAACGGGCTGCCAGACGCTCGGGCGCCTGAAGGCCGGGCAGGCGTACCGGATCGGCGCCGGCGCCTGGCAGGTGAAGGGCGCCGCGCCGATCGCGCTGCCCGATTATTGCGCGACGGCGGGGTGACCTTGATCCGGGGGATAAGCCTGACCCCACGCTGTTGACTTGCGCCGACTCCCTTTCTAAACGGGCCGCGCCTTGACGGGTGCAGCGTCAGCTTTTCGTTGATTATCCTTGGCCCTCGCGCGCATGAGGCGCGGCGGACGGTATGAGGATCAGGCGGACATGGCAGGCGACACATCCGGGCAGGACCCGATCGGCGATGACGCGCGGATCGCGTCGCTCCAGCAGCGGCTCGATCGCGCCGAACGCGACGAGGCGGTCAGGACCGGCAAGGGCCAGGGGGTCGACGCGGATGAGAATTACCGCCTCGGCAACCGGGTTCTGGCGGAACTGGTCGGCGGTCTTGCCGGCGGCGCTCTGGTCGGCTGGGTCTTGGACCGGCTGATCGGGACGACGCCCTGGCTCCTGCTGGCCTTCCTCTTCCTGGGGATCGTCGTGGCCTTCAGGAACATCATCCGGATTTCCACCAAGCGTCCGCAGCGATGAGGACGCTTTTGTTGCAGGCTTGAACGGGGACAGCGTGGCGGAAGCAGGCAAGATCGACCCGATGCACCAGTTCATGATCGAGCCGCTGTTCGGCACCGATCATCTGGCGATCGGCGGCTACAACATCGCGTTCACCAACAGCGCGGCGTGGATGGTCGCGACGGCGGTGGTGCTGTGGCTGTTCATGCTCGGCGGCTTGAAGCGCGAGCTGGTGCCCGGCCGCTGGCAGGCGGCGGTCGAGAGCATGACCGGCTTCATCACCAGCCTCCTGACGCAGAATATCGGCGACGCGGGCCGCAAATATGTGCCCTATGTCTTCTCGCTGTTCATGTTCATCCTGTTCGCCAACCTGCTCGGCCTGTTGCCGCTGGGCCTGGTGGGCGTCCATCCCTTCACCTTCACCAGCCATTTCACCGTGACCGGCGTGCTCGCGATCATGAGCTTCTCCATCGTGCTGATCGTCGGCTTCTGGAAGCATGGGCTGCACTTTTTCTCGCTGTTCATCCCGCATGGCACCCCGCTGCCGATGATCCCGTTCATCTTCGTGATCGAGCTGGTGTCGTTCCTCGTGCGGCCGTTCAGCCTCGGCCTGCGGCTCTTCGTCGCGATGACGGCGGGACACGTGCTCCTCAAGGTGCTGGCGGGTTTCGTCATCAACAGCACCAACGCCGGCGCCGGTTTCGGCGTGCTCGTCGGCGTGCCCAGTTTCCTCCTGATGATCGGCATCAGCGCGCTCGAAGTGCTGGTGGCGGGTATCCAGGCCTATGTGTTCGCGCTGCTCACGTCGCTCTACATCAACGACGCCGAGCATCTGCACTGATTTTCCCAACCGTTCGAAGAGTTTAGAAAAGGAGTTTGAGTGATGGACGCAGAAGCCGCAAAGCTGATCGGTGCCGGTCTCGCCGCGATCGGCGCCGGCATGGCCGCGCTGGGCGTGGGCAATGTCTTCGGCTCGTTCCTGGAGAGCGCGCTGCGCAACCCGGCGGCCGCCGACGGCCAGCAGGGTCGCCTGTTCATCGGCTTCGCCGCCGCCGAGCTGCTCGGGCTGCTCGCGTTCGTCGTGTCGATGATCCTGATCTTCGTCGCCTGATTTAAGCGGTGAACGAGGGCCGGGCGGATCAGCGCCGCCCGGTCGTAACAGGAACGGGACGATCATGCCTCAAATCGCGCAGCTTGCCGCCACCTATTCCAGCCAGATCTTCTGGCTGCTGCTGACCTTCGGCTTCGTCTTCTTGGTCGTCGGGCTCGGCATGGTGCCCAAGGTGCAGTCCACCGTCGATGCCCGCGACAAGCGGATCGGCGACGATCTCGCCGCGGCGCGCGCCGCCTCTTCGGCCGCCGATGCGCTCGAGGAGAAGCACCGCGCCGAACAGGCCGCGAGCCGTTCGGCCGCGCAGCAGCTCGTCGCCGATGCCAAGGCGAGGGCGGCGCGCGAGAACGAGGTGACGCTGCACGAGGCCGACGACGCGATCGGCGCGCATCTGGCCGAGGCGGAGGCGCGCATCGCCGCCGCCCGCCAGTCGGCGATGGTCGAGATCGAGGCGGTGGCGGCCGATGCCGCGGCCGACATGGTCGCGCGCGTCGCCGGCCTCACGGTCAGCCGCGACGCGGCCACCGCGGCGGTGAAGGCGGTGCTGACCCATGGCTGAGACCGCGAACGAATCGGGCGCGGTGGCGCGCAACCTCGACCAGGCCGACAAGACGCAGGCGCTTGACGGCGGCATCCACGCCGCGACCGAGGCGCATGGCGGGCCGGAGGCGCATCCGGTCGAATCGACCGCGATCGGGCTCGGCGCGACGGCCTGGGTCAGCCTGGCGATGGCGGTGTTCATCGGCATCCTCATCTGGAAGAAGGTGCCGGCGGTGATCGGCGGCGCGCTCGACACGCGCATCGCGGCGATCCGCGCCCAGCTCGACGAGGCCAGGCAGCTCCGCGCCGAGGCCGAGGCGCTGCGTGCCAGCTACGAGGCGAAGCTCGCCGCCGCCGAGAAGGACGCCGAGACGATGCGCGAAAAGGCGCGCGAGGAGGCCGAGCATATCGTCGCCCACGCCCGCGACCATGCGCAGGACGTGATCGTCCGCCGCCGCAAGATGGCCGAGGACAAGATCGCCGCCGCCGAACGCGCCGCCATCGCCGACATCCGCGCGCGCGCTGTGCAGGCGGCGACGGGCGCCGCCGCGACCCTCATCACCCAGACGATCGACGCCGCCGCCGACAAGGCGCTGATCGACGAGACGATCAAGGGTCTGGGCTCGGTCAACTGATCGCTGGACCCCCCCTAAATTCCCCTCCCGCTTGCGGGAGGGGCCAGGGGAGGGTCTGAACGTCTCACCATCAGTGACACGCCCTCCCCCTCGATCGGTGTCACGTGCTTCCGATCGCCCTCCCGCAAGCGGGAGGGGGCAATGGGCCTGTCGCCCGTCTGCGTTCCATCCTATATCGCGCCGATGAGTCTCCCCGACCCGCCGCGTTACGACCCGGCCGCGCCGCTATCCCCCGATCGCTTCAGCGAGCAGCGCGCCGCCTATACCGTGCGCGGCGCCGACCAGCCGGACATGGACGCGGGCGTCGCCGCGATCCGCACGGTGCTCGGCACCCTGCCGATCCGGCCGGGCGTCTACCGGATGCAGGATGCGCGCGGCGACGTGCTCTATGTGGGCAAGGCGCGCGCGCTGCGCCATCGCGTCGCCAGTTATGTCCAGGTCGACCGGCTGCCCAGGCGGTTGCAGCGCATGGTGGCGCAGACGCGGTCGATGCAGATCGTCACGACCAACAGCGAGGCCGAGGCGCTGCTGCTCGAGGCGCAGCTCATCAAGCGTTATCGCCCGCCCTACAACGTCCTGCTGCGCGACGACAAGAGCTTCCCCTTCATCCTGCTGCGCGAGGACCACGCCTTTCCGCGCATCCAGAAGCATCGCGGCGCGCAGAAGATCAAGGGGCGCTATTACGGCCCCTTCGCCAGCGCCGGATCGGTGACGCGGACGATCAACGCGCTGCAGAAGCTGTTCCTGCTGAGGAGCTGCACCGACAGCTTCTTCGCCAATCGCTCGCGACCGTGCCTGCTCTACCAGATCAGGCGCTGCGCGGCGCCCTGCGTCGGCCGGATCGACGCGGCGGCCTATGCCGAGCTGGTCGCCGACGCGCAGGACTTCCTCGGCGGCAAATCGACCAAGGTGCAGCAAAAGCTCGGCGCGGCGATGGAAGCGGCGGCGCAGGCGCTCGATTTCGAGCTGGCGGCGGTCTATCGCGACCGGCTGAAGGCACTGACCTTCATCCAGGGCAGCCAAGCGATCCATGCCGAGGGGCTGGGCGACGCCGATATCTTCTCGATGGCGGCGCAGGATGGCGGCATGTGCATCCAGGCCTTCTTCATCCGCGGCGGGCAGAACTGGGGCCACCGCAGCTTCTTCCCGATCCACACCGCCGAGGTGGGCGAGGGCGAGGTGCTCGCGCAGTTCATGGCGCAATTCTACGAGGAAGTGCCGCCCGCGCGCCTCATCCTCGCCGATCGCGAGCCGGCCGAATGCGCGCTGCTCGCCGAGGCGCTGACCGAGCGCGCGGGCGGGCGCGTCCGCATCGAGGTGCCGCGGCGCGGCGAGCGGATGAAGCTCATCCGCCAGGCGCAGCGCAACGCCGTCGAGGCGCTCCAGCGGCGCCAGGCCGAGAGCACCGCGCAGGGCAGGATCCTGCGCGATCTCGCCGACCTGTTCGGGCTCGACGGGCCGCCCGAGCGGATCGAGATTTTCGACAACAGCCATATTCAGGGCACGGCGGCATTGGGCGCGATGGTGGTGGCGGGGCCGGAGGGCTTTCGCAAACCGGCCTATCGCAAGTTCAACATCAAGAATCCCGAGACCATCCCCGGCGACGATTTCGGCATGATGCGCGAGGTGTTCCGGCGCCGCTTCGCCCGCGCGCGGGACGAAGACCCGGATCGCGACGGCGGCGACTGGCCTGACCTCGTGCTCATCGACGGCGGCAAGGGACAGCTCAACGCCGCGCGCCGGGTGCTCGAGGACATGGGGATCGAGGACGTGTGCATGGTCGGCGTCGCCAAGGGGCCGCATCATGGCCGCGAGGGGCGCGAGGTGTTCCACCTGCTCGACGGGCGCGAACTCACATTGCCCGTCAACGATCCGGTGCTCTTCTACCTCCAGCGGCTGCGCGACGAGGCGCACCGCTTCGCGATCGGCGCGCACCGGCAGAAACGCGGCAAGGCGGTCACGGTCAGTTCGCTCGACGAGGTGCCGGGCATCGGCCCGGCGAGGAAGCGCGCGCTGCTGATGCACTTCGGCACGGCCAAGGCGGTGCGCAACGCCTCGCTCGACGACCTGCGCCGCGCGCCGGGCGTGTCGGCGGCGGTGGCGCAGACGGTGTACGACCACTTCCACGGCTGACGACGGGCCTTTCCCGGCTTATGGCGGCGGCATGGGAAACCTCGTCACCGCCGCGATCATGTGCGCCATCCGCGCGCATGGCGAGCATGGCGTCATCGCGCGGATGCTGACGCCGGAGGCGGGGCTGGTCGCGGGCTATGTGCGCGGCGGGCGGTCGACGCGGATGCGGCCGGTGCTGATCCCCGGCAATCTCGTTCAGGCCGAGCTGCGCCGCCGCACCGCCGACCAGCTCGCGCATCTGACGGTGGAGCTGAGCCACAGCCGCGGTCCGCTGCTTGCCGAGCCGCTCCCCGCCGCCGCGATCGAGTGGGCGTGCGGGCTGGCGGTGGCGGCGCTGCCGGAGGAGCAACCCTGTCCGGCGCTGTACGCGGCGCTGTCGGGGCTGCTCGACGCGGTGGAGGCGGCGCCGGCCGCGCGCGACTGGGCCATCGCGCTGTTCCAGTATGAGCGGCTGCTGCTCGCGGAGATGGGCTATGGCGAGGTTCCGCCGGCCGGCGATGGCGACGCCGCGATCCTCGCCGCGCTGGCCGAGACCGGACGGCGGATCGCGCGCGACCTGTTCGACGATCGGCGCCGCAACCCGCTCGACGCGCGCGAGCGGCTGATCGGGCGGCTCAAAGCAGCGATTGCGTGACGGCGTCCGGGGCCATATGCGTGCGGCCGATCGTAATCGACGGGAGTAAGCGACGCGATGCTCGTGGCAGTACTGGCAGGGGACGGGATCGGGCCGGAAGTGGTCGGCGAGGCGCGGCGCGTGATCGAGGCGCTGGCGATCCCCGGCCTGACGTTCGAGGAGGCGCCGGTCGGCGGCGCGGCCTACAAGGCGAGCGGTCATCCGCTGCCCCCCCCGACGCTCGACCTCGCCCGCCGCGCCGACGCGATCCTATTCGGCGCGGTCGGCGACCCGGACTGCGACGCGCTCGAACGCGCGCTGCGGCCCGAGCAGGCGATCCTGGGGCTGCGCAAGGCATTGGGCCTGTTCGCCAATCTCCGCCCGGCGCGCACCTTCCCCGGCCTCGCCGATGCCTCCGCGCTCAAGCCCGAGATCGCGGGCGCGATCGACCTCCTCATCGTCCGTGAACTCAACGGCGACGTCTATTTCGGCGAGAAGGGGATGCGCACCACCCCCGCCGGGCTGCGCCAGGGCTATGACATCATGGCCTATGACGAGGGCGAGGTGCGGCGGATCGCGCATCACGGCTTCCGCGCCGCCCGCGCGCGGCGGGGGCGGCTGTGCTCGGTGGACAAGGCCAATGTGCTCGAAACCTCGCAGCTCTGGCGCGACGTGGTGATCGAGGTCGCGGCCGACTATCCCGACGTGGCGCTCAGCCACATGTATGTCGACAATGCCGCGATGCAGCTCGTCAGCCAGCCCGGCCAGTTCGACGTGATCGTGACGGGCAACCTCTTCGGCGACATCCTCTCCGATCAGGCGAGCATGTGCGTCGGGTCGATCGGCCTGCTGGCGTCGGCCTCGCTCGACGAGGGGGGCAAGGGGCTCTACGAGCCGATCCACGGCAGCGCGCCCGACATCGCCGGGCAGGGCAGGGCCAATCCGGTGGCGACGATCCTCTCGGCGGCGATGATGCTGCGCTATTCGCTGGGGCAGGGGGAGGCGGCCGACCGGGTCGAGGCGGCGGTGGCGAAGGCGCTGAGCGGCGGCGCGCGGACCGGCGATCTGGGCGGCACGCTCTCGACGCGGCAGATGGGCGACGCGGTGGTGGCGGCATTGTAACAGCATTCCCCTCCCGCTTGCGGGAGGGGCTAGGGGAGGGCCTGTAATCGTATGTACAGCGCACCTGCCCTCCCCCTCGATCGGAGTCACGTGCCTCCGATCGACCTCCCGCAAGCGGGAGGGGAGTTGAAAGAGGATCGAAATGAAACGCACAACCGGACAGGATCGCGCCATCACGCGCCGCTGGCGGCCCGCGACGCAGGCGGTGCGCGGCGGCACCTGGCGCAGCGAGCAGGGCGAGACGTCCGAGGCGCTCTTCCTCACCTCGGGCTATTGCTATGACGATGCCGAGACGGTGGCGGCGCGCTTCGCGGGCGAGCAGGACGGCATGACCTACTCCCGCCTTCAGAACCCCACGGTGCAGATGCTCGAGGAGCGCATCGCGCTCATGGAAGGCGCCGAGGCGTGCCGGGCGCAGGCGACGGGCATGGCGGCGATGACGACCGCGCTGCTCTGCCAGCTCAAGGCGGGCGATCATGTGGTGGCGGCCAGGGCGGCATTCGGATCGTGCCGCTGGCTCACCGACACTCTGCTGCCCAAATTCGGCATCGAGACGACGACGATCGACAGCCGCGACAATGCGGCGTGGGAAGCGGCGATCCGGCCCAACACGCGCGTCTTCTTCTTCGAGACGCCGGCCAACCCGACCATGGACATCGTCGACCTCGCCTTCGTCTGCGGGCTGGCGCGCGCGCACGGCATCACCAGCGTGGTCGACAATGCCTTCGCGACGCCGGTGCTCCAGCGCCCGCTCGATTTCGGCGCCGATGTCGTCGCCTACAGCGCGACCAAGATGATGGACGGGCAGGGCCGCGTGCTCGCCGGGGCGGTGTGCGGATCGCGTCCGTTCATCGACGAGGTGCTGCTCCCCTTCCAGCGCAACACCGGCCCCAATTGCGCGCCGTTCAACGCCTGGGTGGTGCTCAAGGGGTTGGAGACGCTGGAGCTGCGCGCGATGCGCCAGTCGGAGAACGCGCTCAAGGTCGGCCGCTTCGTGGAAGGCCGCGTGCCGCGCATCCTCCATCCCGGCCTTGCCAGCCACCCGCAGCACGATCTCGCGATGCGCCAGATGACGGCGTGCGGGCCGATCTTTTCCTTCGTCCTCGACGGCGGCCGGGCACAGGCGATGGCGCTGCTCGACGCGCTGCAACTCATCGACATCTCCAACAATATCGGCGACTCGCGCTCGCTGATGACGCATCCCGCGAGCACGACGCATCACGGCGTCGGGCCGGAGACGCGCGCCGACATGGGCGTTGCGGAGGGGATGGTGCGGATGAACGTCGGCCTCGAAGACCCCGACGACCTCATCGAGGATCTGGATCAGGCATTGACCTCCGCCGGGCTTTGACCCAGCGTGGCGGGGACTGGAGAGCGCCCGTGTCGGCCATGACCGCCTTTTTCCCCCATGCGCGCACGACCCACGGCGTCACCGTCCGGGTCGCGGTGTCGTTCATGCCCGAACAGTCGGAGCCCGAGCGCGGCCGCTGGTTCTGGGCCTATCACATCCGCATCGAGAATGGCGGGCGCGGCGCGGTGCAGCTCCTGACCCGCCGCTGGCTCATCACCGACGGGCGCGGATCGGTGCACCGGGTCGAGGGCGAGGGCGTGGTCGGCGAGCAGCCGGTCATCCAGCCGGGCGGCGCCTATGACTATGTCTCGGGCTGCCCGCTGCCCACGCCGACCGGCGCGATGGAGGGCAGCTACCAGATGCTCGACGGGCGCGGAACGCTGCTCGACGTCGCCATCCCGCGCTTCGGCCTGCTCGCGCCGGCGGTGTCCGAATGAAGCGGACGCATCTGCCGCTCAACGGGATGCGCGTGTTCGACGCGGCGGCGCGCCACCTTTCCTTCACCCGCGCCGCCGACGAGCTGGCGGTGACGCCCGCCGCCGTCGGCCAGCAGATCCGCGCGCTCGAGGATATGCTCGGCGTCGTCCTCTTCCGCCGCACGCCCAAGGGGCTGGAACTGACGCCCGAGGCGGAAGCGGGGCTGGTGGCGCTCCGCTCGGGCTTTCTGGAGTTCGAGGAGTCGGTGCGCGCGATGCAGGCGGGCCAGTCCTCGCGCGCGCTCACCATTGCCGCGCCGCGCGGCTTCACCGCCAAATGGCTGCTCCCGCGCCTCGCCGCCTATGCGCGCGGGGACGCCGAGCTGCGCTTCACCCTCGTCGCCGCCGACGAGCCGCTCGACTTCACCGAGGCCAATCTCGATCTCGCGGTGCGGCTCACCACCTCGGCCGAGGGGCATGAGGGCGTGCGGCTGGGCGAGCCGCTTTATGTAACGGTCGAGGGGCCGGAGGGCTCGCCCGACCTGCTGATCGACTGGCCCGGCAGCCCCCCTGGCCCCGAAGGATGCGCGATGCGCGTCGCCGACGCGGGCCTCGCGATCGAGGCGGCGGCGAGCGGCTTCGGCCGCGCCTGCGTCCCCGAACTGCTCGCGCGCGCCGATGTCGACACCGGCCGCGTGCGCGTGCGCGGCGAACCGCATCCGTCCGACACCGGCTACTGGCTCCTCGCCCCGCTCCCCCAATGGCGCCAGAAAAAGGTGCGCGCGCTGGTGGAGGCGCTGACCGGGGGCTGAGCCTCCGCCGCGACGATCCCCGCCCCGGCTCAGGTCACGCGATTGGTGCGGGCGACCTCGGCATACCAATGGCCGGACTGCTTGATGATCCGCTGCCGGTCGCGCTCGAAATCGACATAGACCAGGCCATAGCGGCTGGTGTAGCCGAGCAGCCATTCGAAATTGTCGAGCAGGCTCCAGACGTGGCAGCCGGTGACGGGCACGCCGTCGCGGATCGCGCGCAGCATCTCCCTGAAATGCGCGCGCAGATAGTCGATGCGGTGCTGATCGCGCACGACACCCGACGCATCCGGCCCGACCGAGACCGACTCGCCGATCTCGCCGATCTCGAGCGGGATCGCGCCGGTGACCGGCTTCATCTGCATCAGCAGGTCATAGAAGCGCGGCGGGTCGATATCGAGCCCGCCCTCGGTCTTCTCATGCGGGCCGGTGCCATATTCGGCGACGGTGTTGAGGCCGGGGATCTCGTTGCCCTCGGGCGCGTCGCGCACGGTATAGGTGCCGTAATAGTTGAGCGCGATGAAATCGAACGGCGCGCGGACCAGGACATCGTCGCCCGGCTGCCAGCCGAGCAGCTCGTGCTGCCGGGCGGGATCGAGCACGCCCTTGGGATAGTCGCCGGTCAGCGCCGGGAGGAGATGCCAGAGGTTGAGGAAGTCGAACCAGCGTTTCGCGGCGGCGGCGTCGGCCGGCGACGGCGTCTTGGGCAGCATAGGCGACACGTCGAAATCGCTGCTGATCTTGAACGCGGGGTCGATCGACTTGAGCGCGCGGAAGGCCATGCCCTGACCCAGGTTCACCACATGCGTCGATTTGAGATAGGCGAGCGGATCCTTCCGCCCCGGCGCAAAGATGCCGTACCAATAGCCGCACTGGGTGAACGTCTTGGGCTCCTCGTAGATGCCCCACCGCCCGATATGGTCCTTCAGCGCGGTGCCCACGATCTCGGCATAGTCGCGGAAACGCAGCGCGGTGTCACGGACCGGCCAGCCGCCCGCCTCCTCCAGGCTCTGCGGCAGATCCCAGTGATAGAGCGTCGCGGTCGGCACGATGCCGGCGCGATGGCACGCGTCGGCGACACGCTTGTAGTAATCGAGCCCCTTGACATTGGCCTTGCCCCGCCCGTCGGCCTGGATGCGCGGCCAGGCGATCGAGAAGCGGTAGCTTTTGAGGTTGAGCCGACGCAGCAGCGCGACATCCTCCTCATAACGGTGATAGCTGTCGCACGCGATGTCGGCGTTGCTGCCGTCCTTGATCGGCGCGCCGTTGTGGACGAAATGGTCCCAGATCGACGGCCCCCGGCCATCCTTGTCCCAGGCGCCCTCGATCTGCGGCGCGGAGGTCGACGCGCCCCAGCGGAAGCCGGCGGGGAACCGCCCGTCGTCGCGCCGGCGCGCGGCGCCCGCCGCCGACGCGGCCATGATGCCCGCCCCTCCCGCGAGGACGCCGCGCCGGGTATAATCGATCGCCATGTGGACTCCAGGACGGAAGGTTTCGACAGCAGCCTAGGTGAAATTTACGTTCCAGGTCAACCGCGAGCGGGCTGCGCCATTGACCTTTTTGTGAAGAATGTTCCATAGGGGAAGCGGATGAAACAAATTTTTCATACTGACGGGGCCGGGCCGGAGTCGCCGCTGTGACGCGCACCGCGCTCATCACCGGCGCGGCGCAGGGGATCGGCGGCGCCATCGCCCACGCCTTCGCGACGGCGGATATCACCCGGCTGATGCTGCTCGATCGCGACGAGGCGGCGCTGGCGGCCACCACGGCGGCCCTGCGCGCCAAGGGGGCCGACGTGACCTGCCTGCTCCTCGACCTGGCCGATATCGAACCGACGCTCGGCCATGTCCGCGCGGCGCTGCAACGGGCGGGATCGCTCGACATCCTCGTCAATTCCGCGGCGCTGACGCTGCGCGGCGGATTGCACGACGCGACGGTCGAGACGGTGGACCGGCTGTTCGCGGTCAATGTCCGCGCGCCTTTCTTCATGATGCAGGCGGCGGCGCCCTATCTGGTGCGCAGCGGCGGGACGATCGTCAACATCACCTCGATGCAGGCCTATGGCGGCGCGTCGCACATCATGCCCTATGCCGCGAGCAAGGCGGCGCTGGTGGCGCTGACGAAGAACGCCGCCCACACGCTCGCACCCGAACAGGTCCGGGTGTTCGGCATCAACCTGGGCTGGACGTTCACGCCGAGCGAACACCGGGTGCAGACCGAAGTCGACGGCGCCCCCTCCAACTGGGCCGAGATCGCCGGCGCGGACAGGCCGTTCGGGCGGCTGATCGAGCCGGACGACGCGGCGGAGCTGGCGCTCTACCTCGTCACCGGCCGGCCGAAGATGATGACCGGATCAATCATTGATTTCGATCAGGACGTGCTTGGCGCCGGGCGGTCATAGGGGGCGGGGGTCGCCATGTTTGCGGGAGGAACGACGTGCGGAAGGATAACAGGCTGGAGATCGTGGCGATCGGCCGATCGAGCGTCGATCTTTATGGCGAGCAGGTCGGCGGGCGGCTGGAGGACATGGCGTCCTTCGCCAAATATGTCGGCGGCAGTCCGACGAACACCGCTGTCGGCATGGCGCGGCTGGGGCTGCGCAGCGGCCTGGTGACGCGCGTGGGCGCCGATCATCTCGGCCGCTTCATCCGCGAACAGCTCGAGCGCGAACAGGTCGACGTGACGGGCGTGCGCGACGATCCCGACCGGCTGACCGCGCTCGCCATCCTGGGCATCCGCAACCCGGACGATTTTCCGCTGATCTTCTATCGCGAGAATTGCGCCGACATGGCGATCGACGAGAGCGACATCGACCCGGCGCTGATCGCCCGCGCCGGCGCGGTGCTCATCAACGGCACGCATCTCTCGACCCCGGCGGTGGAGGCCGCGAGCCGCCGCGCCTGTGAACTGGTGCGCGCGCGGGGCGGCCGCGTCGTCCTCGACGTCGACTACCGCCCCGTGCTGTGGGGACTGACGCCGCGCGACATGGGCGAGAACCGCTTCGTGGCCGACGCCGGCGTTTCCGCCCGGCTGCAGGCGATCCTGCCGCTGTGCGATCTTGTCGTCGGCACCGAGGAGGAGATTCACATCCTCGGCGGTTCGACCGACAGCCTCGCCGCGCTGCGCGCCATCCGGGCGCTGTGCGGGGCGCTCATCGTCATGAAGCGGGGGGCGGACGGCTGCGTCTGTTTCGAGGGCGCGATCCCCGATGACATCGACCAGGGCGTGCGCGGGCCGGGCTTCGGGGTCGAGGTGTTCAACGTCCTGGGCGCGGGCGACGCGTTCATGGCGGGCTTCCTGCGCGGCTGGCTGCGCGGGGAGCCGCTGGCGCAATGCTGCGCCTATGGCAATGCGTGCGGCGCCATCGTCGTCTCGCGCCACGGCTGCGCGCCGGCCATGCCGACCTGGCCCGAGCTGCGCCAGTTCCTCCAGGCGAAGGAGCGCCCGTACCGGCTGCGCGAGGACGCCGCGCTCGAACAGACGCACTGGGCGACGACGCGGGCGGGGCAGTGGCCCGACCTGTGCGTGCTCGCCATCGACCACCGGGCGCAGCTCATCGACCTCGCGCGCGGGACGGGCGCCGACACGGGGCGCATCGCGGCGTTCAAGTCGCTGGCGTTCGACGCGCTCGACCGGGTCGCGGCCGGTCGTCCGGGTTTCGGCCTGCTCGTCGACGGCCGTTTCGGGATGCGCGCGCTCGAACGCGCCGCCGATCATCCCTATTGGATCGGCCGGCCGATCGAGCTGCCCGGATCGCGCCCGCTGCGCTTCGAGGGCGGCCCCAGCCTGGCCGCCACGCTGCGCGAATGGCCCGTGGGCCATGTCGTCAAATGCCTCGCTTTCGTCCACCCGGACGACGCCGCCGATCTCGCCCGCGTCCAGGAGGAGCAGCTGTGCCGCCTGGCCGAGGCGTGCCGCGCCACCCGCCACGAGCTGCTGCTCGAGCTGATCGTGCCCACGGGCCTGCCGGTCGACGACCAGACGGTCGCGCGAACGATGCGGCGGCTTTACGAGATCGGCATCCATCCCGACTGGTGGAAGCTCCAGCCCTCCGCCGATCCGCTGGCCTGGGAGGCGATCGGCCGCGCGATCGCCGACCATGATCCGCTGTGCCGGGGCATCTTGCTCCTCGGGCTGGCCGCGCCCGACCATGTCCTGCGCGACGCCTTTGCCGCAGTGCGCGACGTTCCGGCGGTGCGGGGCTTTGCCGTTGGCCGCACGATCTGGGCCGAGGCCGCGCGCCGCTGGCTCGCCGGCGCGATCGACGACGAGACGGCGCGGGCGATGCTCGCCAACCGCTTCGCGGGGCTGGTCGACGACTGGCGCGCGGCACGGTCGCCCGCCGCGCAGGCCGTGGCCTGATCGGCCGGCGCCGTGCGGCTAGTCCTCGTCGTCGAAGGCGTGCGCGATCCCGAGAACCTGGACGACGCACATCGCCGCCGACAGCGGACGGAAGCCACGCACTTCGGTCTCGTGGATCTGCAGCACACAGTCGGCCGGACGCCGGGGCGCGGTGGCCAGCCGGTCGGTCAGGATCGTCACCATCGCGCCGGAGTCCCGCGCCTGGTCGAGCAGCTCGCGGGTTTCGTCGGCATAGGGAGCGAAGGTGATGGCGATGAGCAGGTCGGTCGGGCCGAACTGCCCCCCCTGCTGCCGGCTGAAGCCGCCGATCCCGTCGACCAGTACCGCCTTCTTGCCGCTGCGCTGGAGCAGATAGGCCAGATAGGCGGCGACGGCGAACGAGCGGCGGAAGCCGGCGACATGCACCGTCTGCGCCGTGCCGATCATCGTCAACGCGCGTTCGAGCGCGGCGGCGTCGATCGCGTCGAGCAGGTGATTGAGCGAGAGGGACGACGCCTCGACCAGTTCGCGCAGCAAATCCGCCGGGCCGGGCCGCCGCGTCTCGCCCGCCGCGCGCTGGAACTGGCGCGCCCGCTGGTGATAGGCGCTCGCCGGCTGAAGGGCGAGCAGGTCGTCCTTGAGCAGGCGCTGCATCGGGCCAGCGCCCTGAAAGCCCATCGTCTTGGCGAAGCGGACGAGCGCCGAGGGCGGCACGCCGATCCGCGCGCCGAGCGTCGCGAGATTCTCGATCGCGGCGCTGTGCGGATCGTCGAGAAGGAATTGCGCAATCTGCCGGAGCTTGGGGCTCAGCGCGTCGAAGCGTTCGAGAATCGCGGTGCGCAGACCGGCGGCATCCTTGATCGGCGATGTCCTGGCGGTCCTGCTCATCGACCGAGCCTAGCCGCGGCGGCCCGGATTCGCAATGCGCCCACCTCTCCTCGACCCCGTGAATCCGCAGTATTTGCTACATAATTTAGGAAACGGATTATATGTTCTTGATGCCGGAGATTGACGTGCGGCGCTCATCCCGTCCCGGCCGCGACGACGGCGGCCGGCGATGAGCGAGGTCGGCCTTGAGCGGCCGCGGCTCGGCACCGCGCGTCTCGCGGTGCTTGCCCCCGAAATCGCGCGTCCGGCCTATCGGCGGCCAGCGACCGCCGGCGTGCTGCATGTCGGGGCGGGGGCGTTCCACCGCTGTCACCAGGCCGACTATGCCGACGACCTGCTCGGCCAGGATGTCGAGGGATGCGCGATCACGGCGGTCAATCTGAGGCCGCCCGATCTGGCGACGATGCTCGCGCCGCAGGACCATCTCTACTGCCGCGAACTGCGCGACGGCGACCGGACCGATCGCCGCGTCATCGGCGCGATCGTCGCGGCGATGACCGTCGCCGACGCGGCCACCGACCCCGCCCGCGCGACCCTGGCGGGGGCGCTGGCGATCGCCGCCGATCCGCAAATCCGGGTCATCTCGTGCACGGTCACCGAAAAGGGCTATTGCCATGTGCCCGCCACCGGCGCGCTCGATCCCGACCATCCCGACATCCGCCACGACATCGCCGTCCCGGACGCGCCGGTCTCGCTGCCCGGCTTCCTGCTGGCGGCGCTCACCCGGCGCCTTGATCGCGGGGTGCCGCTGCCGGTGCTGATGAGCTGCGACAATGTGCCGGGCAACGGCGCGACGCTGCGGCGCTGCCTCCTCTCGCTCGCGGAACGGGTGCGACCCGCGCTGGTCGAGCGGCTCGCGCGCGAGGCGCTTGTCGCCGACACGATGGTGGACCGCATCGTCCCCGCGACCCGCGAGGAGGACATCGCCGCGTTCGCCGGCGATTGCGGGGTCGAGGACCGCGCGCTTGTGGTCGGCGAGCCGTTCCGCATGTGGGTGATCGACGACCGGGCGCGCGACCGGCTGCCGCCCTGGGATCGCGCCGGCGCGATCTTCACCGACCGCGTCGCCGATTACGAAACGCTCAAGATGCGCGTCGTCAACGGGATGCAGAGCAATCTGTGCCAGCTCGGTTTCCTGGCGTCGATGCGCTTCATGGCCGATGTCATGGCCGATCCGCTGTTCGCCGCCTTCGCGCGCCGGGCGGTGGACCGCGAGGTGACGCCGCATCTGCCGGGGGTTCCCGGCATCGACCTCGCCGCCTATGTCGAGCGCACGGTCGAGCGGCTGCGCAATCCCGCGCTGCGCCACGAATGCGCGCAGATCTCCACCGACGGCTCGCGCAAGATCAGGCAGCGGCTGGTCGAGCCCATACTGGACGCGCATGCCGCAGGGCGCGCGGCCCCCTGCCTCATGACCGGGCTGGCGGGATGGCTGCATTATGCGTCGGGACGGTCGCTGGACGGCGGCCGCCACGCCGTGTCCGATCCGCTGGCCGAGACGATCGCGGCGGTCGCGCGCGCCACCGGCGACGACGCGGGCGCCTATGTCCGCCGGGTCGTGGCGATCGACAGCGTGTTTCCGGCGCGCTTCGCGGGCGACGATGCCCTGGTGGGGGCACTGGTCGACGCCTTCGCATCGCTGCGCGCGCGCGGCGTCCACGGGCATCTGCGGACGGTGCTGGCATGACCGGCGATCCGGCCATCCGCGTCGTCGGCCCCGCGCGCTTCGACCTCGGCGAAAGTCCGGTCTGGGACGAGGCGACGGGGCTGCTCTACTGGACGGACGGCTTGCGCGGCGCCATCCACGCGGTGACGCCGCAGGGAGAGGACGCGGGGCGCTGGCAGCTTCCCGAGGCCGTCGGCTCCTTCTGCCTCACCACCGCCGGCCGTATCCTCGCCGCGTGCGAGACGGGTCTCGTCGCGCACGATCCCGCCACGGGCGCCCAGGAATGGCTGTACCGGCTCGACCGGGAGCGGTCGGCGACACGGCGGCTCAACGACGGCAAGGTGGCGCCCGACGGCAGCTTCGTGTTCGGCGAGATGGACCGGGGCGAGCAGGCGCCGATCGGCGCCGCCTTCCGCTTCACCCGCGACGGCCGCGTCGAGGCGCTGACGAGCGGCTTCGTCGTCTTCAACGGCCCGTCCTGGTCGCCCGATGGCCGCCGGTTCTATGCGTCGGACAGCGGCGCGGGATGGATGCGGCGCCATGCCTACACCGCCGGCGGTCCGCTCGGCGAGCCCGAGCCCTTCGCGTCGACCGACGATCCGATGACCGGCTCGTTCGACGGATCGGCGATGGACGATGCCGGCCATGTCTGGAGCGCGCGCGTGTTCGGCGGGCGACTGACGCGGTTCGCGCCCGATGGCGGCATTGATCGCGAGATCGCGCTGCCGGTCCGCAAGCCGACCTCGCTCTGCTTCGGCGGCGCCGACCTTTCGACGCTGTTCGTGACATCGATGGGCGCGCAGCTGCTGCCGCATTTCCCGCCCGACGGCCCGCTCGGCGGCGCGCTGTTCGCGATCACCGGCCTCGGCGTCCGGGGCGCCCGCATCCCGCGCTTCGCCGAGTGAGCGCGGGCGCCGGGGGTCATGCGGGCGGGCCGGGCGCCCGCCGCCGGAGCAACACAGGTTGCGTCCGCTGCCCCCCTGTGATAGCCGCGCGCCTTTGAAACAGCCGGGCGCCCCCGCCCCGGCGGACCGTCCGTTCCGAAGAGACCAAAGCCACTATGTTCAGCACTCCCGCTATCGCGCAGACGGCGGCCGGATCGGCCTCCGGCGGCTCGATCATCGCCCTCGTCGTCCAGTTCGTGCTCATCGGCGCGGTGTTCTATTTCCTCCTGATCCGCCCGCAGCAGCAGCGGATGAAGGCGCACAAGGCCAAGATCGAGGCGGTGGCGAAGGGCGACAGCGTCATCACCGGCGGCGGCCTCGTCGGCAAGGTGGTGCGCGTCGACGAGACCTATGTCGACATCGAGCTGGCGCAGGGCGTCAAGGTGAAGGCGGTCAAGTCGACGCTGTCCGACGTGCTGCAGCCCGGCGCCGCCAAGCCCGCCAACGACTGAGCGCCAGCGGAAAGCCGTCCTCCCCATGCTCGACTTTCCCCGCTGGAAAATCTGGCTCGTCATCGTCACCTTGGTGGTGGGCGTCGCGCTGGCGGTGCCGACCTTCCTGCCCGAGCGGCTGACGGCGGGCTGGCCGGCGGCGCTGCATCCGCGCGTCAACCTGGGGCTTGATCTCTCGGGCGGCAGCCACATCCTCCTCGAAGCGAGCACCGACGACGTCGCCAGGCAGCGCCTCGCCAATATGGAGGAGCAGGTCCGCACCGAGCTGAGGCGCAACAGCCCGCGCATCGCCATCGGCGACATTTCGACGCGCGACGGGCGGCTCAGCTTCTTCGTGCGCGATCCCGCGCAGGTCGACGCGGCGGTCGAGCGGCTGCGCGCGCTGACGCAGGGAGCCGGGCTCACCGGCCAGCGGGACTTCAACGTCGAGGTGCGCGACGGCAAGACGATCGTCATGACGCCCACCGCCGCCGGGCTTGACGCGGCGGTCGAAAGCGCGATGGAAGTCGCGACCGAAGTCATCCGCAAGCGCATCGACGAGCTGGGCACGCGCGAGCCGACGATCATCCGCCAGGGCGCCAACCGTATCGTCGTGCAGGTGCCCGGCCTCCAGGATCCGACCGCGCTCAAGAACCTGCTCGGCCAGACCGCCAAGCTCGAGTTCAAGCTCGTCGACACCACCGCCAATGCCGCTGAGGTCGCGCAGGGTCGCGCGCCGATCGGCAGTGAGGTGCTCGAATATGCCGACGCGGGCAAGGGCGGCGCCAGGATCGCGGTCAGGCGGCAGCTCATGGTGTCGGGCGAGGATCTGATCGACGCGAAGCAGGAGTTCAGTCCGCAAGGCAACGAGCCGGTTGTCAGCATCACGTTTAACGGCGCGGGCGGCCGCAAATTTGGTCGCGTGACGTCGGAGAATGTCAACAAGCCCTTCGCGATCATCCTCGACAACAAGGTGCTTTCGGCGCCCAACATCAACGAGCCCATCCTGGGCGGCCGGGCGCAGATTTCGGGCAGCTTCACCGTCGACAGCGCCAACCAGCTCGCCATCGCGCTGCGCTCGGGCAAGCTGCCGGTCGCGCTCACCGTGGTCGAGGAGCGCACCGTCGGCCCCGACCTCGGCGCCGACTCGATTCGCAAGGGCGTTATCGCCTGCACCGTCGCGACGCTCGCGGTGCTGCTCTTCATGATGGTCACCTATGGCCGCTTCGGCGTCTATGCGAACCTTGCCCTCGTGCTCAACATCTTCCTCATCGTCGGCATCATGGCGCTGCTCAACGCGACGCTGACGCTGCCCGGCATCGCCGGCTTCGTGTTGACGATCGGCGCCGCGGTCGACGCCAACGTCCTCATCAACGAGCGCATCCGCGAGGAGCAGCGGCGCGGGCGCGGCATCATCCAGACGATCGAGACCGGCTACAAGGAAGCGAGCCGCGCGATCTTCGACGCCAACATCACCAACGTCATCGCCGCCGCGCTGATGTTCCAGTTCGGCTCCGGCCCGATCAAGGGCTTCGCGGTGGTGCTGACGATCGGCATCGTCACCAGCGTGTTTACCGCCGTGACCGTGAGCCGGCTGTTCGTCCACTTCTGGCTGCGCAAGCGGCCGACCGTGCTGCATATCTAGGAGGGAGCCGGTCATCATGCGGCTGCTCAAGCTCGTCCCCGACAACACCAACATCGCCTTTCTCAAATGGCGCAATGTCGCGATGGCGGTCAGCCTGCTGACGATCATCGCCTCGCTGACGCTGGTGGCGGTGCGCGGGCTCAACCTCGGCGTTGATTTCGTCGGCGGGCAGATGCTGCGCGTCAGCTTCGCGCAGCCGGTCGACCTCAACGAGCTGCGCGAGCGCGTGCAGGCGCTCGGGCAGGGCGAGGCGACGATCCAGCAGTTCGGCGGCCCGCGCGAGGTCGCCATCCGCACCCCGCTGCCCGAAGGCGGGGAGGGCGCCGCCAACGCCGCCGCCGACCGCCTCAAGCAGACCATCCTCGCCACCCACCCGGACGCCAGGTTCGGCAGCGTCGACACCGTGTCGGGCAAGGTGTCGGGCGAGCTGTTCCGCTCGGGCGGGCTCGCCATGCTGCTCGCGATGATCGCGATCTCGATCTACATCTGGTTCCGGTTCGAATGGCAGTTCGGCATCGGCGCGCTGTTCGCGCTGTTCCATGACGTGTCGATCACATTCGGCTTCTTCGCGCTCACCCAGCTCGAGTTCAACCTGAACATCGTCGCGGCGATCCTGACGATCATCGGCTATTCTCTCAACGACACGATCGTCGTTTATGACCGCATCCGCGAGAATCTGCGCAAATACCGCAAGATGGAGATCATCCCCATCCTTGACCTCAGCGTCAACGAGACGCTGTCGCGCACGATCATGACCTCGCTCACCATGATTATGACGCTGGCGGTGCTGCTGCTGCTGGGGCCGGAGGTGATCTTCGGCTTCACCGCCGCGATGCTGCTCGGCATTTTCGTCGGCACCTACTCGTCGATCTACATGGCCGCGCCGATCCTCGTCTGGGCCAAGGTCGGGCCGCAGAGCTTCATTCCGCGCAATGCCGGCCCGGCCGGCGCCGAGCGGATGGGCGCGCCGCCCTCCGACGGCGCTCGCCCCTAGCCGGCGCGATGATCGACCTGCGCCGCGAGGGGCCGGCGGGGCCGGTCATCACGGGCTTTGCGGGCGGCGGCTTCAGGGTGCGCGAGGAGCTGTTCCCGCGTGGCCTGCTGATTGATCCGCTGCGCGCGCGCGACTGGGTGGCGCCGGCGATCGACGCGCTCGACATCGCGGCGCTGGGCGATCTGCTCGACCTTGATCCCATGCCCGAGTTCCTGCTGCTCGGCACCGGCGCGATGCTTGCCCGTCCGCCGCGCGCGCTCGCCGAGGCGCTCGAGGCGCGCGGGATCGGCGTCGAAGCCATGGACAGCCGCGCCGCCGCCCGCGCGTGGAGCGTCCTGCGCGCCGAGGACCGCTGGATCGCCGGCGCGCTGCTGCCGCTGCGATAGCGTTACCAATAGCGCTGGCCCGCCGCCGTTTTGCCCGCTAGGCTTGCGGGCATCAGCAAGGGGAGAGGACCAATGGCAAAGCGCACATGGCTGGCGGCGGCGGCGATCGTCGCGGCACTGTCGTCGTCGGGTCTCGCCAGCGCGCGCGGGGGCCGCGAGAGCGGCTTCCTCGACCGCAGCGTCACCGTCGATGGCGTGGCGCGCGCCTATCAGGTCTATGTGCCGCGCGGCATGGCGGGCCGGCGCGGGCTGCCGGTCATCCTCTTCCTCCACGGCGCGGGCGAGCGGGGCGGCGACGGGTTGCTGCCGACCCAGGTCGGCATCGGATCGGCGATCCGCCGCCATGCCGATCGCTGGCCGGCGATCGTCGTAATGCCGCAGACCCCGCCCGATGGCGACTGGCACGAGGCGGGGAGCCGCATCGCGCTCGCCGCGCTCGATGCCGCGACCCGCGAGTTCGGCGGCGACAAAAGGCGCACCTATCTCACCGGCCTGTCGCTGGGCGGCAATGGCAGCCTGTACCTCGCCTATCACGAGCCGGATCGGTTCGCGGCGGTGGTCGTGATGTGCGGCTTCGTCAGCCCGGTCGGGCCTTATCCCGGCATCCGCGTCGCCGAAAGTGGCGATCCGTTCGCGGCGATCGCGGCCCGGATCGCGCGGGCGAAGCTGCCGGTGTGGATCGTCCATGGCGAGGCCGACCCGGTCGTGCCGGTGAGCGAATCGCGGCGCATGGACGAGGCGCTGCGCGCGGCGGGCGCCGAGGTGCAGTATCACGAGCTGCCCGGCGTGGGGCATGATGCCTGGGACGCGGGCTATGACGATCCGCGACTGATCGCGTGGCTGTTCGCCCGGCACCGCTGACCGTCAGGCCGGCGCCAGTCCCGCGCAGCCGCGCAGATGCGCGACCAGCGCATCGCCATTCGCCGCCCAGGTGAAGCGCAGCGCGGCCTCGCGCACCGCCTCGGGCGCCGGCGGATCGGCGAGGAGCTGACCGATCGCGGCGGCGATGGCGGCGGCATCGCGCGGGACGATGCGCCCCGCCGCCGGCCGGTCCACCACCTCGCGCGCGCCGCCGACATCGCTGATGACGACCGGCGTGCCGCAGGCAAGCGCCTCGACCCAGGCGTTCGCGAGCCCTTCCGAGGCGGAGGGGAGCGCCATCACATTGGCGGCGGCGAGCAGCGCGGGCAGATCGCCATGGGGCACCGCGCCCAGCAACCGCACCCGGTCGGCCATGCCCAGCCGGCGCGCGAGCGCGGCATGGGCGGCGCGGTCCGGCCCCTCGCCGGCGAGCAGCAGCGCGGCGCCGGGGAGGCTGGCCAGCGCCTCGATCACCAGCGCCTGCCCCTTGCGCGGGATGAGCGCGCCGACGCTCAGCACGACGGGGCCGGCGAGACCCAGCGCGGCCTTGGCGGCGGCGCGATCGCCGAGCGCGAAGCGGTCGAGATCGACGCCGGTCTGGTGAACGCGGATGCGCTCGCCGGGGAGGCCGAGCGCGATCATCGACGCCTTCATGGCCTCCGACACGGCCAGTAGCCCGGCGGCGGCATGGCCCGCGTCCAGGATCGCGCGCCGGCTGACGCCCAGCGAACCCCAATGGTGAATGTCGGCGCCCCGCGCCTTGATCGAAAAGGGGATGCCGAGCGCCGCGCCCAGCCGGTGCGCGACCGGACCGTCTGGGTAGAAGAAGCTCGCGTCGATCACGTCGACCGGCCGCGCGGCATGGAGGCGCCGGACGAGCGGCAGCACCGCGCGCGTCATCGCCGCGACATGCCAGCGCGCCCCGACGCGCGGCACGATGGGGAAGCGGGGGCGGTGGACGTCCAGCCCGTTGCGCTCCTCGCGAGCGGCCAGTCCGGCGCGCGGTCGATAGGGCGAAAGGCGCGACAGCGGCCAGGGCGGCAGGCCGACCGGCGCCACCACCGTCACCTCGACCCCCGCCCGCGATGCCAGCTCGCGCGTCTGCCGCTCGACGAAAATGCCGAAATTGGGCCGCGTGTCGTCGGGGAACAGCGTAGAAAGCGTCAGGACATGCATCGATCTTACAGCGCGCGGATGAGCCGCGTCGCGACCGCGATCCACGCCGGGTCGCGCACCACCTGCTGCCGCGCGCCGGGATCGAGCGGCAGGAGGTGGAGCTGGTCGCCCTCGCGCCCGATCAGCCGGCCGAACAGGAAGCGGCCGGCGGGGCGGGGGACGAGCACGTCGCGATTGAGCGCGCCGCTAAATTGTTCGGGGGCGAGCCGCAGGCACCACAGCTCGTCGCCGCGCCGGTAATCGCCCACGCTCGCGGTGATCCGCACGCCGGTGAGGCCGCCTTCGGGGACCGGCGGAACGAGGCTCAGCGGCCGGGTCGGCGCATGGGCGCCATCGGGACCGACCAGCGCGGCGACCGCGACGCTGTCCTGCCCCGGCATCTCGACCAGTTGCGCGGGCGGGACACCCAGCGCCGCCGCGATCCGGTTGAGCCATTTGACCGATACGGTTCGCGTGCCGGTTTCGAGCCGCCCGATCGTCTGCGCCGTCGTCGGCGGGGTGCAGCGTGCGGCGACATCCTCGAGCGTCAGCCCCTTCGCCTTGCGGACATCGCGAATGCGCGTGATCATCGCCGTGCCTCTTGTAACCGATCCGGTTCCCTCTTTCCTACAATCCTATCCTTCTGGCAAGCCCCTGTGGTTCCCAGCAGGAGGTATCGCCATGTCCCGCCCGTCCGCCGCCACCGTCCTGCGCCAGATCGAGGATCCCGACGGACGGCCGCAGACCGTGCTCGTCAACCTCGGCGAATCGCCGCTCGGCTGGCTGCACACGCGCGGCCTCGTCAGCGACCGCCAGTTCGCCGCCGGCGAGATGCTGCGCCGCGATTGGGAGCGGGCGGGCCTCGGGCCGCGCGTGACGATGCGCTGGGACGTGGTGCCGCCCGCGCGCGGCCGGCGCGGCGCCGCGACCGCGATCGACCCGTCGCAGGCGATGCTCGGCGCGCGCGAGCGGCTGAACGGCGCGCTGGCGGTGGCGGGGCCGGGCCTCTCCGACATCCTCTGGCGCGTGGTGTGCGCGTGCGAGGGGCTCGGCGCGGCGGAAAAGGCGCTCGGCTGGCCGGTCCGCGCCGGCAAGCTGGTGCTCGGCTTCGCGCTCGACCGGGTGGCGGATTACTATTGCGTGCGGTGAAACGGTGAGAAACCCACCCCTCCCGCCTGCGGGAGGGGCAGCGAGGCCTGGTTCCGCGCAAGCCGGGTCTGGCCGCGCGCGGGGAGGACGTCACATCGTCACGCGTCGATCGCCTCGTCCGCGACGGTCGCGGCGTTTTCCTGGATGAAGGCGAAGCGGTGGGCGGGGTTGTTGCCCATCAGCCGGTCGACGAGGTCGCGCACGCCCGCGCGTTCCTCATAATCCAGCGGCAGCGTGATGCGGATGAGGCTGCGGCTCGCCGGGTCCATCGTCGTTTCGCGCAGCTGCTGCGGGTTCATTTCGCCCAGCCCCTTGAAGCGGCTCACCTCGACCTTCCTGCCCTTGAACTCGCGCGCGAGCAGTTCGATGCGCTGCGCGTCGTCGCGCGCGTAGAGGCTGCGGCCCCCCGCGACGAGGCGGTAGAGCGGCGGCTGGGCGAGGTAGAGATGGCCGCGCCGCACCAGCTCGGGCATTTCCTGGAAGAAGAAGGTCATGAGCAGGGTCGCGATATGCGCGCCGTCGACATCGGCGTCGGTCATGATGACGATGCGCTCGTAGCGGAGCTGGTCGGGGTTGCAGTCCTTGCGCGTGCCGCAGCCGAGCGCCTGGACGAGGTCGGCGATCTCCTGATTGGCGAGGATCTTGGCCGATGTCGCCGAGGCGACGTTGAGGATCTTGCCGCGGATGGGGAGGATCGCCTGCGTCTTGCGGTCGCGCGCCTGCTTGGCGGAGCCCCCGGCGCTGTCGCCCTCGACGATGAAGATCTCGGTCCCCGCCGGGTCGTCGGCCGAACAGTCGGTCAGCTTGCCGGGCAGGCGCAGCCTGCGCGCGGAGGTCGCGGTCTTGCGCTTGACGTCGCGTTCGGCCTTGCGGCGCAGCCGCTCGTCCATCCGGTCGAGGACGTAGCCGAGCAGCGCCTTGCCCCGGTCCATGTGGTCGGAGAGGAAATGGTCGAAATGGTCGCGCACCGCCCCCTCGACCAGCCGCGCCGCCTCGGGCGAGGTGAGCCGATCCTTGGTCTGGCTCTGGAACTGCGGATCGCGGATGAAGACGCTCAGCATCAGCTCGCAGCAGGACATGATGTCCTCGGCCTGGATGTCCTTCGCCTTCTTCTGCCCGACGAGGTCGCCAAAGGCGCGGATGCCCTTGACGATCGCGGCGCGCAGCCCCGCCTCGTGCGTGCCGCCGTCGGGGGTGGGGATGGTGTTGCAGTACCAGCTATAGGCGCCGTCGGACCAGAGCGGCCAGGCGATCGCCCATTCGGCGCGGCCCGCGCCATCGGGAAAGTCCTGCCGGCCGGCGAAGAACTCGCTCGTCGCGCACTCGCGCGCGCCCAGTTGCTCGCGCAGATGGTCGGACAGGCCGCCGGGGAACTGGAACACCGCCTCGGCCGGGGTGTCGTCGGTGATGACCGACGGATCGCAGCGCCAGCGGATCTCGACTCCGGCGAAGAGGTACGCCTTTGACCGGGCGAGGCGGTGGAGCCGCGCGGGCTTGAAGGTGAGGCCGCCGAAGATCGCGTTGTCGGGCGTGAAGCTCACCGACGTGCCGCGCCGGTTGGGGGCGGCGCCGACCTTCTCCAGCGGGCCGAGCGCATGACCCTGCGAGAAGCGCTGGCGGTAAAGCTCGCGATTGAGCGCCACCTCGATCTCGGTGTCGGTCGAGAGCGCGTTGACGACGCTGATCCCGACGCCGTGCAGCCCGCCCGAGGTGACATAGGCCTTGTCGGAGAACTTGCCGCCCGAATGGAGCGTGGTGAGGATGACTTCGAGCGCGGACTTGCCCGGATATTTGGGATGCTCGTCGACCGGGATGCCGCGGCCGTTGTCGACGATGGTGAGGCGGTTGCCCGCCGACAGGATCACCTCGATGCGGGTGGCATGACCCGCGACCGCCTCGTCCATCGCATTGTCGAGCACCTCGCTCGCGAGATGGTGCAGCGCGCGCTCGTCGGTGCCGCCGATATACATGCCGGGGCGGCGGCGCACCGGCTCCAGTCCTTCGAGCACCTCGATCGCGGAGGCGTCATAAGTGCCCGGCACCGGGGCACCGGCGGAAAACAGGTCATCGGCCATGGCCTTGCTATAGGGGGAGGGGAGTCGCGGGCGCAAGGATCATGCGGGGCTGGGGCGTCACTCGTGCCCAAGGGTCTGAGGTTCACGCGAAGAGCGCGAAGGCGCGAAGAGCGCGAAGACTTATAGCCCCTTCCCAGCCTCCCCTTGAGGGAAGAGAGTAAAGCCAGCCCCTTCGCGCCCTTCGCGCCTTCGCGCGCTTCGCGTGAAACCCAAAAGGCCTCCCAGCCTTCACCCCTTCGCCCGCAAAGCCTCCGCCAGCGACGCCGTCGCGCTCCCCCGGCGGGCGGGGCGGGGCTGGCTGGGGTCGGCCTTCCAGCCGCTCATGTGGACGATGACGAAACGCTCGGGCGTGCGGCCATCGGGATCGGCGTCCCCGGCGAAGCGGGCGGCGGCGCGGGCGAGCGCGGCGCGGCCGAGCGGCGGCGGCGGCGAGGCGAGGCAGGACGCCGCGCCCATGCCGCGCAGGTCGGCCATGAGCGTAAACAGGCTGCCATAGCGCACCGTCAGCTCCTGCGTGTCGGCGACGGGCATGGCGAAGCCGGCGCGGGCGAGGAGGTCGCCCGCCGCGCGCACGTCAATCTGCGGGTGGAGGCGCTGTGCCGGCCGCTCGCCATCGCCGGCAAGCAACGCCGCGCGCAGCCGGGGCAGCGATCCCGCCCCCGCGAAGGCGGCGAGCAGCAGTCCGTCGGGCCGCAGCGCCCGGTTGAGCTGGAGCAGCGCGCCCGGCACGTCGTTGACGCTGTCGAGCGTCCCGCAGGAGAGGATGAGGTCGAAACGCGGCGCGGCGAAGGGCAGCGCGTCCTCGTCCGCGCGCACGCCGCCCATCCGCGCGGCGTTGACCGCGCCGGGGTCGATCGCGGTGACGCTCATCCCCCGCGCCGCCAGCGCGCCGGTCAGCCGGTCGTCGGGACAGCCGCTCACCAGCGCGTCGCGGAAGTCGCGGCGCACGTCGGCGAGCCGGTCGATCAGCTCGTCCGCCATCGCCGCATGGAGGAAGTCGTGCGCGGCAAAGCCCGGCGCCGCCCTGTCCCGCCGCCGCGCGCGCGTGGCCATGTCGAAGATCGTCGGGACGCTCACGGCGCGGCTTGTGCCGGAGCGGGCGGCGTGGGACAAGGCCGGTCGTGACGCACGCCCTGCTGCGCGCCGCCCGCGCCGCCGCCCTCCCGCTGCTCGATTTCGCGCTGCCGCCGCGCTGCCCCGGCTGCGGGGTGATCGTGGCGCAAAGCCGCAGCTTCTGCGCCGAGTGCTGGACGCGGATCGAGTTCCTCGGCGATCCCGCCTGCGCGCGCTGCGGCCTCCCCTTCGACCGCGAGATGGGGGAAACGGCCGAATGCGCCGCCTGCCTCGCCGAGCCGCCGCCCTGGGACCGGGCGCGCGCGGTCATGGCCTATGGCGAGATCGCGCGGACGCTCGTGATGCGGCTCAAATATGGCCGGCGCACCGGGCTCGCCCGGCTGATGGGCGAGCAGATGGCGCGGCGGCTGCCGGCCGACGACCGCGACAGGATGCTCATCGTGCCCGTGCCGCTGCACCGCTGGCGCATCTGGTCGCGCGGGTTCAACCAGGCGGCCCTGCTCGCGCGGCGGGTCGGCGAAGCGACGGGCGTGCCGGTCGAGATCGACCTGCTCCGCCGGATCAAGCGCACGCCGCCGCTGCGCGAGATGGGCCGGGTGGCGCGGGCGCGGGCGGTGCGCGGCGCTTTTGCCGTTGCGCCCGGCCATGCGCCGGTCAAGGGGCGGCATGTCGTGCTGGTCGACGATGTCCACACCAGCGGCGCGACCGCGGCCGCCTGCGCCAGGGTGCTGCGGCGCGCCGGGGCGGCGGATGTGACGCTGCTTTGCTTCGCGCGCGTCACCGAAGCGCGCGACGAGGCGTTGACAAGCGCGACGGCTGCAACAATCTGGCAACAATGAAAAGGAGGGCGGCGGGTCGATGCCCCAGATCGAAATCTATACCAAGGCGTTCTGCGGTTACTGCGTGCGCGCGAAGGCGCTGCTCGGGCGGAAGGGCGTCGCGTTCGAGGAACATGACATCACCATGGGCGGCCCGCGCCGCGCCGAGATGATCGACCGTTCGGGCGGCAGCACGACGGTGCCGCAGATCTTCATCGACGGCCGGCATGTCGGCGGCTGCGACGCGCTCCACGCGCTCGACGCGGCGGGCAAGCTCGATCCGATGCTGGCGGCCTGATGCGCGTCGCCCTGCTCCAGATGACGAGCGGGATTGATCCCGCCGCCAACGCCGCCGCCATGGTCGCCGCGATCCGCGACGCGAAGGCTGGCGGGGCGGACATGCTCTTCACGCCGGAAATGTCGGGCTATCTCGACCGGGACCGCGATCGCGCGGCCGCCACCCTGCGCGACGAGGCCGGCGATCCGGTGCTTGCCGCCGCGCGCGCGGCGGCGGCCGAGGCGGGGCTGTGGGTGCATCTGGGCTCGCTGGCGCTCGCGGGTGAACGCGAGGACGGCCGCTGGGCCAATCGCGGCTTCGTCATCGACGGCACGGGCGCGATCCGGGCGCGCTACGACAAGATGCACCTGTTCGATGTCGACCTCCCCACCGGCGAGAGCTGGCGCGAATCGGCGGTCTATGGGCCGGGCGCGGGGCCGGTGCTGGTCGACACGCCCTGGGGCGGGCTCGGCCTCAGCATCTGCTACGACCTGCGCTTTGCCGATCTCTACCGCGCGCTGGGCGATGCCGGCGCGGCGATCCTCTCCGTCCCCGCCGCCTTCACCGTGCCGACGGGCGAGGCGCACTGGCACGTCCTGCTCCGCGCCCGCGCGATCGAGGCGGGCGCCTTCGTCATCGCCGCCGCGCAGGCTGGCATCCATCAGGACGGCCGGGCGACCTATGGTCACGGCCTCGTCGTCGATCCCTGGGGCGAGGTGCTGCTCGACATGGGGCACGAGCCGTGGCTCGGCTTCGCCGATCTCGATCTGGCGCGCGTCGCCGATGTCCGGTCGCGCATTCCGGTCCAGCGGCACCGCCGCGCCATCGGCCCGGTCGCGCGGGCATGATCGTGTTCGACCTGCGCTGCGGGCAGGGCCATGTCTTCGAGGGTTGGTTCGGGTCGAGCGACGATTATGCCGGCCAGCAGGCGCGCGGGCTCGTCACCTGTCCGCTGTGCGGCAGCGCGCAGGTCGGCAAGGCGGTGATGGCGCCGGCGGTCGGCGCCAAGTCCAACCAGCGCGCCGATCCCGCGCCGCGCCAGGAGGTGATCGCCGCGCCCGACTCGAGCGAGGCGCGCGCCCTTATGGAACGCCTCGCGCAGGTGCAGGCGGACCTGCTCAAGCGGTCGGACTGGGTCGGCGACGCCTTTGCCGAGCAGGCGCGGGCCATGCATTATGGCGAGGCGGAGAGCCGGCCGGTCCACGGCACCGTCAACGCGGCCGAGGCGCGCGCGCTCGTCGAGGAAGGCGTCCCCGTCGCGCCGCTGCCGCTCCCCTTCACCCCGCCCGAGGAGCGCCACTGATCCGGCAGGCCGCACTCGCGCGCGACCACGCCCCGCCGGTCCCATCGCGCGACGTAGACGGCCTGACCATGCGCGATCTGGTGACAGGCAAGATCAATCCCGCCCGCCCATACGCGCGCGAGCGTGCGGCCGTAGCGGTCCTGACCATAACGGACGAGATAGATCGGCCGGTCGGCGACGGCGGCGGCCAGCGAACGCTTCGCCGCGCGGCCGTCGCCCGACACGCAATGCCGCCCGCGCCGGCAATGGCCCGGCATTTCGGGCGAGTCGATTCCCAGGATCCGCACCCGCTCGGCGCCGCAACGCAGCGTGTCGCCGTCGGTCGTGACGCAGCGGGACGTGGTCAGGGCCATGGCGAACGCGATCAGCGGCATCATGTCGCCCAACGCCTAGCCAGGCGGAGCGATGCCACCCAAGCGCCGCTTCATCCGGTGCGGACCGAGCGGCCGGTTGACCCCGCGTTCCGCCCCACCGTTGACAGCCGCGGCGCATCCCCATAGCGAAAGGCCGGGAAAACCAAGCGCCCCGTGCACGCGCCCGTAGCTCAGCAGGATAGAGCGTCGGATTCCTAATCCGAAGGCCACAGGTTCGAATCCTGTCGGGCGCACCACCGGCCGCGACGGATCGGGTAAACCGCGGGGGGATCGCCGCCATGCACGCCATGACGACGTCGGAAATCTATCTGCTCGCGCTCATCATGATCTTCGCGGTCCCCTATGCGGCATGGCGGCTGGGGCGGACCGAGCATTGGGCGCCGCTGGTGGCGGTGCAGATCCTGTGCGGGGTGCTGCTGGGGCCGGGCGTGCTGGGCGCGGTGTTCCCGGACTATTACGCCTTCGTCTTCAACCCGCAGGTGATCGGCGCGCTCAATGGCGTCGCCTGGTGGGCGGTGATGCTGTTCGTGTGGATCGCGGGGGTCGAGCTTGACCTGGGCGAGGCGTGGCGGCAGCGGCGCGACACCGGCGTGACGGCGGGGCTGGCCCTCATCTGCCCGCTGCTGCTGGGGAGCGCGGCGGCCGCGCTGCTCCTCGCGCTCGATCCGCGCTGGGCGGGGCCGAAGGCGCATCACTGGCAGGTGGTGCTGGGCATCGGCATGGCGTGCGCGGTCACCGCGCTCCCCATCCTCATGCTGCTGATGGAAAAGCTCGACATCCTGCGCCGGCCGCTCGGCCAGCGCATCCTGCGCTATGCCAGCCTCGACGATGTCGCGATCTGGGGCGTGCTCGCGATCATCCTGCTCGACTGGACGCGGATCGGGCGGCAGGCGATCTTCCTCGTCCTGTTCATTGCCGCCGCCGCCGGCATCCGCGCGCTGATCCGCCGCGTGCCCGAGCCCGACCGCTGGTATCTGAGCCTCGTCTGGCTGGCGGCGGCCGGGTTCGCGGCCGACTGGTCGGGGCTGCATTTCATGGTCGGCGCCTTCCTCGCCGGCGCGGTGCTCGACGCGCGCTGGTTCGACCAGCGGCGGATGGACCTGTTCCGCGACGCGGTGCTGCTCGCCTTCATGCCGGTGTTCTTCCTCAGCACCGGACTGCGCACGCAGTGGGACATGGGGGGCGTGGCGGTGTTCGGCGCCGCCGCGCTGCTGCTCGTCGCGGCGATCGCGGGCAAGGTGGGCGGCGTGGCGCTGGCCGGCCGCGTGCTGGGCTGGCCGAAGGGCGACGCCTTCGTCATCGGCTGGCTGCTCCAGACCAAGGCGCTCATCATGATCATCTTCGCCAACATCCTGCTCGACAAGCAGGTGATCGCCAACGAGACCTTCACCGCGCTGCTGCTGATGGCGGTGGCGAGCACGATGCTGACCATTCCCGTGGTGACGCGGCGGCGCGACCGGCTCGACCGGCTGACGCGCGGCGGCTGACCCGGCGATATCCCTCGTTGCGTTCGTGCCACGAACAGGCATGATGCGCCGCGAGGGAGCCGCAGATGGCGCGATGCCGACGGTGCCGGGAGGAACTGCCGCCAACCGCGGCCAGCTGCCGCTATTGCGGGGCGGATCAGGCGCCGCCTGTGAGCCAGCTCGGCCGCGTCGTCCTGCTGGTGGTGGTGATGGCGCTCGCGGGCACGGCGCTGTTCACGGTCGCCGGGCGCGTCGATCTGGGCAGCCAGCCCATGCCGCCCGCCGGGCAGGCGAGCGCGCCGCCCTCCTTCCTCGCGCGGCTGTTCGGGCGGGACGAGGTGCGCGCGGTGCCGGCGAGCGACATCATCGCCGCGTTCCGGGAGGACAAGGAGTCGGCGCGGCAGCTCTACGGCGCCGAGCCGATCCGCGTCAGCGGCGTCGTGCTGTCGGTGAGTCGCGACACCCGCAACGGCGAGCGGATCAACATCGGCGACGCGAGCGATGTGACCGGCGCCAGCATCCGCCTGGCCGATGGCGCGGCCGATGCCGCGCGCGGCCTGCGGCCGGGGCAGCCGGTCTCGTTCATCTGCTCGGGGCTGGGCGAGCTGCTCGGCGTGCCACAGTTGCTCGATTGCCGTCCGGCCCCTCCCGGCGATTCGAGGCATTGAAGCCCGGCCGGACAGGGGCTAAGCGGCTCGGGAGACAAAGTGGGGAGGACATCGTCATGAAGACCAGAGCCGCCGTCGCGTTCGCGGCGAAGACGCCGCTCGAAATCGTCGAGGTGGACCTCGAGGGGCCGAAGGCCGGCGAGGTGCTGGTCGAGATCATGGCGACCGGCATCTGCCACACCGACGCCTATACGCTTGACGGGTTCGACAGCGAGGGCATCTTCCCCTCGATCCTCGGCCACGAGGGCGCGGGCGTGGTGCGCGAGGTCGGCGCGGGCGTGACCAGCGTCAAGCCGGGCGACCACGTCATCCCGCTCTACACCCCCGAATGCCGGCAGTGCAAAAGCTGCCTCTCGGGCAAGACGAACCTCTGCACCGCGATCCGCGCGACGCAGGGCAAGGGGCTGATGCCCGACGGGACGAGCCGCTTTTCCTATCAGGGCAAGCCGATCTTTCATTATATGGGCTGCTCGACCTTCGCGAACTTCACCGTCCTGCCCGAGATCGCGGTCGCGAAGATCCGCGAGGACGCGCCGTTCAGGACGAGCTGCTACATCGGCTGCGGCGTCACCACCGGCGTCGGCGCCGTCATCAACACCGCCAAGGTGCAGGTGGGCGACAACGTCGTCGTCTTTGGCCTGGGCGGCATCGGCCTCAACGTCATCCAGGGCGCGCGGCTCGCCGGCGCGGTGCGGATCATCGGTGTCGACATCAACCCCGATCGCGAGGAGTGGGGCCGCAAGTTCGGCATGACCGCCTTCCTCAATTCGAAGGGCATGAGCCGCGAGGAGGTGGTCGCGAAGATCGTCGAGATGACCGATGGCGGCGCCGACTACACCTTCGACGCGACCGGCAACACCGATGTGATGCGGACCGCGCTCGAGGCGTGCCATCGCGGCTGGGGCACCTCGATCGTCATCGGCGTCGCCGAGGCGGGCAAGGAGATCGCGACGCGGCCCTTCCAGCTCGTCACCGGCCGCAACTGGCGCGGCACCGCCTTTGGCGGCGCCAAGGGGCGCACCGACGTGCCCAAGATCGTCGACATGTACATGACCGGCAAGATCGAGATCGACCCCATGATCACGCACGTGATGGGGCTGGAGGAGATCAACACCGCCTTCGACCTGATGCACGCGGGCAAGTCGATCCGCAGCGTTGTGGTCTACTGACGCCTTTTCGGGACAAGGGAGAAAGACGATGTTCACGCATGTGATGGTCGGCAGCAACGATGTCGAGGCGGGCCGGCGTTTCTATGACGCGGTGCTCGGCGCCATCGGCGCGCAGCCGGGGATGAGCTTTGGCGAGAGCGTCTTCTACCGCCACAATGGCGGCGCCTTTGGCGTCGGCAAGCCCGCCAACGGCGCGCCCGCCACTCATGCCAATGGCGGCACCATCGGCTTCGCGGCACAGACCAGCGAACAGGTCGACGCCGCCCATGCCGCCGGCTGCGCCCATGGCGGCACCTGCGAAGGCCAGCCCGGACCCCGGCCCAACGTGCCCGGCAACGCCTATGGCGCCTATCTGCGCGACCCGGATGGCAACAAGATCTGCGTCTTCGCCCAGTTGGCGCTGTGACGCGATGACGATCGAGACGGTCGCCACCTATCGCAGCCATGGCGGCGTCCAGGGCGTCTATGCCCATGCCTCGCGGGCGACGGGGACGACGATGACCGTCGCCGTCTTCGTGCCCGATCATGCGCCAGGCGCGCGGCTGCCGGTGCTCTGGTACCTCTCGGGGCTCACCTGCACCCATGCCAATGTCATGGAGAAGGGCGAGTATCGCGCCGCCTGCGCGCGGGCGGGCCTCATCCTCGTCGCGCCGGACACCAGCCCGCGCGGCGAGGGCGTGCCCGACGATCCCGCCGGCGCCTATGACTTCGGGCTCGGCGCGGGCTTCTACGTCAACGCGACGCAGCCGCCGTTCGACCGCCACTACCGGATGCGCGACTATGTCGAGCAGGAGCTGCCGGGGCTGGTCGCGCAGAGCTTTCCGGCCAATATGGACCGGCAGGGCATCACCGGGCACAGCATGGGCGGGCATGGCGCGCTGACGATCAGCCTGCGCAACCCCGGCCGCTTCCGCTCGACCAGCGCTTTTGCCCCGATTGTCGCGCCGAGCCGGGTGCCCTGGGGCGAGAAGGCGCTGGGCGGCTATCTCGGCGCCGACCGCGCCGCCTGGGCCGAGTATGACGCCTGCGCGCTGATCGACGGTGGCGCGCGGCTCCCCGATCTGCTCGTCGATCAGGGCGAGGCGGACAACTTCCTGGCCGAGCAGTTGCGGACCGAACTGCTCGCCGACGCCTGCTCCGGGGCGGGTATTCCCGCGACGATCAGAATGCGGCCGGGCTATGACCACAGCTATTATTTCATCTCGACCTTCATGGCCGATCATGTCGCCTGGCATGGCGCGCGGCTGAACAGCTGAGGATGGGCGATCCGGCGCGCCTCGACGAGATCGTCGCCGCCCATATCGGTCGCGAGGGGCCGCTGCTTCCGATCCTGCACGATGTCCAGGCCGCATGGGGCTGCGTCGACGAGGCCGCCGTCCGCCACATCGCCGCATCCCTCAACCTCACCCGCGCCGAAGTGCACGGCGTCGTCAGCTTTTACCACGACTTTCATCCTCACCCCGATCCGCGCCCGGTGCTCAAGCTCTGTCGCGCCGAGGCGTGCCAGGCGCGCGGCGTCGAGGCGCTGGTGCCGGCGGTCGAGGCGGCGGCGGGCGATCGCGTGCGCATCGAGACCGTCTACTGCCTCGGCCTGTGCAGCGTCGGGCCTGCCGCAATGACGGGCGGCACCGTCCACGCGCGGCTGGACGAGCGGCGCGCTGTCGATCTTGTCGAGGCGCTGGCATGACGACTGCCCGCATTTCGGACGACGCCGCTGCCATCGCCTGCGGCGCCGACGCCGTGGCCGCCGCCTTCGCCGCGGCCGGCGTGATCGTCGAGCGCGTGTCGAGCTGGGGAATGCACTGGCTCGAGCCCCTGGTCGAAATCGACGGCGTGGGCTACGGGCCGGTGAGGGTGGCGGATGTCGGACCGATCTTGAATGGCGATGCGGGCCTCTGTTGCATCGGCCCCATCGCCGCTCACCCCTTCATCGCCAGGCAGCACCGCCTCACCTTCGCGCGCGCGGGGCGGACGCGGCCATTGAGCCTCGACGATTATGCCGCGACCGGCGGCTGGCGGGGACTCGAACGCGCGCGGTCGATCGGCGCGGCGGCGGTGGTCGAGGAGGTGATCGCCTCGGGCCTGCGCGGGCGGGGCGGGGCCGGATTCCCGGCGGGGATCAAGTGGCGCACCGTCGCCGCCGCGCCGGGGGAGCACAAATATATCGTCTGCAACGCCGACGAGGGTGACAGCGGCACCTTCGCCGACCGGATGCTGATGGAAGGCGATCCCTTCCAGCTCGTCGAGGGCATGGCGATCGCGGGCGTCGCGGTGGGCGCGCGGCAGGGCTATCTCTACGTCCGCTCCGAATATCCGCACGCCGTCGCCAGGCTGGAGGCGGCAATCGCGCTCGCCGCCGACATCATCGCGCCGTTCCGGATCGAGGTGCGCGTGGGCGCGGGCGCCTATGTCTGCGGCGAGGAGACGTCGCTGCTCAATTCGCTGGAAGGGCGGCGCGGCGAGGTGCGCGCCAAGCCGCCGCTTCCCGCGATCGAAGGGCTGTTCGGGCGGCCGACCGTCGTCAACAATGTGCTCACGCTCGCCGCCGTGCCGCACATCCTGATCGAGGGCGGCGCGTCGCGGTACGACAGCCTCGGCATCGCCCGCTCCAAGGGCACGATGCCGATCCAGCTCGCCGGCAACATCCGCCATGGCGGGCTTTACGAGACCGCGTTCGGCATCACGCTGCGGGAGCTGATATATGACATCGGCGGCGGCACCGCGAGCGGGCGGCCGGTGAAGGCGGTGCAGGTCGGCGGGCCGCTCGGCGCCTATCTCCGCCCCGACCAGTTCGACCTGCCGCTCGATTACGAGGCGTTCGCAGCCGCCGACGCGCTCATCGGCCATGGCGGCGTCACCGTGTTCGACGACAGCGTCGACATGGCGCGGATGGCGCGCTTCGCCATGGCGTTCTGCGCGGCGGAGAGCTGTGGCAAGTGCACGCCCTGCCGGATCGGGGCGGTGCGCGGGCGCGAGACGCTCGACCGGATCATCGCCGGCGCCGGCCGCGACCCCGACGCCGTCGAGCGCCTGCCGCAGATGCACAACGCCCCGCGCCAGCCCCGCGCGCTCGCCGACGAGATCGCGCTGATCGAGGATCTGTGCGAGACGATGAAGTTCGGCTCGCTCTGCGCGCTGGGCGGCTTCACGCCCTATCCGGTGCTCTCGGCGCTGCGCGGCTGGCCGGAGGATTTCGGGCTGATGCGCGAGGCGGCGGCGTGATCCTCGGCGCGGTGCTTGCGGGCGGCCGTTCGAGTCGATTCGGAAGCGACAAGGCCGTCGCGACAGTCGGTGGCAAAGCCTTGATCGATCATGTCGCCGAAGCGCTTGCCGTGCAGTGCGACGCCGTCGTGATCGTCGGACGTCCCGGAGGCATCCCCGACCGCCCCCAACCCGGCGAGGGGCCGCTCGGCGGTCTCGCGGGCGCGCTGCATCATGCCGGGGCGGAGGGGTTCGAGGCGGTGCTGACCGCGGCCTGCGACAATCTCGACCTGCCGCCGGACTGCGCGATCCGCCTGTCACCGGGGCCGAGTCATGCTGAGGGACAGCAGTCGATCGGGCTCTGGCCCGCCACGCTCGCCCCGATGCTCGATGCGTGGCTCGCCGAACAGCCCGACCGCTCGATCATCGGCTGGGCGCGGCATGTCGGCGCGCGGGCCGTGCGCCTTTCGGCAAAAGCTGCTAATATCAACAGTCCGGCCGATCTGGCCGAATGGGAACGTCGCCATGGGCTATGAACCGCAGGCCGATTTTGGCACCCCTGCCTCCCGCGCCGCCGAGCGGGTGACGCTCCGCGTCGACGGCCGCGCCGTCACCGTCCCGGCGGGGACCAGCGTCATGCGTGCCGCCGCCGAGGCGGGCGGGTCGATTCCCAGGCTCTGCGCCACCGACAACATGAAAGCGTTCGGCTCCTGCCGCCTCTGCCTCGTCGAGGTGGAGGGGATGCGCGGCACGCCGGCGAGCTGCACGACGCCCGTCACCGAGGGGATGGTCGTCCACACCCAGACGCCCCGGCTCCAGAAGCTGCGGCGCGGGGTGATGGAACTCTACATTTCCGACCATCCGCTCGACTGCCTCACCTGCTCGGCGAACAATGATTGCGAGTTGCAGGACCAGGCCGCCGCCGTTGGGCTGCGCGACGTGCGCTACGGCTATGCGGGCGAGACCCACCTCGACCAGCCGGCCGACACCTCCAATCCCTATTTCGATTTCGATCCGAGCAAGTGCATCGTCTGCTCGCGCTGCGTGCGCGCCTGTGACGAGGTGCAGGGGACGCTGGCGCTGACCATCGACGGGCGCGGCTTCGCCTCGATGGTGTCGGCGGGCACCAAGGCGGACGATTTCTTCTCGTCCGAATGCGTGTCCTGCGGCGCCTGTGTGCAGGCCTGCCCGACCGCGACCTTGCAGGAAAAGGCCGTCAAGGCGATCGGCAAGCCCGAGCGCGCCGTCGTCACCACCTGCGCCTATTGCGGCGTCGGCTGCACCTTCCGCGCCGAGATGCGCGGCGAGCAGCTCGTCCGCATGGTGCCTTGGAAGGACGGCAAGGCCAATCGCGGCCATAGCTGCGTCAAGGGACGCTTCGCCTGGGGCTATGCGCGGCATCAGGACCGCATCCTCGCGCCGATGATCCGCGAGAGCATCGACCAGCCGTGGCGCGAAGTGGGCTGGGACGAGGCGATCGGTTTCGCCGCGTCCCGGCTGAAAGCGATCCGCGCGGCGCATGGCCCCGCCGCGCTCGGCGGCATCACCTCGTCGCGCTGCACCAATGAGGAGACGTTCCTCGTCCAGAAGCTCGTCCGCGCGGGCTTCGGCTCCAACAATGTCGATACCTGCGCGCGCGTGTGCCATTCGCCGACGGGCTACGGGCTCAAGACGACCTTCGGCACCTCGGCGGGCACGCAGGATTTCGACAGCGTCGAGGACAGCGACGTCATCCTCGTCATCGGCGCCAATCCGACCGACGGGCATCCGGTGTTCGCGAGCCGGATGAAGCGGCGGCTGCGCGGGCAGGAGGGGCGTGCGCCCGCCCGGCTCATCGTCGTCGATCCGCGCCGCATCGACCTCGTCAGGTCGCCGCACATCCGCGCCGACCATCATCTCGCGCTCCAGCCGGGCACCAATGTCGCGGTGCTCACCGCCATGGCGCATGTCATCGTCACCGAGGGGCTGGTGAACGAGGCGTTCGTGCGCGAGCGCTGCGAGGTCGACGCGTTCGCGGACTGGGCGCGCTTCGTCGCCGACGAACGCCACAGCCCCGAGACGCTAGAAGCCGTCACCCGCGTGCCGGCGGCGGAACTGCGCGCGGCGGCGCGGCTCTATGCCACGGGCGGCAACGCGGCGATCTATTACGGCCTCGGCGTCACCGAACACAGCCAGGGCAGCTCGACGGTGATGGCGATCGCCAACCTCGCCATGGCGACGGGCAATATCGGCCGGCGCGGGGTGGGTGTGAACCCGCTCCGGGGACAGAACAACGTCCAGGGCGCGTGCGACATGGGGAGCTTCCCGCACGAGCTCTCCGGCTATCGCCACATCAGCGACGGCGAGACGCGCGCGCTGTTCGAGGCGGACTGGGGCGTCAGCCTCGATCCCGAGCCGGGGCTGCGCATCCCCAACATGCTCGACGCCGCCGTCGACGGCAGTTTCAAGGCGATCTACATCCAGGGCGAGGACATCCTCCAGTCGGACCCCGACACGCATCATGTCGCCGCCGGGCTCGCGGCGATGGAGTGCGTGATCGTCCACGACCTCTTCCTCAACGAGACGGCCAACTACGCGCATGTTTTCCTGCCCGGCTCGACCTTCCTCGAAAAGACGGGCACCTTCACGAATGCCGAGCGGCGCATCCAGATGGTGCGGCGGGTGATGGCGCCGCTCAACGGGCATGAGGACTGGCAGGTGACGCAGTTGCTCGCCCGCGCGCTGGGGCTCGACTGGAATTATGCCGACTCGAGCGAGATCATGGACGAGATCGCGCGCCTCACCCCCAGTTTCGCCGGGGTGAGCCATGCGCGGCTCGACGCGGCCGGATCGCTGCAATGGCCGGTCAACGAGACCGCGCCAGAGGGTTCGCCGATCATGCACAGCGACGGCTTCGTGCGCGGCAAGGGGCGCTTCGTCGTCACCGATTATGTGCCGACCGACGAGCGGACCGGGCCGCGCTTTCCGCTGCTGCTCACCACCGGGCGCATCCTCAGCCAGTACAATGTCGGCGCGCAGACCCGGCGGACCGCCAACAGCCTGTGGCACGAGGAGGATGTGCTCGAGATCCACCCGGCCGACGCGGAAAATCGCGGCGTGCGCGACGGGGACTGGGTGACGCTCGCCAGCCGCTCGGGCGCGACGTCGCTGCGCGCGAAAGTGACCGACCGGGTCGCGCCGGGCGTCGTCTACACGACCTTCCACCACCCCGCGACGCAGGCCAATGTCGTCACCACCGACTATAGCGACTGGGCCACCAACTGCCCCGAGTACAAGGTGACGGCGGTGCAGGTCTCCCCCTCCAACGGCCCGACCGAATGGCAGGAGGATTACGAGGCGCTGAGCCGCCGTTCGCGGCGCATCGACACGGCCGAGGCGGCGGAGTGAGCACGGCCGACAAGCTGGTGCGGATGGCCAACCAGATCGCGCTCAATTTCGAGGCGACCGGGCATGACAATGCGGTGGCGGCGACCGCCGACCATATCCAGGCATTCTGGGATCCGCGCATGAAGGGGCAGCTGTTCGACCTGCTCGGCACGGGAGCGGCCTTGTCCGACGTGGCGCGCGCGGCGGCAGACCGGCTGGCGCGGGTCGATGCTCACTGAGGCGGCGCGTGCCTTTCCCCTGACGACGGTTGCGGGCAATGGCGAAGCGATGCCTGGCGAGCGGCTGATAGCCGTCGAGGCGCCTGTCGCGATCGAGATCAATGGCATCGGTTATGCGGTGATGATGGCGACTCCCACCGATCTTCACGATTTCGCCGCCGGCTTCGCGCGCAACGAGGGACTGGGCGCGCCGGACGCGCTCGACATCGTCGAAACCGACAAGGGCTGGATCGCGCGGCTGGGCATCTCCGGCGCGGCGGCCGAGCGCGTGCTCGAGCGGGCGCGGGCGCGCGTGTCGGAGAGCGGCTGCGGCCTGTGCGGGCTCGAAAATCTCGAGGCGCTCGCCGCGCCGCTGCCGCCGGTCGCGCCGCACGATCGGGTGGCCGATGCCGCCATTTTCGCCGCGCTCGGCGCGCTCGCCGATCATCAGCCGCTCGGCCGCGCCACCGGCGGCACCCATGCCGCCGCCTGGGCCGACCAAAGCGGCACTGTCGGCTGCGCGCGCGAGGATGTCGGCCGGCACAATGCGCTCGACAAGCTCGTCGGCGCGATGGCGCGGGCAGGGCGGCCGCTCTCGCCGGGGTTCGTCCTCGTCACCTCGCGGTGCAGCTATGAACTGGTCGAAAAGGCGGTGCGGGCCGGCGCCACGACGCTCGTCGCGATTTCGGTGCCGACCAGCCTCGCCATCGACCGGGCGCGGGCGGCGGGGCTCAGCCTCGTCGCGCTCGCCCGGCCGGACCGGCTGCTGCGCTTCAACCCGCTTTAACCATCCTTTAAGCCGCCTCGGCTAGCGTCCATCCAAAGGGTTGTTATCCGGAGGAAGGCATGAGCCGTCAGATCATCACGTTCCGCATCGGTGAGCAGTATCTGGGCGTCGACATCATGGCGATTCGCGAGATCCGCGCCTGGTCGCCGACGACGCGGCTGCCGCACGTGCCCGATTATGTGCGCGGCGTCGTCAACCTGCGCGGATCGGTGCTGCCGGTGTTCGACCTGTCGGCGCGGCTCGGCTGGGGTCTCACCGATCCGACCGCGCGCCATGTCATCATCGTCGTTCAGCTCGGCAACCAGCTCCAGGGGCTGATCGTCGACGCGGTGAACGACATCGTGACGCTGCCCGACGGCGCGCTGCAGCCGCCGCCGAACGTCGGCGACGACCTCGCGTCCAACTTCCTCGACGGGCTCGCCTCGGTCGACGACCGGATGGTGATGGTGCTCTCGCTGGTCAAGCTCACCGAGGCGACCGAGCTGCCCGAGACGGCGCTCGCCGCCTAATCGGGCGCGCGGCGCCTCGCCAGCGCCAGCCCGACAAGACTGAGCAACGCCGCGGCGGCCAGATAGAGGCCGACCGCGGCGATGCCATGCCGGCCCTCCAGCCCCTGCGCGACGATGGGCGCCAGCGCGCCGCCGATGATCCCGCCGATGTTGAAGGCGAAGGACGCGCCGGTATAGCGGATGCGCGTTGGAAAGAGCTGTGTCAGCCATCCGCCGAGCGGACCGTAGACGAGCCCCATCATCAGCAGCGCGGCGCTGAGCGCCAGCAGGATCAGACCCGGCGCGCCGCTGCCGATTAGCGGGCCGAAGCCGACGCCGACGAGGATCGTCCCCGCGCAGCCCCAGCCGAGCACCCGCCGCGCCGATCCCATGTCGGACCACCAGCCGGCAAGGATGATGCCGGCCGCCATGAACAGGATCGCGACCAGTTGCAGCGCCAGTACCAGCTCGCGCGCCATGCCGAGCCGCGTGGTCGCGTAGCCGAGCGCATAGGCGGTCGCGATGTAGAAGATCGCGAAACAGGCGACCACCGCCAGCGTGCCCGCGAGCGCCGGCAGCGCGTATCCGCGCAACAATGTGAGCAGCGGCACCGGCTCGGGCGCCCGCTCCTGAAGCGCGGCGGCGAATTCGGGCGTCTCGCCGAGCCTCAGCCGGACCCAGAGGCCAAGGCCGACCAGCAGCGCGCTGGCGAGAAAGGGCAGCCGCCAGCCCCAGGCGACGAAGTCGGCCTCGCTCAGCGACGCGCCGAGGACGAGGAACAGCCCGTTGGCGGCGATGAAGCCCACCGGCGCGCCGAGCTGCGGCATCATCCCGAAGCGCGCGCGCCAGCCGGGCGGCGCGTTCTCCACCGCGAGCAGCGCCGCGCCGCCCCATTCGCCGCCAAGGCCGAAACCCTGGCCGAAGCGCAGCACGCACAGGATCAGCGGCGCCCACCAGCCGATCTGCGCATATGTGGGCAGGAAGGCGATCGCCAGCGTCGAGCCGCCCATCAGCATCAGCGATCCAACAAGGGTGGACTTGCGGCCGATCCGGTCGCCAAAATGCCCGAACACCGCCGCGCCCAGCGGCCGCGCGAGGAAGGCGAGCGCGAAGCTCGCATAGGCCGAGAGAAGCTGCGCGGCCGGATCGCCCGACGGGAAGAAGAGCGGGCCGAAGACGAGCGCGGCGGCGGTCGCGTAGATGTAGAAATCGTAAAACTCGACCGCGGTGCCAACGAGGCTCGCGGCAAGCACGCGCCGGTGCGGCCACATCACGGCGGCCGCGCTCATGCCCCGCGCCGCCGCTGGTTGAGCACCTCATAGGCCATCACCGCGCCGGCGACCGCGGCGTTGAGGCTGTCGGCCTTGCCCAGCATCGGGATTTTGACCAGCCGGTCACACGCGGCCTCGTGATCGGGCGGCAGACCCCGCGCCTCGTTGCCGATCAGGATGAAGGTGGGCGCGACATAGCGCGGTTGCTGGTAATCCTCGCTCGTGTTGAGGCTGGTGCCGACCAGCTCGCCCGGCCCGGCGCGCAGCCAGTCGAGGAAGTCGTCCCAGCGCGCCTGGACGATCGCCTGGGTGAAGAGCGCGCCCATGCTCGCGCGCACCGCCTCGACCGAGAAGGGGTCGACGCAGTCGTCGATCAGGATGAGCCCGCCCGCGCCGACCGCGTCCCCCGTGCGCAGCAGCGTGCCCAGGTTGCCCGGATCGCGCAGCGCCTGCGCCACGAACCAGATCGGGGCGGCGGCGCGGTCGAGCGTCGCGAGCGGGCGCGCGCGATCGGCATAGACGCCGACCACCGCCTGCGCGTTGTCCTTGCCCGAAATTTTCGAAAGGATGTCGGCGCTGGTGAGGATGACGTCGCCGCCCGCTGCCTCCACATCCGCGATCAGCGCGTCGGCCAGCGGATGCGGCGCGCGACCGCTGGCGAGCAGCAGCATCCGCGGCAGCACGCCGGCCGCGCGCGCCTCGGCGAGGATGCGCAGCCCCTCGGCCAGGAACAGCCCCTCGCGCCGCCGGTGCTTCTTGTCGCGCAAGGAGCGCAGGCGCTTGACGAGGGGGTTGGAAAATCCGGTGATTTCGCGGGGCATTGGCGATCCGTACAGCTTTTTCTGTGGCCTTCCCCCAACCCCTCCCGCAGGCGGGAGGGGCAGCGAGACTTGGTCCTGCGCCAGCACGGCCTAGTCGCGGCGGGGAGGGATTGGCGACGCCCGCAACAGCCTGTCACTCCTCCCCGAACCGATCCTCGACCAGCGCGACGAGCCGCGCGAGCGCGTCCCGCGCGTTTTCGCCGCTGGCGCTGATCGTGATGCGGTCGCCTTTCGCGGCGCCCAGCATCATGAGGCCCATGATCGACGTGCCGACGACGTCCGACCCGTCCTTGCTGACGGTGATGCGGGCCGGCAGGGCGCTCGCCATGGTCACGAACTTGGCGCTGGCGCGGGCGTGGAGGCCGCGGCGATTGGTGATGAGCACCTCGCGCGAGACCGCGACCTCGCTCATGAACCGTCGCCCAGCAGCTCGGACGCGACGCTGATATATTTGGTGCCCGCCTCGCGCGCGGCGGCGACGGCCTTCTGCACGCTCATCGCCTTGCGCGCGCTTTCGAGGCGGATGAGCATGGGGAGGTTGACGCCCGCGATCACCTCGATCCGTCCCGCCTCGAGCAGCGAGATGGCGAGGTTGGACGGCGTGCCGCCGAACAGGTCGGTGAGCAGGATGACGCCCGACCCGTCGTCGACCCGCGCGACGGCGGCGGCGATGTCGGCGCGGCGCAGTTCCATGTCGTCGTCGGGGCCGATGCAGATCGTCTCGATCGCCTGCTGCGGGCCGACGACATGCTCCATCGCGACGAGGAACTCCGCCGCGAGCCGGCCATGTGTGACGAGAACCAAACCGATCATAGGTAAATTGCGCCCCTAGCCGACACCCGCGTCGTCCTGCCGCCGGTTCTCATACGCATCCAGCGGGGCCGATTCCAGATTGCGGTGCGAGACCGTGGGAGAAAATCCCGCCTCGCGCAAGCTGCGCGCGATCGCCTCGGTGAAGAACACCGACCGATGTCTCCCGCCGGTACAGCCGAACGCCACCGTCACATAGGCCTTGCCTTCGGCCGAATAGCGCGGGAGCAGCCTTTTCAGCAGCGCGTCGATCCGCTCGAAGACGTCGGCATAGGCGCTGTCCTCGCGGATGAAGGCGCCGACCGCCGGGTCGAGCCCGGTCTGGGGGCGGAGCGCCGCATCCCAGTGCGGGTTGCGCAGGAAGCGCAGGTCGAAGACAAGGTCGGCATTGCGCGGCAGCCCGCGCGAATAGCCGAAGCTCATCAGCGTCAGCGTCGATCCGGTGGCGCGGCCGAAGCGGGCGCGGATCTCGGCCTGGAGGGCGTTGGCGGCATGGTCGGTGGTGTCGATGAGGTGGTCGGCGTGGCGGCGCAGCGGCGCCATCAGCTCGCGCTCGCGCGCGATGCCGTCGGCGGCGGGGCGGTCGAGCGCGAGCGGATGCCGCCGCCGCGTCTCCGAGTACCGCCGCTCGAGCACCGCGCCGGCGCAATCGAGGAACAGCGTCTCGACCGTGTCGGGGCCGGAGCGGCGCAGCGCTTCCAGCCGCTTGACGATGCCCGCCGCGTCGAAGCCGCGCGTGCGGCTGTCGATGCCGATGGCGAGCGGGCGGTCGGCATCCTCCTCATAGCCCTGCGGGGCGGGCGCGGCGCGCAGCCGGTCGAGCAGGCCGAGCGGCACGTTGTCCACCACTTCCCAGCCGCTGTCCTCCAGCGTGCGCATCGTCGTCGACTTGCCGGCGCCCGACATGCCGGTGACGAGCAGGATGGTCTTGGGCGGGCGGGGGGTCATGGTTCGCGCTCTACAAGCCGAGCGACGCGAGCGCCAGTTCGACCTTGACCGGAGCGGAGGCCTCGAACGCCGTCAGGCGGAGGAGGGGGAGGGCGATGCCCACGATCGTTCGCGTGGCGCGTTCGGGCAGGCGCTCGACCGGCTCGGCGAGGTCGATGACGAGCGCGACCGGGATGCCAGCGACATGCGGCACGTCGAGAATGTCCAGTCCCCTGACCTCGATCCGTCCGGCGATGGCGGGCGGCGGACTGGCGACGAGCTGGCCATCGGCCGCCGTCAGCACCGTGTAATCATCGCTTACCAGCCCGGCGCCCCGGTCGATGAGGCGCAGCGCCAGGTCCGACTTGCCCGATCCGCTCGGCCCCATGAGCAAAACGCCGCGCCCGCCGATCGCGACGCAGGTGGCGTGGAGCGTCTCCGTCATGGCGCGGGAGCGGGGCGCGGCGCCTCGCCCAGAGCCTCGGGCAGCGGCAGGCGCACCGTGAAGCGCGCGCCCTGCTGCGCGTCGGAACGGTCGTCGATCGTGATCGTGCCGTGATGCCCTTCCAGGATCGAACGCGCGATGGCGAGGCCGAGGCCGCTGTGCTTGCCAAACTGTTCCCCCTCCGGCCGGACGCTGTGGAAACGGCGGAAGACGGTCTCGCGCTCGTGCGGCGGCACGCCCGGCCCCTCGTCCTCCACGCTGACCAGGATCGCGTCGGGCGTCGCGGTGGCGACGATCTGGACGAGCCCCCCGTCGGGCGAGAAGGAGAGGGCGTTGTCGATGAGATTCTCCATCACCCGCTCGAGCCGGCCCTGGTCGCCCATCACCACCGCCACGCCGCGCCGCGGCCGGGCGAAGGCGAGGCGCACGTCGCGGTCGATGCCGCGCATCTCGCGCGCCATCACCAGCCGTTCGATGAGGGCGCCAAGGTCAACCGGCTCGAACGGGGTGCGCGAGAGCTGCGCGTCGATGCGCGAGGCTTCGGCGATGTCGGTGACGAGGCGGTCGAGCCGCAGCACATCGTCCTGCGCGATGGCCATGAGGCGCGCGCGCAACGCCGGGTCGTCGATGGTCTGCAAGCCCTCGAGCGCCGATCGCAGCGAGGCGATCGGGTTCTTGAGCTCGTGGCTCACATCGGCGGCGAAGGCGTCGGTGGCGTCGATGCGCTGGCGCAACGCCTGGCTCATGTCGGAGAGAGCGCGGGCGAGCATCCCGATCTCGTCGCGCCGCTCGGGCAGGCGCGGCACCGTCACCTCGCGCGCGCGGCCGAGGCGCACGCGCACCGCCGCGCGCGCCAGCCGGCGGATCGGCAGCACGATCGTCCGCGCGAGAAACAGCGAGAGCAGCGTCGAGGCGAGGATCGCGGAGAGCAGCACGAAGCCGAGCCGCAGCCGCTCGGCCCGGACGGTGCGGGTGATGTCGCGCGCGTTGATGCTGGCGAGCAGCACCCCGCCATCCTCGCGCAGCGGCGTGGCGGCGGTGAGGAACGGCGTGCGGTCGGGCGCGAAGCGATAGGTGCTCATGACATGCCCGGCGCGGCGCGCCTGCTCCGCCTCGGGCCAGGCGGAGACGATGTCGCGCGGCGGCTCCACGACGCGCGGGGGGCCGTCCGCGCCGACGATCGTGTCGACCGCCCGGTCGAGGAAGCGGGCGACATGGCGGCGCCAGTTTTCCTCGCGCGGGTCGACCAGCCGGTAGGTGGGCGGGGCGAGCGCGAAGCTGTCGGTCACCTTCCGCCCGGCGGCATCATAGCGGCGGATGCGGTAGCCGGTCTCGCGGGCGAAGGCGGAGACCAGCGCCACATCCTCGCGCGCCGGCGTGGTGTCGAGCACGCCGGCCATCAGCGACAGTTCGCGCTCCATCTGGATCATGCGGTTGTCGATGATCCGGGTGCGGTAGCTGTCGAGGTAGAAGAAGCCCCCCGCCAGCAGCGCCAGCGCGAAGATGTTGACCGCCAGGATGCGGCGCGTGAGCGAGAGCCGGCCGCTCCATTCGAGCGGCGCCAGCGCCTCGCCGTCACTCCTCGTTGAAACGGTATCCGGCGCCATAAAGGGTCTCGATCGCGTTGAAGTCGCTGTCGACCTCGCGGAACTTGCGGCGCAGGCGCTTGATGTGGCTGTCGATCGTGCGGTCGTCGACATAGATGTCGTCCTGATAGGCGGCATCCATCAGTTGATTGCGGCTCTTGACGACGCCCGGCCGGCCGGCGAGCGCGTCGAGGATCAGGAATTCGGTGACGGTGAGCGTCACGTCGCGCCCGCCCCATTTGACGCGGTGCCGCGCCGGGTCCATCTGCAGCCGGCCGCGCACCATCGGCTCGGGCGCGCTCTCGTCCGCCCCGGCGGGCGCCCGGCTCATCTCGCTGCGGCGCAGGATGGCGCGGATGCGCGCGATCAGCAGCCGCTGCGAGAAGGGCTTGGCGATATAGTCGTCGGCACCCATGGCGAGGCCGAGCGCCTCGTCAAGCTCGTCGGTCTTGGAGGTGAGGAAGATCACGGGCAGCGCCGACTTTTCGCGCAGCCGGCGCAGCAGCTCGATGCCGTCCATCTTGGGCATCTTGATGTCGCACACGGCCAGATCGGGCGGGTTGTCCGCAAAGGCCTTCAGCGCGACCTCCGGGTCCGCATAGACGCGCGTCACGAACCCCTCGGCCTGGAGCGCGATCGACAGCGAGGTGAGGATGTTGCGATCATCATCGACCAGGGCGATGGCGGCGCTCATGGGCAGGCGGCTCGGCTCCGTGCGGGGAGGCGCCGGGGTACCCCAAGGTGCGCCGAACCGCAAGGCGGGCGCGGCGGGCCGCCGGTCCGTTCATGGTAAGCCCATTTGACGACCCCGGCCCGAGCGCCTAAGCCCGATTGCGACTCCGCGCTTTCAGCGCGGAAAATCAATGTCCCGACGGCGGCGGTCATCCGTCCGGGGGGCGGCAAACTGGTATCGGGAGATTAGCGTGCAGGCTGCATCTTCTTATACCCTGGAACGCCAGGGTATTCGCACGTCCGCAAAAATCGCGTGGAACCTGGGCACGGCGCCTCTGGTCGAGGACGCGGTCCGCAACGGCGAGGGGCTGCTCGCCAGGGACGGTCCGCTGGTCGTCGAGACGGGCAGGCACACCGGCCGCTCGGCCAGGGACAAGTTCATCGTCCGCGACGCCGAGACCGAGAGCACGATCTGGTGGGGCAACACCAATGTCGCGATGAGCCCGGCGCATTTCGCCGCGCTCAAGGCCGATTTCCTCGCCGCGCTCGCCGACAAGCCGCGCCTCTACGTCGCCGACCTGTTCGGCGGATCGCAGGCCGAGCACCGGGTGCGGGTGCGCGTCGTCAACGAGCTGGCCTGGCACAACCTCTTCATCCGCACGCTGCTCGTCCGGCCCGAGGCGGCCGACCTCGCGGATTTCGTCCCCGACTACACGATCATCGACCTGCCGAGCTTCCGCGCCGATCCCGCGCGCCACGGCTCGCGCACCGAGACGGTGATCGCGGTCAACTTTACCGAGAAGCTCATTCTCATCGGCGGCACCGCCTATGCCGGCGAGATGAAGAAGTCGGTGTTCGGCATCCTCAACTATCTGCTCCCCGCGCGCGGCGTGATGCCGATGCACTGTTCGGCCAATATCGGGCCGAAGGGCGACACGGCGGTCTTCTTCGGCCTGTCGGGCACCGGCAAGACGACGCTCAGCGCCGACGCCAGCCGCACCCTGATCGGCGACGACGAGCATGGCTGGTCGGACACGGCGGTCTTCAACTTCGAGGGCGGCTGCTATGCCAAGATGATCCGCCTGTCGCCCGAGGCCGAGCCCGAGATCTTCGCGACCACCAAGCGGTTCGGCACGGTGCTCGAGAATGTCGTGATTGATCCGGTCACGCGGGAGATCGACCTTGATGACGATCGCCTGGCGGAGAACAGCCGCGGCTCCTACCCGATCGACTTCATCCCCAATGCGTCGACGGACAATCTGGGGCCGGTGCCTCGCAACATCATCTTCCTCACCGCCGATGCTTACGGGGTTTTGCCGCCGATCGCGCGGCTGACGCCCGAACAGGCGATGTACCACTTCCTCTCGGGCTATACCGCGCGCGTCGCGGGGACCGAGATCGGCGTGACCGAGCCGAGCGCGACCTTCTCGACCTGCTTCGGCGCGCCCTTCATGCCGCGCCATCCGAGCGTCTACGGCAATCTGCTCAAGGAGCGGATCGCCAGGGGCGGCGTCACCTGCTGGCTGGTCAATACCGGCTGGACCGGCGGCAAATATGGCGTCGGGCACCGGATGCCGATCAAGGTGACGCGCGCGCTGCTCAACGCCGCGCTCGACGGCAGCCTCAACCAGGTCGCCTTCCGTTCCGACCCGAACTTCGGCTTCGAGGTGCCGGTGACCGCGCCGGGCGTCGACAGCGCGATCCTTGATCCGCGCGCGACCTGGGCCGACAAGGCCGCCTATGACGAGACCGCCGCGCATCTCGTCAAGCAGTTCGTCGACAATTTCGCGCAGTTCGTGGACCATGTCGACGACGGCGTGAGGGAGGCGGCGCTCACCGCCGCCTGAGCGGATGAGAGAGAGCGGGCGGCGACCACCTGCAAGGGCTGCCGCCGGGTCCGTTGTATGTGGCGCCGGCCGTGCTATGCCTATCGCGCCGATGAAAGGAGCCGTGCCATGAGCCTGTTCGACGATCTTCTGGGCAATGCCGACGCGATCGCGACCCAGCTCGGCTTGCCCGCCGACAAGGCGCAGGCGCTGGTCGAGACGGTGAAGGGCCAGCTCGGCCAGGGCGGCGACCCGATGAGCGCGCTCGCCGCCGCGGCGCAGGACCATGGCCTGCCGATCGAGAAGCTGCACGAGATGCTCGGCAGTCTCGGCGGGGCCGGCGGCCTCATGGGCCTTTTCGATCACAATGCCGACGGCAATCCGGTCGAGGATCTCGCCAGCATGGCCAGCGGGCTGTTCGGCCGGTCCTGAACGGTCAGGCCGCCGGTCCCGGCTGGTCGCACGGTTCCACGCGCAGCGTCGTCCCGTCGGCGCCGGTGATGCGGACAAGGCTGCCGGGCGGCAGATCCGGCCCCTCGCACGGCCAGATGCTGTCGCCGACCTTCACATGGCCGCTGCCTTGCGCGAGCCCGGTGGACACGGTGGCGGTGCGGCCGATGAGGCGGCCGATGCGGTCGTTGAGCAGCGGGTCCTGGCTCTCGCCCGGCTGCGCGGCATACCAGCGCCGCCCCAGATAGGTGGCGACCACGCACAGCAGCGCGAACAGCAGCACCTGGAGCCAGAGCGGTACCGGGAGCAGGAAGGCGACGATGCCGGTGAGCCCGGCGGCGATCGCGATCCAGATGAGGAAGATGCCGGGCGCCACGATCTCCGCGATGCCCAGCAGCACGCCGGCGATCAGCCAGCCCTGCCAGGGCGGCAGCGTGCCGGCGAGGAGGTCGGCCAGCATTGGCTCAGCCCTGTCCTTGCTCGAACGGCCCGCGGCGGCGCGGCGGCGTCGCGGGCGGCGGTTCGTCGCGGCCGAGCGCCTCGCGGGCCAGCGCGCCGATGCCGCCGAGCGTACCGATGAGCTGTGTCGCCTCGACCGGGAACAGGATCGTCTTGGCATTGGGCGAGGTGGCGAAATCGCGCACCGCCTCGACATATTTCTGCGCGATGAAATAGTTGATCGCCTGCGCGTTGCCGCCCGCGATCGCCTCGCTCACCATCGCGGTCGCCTTGGCTTCGGCCTCGGCGGCGCGCTCGCGGGCCTCGGCGTCGCGGAAGGCGGCCTCGCGCCGGCCCTCGGCCTGGAGGATCTGCGCCTGCTTCTCGCCCTCGGCGCGCAGCACCTCGGCGCTCTTGAGACCCTCCGCCTCAAGGATGTTGGCGCGCTTCTCGCGCTCCGCCTTCATCTGCCGCGCCATCGAGTTGACGATGTCGACGGGCGGGCGGATGTCCTTGATCTCGACACGCGTGATCTTGACGCCCCAGCTGCTCGTCGCGTGATCGACGACCGAAAGCAGCCGCGCGTTGATCTCGTCGCGCTTCGACAGGGTCTCGTCGAGGTCCATCGAGCCCATCACCGTGCGCAGGTTCGTCGTCGCGAGCTGGAGGATCGCGACGTAGAGCTCGGACACCTCATAGGCCGCCTTGGCGGCGTCGAGCACCTGGAAGAACACCACGCCGTCGACCGACACCATGGCGTTGTCCTTGGTGATGATCTCCTGACTCGGGACGTCAACGACCTGCTCCATCATGTTGATCTTGCGGCCGACGGCGTAGAAGAAGGCGGGGTAGAAATTGAGGCCGGGGCGCGCCACCTCGGTGAAGCGGCCGAAGCGCTCGATCGTGTACTGATAGCCCTGGCGCACGATCTTGATGCTGGCGGCGAGGTAGATGATCGCCAGCGCCGCGACAAAAACCGCTACAAAGCCCATCCTTGCTCTCCCCCATCCGGTGGATCGCGGTTATGGCCGCAAAGCAGGCGGCGGAGAAGCGGAAAAGGCCATGGACGAAAAAACGGGCGCGCGGCGCGGCGCGCTGGACCATTGCCGGTCGCTGCTGTTCCTGCCCGCGTCCAACGCGCGCGCCGTGGCGAAGGCGCGCGCGCTCGATTGCGACATGGTGATCCTCGACCTGGAGGATGCCGTCGCGCCGGAAGACAAGGAGGCGGCGCGCGGGGCGGCCGTCTCGGCCGTCGCGGACGGTTTTGGCGATCGGCTGGTGGCCGTGCGCGTCAATGGCGCGGGGAGCGACTGGCACGCGGCGGACCTTGCCGCGCTGGCGGACGCGCGGCCCGATTTCGTCGTCCTGCCCAAGGTCGAGGCGGCCGCCGGCCTCGCCGATCCGCGCCGCCACTGCCCTCACGGCCTGATCGCGATGATCGAGAGCTGCGCCGGCGTGCTCGCGGCCGGCGAGATCGCGCGCGCCGAGGGGGTCGCGGGCCTGTTCATGGGCAATAACGACCTGCGCCACGATCTGCGGCTTCCGGCGGATGGCGGCCGGGACGGGCTGGCGCTCGCCTTGCAGACGGTGGTGCTGCACGCCCGCGCGGCGGGGGTCGCGGTGTTCGACGGCGTCTACAACCGGCTCGACGATCCCGCCGGGCTCGAGGCCGAGTGCCGCCATGGCCGCGCGCTCGGCTTCGACGGCAAGACGCTGATCCACCCGAACCAGATCGCGGCCGCCAACGCGATCTTCGGCCCCGACGCGGCGGCGGTGGCGGCGGCGCGGCGGCTGATCGAGGCCTATGCCGGCGGCGCGCAGCGGTTCGAGGGGCGGATGATCGAGGCGATGCATGTGGCGCAGGCACGGGACGTGCTGGCGCGGGCGGGCTCTGGTTGATCCTTGCGCGAAGGCGCGGCAGTTTTGGGTCACGCGAAGGCGCGAAGGCGCGAAGGGGTCGTGGCTGGGCTGCGGCAGCGATGGAACCGGACAGGCCGCTTTTGCTGAGCCTTCGGCTCGGGCGCATTCCCTTTGCGTCCTTTGCGCCTCTGCGCGAACAAAAAACCTTCGCGCTTTCGCGTCTTCGCGTGAATTCAGTCCTGAACAGCGCGAGGTCAGTTCGCCATCACCCGCGCCACCGCCACGAACTCGGCGACGCTCAGCGTTTCGGCGCGGCGCTCGGCGGCGATGCCGCACGCCGCGAGCGCGTCCAGGGCGCCGGGCAGTCCCTTGAGGCTCTGGCGCAGCATCTTGCGGCGCTGGCCGAAGGCGGCGGCGGTGAGGGCTTCGAGCGTGCCCGGCATCACGTCCGGCGGCGCGTCGTGGGGGACGATGTGGACCACCGCCGACATCACCTTGGGCGGCGGGGTGAAGGCGGAGCGGTGGACGCGCATCGCGATCCGCGCCGCGCCGCGCCATTGGGCGAGGACGGCGAGCCGGCCATAGGCGCCGGTCCCGGCCGGCGCGACGATCCGCTCGGCCACTTCCTGCTGGAACATCAGCGTCGCCGAGGCCCACCAGGGCGGCCAGACCACTTCGCTCAGCCAGCCGGTGAGCAGCGCGGTGCCGACATTGTAGGGGAGGTTGGCGACGATATGCGCGCCGTCCCCCACCGCCCCGCGCGCGTCGATGCGCAGCGCGTCGCCCCCGATCACGTCGAGCCGGCCGGGGAAGGCGGCGCCAAGCTCGGCGAGGGCGGGGAGGCAGCGCGCGTCGCGCTCGATCGCGACGACATGCGCGCCGGCGCGGAGCAGCGCGCGGGTGAGGCCGCCCGGCCCCGGCCCCACTTCGAGCACGCGCGCGCCCTCGAGCTTGCCCGGAATGGCGGCGACGCGGTCGAGAAGTTGCTCGTCGAGGAGGAAATTCTGCCCCAGCGCCTTGCTGGCGCGCAGCCCATGCGCGGCGATCACCTCGCGCAGCGGCGGCAGCACCGGCGCCATGCGGCTCAGACGGTCGCGGCGTGGGCCAGCCGGTGCCGCGCCGCACTGGCCGCCATGCGCAGCGCCGCGATCATCGCGCCCGGATCGGCCCTGCCCTGGCCCGCGATGTCGAAGGCGGTGCCATGGTCGGGCGAAACGCGGACGATCGGCAGGCCGAGCGTGATGTTGACGCCCTCGTCGAAATGCAGCGCCTTGATCGGGATCAGCGCCTGGTCGTGATAGCAGCACAGCGCCGCGTCATAGTGCGCGCGGGCGCGGGGGCTGAACAGCGCGTCGGCCGGGTGCGGGCCGGTGATGTCGATCCCCTCCTCGCGGATCGCGGCGAGCGCGGGCGCCAGCAGCGTCTGCTCCTCGTCGCCCAGGAGGCCGTTCTCCCCCGCGTGGGGATTGAGCCCGGCGAGCGCGAGGCGCGGCGCGGCGATGCCGAAATTGCGCTGGAGTCCGCGCGCGGTGACGATCGCGCGGCTGCGGACGAGGTCGACGGTCAGCGCCTCGGGCACCGCGCGATAGGGCATGTGGATGGTGAGCGGCACGACCCGGAGCGTCGGCCCGGCGAGCATCATCGCGACATTGGATTTGCCGACGCCGCAGCGCTCGGCGATGAACTCGGTCTGGCCGGGGTGGGTGAAGCCGACATCGGCGAGCTGCGCCTTGGAAACCGGCGCGGTGACGAGCGCCCCCACCGTCTCCGACCGGGCGAGGCCCACCGCCACCTCGAGCGACTGGAAGGCGGTGCGGGCGCCCTCGATGTCCGGCGTACCCGGCACGATCGTCGCGCCTTCGCACAGGTGGAGGCACGGGAGCGCGCGGGAAAACACCGCCGGCGCCTCGGCCGGATCGCCGATCCGCTCGACCGGCCCGTCCCACACCGCCGCGATCGAGGCCATGTCGCCCACCGCGAAGAAACAGGGCAGGCCGTGCCGGTCGCGCGCGGCCCAGCTTTTCGCCACGATCTCCGGGCCGATGCCCGCCGGATCGCCGAGCGAGACGGCGAAGGGGGCGGGCGCGGGTGGAGCGGCGGGATCAGTTATAGTCGATCACCGCGTCGCGGCGCAGATCGCGCAGGTAGATGCGGGCGCGCTTGTTGATCTTCTCGTCCTCCATCTGGTTCATGATCTGCTCGAAGGAGGGGCCGCTCACCTGCTGCGGATCGTCGCGGCCGCATAGCACGAGCACGCGCACGCCGTCCGCCACCGATCCGAAGGGCGGCGTCGCCTGGCCAACCTGGAGGCCCAGGAGGATCGACTGGAGCTGTGGCGGCAGGTCGCGCACGCGCACGCCGTCATTGTCGACCACGTCGGCGCCGATCTTCTTGGCGATGTCGTTGGCCGATCCGCAGCCCTGTATGGAGCCGGTCTGCTCGCCGAACGCCTTGGCCCTCGCCTGCGCCTCGGCGGGGGTGATGCCGGCGGGGAAGCTCATGGCGAGCTGCTTGAGGCTCAGCACCGCGTCGCGCGGATCGGCGGTCAGCACCTTGCGCTTGTCCATGACATAGAGGATCGACATGCCGCCGGGCAGGTCAATCGGGCCGGCGATCTGGCCGACATTCATGTCGCCCGCGGCCTGGGCGAGCTGATCGGGAAGCTGCGCCGGCCGCACCCAGCCCAGGTCGCCGCCGACCGCCGCCGTCGACGCCTCGGAAAACTGGCGCGCATAGGCCGCGAACGAGCCGCCCTGGCGGATCTGCTCGATGATCCGCCTCGCATTGTCGAGGATCTGGGCATGATTCTCGGGCGTGGCGGAAAGGTAGATCTCGCCGATGTGGAACTCGTCGCTGCCCTTCGATGCCTTCAGCCGGTCCATCACCGAGCGCACCTCTTCCTCGGGCACGTTGACGAAGGGCTGGATACGGCTGCGCAGCAGGCGGCTCCACGCGATCTCGCCCTCGATCTGGCGCCTGATGCTGGCGGGGGCGGAGCCCTGCTCGCGCAGATAGGCGTCGAACGTCTTGCCGGTGCGGCGGAAGTTGGCGGCGACGCGCTGGTAGCTCTCGTCGATCTCGCCCTTGTCGACCTTGATGTCGTGCGCGGCGGCTTCCTGGATCTGCAGCGTCTCGTCGATGAGGTTGCGCAGCACCTGGAGGCGCAGGCGCTGCTTCTCCTCGTCGGGCACCTTGGCGTTGCCGCCATTGGCGAGGATGATGAGCGCGAGCCGCTGCTCGACATCGGTGTCGGTGATGATCGCGCCGTTCACCACCGCCGTGGCCTTGCGCAGATTGGGGTCCGACTGGCCGAACACGGTCAGGTCGCGCGGCAGCTCGAGCGCGGCGCTCGGCGCCGCCATGCCTTCGTCGTCGACCGTCTGGGCGGCGAGCGGCGCGACCGCCGCCGCCAGCGCGGCGCCCGCCGCCAGCCGGGCCAAACGCATCTTGATCGTCAAGTCAGTCTCCAATCCGGTCCAGAACATCGTGTCGGCAGGCGTCGCCTCTGCGCTCGGGCGCCTGAACCCTCGCTGAGCATCCCGGCGCTGTACCCTATATGCCCAGGTTCTTGAAGGCGAGTCGCAGCAGATAGCTGTTTCCGCGCCGCGCGTCGCCGGTCTGGCGATAGATGCGTCGCCAGGTCAGCGCCACCTCGATACAGTCGTCGCTATAGGCGATGCCGAGCCGGTGCCGCACCGGATCATAGCCGTCGCCGAGCGCCGTCGGGTCATCCCGCCTGCCGGTAAGGTCGATCACCGCCGACCCGAACAGCGACCAGTAGCGGGCAAAGGCGACGCGGGCGCCCGCGCGCACCTCCTCGCGGTCGCGCAGATCCTCGACCCCCGCGACGATGTTGCGGTTGAGGCGGAGGTAGCTCAGCGTCGCATAGGTCTTGCGCGAGCCCACCGTCGCGTCGAGTTCGTTGCGGCGGACCGCGAGATTGCCCTTGTCGAGCCGGAAGCGGTGGGTGAGGGTGACGAAATCCCTGTACCGCACCGTCGTGCGCCCGACGATGTCGGAGAGGCGGCCGGAGAGGCCGGTCCCGTCGGGCAGGATGCTCGGCCGGCGGTTGAGCCGGTAGCTCTGGCCGATCGTCGTGCGGATGGCGAGGTTCGGGATGTCGAGCGCATAATCCACGCCATAGGTGACGCGGCTGCTGTCCTCGAACCGATCATAGCCGGGAAAGCGGTTGAGCGCGAAGAGGTTGCTGTCCTCCAGCTCGACCGCGCGCGCGTCCTCGTTGGGGATCGAGAGGTTGCTGAGGTGCGGCGCGGCCACGATCTGAACGCGCGGCGTGATCCGCTGCACGCCGCCCAGGGCACGGCCGATGAACGGCATCCGCACGTCGGCGGCGAGCGCGGCGATCCCGCGCGTGCGCCAGCCCGCGCGGCCCGCGTAGAGCGCTGGCGTCAGGTCGTTCTGGTCGCTGTGATAGACATCGCCGCGCACATAGCCGGTGAGGCCGACCTCCTGGCCCCAGCCGGTGATGCGGCTCAGCGTCCAGGTCGCGCCGGCAAAGGCGCGCTGCGTGTCCTGTCCGCTGGTGCGGGTGAGGGCGAGGCTGTTGGCCTGAAGCTGGAGCGTGCCGCCGACCATCGGCGCGGGCAGGCGCAGCCGCCAGTCGATCTCGGGCAGGGCGATCGGCTGCTGCCCCTGCGAATCGCCGGTGCGCAGCGTCTGCGTCGCCCAGCCGGCGATCGCGAGGTAGCTGCGCTCCCCCTGACGGTCGAGGTGGAGCGTCGAGCGCAGCCGGTCGTCGTCGCTGATGTCATAGCGGCGCAGGAAGGTGCGGTCGGTCGTCCGCCGCAGCGATCCGGTGAGCGACCACAGCGGATCGAGCTGGACCTTGCCCGTCGCGCCGATATAGCCGCGCAGGCGCTGGTCGCTCGGGCCGCTGTTCGTCGTCGTCACCGACGTGCGCGAGCTGTAGGTCGCGAACCCGGTGACGCTGTAGGCGCCGCGCGAGAGCAGCGCGCGGTAACTGCCCTCCAGCAGCGGCGCGACATTGGTGAAGAGATGCGGCGTGACGGTGAGGTCGCGATTGGGCGCGAGCTGCCAGTAATAGGGCAGGGCGATCTCGAAGCCGTTGTTGCGGTCGATGCGGATGTCGGGAACGAGCAGGCCCGATCCGCCGCCCTGGCCGACCGGGTGGGCCAGGCCCGGCAGCGGCAGCAGCGGCAGCCCGAACAGCTCGATGCGCGCGCCCCGGTACCGCACGCGCTCGCGGGCGCTGTCATAGGTGACGCGCGTGGCGCGGATCTGCCAGCTCGGGTTCTTGGGGCAGCCCCGCGCGTCCTCGACCGCGCAGGGCGAGAAGGCGGCGCGGTCGAGGACATAGACCGGCCCTTCGCGCGTGCCCCTGGCGGCGGCGAGCCGCCCGCCCTCGCCAAGGACGATGAGCAGGTTCTCGACCAGCCCGTCGCGCAAGGTGTCGGTGACGTCGACACTGTCGCCATAGGCGATGTCGCCATTCGGGTTGGTGACCGAGACGTCGCCCGAGGCGGTGATCGCGCCCGTCCTGCGGTTCCACACCACCTTGTCGGCGCGCAGCCGGTTGCCCGCGCGCACCACCTGCACATTGCCAGAGGCGGTCACGACATCGGCCTTGCTGTCATAGTCGAGATCGTCGGCGGAAAAGGCGATCTGCCCGTCGCCCGCAGGCGGGACCGGCGCCGGCGCGGCCGGGGTCGGCCGATCCCCCGGATCCTGCGCCGCGAGTGGTCCCGCGTGCAGCAGCGCGGCGGCGAGACTGCCGAGCAGCAACGATCGCCGGCGGCGCGGGGCACGGGACAGGGCAAGGAACATGCGGGGCGGTGGACCGGCTGGGCTGTGGCGTCGATCCCGCGCCTATCGCACCGCCCGGCTGGGCGCGCAATCGGATTGAGGGGCGGCGGATCGCGGACAACCCAAAGCGCAAACCGCTTGCACCGGGAGGAAACAATCTTTACTGAGCTGACACAAGAGTCCACATGAGCGCCGGACGGCTTCCAGCAACGGCATGGTAAAACTGGTACATCTCCCGGCGGCAATCGCTTTGTGCCTTTGCCTTTGCGCCGTCGATCCGGCGGTGGCCGCCACCGCCGCGCAACCCGATGCCGCCGCGCAACCCGATGCCGCGATGGTGTTGCCCATCCGGCGGCTGGCGGACTTCATCCGGTCGGGCGATGACCGCTATCTCAAGGATACGTTCGCCGACCGCGACGTGACGATCATCGAGAATTTCGCGCCTTATGCCTTTGGCGGCCCCGGCGCCGTGACGCTGTGGGCGCGCAACATGCGGATGCATCTGGCGGGCCAGACCAGCCTGTCCTATCGGTTCGGACCGGCGATCGATTTCAGCCGGACGGGATCCACCGTCTATTTTTCGCTTCCCACGACGTGGCGCGGGTTCGATCATGGCAAGGCGTTCGAGGAACAGGGCGGATGGGCGTTCGTGCTCGTCAAGCAGCCGAAGGGATGGCGGATACGGGGATATGGCTGGGCGGTCGTCGAGACAAAAGAATAACCGGACGACCAAAAGTAAGACAGCATGATGTGAGCGGCTGGACAGCAGTCCATGTCAAACGCCGTCGACCCGCCATTCTTGATAGATAACATGGTGAGTGGGGGCATACGATGTTTTATCATGGTCATGGTGTCAGAAATAGTGTCTCGCGCACGGGGAATCGCCTGTTGCGGGTGGGCGTAAGCGGTTTTTGCTGTATCGGCGCGCTGGCGGGCGCGACGGCGGCGCGGGCGCAGGAGGCGGCCGGCGGATCGGTCGTGCTGCCCGATATCGTCGTCACGGCGGAGAAGCGCTCGTCCAGTGTCCAGAACGTCCCGATCAGCGTCACGGCGATCACCGGCGCGCAACTTCGGGCCGCGGGCCTGACCGATCTGGCGGACATCGTCCGCAACGTTCCGGGTGTCTCGATGCGGACCAACGGTCCCGGCCAGACCGAACTGGAGATCAGAGGGCTCGCCTCGTCGGGCGGATCGGCGCCCACCGTCGGCTACTATATCGACGAAACGCCGCTGTCGCCCCCCGCCGCCGCCGGCAACGGCAAGGTCGTCCTCGATCCCGACCTTTACGATCTCGACCGGGTGGAGGTGCTGCGCGGCCCGCAGGGGACGCTGTACGGCTCGGGCTCGATGGGCGGGACGGTCAAGCTCATCACCCGTATGCCCAACACCAAGACCTTCGAAGGGTCGGTGTCGGGCAGCCTGTCGGCCACGCAGGGCGGCGGCGCGAATGGCGGCGCCAACGTCATGCTCAACGTTCCCGTGCTCCGCGACAAGGTCGCGCTGCGGGTGGTGGCAACGTCCCGCTACACCTCGGGCTGGATCGATCGCATCGTCGCGGGCGAGGGCTTCCCCCTCGTCTTCGATCCCGACATTGGCGAACTCAATATCCCGGTCTGTCCGGGTTCCGTCATTTGCGAGCGGGGCGATGTGCGCAACGCGACCGTCGAGAAGCGGTACGAGGACGTCAACCACAACAAGCTGACCAATGTCAGGGCGTCGTTGCTGCTGTTGCCGGCCGAGAACATGAGCGTCGCGGTGACCGGCATGTATCAGAAAATGTCCGGCGGCGGCTATAACACTTATGATAAAAATCCGGGCACGCTCGCGCACTATCAGCCCGACGATCTGAAAGAGCCGTTTTCGGACGAGTTCAAAATGGCGAGCGCGGTCGTGAAATACTGGACCGACACTGTCGAGCTGACTTCGGCGACATCGTATTTTTCCAAGCAGCAGGATCAGAGCTTTGATACGACGGAACAGTTCCAGCGTTATTTCAATCTCACCTTCTTCCCGACCAACGCGAATATCGAAACGGACAAGTCCCACCAGTTCAGCCAGGAACTGCGTGTCGCCTCGCAGGGGGGCGGGCGCTTCCAGTGGGTCGTCGGCGCGTTCTTCGCCGACATGACGTCGCGGTTCATCGTCGTGGAGGAGGCGCCGTCCGCCGCGTTCCTGTCGGTCGGTGGCGCCGAGGCCAATCCGCGCGGCATTCTCTACAATGTCGACAATCCCTATAACATCAAGCAGTATGCCGCGTTCGGCGAGGCGTCGTTCAAGTTCACGGACGCGCTCAAGGGCACCGTCGGCCTGCGCTATTTCAAGTATAACTCGCGGGCGGCCTATAATCAGGCCGGTATCGGCGCCACGAGCGGCAATGCGGAATATACGCGGAGCCGGGTCTCGTCCAAATCGGACGGGTTCAACCCCCGGTTCAACCTGTCGTACATCCCCAGTCGCGATCTGACGCTCTATGCGACGGCGTCCAAGGGCTTCCGGCCGGGCGGGCAGAACGAGCCGGCGCCGCAGGATCTGTGCGGGCAGCAGCCGCGGTCCTATGGGCCGGACACCGTCTGGAACTACGAGGTGGGCGAAAAGCTGAGGCTGTTCGGGGGGCGCCTGTCGATCAACAGCGACTTCTACTACATCCGCTGGAAGGGCGTGCAGCAGTATCTCATCCCGAATTGCTCCTACGGCTACACGAGCAACGCCGGCGACGCGAAGTCCTACGGGCCGGAGGTGGAGATCCTCGCGCGGCTGGGGCAGCACTGGACGATCAGCGCGTCCGGCACGAAAACCGTCGCGCGCCTGACCTCGGTCCAGCCCGAATCCGGCTTCAGCCCCGGCGACCCCATCCTCAACATCCCCGAATATACCGGCAGTTTCTTCATCGAATACCGGACCCCGTTCGGCGACGGGATGGAGTTCACGGGGCGTGTCGCGGATCAGCTCGTCGGGCCGACCTATGACGTGAACTATTATGTGGAGCGGTTGCCGGCGTACAATCTCGTCGATGTCCGGCTGTCGGTGGCGAAGAACGGCGTGACGGCGACGCTGTTCGCGACGAACCTCACCAACGAACGGGCGCAACTGGGGATCAACAATTCGCTCGGCGCCTGGCCGGTCGCGGCGTTGACGCGCGTCACCACCAACCAGCCGCGCACGATCGGCGTGGACCTGTCCTACCTGTTCTGACGATCAGGCGCCACTGCCATGGACGGGATCCTGGCCGGTTCGGGTCGGCGCGCCTGAACCGGCCAGGGTCGGGGCATTTGTCGGGACGTGGAAAAGGCGCTAGAGGGTTGGCCTTCGCTCCTTCCTGACCAACGGACCCACGCCCATGCAGATCGCCTTTGCCGCCGACCGACCCGCCGATGCCGACGCGCTGGCCTTCCTCGTCGCCAAGGATGGCGTGATCGCGCCCGCCGTCTCGGCCGCGCCGATGCTGGCCGAAGCCGCCGCCGCCGCGCGCTTCACCGGCGAGGCGGGGAGCAGTTTCGACAGCTTCGTGAGCGAGGGCGGGCGGACGCTCCGCGTTGTTCTCGTCGGGACCGGCGACGGCGGCGACGCGGCGCTCGAAAAGGCCGGCGGGGCGCTGGTGGCGCGCCTGCAGAAATCGGGCAGCCGCCATGTCGCGCTGTCGGGTGACGGCGTGCAGGGCGCGGCGCTCGCCCGCGTCGCCTTTGGCGCGACGCTGCGGGGCTGGTCGATCGACCGCTACCGCACCCGCCAGCCCGAAAGCGCCAGGCCGACGCTCGCGACGGTGACCGTGGTGACGGGCGATGCCGGGGCGGCCGCCGCCTGGGCGCGGCTCGACGCGCTGGCGCGGGGCGTCGTCTTCACCCGCGAACTGGTCTCCGAGCCCGCCAACATCCTCTACCCGGAGAGTTTCGTCGAGCGCTGCAGGCACCTCGCCGAGCTGGGCGTCGAGGTGAGCGTGCTCGACGAGACGGACATGGCCGCGCTCGGCATGGGCGCGCTGCTCGGCGTCGCGCAGGGCTCGGCTCGGCCGCCGCGCCTGCTCGCGCTGCGCTGGGACGGGAGCGCGGGCGCGCAGGCCACCCCGCTGGTGCTGGTGGGGAAGGGCGTGACCTTCGACACCGGCGGCATCTCGATCAAGCCCGCCGCCGGCATGGAGGACATGAAGTGGGACATGGGCGGCGCGGGCGCCGTCGCCGGCGTGATGAAGGCGCTGGCGCTCCGCAAGGCGCCGGCGCATGTCGTGGGCCTGTGCGGCCTCGTCGAGAACATGCCCGACGGCAATGCGCAGCGGCCGGGCGACATCGTCACCTCCATGTCCGGCCAGACGATCGAGGTCGTCAACACCGATGCCGAGGGGCGGCTGGTGCTGTGCGACGTCATCACCTGGGCGCAGAAGACCTATGCGCCCAGGACCATCATCGACCTCGCGACGCTGACCGGCGCGATGATGATCTCGCTCGGAGACCAGCACGCCGGGCTCTTTTCCAACGACGACGCGCTGGCCGACACGCTGCTGGCCGCCGGCAGGGCGTCGGGCGACGCGCTGTGGCGTTTCCCGCTGTCCGACGCCTATGACAAGCTGATCGACAGCCCGATCGCCGACATGAAGAATGTCGGCCCGCGCTTCGCCGGATCAATCACCGCCGCGCAGTTCATCAAGCGCTTCGTCGACGAGGGCGTCGCCTGGGCGCATCTCGACATCGCGGGCATGGTGTGGGCCGACAAGCCCGGCGCGACATGGGACAAGGGCGCGACCGGCTATGGCGTCCGCCTGCTCGACCGGCTGGTGGCCGACCATTACGAGGCGCGCTGAGCAGGGCGCCGGCCATGGCGCGGGTCGATTTCTACCAGCTCAGTCGCGATCCGGTGGACAAGGTGCTCCCCGCCATCGCGCGGCGCGTGCTGGACGACGGCGGCCGGCTGCTGGTGGTCGCGGACGAGCGCGCGCTGCTCGACCGCATTTCGCGCGGGCTGTGGGAGGCGGGGCCGGCGAGCTTCCTCGCCAACGATCATGCCGACGCGCCCCGGCCCGAGGTGCAGCCGATCCTCCTGGCGCCCGATTGCGTGGCCACGAACGGCGCCCGCAACCTCGCGCTCGCCGACGGGCAGTGGCGCGAGGAGGCACTGCAATTCGAACGAACCTTCTATGTCTTCGACGAAGCGACGATCGACGCCGCGCGCGACTGCTGGCGGACGCTCGCCAAGGCGGACGGCGTCACCGCCCGCTTCTGGCGACAGGAGGGCGGCAAGTGGCGGCAGGGGCCGTGAGACCGGCGCGATCGATTTGACTCTTCACCTCCGTCGACGGGGTCCGCCCTGTGAGGGAGTACAATTTGGGTTCACGCGAAGGCGCGAAGGGGGTTTCGCGCAGAGACGCCGAGGATGCGAAGCGCCCGAAGACGAGGATTGGCGGCCTTCGGCCAGAGCCTTCGATGGACGCGCCAATTCGCGTCTCCCGCGCCGACCCCTTCGCGCATTCGCGGCTTCGCGTGAACCCGAAAACTCGCCGCCCGAAACGAACGAATCCCGGTCGATCGACAACGCCCGCCCCTTGATCCCCGCCCGCTTCGCCGCTAGAGGCGCCGCAATCCTTCCCCCGCCTTCGGAGTGAGTTTTCGCCATGGCCGCGACGCGTACCTTCTCGATCATCAAGCCCGACGCCACCCGCCGCAACCTCACCGGCGCGGTGACCAAGATGCTGGAGGAAGCCGGCCTGCGCGTCGTCGCGTCGAAGCGCATCCGCATGAGCCGCGCGCAGGCCGAGGGCTTCTACGCCGTCCACCGCGAGCGCCCGTTCTTCAACGACCTCGTCGAGTTCATGATCTCCGGCCCCGTCGTCGTCCAGGTGCTCGAAGGCGAGAACGCCGTGCAGCGCAACCGCGACATCATGGGCGCCACCAATCCCGCCAATGCCGAACCGGGCACGATCCGCAAGGAGCTGGCCGAGAGCATCGAGGCGAACTCGGTCCACGGGTCGGACAGCGAGGAGAATGCGGCGATCGAGATCGCCTATTTCTTCACGCCCGACGAGATCGTGGGGTGAAGCCCCTCAAAACCCCGCCGCCACGTCCATCAGCTTGGTGAGGCGTGGTGGCGCGTTCAGGCGCCAGCTCCGTTCCAGCCACTCCCCGACATGCGCCCAGTCGACGCCGGGGCGGTCGAGCTTGAGGCCGATCCAGCCGCTCGCGCCATAATAAGCGGGCTTGAAATAGAGGTCGGGCTGGTCCTCGCACAGGCTCAGAAGCTCGTCCATCCCGCTCGTCTTGACCATGACGCCGATCGCGTCCTCGCCATGGTGGCGGTCGAAATAGATGGCGAAGAATTTGCCCGCCTTCTCGGTGCCGACGCGCCAGCCGGGGGCGCCGTGGCTGGTGCGCTCGTGGGTTTCGGGGAGGGCGAGGGCGAGGGCGGCGATGCGGGCGCGGATCCAGTCGGGGTCACGCTCGCGGCCGACCCAGGCGGCGAGCGTCCGCGCGTAGAGCTGATGCTCGGCGATGAGCACGCGCGCGGCCAGCGTCTTGGCGGTGTCGCCGGGGAGGATCGCGACCGGCGTCTGGCCAAGCACCGGCCCGTCGTCGAGCGCCGGGGTCACCAGATGCACCGAGCAGCCGGCCTGCGCGTCGCCCGCGTCGATCGCGCGCTGGTGGGTGTGCAGCCCCTTGTATTTGGGCAATAATGACGGGTGGATGTTGAGCATCCGCCCCTCCCACCGCGCGACGAAGCCATCGGAGAGGATGCGCATGTAGCCCGCGAGCGCGACCGTGTCGGCGCCCGCGTCCCGGATCGCCGCCTCCATCGCCGCGTCGTGCGCCTCGCGGCTCATCCCCTTGTGCGAAAGCGCGAAGGTCGGGACACCCTCGGCGGCGGCGAGCGCCAGCCCCGGCGCGTCGGGATTGTTCGAGGCGACGAGCACGACCTCGAACGGACAGTCCGCCGCCCTGGCCGCGTAGAGCAGCGCCGCCATGTTGGTCCCGCTGCCCGAGATGAGGATGGCGACGCGGGCGCGGGTCATCGCGTCTCCCCTCCCGCTTGCGGGAGGGGCAGGGGGAGGGATCGAAAAGCAGAGTCCCTCCATCTCGACAGGCTCTCCCCTGGCCCCTCCCGCAAGCGGGAGGGGGACTGGGTGAGGTCACCCCTCATGCGTCGCGCTCCACGCCGCGCGCGCGCTCCAGGTCTCCGCCGATCCGCTCACGGTGCAGCCGCGCGGGCCGGGGACGATGGCGCCGATGCGGTGGACGGTCTCGCCGGCGGCGGCGAGGTCGGCGGTGACCGCGTCGGCCTCGTCAGGCGCCACGACGACCACCATGCCGACGCCGCAGTTGAACGTCCGCGCCATCTCCTCCGGCTCGATATGGCCCTGCGCCTGGAGGAAGGCCATGAGGCGCGGCTGCGGCCAGGCGTCGGCGTCGATCCGCGCGTGGAGACCGGCGGGGAGGACGCGGGGGATGTTCTCCAGCAGCCCGCCGCCGGTGATGTGCGCCATCGCGTGAACGCGGCCGGCCCGCGCGAGCGGCAGCAGCGAGCGCACATAGATGCGCGTCGGCGCCATCAGCGCCTCGATCAGCAGCAGCTCGGGATCGAACAGCGCCGGCCGGTCGAGCTTCCAGCCCTTGTCCGCCGCCAGCCGCCGCACCAGCGAATAGCCGTTGGAATGGACGCCCGAGGCGGCAAGGCCGATCAGCACGTCGCCTTCGCGCACCTTGTCGCCGGTGAGCAGCCGGTCGCGCTCCACCGCGCCGACGCAGAAGCCGGCGAGATCATAGTCGCCATCGGCATACATTCCGGGCATTTCGGCCGTCTCGCCGCCGATGAGCGCGCATCCGGCCTGCCGGCACCCCTCGGCGATGCTCGCGATCACTCGTTCGGCGATGACGGTGTCGAGGCGGCCGGTGGCGAAATAGTCGAGGAAGAACAGCGGCTCGGCGCCCTGCACGATGAGGTCGTTGGCGCACATGGCGACGAGGTCGATGCCCACCCCGTCATGCCGCCCGCACTCGATCGCGAGCTTGAGCTTGGTGCCCACGCCATCGTTGGCGGCGACGAGCAGCGGGTCGGTGAAGCCCGCCGCCTTGAGGTCGAACAGGCCGCCAAAGCCGCCGAGATCGGCATCGGCGCCCGGCCGCCGGGTCGAGCGGGCGAGCGGCCCGATGGCGCGGACCAGGGCATTGCCCGCGGCGATGTCCACCCCCGCCTGCGCATAGGTATAGGAGGCGGGCTGGTCAGGCTTGGCGTTCATGCCCGCGCCATACCAAATCGCGCTTGGTTTTCCAGTCCGATGCCGCCAAAAGGGCGCCGTGCTCACCGCCCTGCGTTCCCGGCTTCCGCTCGTCCGGCCGATCCACCTCGCCGGGCTGCTGCTTCTCGCCGCCCTTGCCGCCGTCCTCGTCGCGCAGATCGAGGGCGAGCGCGGCATCGCGCCGATCGCGAGCAGCGGCGATTTCGAGGTGCGCGACGTGCGCGTCGACATCAGCGCGCCCACGGCCGACGCGGCGCGGACGGCGGGCTGGCGCCTCGCGCAGCGGCTCGCCTGGCGGCAGCTCTGGGCGCGGACCAATGGCGGCGCGGCGCCGACCCTCCCCGACGGACAACTGGACGCCATGGTCTCGGGCATCGAGGTGCAGAGCGAACAGATCGGCCCCAATCGCTATATCGCGACGCTGGCGGTGCTGTTCGACCGCGCGCGCGCCGGGCAGCTCCTCGGCGTGTCGGGGCCGGTGATCCGGTCGGCGCCGCTGCTCCTCATCCCGGTGCTCACCGAGGGCGGGGTGACCATGACCTTCGAACGGGTGAACGAGTGGCAGCGCGCCTGGGCCAGTTTCCGCACCGGCGACAGCGCCATCGACTATGTCCGCACCAGCGGGAGCGGCGGCGATTCGCTGCTCCTCAACGCCGGGCAGATCGGCCGGCGGAGCCGGCTGTGGTGGCGCGCGCTGCTCGATCAGTATGGCGCCGCCGACGTGGTGATGCCCCATGCGCGGATCGAGCGGCTGTGGCCGGGCGGGCCGGTCGTGGGCCATTTCTCGGCGCGCTTCGGCCCCGACAACCGCTATCTGGGCGACTTCACGCTGCGCGTCGACCGGCCGGAGGCGGTTCCGGGGATGATGGCGGAGGCGGCGAAGCGGATCGACACGCTCTACACCCAGGCGCTGACGAGCGGCGCCCTGACGCCCGACCCGTCGCTGATCGTCGAGGAGCCGGTCGATCCCGACCTGCTCAACGCCGCCGATGCGGCGGGCGAGGAAGACTCGATGCCGGTCGAGACGACGGGCGTGCTGGGGACGCAGGTCACCATCCAGTATGACACGCCCAATGTCGCGTCGGTCGGGCAGGGCGAGGCGGTGCTGCGCGCCATTCCCGGCGTGCGGTCGGCCGCGACGACCAGCCTCGCGCTCGGCGGCACGTCGGTGATGCAGGTGACGGCGGACCTCGGCGTCGACGATCTGCGCACCGCGCTGCTCGCGCGCGGCTATGCCGTCGCCCGCGCGGGCAACACGCTGCGCATCAGCCGGCGCGAGACGCCATGAGCCAGATGAGCCTGCCGCTCGACTGGACGCGCGGCGGGGACGAGGCGCTGCTTCTGGGAGAGGCGAATGCGGGGGCGGTGGCGGCGCTGGAGCGCTGGCGGCAATGGCCCTCGCACTGCTGCCTGCTCGCGGGGCCGCCGCGCTCGGGCCGGAGCACGCTCGCCGCGCTGTTCGCACGGCACAGCGGTGGCGCGGTGATCGACGATGCCGACCGCGCCGGCGAGGCGGACGTGTTCCACGCCTGGAACCGCGCGCAGGCCGATGGGCGGGCGCTGCTCCTCGTCGTCGCCGCGCCGCCGCCCGGCTGGGCGATCAGCCTTCCCGATCTCGCCTCGCGCATCGCCGCCGCCGATCGCGCGGTGATCGAACCGCCCGATCTCGTGCTCGGCGCGGCGCTGATCGAGCGCGGCCTCGCCCGCGCCGGCGCGCGCTGGTCGGCGGACGTGCCGGCCTTTGTCGCGCACCGGATCGAGCGCAGCTACGAGGCGGTGGGGGCGGCCGCCGCGCATCTGGCCGCCGCCACCGTGGGCAGCGGCCGGCGCATCACCACCGCGTTCGCCAAAGAAGTCCTGCACCGCGCCGGATTGTTGGTTATATAGCGGCCATCCCCGGCGGCCCGTCCGCCGCAACACAGGATCACCATCGTGGCCGAAGCCGATCCCGCCGCCCCGATCGCGGCCGAAGGGCAGCGTTATTTCAACCGCGAGCTGTCGTGGCTCAATTTCAACCAGCGGGTGATGGAGGAGGCGACCAATGGCGCCCATCCGCTGCTCGAACGGCTGCGGTTCCTGTCGATCTCTGGCAACAATCTCGACGAGTTCTTCATGGTCCGCGTCGCCGGCCTGCGCGGGCAGCAGCTCGAGAATGTCGAGCTGCGCTCGGTCGACGGGCTGACGGCGGGACAGCAGCTCGGCGCGATCAGCGCGCGCGCGGGCGATCTGGTCGAGGCGCAGCAGCGCGTCTGGCGCGCGCTCGAGGGCGAACTGCGCTTCGTGGGCGTCGACATCCTCCAGACGGAGTCCGTTGCCGACGCGACCGGCGCCTGGCTGCGCGATCATTTCCTCACCCAGATCTTCCCGATCCTCACCCCCCAGGCGCTCGACCCCGCGCATCCCTTTCCGTTCATCCCCAACAAGGGGCTCAGCATCTTCTTCGAGCTGCGGCGCGTGTCGGACGGCAATATGGTGCAGGAGCTGGTCATCCTGCCGTCCGCGCTGCGCCGCTTCATCCGCGTGCCGGGGGCGCAGGCGCGCTATGTCGCGCTGGAAACGGTGATCCGCCGCTTTTCCGATCTGCTTTTCCCCGGCTTCGAGGTCGTCGCGAGCGGCCTGTTCCGCATCCTGCGCGACAGCGACATCGAGGTGGAGGAGGAGGCCGAGGATCTGGTCCGCTACTTCCGCAGCGCGATCAAGCAGCGCAAGCGCGGCCGCGTCATCCGCATGGAGGTGGAACGCGGGATGCCGCCGGCGGCCGAGGACATGATCCAGGGGATGCTCCACGGCGACGGCGCGATCATCGACGAGGTCGACGGCTTCATCGGCATCGCCGACCTCGCGCTCGTCGTCGAGGAGGATCGGCCCGACCTCAAGTTCGAGGCGTTCGTGCCACGCTTTCCCGAGCGTATCCGCGAATATGGCGGCGACTGTTTCGCCGCGATCCGCGCCAAGGACATCGTCGTCCACCACCCCTATGAGAGCTTCGACGTCGTCATCGAGTTCCTGAAGCAGGCGGCCGCCGACCCGGACGTGGTCGCGATCAAGCAGACGCTCTATCGCGCCGGCAAGCAGTCGGCGGTGATCCGCGCGCTCATCGACGCGGCCGAGGCGGGCAAGTCGGTGACCGCCGTGGTCGAATTGAAGGCGCGGTTCGACGAGGAGCAGAACCTGCTCTGGGCCGGCGCGCTCGAACGGGCGGGGGTGCAGGTCGTCTACGGCTTCATCGACTGGAAGACGCACGCCAAGATCTCGATGGTGGTGCGGCGCGAGGGTGACCAGTTCCGCACCTACTGCCATTTCGGCACCGGCAACTATCATCCGGTGACGGCGCGTATCTATACCGATCTGAGCTTCTTCACCGCCGATCCGCGCGCCGGGCGGGATGCCGCCGCGCTGTTCAACTACATTACCGGCTATGTCGAGCCGCGCGCGCTCGAGCTGCTCACCATGTCGCCGCTCCACATGCGCGACCGGCTGATGGAGCTGATCGACGCCGAGATCGCGAACGCGCGCGCCGGCAAGCCGGGGACGATCTGGGCCAAGCTCAACAGCCTCGTCGATCCGGCGATCATCGACAAGCTCTATGCCGCGAGCAACGCGGGCGTCTCGATCGAGCTGATCGTGCGCGGCATCTGCTGCCTGCGGCCGGGCGTGCCGGGACTGTCGGACAATATCCGCGTCAAGTCGGTGATCGGCCGCTTCCTCGAGCACAGCCGCATCTGGGCGTTCGGCAATGGCAAGGCGCTGCCCAACAACGGCGCCAGGGTGTTCATCAGCTCGGCCGACTGGATGCCGCGCAATTTCGACCGGCGCGTCGAATATATGCTGCCGATCCAGAACCCGACCGTCCACGACCAGGTGCTCGACCAGGTGCTCGTCGCCAACCTCATCGACAACGAGCAGAGCTGGGAACTGGACAGCGACGGCACCTATCACCGGCTCGATCCGGGCGACCGGCCGTTCAACCTCCACCGCTACTTCATGACCAACCCCTCGCTCTCCGGCCGGGGCGCGGCGCTGCGCAACAGCGACGCGGTGCCCAAGCTGATCCTGCGGCGGCGGGGCTGAGCGGCGTCATGACCCTGCTCTCCCTCGGCGCGCGACGGACCGCCCCCCCGGCGCCCCTCGCCGGAGCCGACCGCCGCGTCGCCATTATCGACATCGGGTCGAACAGCATCCGCCTCGTCGTCTATGGCGGTCCGGCGCGCGCGCCCTTCACGCTGTTCAACGAGAAGATCATGGCCGGGCTGGGCGCCTCGCTCGACTCGAGCGGACGCATCGGCGAGGCGGCGATGACGCGCGGCGTCGCGGCGCTCGCGCGCTTCGCGCAGTTGTGCGAGGACATGGGGGTGGAGGATTGCCGCTGCGTGGCGACGGCGGCGGTGCGCGACGCGGCCAATGGCGCCGCGTTCGTCGCCCGCGCGCAGGAGACGGGCCTGCGCATCGAGGTGCTGTCGGGCGGCGACGAGGGGCGCGCCTCGGCGCATGGCGTGCTGTCGGCGATTCCCGATGCCGACGGGATCATGGGCGATCTGGGCGGGGGCAGCCTCGAACTGGTGCGCGTGCGGGGCGGCGCGGTGCACGACGCCATCTCGCTCCCGCTCGGCGTGCTGCGCCTGCCGGAAATCCGCGCGGCGGGCGGCAACGCGCTCGACCAGCGCGTCGGCAAGCTGCTGCGCCACCATGGCTGGAAGGATGTCGAGCCGGGCCTGCCCCTCTACATGGTGGGCGGGAGCTGGCGGGCGCTGGCGCGGCTCGACATGGATGTGACGCACTATCCGCTGCCGGTGCTCCACCATTATGTCATGGCACCCGGCCGGGTCGCGCGGCTCATCCGCGTGCTGGCCGCAAGCGAGAAGGCAAGGCTCAAGGCGGTGCCGACGATGACGGCCTCGCGCATTCCGACGCTGCCGCACGCCGCCGCGCTGCTCTCGGTGCTGGCGCGCCGGTTCGGGTCGTCCTGCCTCGTCACTTCGGCCTACGGGCTGCGCGAGGGGCTGCTCTACGAGCGGCTGAGCCCCGCCGAGGCGAAGGAAGACCCGCTGCTCATCGCGGCGCGGGTGGAGGGGGACGCGCAGGGCCGCTTCGCCGGCCATGGCGACCTGATCGACCAGTGGATCGCGCCGCTGTTCGCCGGGGACGAGCCGCGCTGGCGCCGCATCCGCCATGCCGCCTGCCTGCTCGGCGATGTCGGCTGGCGCGCCAATCCCGAATTCCGGGCCGAGCGCGGGGCCGAGATCGCGCTGCACGGCAATTGGATCGCGATCACCGCCGCCGAGCGGGCAGTGCTGGCGCAGGCGCTCTACTGCGCCTTTGGCGGGGGCGGCGACATCCCCGCGCCGCTCGACCGGCTCGCGTCCGCCACGGCGCTCCGCCGCGCGCAGCAATGGGGACAGGCGATCCGCCTGTGCCAGCGGCTGTCGGGGGGCGCCGCCGCGCCGCTGGGGCGGTCGGCGCTGCGCGTCGATCACGGAACGGTCATTCTGTCGCTGCCCGCCGATCATGCCGACCTGATGGGCGAGGTGGTGGACCGGCGGCTCAAGCAGCTCGCGCAGAGCATGGGCCTGGCGCATCGGACGGAGGCGGGGTAGGGGCGGGCGCCTTAGTCCCCCGCTTCCGTCCGCGTCATCAGCAGCTTGCCGTGCCTGACGGCGAAGGCCATGCGCCCCTCGACCAGGTCGAGCGCGTCGCGGCCGAACTGTTCGAAGCGCCAGCCCTCGAGGATCGGCAGCCGGTCGCGCGCGCCGGCGGCGAGCAGTTCGAGGTCGTCGGCGCGGGCGAGGAGGCGCGAGGCGACGTTCAGCTCGCGCGCCTTGATCTTGAGGAGGAGCTTCAGGAGGTCGGCGACGAGCGTGCCTTCCTTGCCGAGGCCGGGACGGTGCGGATCGCGTTCGGGCATCTCCTCGCGCGGGAGCGGTGTCGCGTCGGCGAGCGCCTGCATCATCCGCGCGCCGATGTCGTTGCTTTTCCAGGCGAGCGAAAGGCCGCGCACCTTGGCGAGGTCCGCCTGCGCGCGCGGGGGATGCGCGGCGATGTCGGCCAGCGCCTCGTCCTTGGCGATGCGGCCGCGCGGGAGGTTCTTGTCCCGCGCCTCGCGCTCGCGCCACGCCGAGAGCGCCTTGAGGCGGCCGAGCACGTCCGCCTTGCGGCTGGCGATCCGCACGCGGTGCCAGGCATCCTCGGGCTTCGTCTCGTAATTGGCCGGGTCGGCGAGCCGCTCCATCTCCTGATCGAGCCACACGCCGCGCCCGGTGCGGCGCAGCTCGGCCAGCATCATCGGAAAGATGCGGGCAAGGTGGGTGACGTCGCCGATGGCATAGTCGATCTGCCGCTTGTCGAGCGGCCGTCGCGCCCAGTCGGTGAAGCGCGCGCCCTTGTCGAGCTGGATGCCGAGCCACGCATCGACGAGATTGCCATAGCCGATCTGCTCGCCCTGGCTGAGCGCCATCGACGCGATCTGCGTGTCGAAGATCGGATGCGGGGTGCGGCCGGTCAGGTTGAAGACGATCTCCACATCCTGCCCGCCGGCATGGAAAACCTTGAGCACCTCCTCATTGTCGACGAGCAGGTCGAGAAGGGGCGAGAGATCAAGGCCCGGCGCCTTGGGGTCGATCGCGGCGGCTTCCTTGTCGTCGGCGATCTGGATGAGGCACAGCTCGGGCCAGTAGCTGTTTTCCCGCATGAACTCGGTATCGACGGCGACGAAATCGGCGGTGGCGAGCCGGTCGCAAAGCGACTTCAGGGTCGCGCTGTCGGTAATCAGCGGATGGATTTGCATAAGGCAGGCGATCTTATTATGGGCCGGTACCCGGTCGTCGGGCGCATGGGGTTGCGTAAGGATCAGGCCTTAACCCGCTCGCGGCGCTTTGTCATTCACCCTTGGCCGGCCGGGCCGACCCTTTTTGCAGGAAGCCTTCCGTTCCCATGCACGCCTATCGCACGCACACCTGCGCACAGCTCCGCCTCGCCGATGTCGGCGAGACCGTCCGCCTGTCGGGCTGGGTCCATCGCAAGCGCGACCATGGCGACCTCGTCTTCATCGACCTGCGCGACCATTATGGCATGACGCAGATTGTGACCGAGGTGGACGGACCCGCCTTCGCGGTCATCGAGTCCCTCAGGAGCGAGAGCGTGGTGACGATCACCGGCCGCGTCGTGGCGCGCGCCAGGGAAGCGGTGAACGCCAACCTCCCCACCGGCGAGATCGAGATCCGCGCCGAGGCGGCGGTGGTCCAGTCGGCGGCGCAGGAGTTGCCGATCCCGGTCGCGGGCGAGCAGGATTATCCCGAGGAGCTGCGCCTGCGCTACCGCTTCCTCGATCTGCGGCGCGAGCGGCTGCACCGCAACATCATGCTGCGCTCGGCGGTGATCGCGTCGCTGCGGCGGCGGATGATCGCGCAGGGCTTCACCGAGTTTCAGACGCCGATCCTCACCGCCTCCTCGCCCGAGGGCGCGCGCGACTTCCTGGTGCCGAGCCGGATGCATCCGGGCAAGTTCTACGCGCTGCCGCAGGCGCCGCAGATGTTCAAGCAGCTGCTGATGGTCGCCGGCTTCGACCGCTATTTCCAGATCGCGCCCTGTTTCCGCGACGAGGACGCGCGCGCCGACCGCTCGCCGGGCGAGTTCTACCAGCTCGACTTCGAGATGAGCTTCGTCACGCAGGAGGACGTGTTCCAGACGATCGAGCCGGTCCTCGCCGGCGTGTTCGAGGAGTTCGCCGATGGCCGCGCGGTGACGCCGGCGGGCAGCTTCCCGCGCATTCCCTTCGCCGAGGCGATGCTGAAATATGGCAGCGACAAGCCCGACCTGCGCAATCCGATCGTCATCACCGACGTCACCGACCACTTCAAGGGCTCGGGCTTCGGCATCTTCGCCTCGATCGTCGAGAGCGGCGGCGTCATCCGCGCGATCCCGGCGCCGGGCGCAGGGGCGGGCAGCCGCAAGTTCTTCGACGACATGAACAACTGGGCGCGGGGCGAGGGCCATTCGGGCCTCGGCTACATCAACATCAAGGACGGCGCGCCCGGCGGCCCGATCGCCAGGAACCATGGCGAGGCGGCGACCGCCGCGCTGATCGCCGCGCTCGGCCTCGGCGCCAATGACGGCGTCTTCTTCGCCGCCGGCAAGGAAGGCCAGGCCGCCAGGCTCGCCGGCCTCGCCCGCACGCGCATTGGCGAGGAACTCGGCCTCATCGCCAAGGACCGCTTCGACTTCTGCTGGATCGTCGACTTCCCGATGTTCGAATATGACGAGGACGCGAAAAAGATCGACTTCAGCCACAACCCCTTCTCGATGCCGCAGGGCGAGATGGAGGCGCTCGAGACGATGGACCCGCTCGAGATCAAGGCGTGGCAGTACGACATCGTCTGCAACGGCGTCGAGCTGTCCTCGGGCGCGATCCGCAACCACCGGCCCGAGATCATGTACAAGGCGTTCGAGATCGCCGGCTACAGCGCCGAGGCGGTGGAGACGAACTTCTCGGGGATGCTCAACGCCTTCAAATATGGCGCGCCACCGCACGGCGGATCGGCGCCCGGCGTCGACCGCATGGTGATGCTGCTCGCCGACGAGCCCAATCTGCGCGAGGTCGTCCTCTTCCCGATGAACCAGCGCGCCGAGGATCTGATGATGGGCGCGCCGAGCGAAGTCAGCGCCAAGCAGTTGCGCGAACTGAACATCCGTCTGGCGGATGTGGCGAAGGGGTGATCGCTCGCTAACCCTTCGCCGTCACCCCGCACTCGATGCGGGGTCCAGCTTCACTTCTGCCGCCCCGCACGGGTAGATAGCCAAACCCCGCGTCGAGCGCGGGGTGACGGGAGGAGCGCCATGACCATCGACCTGTCCGACTACGAGCGGGGCAAGCATTTCGACGGCGACCATGACGCCGCGCTCAAAACGCTGCAGGACCGGCTCGAGCGCGTGCAGACCGCGCATATCGTCCACAGGAAGCGCAGCGTCGTCCTGTTCGAGGGCTGGGACGCGGCCGGAAAAGGCGGGATCATCAAGCGGATGACCGCGATGATGGACCCGCGCTACTATCAGGTCTGGCCGATCGCCGCCCCGACCGAGGAGGAGCGCGCGCGGCATTTCCTGTGGCGCTTCTGGCGGCGGCTGCCCGCCGACCGCAGCCTCGCCATCTTCGACCGCAGCTGGTACGGCCGCGTCCTCGTCGAGCGGGTCGAGGGCTATTGCGGCAAGGCCGAATGGACCCGCGCCTATGACGAGATCAATGACTTCGAGGCGCAGCAGGCCGAAAGCGGCACGGCGATCGTCAAGCTCTTCGTTCATGTGACGCAGGCGGAGCAGGACAGGCAGCTCGCCCAGCGGATCGACGATCCGTGGAAGCGCTGGAAGACCGGCGCCGACGATTATCGCAACCGCAGCCGCCGCGCGGACTATCTCGACGCCATGCACGCGATGTTCGCGCGCACCGACAGCAAGGCGGCGCCCTGGCACGTCATCGACGGCAACAACCGCAAGGCGGCGCGGATCGCGGCGCTCACCTGCATCGCCGACGCGCTCGAGCGCCATGTGCCGATGACGCCGCCGGACGCCGACCCCGCGGTGGCCGAGCTGGCGCGCGAGGCGTTCGGCTATCGGCCCCGCGGAGGCGGCGCGGGCGACTAACGCCCCACGAACAGGAACGCAACCGCCGCCATGATGCACAGAAAGGCGGCGAAATGGCGCCAGTGCAGCGGTTCGCCGAGATAGGTCACCATGAACAGGCCGAAGACGATCAGCGCGATCGCTTCTTGCGCGATCTTGAGCTGGCCGGCGCTCCAGCCATGGGCATAGCCGATCCGGTTGGCGGGGACGGCGAAGCAATATTCGACCAACGCGATTGCCCAGCTGATGAGGATCACGGCGAGGATCGGCTTGGCCATCCCGCCCCTGAGGTGCCAGTACCAGGCCACCGTCATGAAGAGGTTCGACACAATGAGGAGGGCGATGGTGGGCATCGCGCTGTCCTGCCACGGCGAAGGCGGCGAGGCCAGCGGGCGGTGAAAGAAAGATCATGTTCTAGAATTTACATTTCAGAACGATTGAACTAGAACAACTTGATGGGACGCAGGGCGAGGATCGGCGAGGCGGCGCTGTTCGCGGCGGTGGCCGAGAGCTTCATCCGCAACGGCCAGGTCACCGTCGCCAGCCTGCGCGCGGCGAGCGGGCTGTCGACCGGGTCGCTCTATCACCGCTTCCCCTCGCGCGAGGCGTTGGTCGCGGCCGCCTGGGTCGAGGCGTCGGCGCGGTTCGTCGCGGCCTGCGAGCGCGCGCTCGCCGTGCCGGGATCACGCGGCCTGCTCGAGATGGCGCTGGCGACGCCCCGCTTCGCCCGCGCCCATCCCGCGCTCGCCGCGATGCTGTTCTGCTGCCGCGAGGCGGAGGTGATGGGCGAGGGCGCGCCGGACGATCGGCGCGAGGCGGCACGGGCACTGACCGCCCGGCTCGACGCGTGCATTGCCGAGGCGGCACGACGCGCGGGGCGGCCGCGGCTGCCTTGCCGGCTGGCGCTGCTGGCGGCGCCCGAGGGAGCGGTGCGGCTCTATCTCCCGTTGCGGCCGCCGCCGGTGTCGCTCAACAGCCAGATTCGGAGGATGGCTACCACCATGCTCGACCTGCCTCAGGGATAGGCGATCGCCATGATTTCCCACTCCTTCTCGCCCGCCGGGAGCGCGACGCGGCGCAGGTCGCCGACCGCGCCGCCGCGCAGGGCGCGGGCGAGCGGGCTGTTCCAGCCGATGCGGCCGGCGCCGGCCTCCGCCTCGTCGTCGCCGACGATCGTGACGATGCGCCGCGCGTCATCCTCGTCGGCGATGGTGACGGTGGCACCGAAATAGACGCGGCCACGATCGGGCTGGCGGGCGGGATCGACGACCCTGGCGTCCTTCATCCGGGTGGCGAGCCATTTGAGCCGCCGGTCGATCTCGCGCATCCGCTTGCGGCCATAGAGATAGTCGCCATTCTCGCTGCGATCGCCATTGCCCGCCGCCCAGCTCACCACCTCGACGATGCGCGGCCGTTCCTCGCCGAGCAGCCGGTCATATTCGGCGCGCAGCGCGGCGAAGCCGGCGGGGGTGATGTAGTTGGGGCGCTGCATCCGCCCTTCATGCCCGCTGCCGCGCGGCAAGTCACGCCGGCCGCGATCCTTGTCCCGTGCGTGACAAGCCTGTAGCCTCTGCCCGCCACGAAAGGACCGAGCCATGGCCACCCCGTTTCTCGACAAGGTGATGGAGGACGAGCGGCGCGGCCTTCTCGCCGAGCAGGTTTATGGCGACTGCCCGCCCTATGCCGCCGTCACCGACATGGCGACGGTGCGTGACACGCCGCGGGCGGTGCGCGATCGGCATCCGGTCACGTTGCAGTCGCACATCCGCGGCGCCTTTGTGCAGACCTGCCCCACGCTCGGCACGCGCTTCCTGTGGGCGCATGTCAACGATGACGACTATCGCGACACCTATGCGAGCTATCTGGCGCAGTTCCTGAACGGCGGCGCGGCGGTGACCCTGCCGCCCACGCTCAACGTCGACCATCTCTACAATCGCGAACGGGTGCGGATCTTCGGCCTGACGTACATCCGCCTGGCGCTGATCCCGGAGGGGCCGAACAAGTCGCACGGCGCAGGCTACGAGAAGGCGCGGGGCGGCGGCGTCGGGCGGGAGGGGCGGCCGCGCTCGGTCGACACGGTGATGATGATGAAGCTGTTCGGCTTTTCCTCGCCGTCGATCGCCGGTCGCCCAAGCCCGCAGGTGGCCGCCTTCGCGCGGATGATGGCGCCCCGGCTCGGCGTCAGCCCCGCCGCGCTCGAAGCCGAGATCGCCGATCTGGTGGACGTCGCCCGCTTCCGCCCGGCGTGATGGGCCTCAACCCGGCTGGCGTTTGCCGAGATAGCGGCTGAGCGGCGCCTTGTCGTCGGGCGCGCCCCTGGGATTGAGGCGGTCATAGACGACGGCGTTCTCCAGCACGCGCTGGACATAATTGCGCGTCTCGCCGAACGGGATCGCCTCGATCCATTGCAGCGTGTCCACCCAGGGGTTGCGCGGATCGCCATTGGCGGCGATCCATTTGTTCACATTGCCCGGCCCGGCGTTGTAGGCCGCGACCGCGAGCGGGTAGCTGCCGCCATAATAATCGAGCATCCGCTGGAAATAGGTGCTGCCGAGCTGGATGTTGTAGGTGGTGTCGGTGAGCGCCTCGGGCATGTAGGAGAGGCCGATGCGCCCCGCCGTCTCGCGCGCGGTGCCGGGCATGAGCTGCATGAGGCCGCGCGCGCCGGCATGGCTCTGCGCGGTGCGGTCGAACTGGCTTTCCTGCCGCGCGATGGCGTGGATCATCGTCCAGTTGAGGCCATGGCCGTCGGGCACCGACACGCGCGGGAAGGAGGCTTCGGCATAGCCGCTCAGGCCATCGGCGGTGGCGCGGCGGCCGACCATGACGCCGAGATCGGGGCGCGCGAGCGCGCGCGCCAGTTCGGCGGCGAGCAGATGGTCCTTGTCGGTCTGGGCCGACGCGGCGATGGCGCGGATGAAGCGCGTCTGGTCGCTCCACTGCCCGGTCTGGCCGAGCAGCCGCGCGGCGCGCACCACCGGCCTGTTCAGGAAGGCGGCGCGATCGGCGTCGCTCAGGTCCGCGCGGCGCTGGACCGCGAGCGGGGAGGGGATCGACTGGCCCATCCGCTCGAGCGCGAGCTGGCCGTAGAACTGGTCGGGGAAGGCGCCGGCCTGCGCCAGATAGCCCTGCGCCTCGGCGGTGCGGCCCAGCTTCTCGGCGGCGCGCCCGGCCCAGTAGAAGCCCTTGGTGATCGTCTGCGGCGATCGCGCGGCGCGGCCATAGCGATCGAACATCCCTTCCGCTTCGGCGAAGCGGCCGAGCTTGTTCAATGCGGTGGAGCCCGCGAGCCAGGTGAGGCTGGTATAATCGTCGCGCTCGCCCAGCGGCCGGTCGCGGATGTCGGTGCCCGGCGCATAGGCGTCGTCGACCTTGGAGGCGATGGCGTAGGCGACGCTCCACTGGCCGTCGGCGGCGGCGGCGCGGGCGTGGGAGAGCAGCGACTCCATCCACTTTTCGGCATTGGCGGGCGGGCCCATCAGCGGGGCGCGGGTCGCGAGGAGGTCGCGCGCGGCCATGCTGTTGCCGGTGTCGCGCAGCCAGGCGGCCTTGTCGGCGAGATAGCCGGCATCAATGACGCCGATCGGATCGGCCGGCCCCATCTTCAGCGCCGCGTCGGGCGCGCGGCGCTGGAAGGCGATGCGCGCCTCGGCGATCGGGCGGCGGGTCGGCGACATGGAGGGGAGCACGCGCTCGGCCGCGCCGCTCGCCTGTGCCCAGAGCAGCGCGTCGACGCGCGCGTCATGATCGGCGGGGCGCAGCGAGCCGGCGAACTGCGCGAGCAGCTTCTGCTCGTCGGCGAGCGGCAGCGGCCCGGCGATCCAGGCCGCGCGGGCCGCGTCGCGCGCCTGCTCCATGCGGCCGAGCGCGGCGAGCGCGAAGGCGTGGCGCGCTTTGCCAACGGCGGTGCGCGGCGGATAGCTGGCGAAGAAGGCGGCGACCTGTCCCGGATCGAAGCTCTGCGGGTTGATCGACTGTTCGGCGAGGTCGCGCAGCCGGTCCTCGCCCGGCCAGCCGCGATTGACGATCAGGAAATTGGCATAGGCGCCGAAACCCCACCCGTCGCTCTGCGAGAGGCGCTGCCATTCGGCGATGGCGAGGCGGGCGCGCTCGTCCGAGGCGCCCTGGGCGCTCAGCCGCGCCTGCGCCGCCTGCCAGTCATCGCCCTGCGGCGGGAGCTGCGCCGAACCCGACGAGGCCAGGCAAAGCCCAGCCGCCAGCAGCGCGAGCCTCACCGAGCGACTATCTTTTCCCATGCTGGACATTATGGCAATGGGTTCCTTATCAGGCCGTGAACGATGCGGCGACGTAACCGCACTATGCCTGCAAAAGCGCCGGCTTTGAAGGAGTTTCTCGCATGTTTTCCGGCTCGATCCCGGCACTGGTCACGCCGTTCCGGGACGGGAAGGTGGACGAGGCGGCGTTCCGCGCCTTCGTCGACTGGCAGATCGCGCAGGGATCGACGGGTCTGGTGCCGTGCGGCACCACCGGCGAGAGCGCGACGATGACGATCGAGGAGCATAACCGCGTCGTCGCGGTCTGCGTCGAGCAATCGGCCGGGCGCGTGCCGGTCATCGCCGGCTGCGGCTCCAACGACACGCGCATCGCGCTCGATCACATGTATGCGGCGCAGGCGGCGGGGGCGGACGCGGCGCTGGTCGTCGCGCCCTATTACAACAAGCCCAACCAGGACGGCGTGTACCGGCATTTCGCCTATCTCGCCGCGCGCTGCGACCTGCCCATCATCCTCTACAATGTGCCGAGCCGGACGATCACCGACATCGGCGTGCCCGTGATGCATCGCCTCGCGGAGGAGTTCCAGTCGGTCGTCGGCGTGAAGGACGCGACCGGCAACCTCGGCCGGGTGACGGCGCAGCGGCTCGCCTGCGGCGCCGATTTCTGCCAGCTCTCGGGCAATGACGAGACGGCGTTGGGCTTCATGGCGATGGGCGGGCGGGGGTGCATTTCGGTGACGGCGAACGTCGCGCCGGGGCTGTGCGCGCGGTTCCAGGCGGCGTGCCTGAGCGGCGACTGGGCCGAGGCGCTTGCCCTTCAGGACAAGCTCTACACGCTCCATGACGCGATGTTCTGCGACGCCTCGCCCGGCCCGGTCAAATATGCCCTGTCCCGAGTCAGGCCGGACATGCCGGTCGAGGTGCGGCTGCCGATCACCTGGCCGTCGAACGCGGCGCGCGCGACGGTCGATCGCGCGCTGGAGATCGCCGGGCTGGTCTAGCCGCGCCCCCGCGCCTACATAGTCCCTATCGCCATGGCCCGCCCCCGCCCCACCACGTTCGACAAGGTCAAGACCGTCGCCGAGAACCGGCGCGCGCGCTTCGATTATGCCATCGAGGAGACGTTCGAGGCGGGCATCGCGCTCACCGGCACCGAGGTCAAATCGCTGCGCTTCGGCGAGGGGTCGATCACCGAAAGCTACGCCGAGGTGAAGGACGAGCAGCTGTGGCTCATCAACAGCAACATCCCAGAATTCAGCCACGGCAACCGCTTCAACCATGAGCCCAAGCGCCCGCGCAAGCTCTTGATGCGCGAGCGCGAGATCGAGAAGCTGCATGGCGCCGTCGCCCGGCAGGGCATGACTTTGGTGCCGCTCAGCATCTATTTCAACGGGCGCGGGCGGGCGAAGGTCGAGCTGGCGCTCGCGCGCGGCAAGAATGTCCGCGACAAGCGCGACACGATCAAGGAACGCGACTGGAAGCGCGAGCAGGGCCGCCTGCTGCGCGAGCGCGGCTGAACCATGGTGCGCCGCCACATCGCCAAACTCTATCGCGACAATGCCCCGAGCCGCGAGAGCCTCGCCGAGAACCGCTTCATCCGCCCGGTGGCGCATCGCGTGCTCGCGCCGGAATTGTGGCGCTTCACCCGCCGCTCGGTGCCGCGCGGGGTGGCGCTCGGCATCCTGGTGGGCGTCTTCCTGCTGATTCCGGGGCTGCAGATCGTCGGCGCGGCGCTGCTCGCGCTGCCCGTGCGCGCCAATGTCCCGATCGCGGCGGCGATGACCTTTCTCAGCAATCCGCTGACGACCCCGCTCATCATCGCGGCGTCGATCTATGTCGGCAATTTCATGCTCGGCCGGACCGCCGACGTCACCCGGCTGATGGCGCTCATCGAGCATCATGCGAGCCTTGCCGAATGGACGCAGTGGCTGCTGTCCGAGGCGGCACCGTCGCTGCTGTTCGGCCTGTTCGTGGTGTCGGTGGTGTCGGCGGCGATCGGCTATCTGCTCGCGAGCTGGATCTGGCAGGCGCGCATGGCGGCCAAATGGCGCGCGCGCGCGCACCGGCGGTCGCCGTCCCCTGACGCGCCGCCGCCGACGGACGGCTGATGGCGACGGGCGGCCCCTCGCACCGCGCCGACCTGCTGGCGCTGACGGGGCAGCCGGCGCCGCGCCTGCTCTGGCCGCTGCTCGCGGTGCTGGCACTGGGGGGCGGCGGCCTCATCTGGTGGACGGTGCGCGCGCCGGCCTTTGCCGCCGGGTTCGCCGCGACCTTCGCGGCGCTGATGCTGCTCCTCTGGTACGCGCGGCGGCTGTTCCCGCCGGTGGTGCCGGAACGCGCGGCGGTCGCCGACTGGACGGTGGCACGGGCGGCGGCGGCCAGCTCCAACCTCGCCATCGCGGTCACTGACCGTTCGGGCCGCCTCGTCTGCGCGAGCGACCAGTTCGGCGAGTGGTTCCCTGGCTATCCGACGCCCCCCGAACTCAAGCTTCCGCCGCGCGATGTCGAGCGGCTGGCGGCCGCCGGCCGGACCGCCTGGCGCGACGGCGACGCGCGGGTCGAGGGGATCGGGCGCGGGGCGCTGCTCATCGACGCGGAGATCGTGCGCACCGGCCGATCGGACGACTATCTCCTCTGGCGCTTCATCCCCGTGCAGCAGGCGAGCGTCATGGACGACTATCTGCGGCTGATGGCGGGCGAAAGCGGCCGGCAGATGGCCGAGGCCGGCATCATGCTGGCGCTGATCGGCGGCGAGGGGCGGGTGCGCGCGGCCAATCCCGCGTTCCTCCTGCGCGCGACGGGGCGGGCGGACAGCAACATCGTCGGCCGCGACTTCGCCTCCTATATGCGCGTCGACGGCAAGGGGCGGGTGTTCTTCGCGCGCGAGGAGCAGCGCGCGACGCCGGTGCGCCTCATGCAGGTGTCGGTCCGCCCCGGCGATCCGGCGGCGCCGCTGCTGCTCGTCATGCTCGACGATCCGGTGACGGCGATGGATGCGGTGTCGTCGCTGTCCTATGTCGAGACGCTGCTCTCGCTGCTGCCCTTTGGCCTCGGCATGGCGGACCGCGACGGGCGGCTCCTGTTCTACAACCAGGCGTTCGCGCGCGCGGCGGGGCTGGCGAGCGGCAACGCGCCGAGCTATCCCGGCGATCTCGTCATTGCCGAGGATCAGGCGGCGGTGGCCGATTCGGTGCGCCGCTATGCGATCGGTCCGCAAATGTCGGGCGATATCGCGGTGCGCCTGCGCCACCAGCCCGACGAGCCGGTCGCGATGAGCCTCGCGGGCGTGCGCGGGCTGGGCGAGGCGGCGGTGCTGCTCAGCCTCAAGGACAACAGCGAGGAATCGCGCCTCAAGCGCCAGGTCGCGCAGCAGACCAAGATGCAGGCGGTCGGGCAACTCGCCGGCGGCGTCGCGCATGATTTCAACAATATCCTCACCGCCATCATCGGCCATTGCGACCTGATGCTGATGCGCCACACGCCCGGCGACAGCGATTATGACGACATCCAGCAGATCAAGTCGAACAGCAACCGCGCCGCCGGCCTCACCCGCCAGCTCCTCGCCTTCTCCCGCCAGCAGACGCTGCGCCCGCAGGTGCTGCAACTGCCCGATGTCGTCTCCGAGGTGTCGAGCCTGCTCAAGCGGCTGCTCGGCGAGAACATCCGGCTGGAGGTGAGCCACGGCCGCGGGCTGGGCGCCGTCCGCGCCGATCCCGGCCAGCTCGAACAGGTGATCGTCAACCTTGTCGTCAACGCCCGCGACGCGATGCCGCATGGCGGCACGGTGACCATCCGCACCCAGTCGATGACGGTCGATCAGGTGCGCAACATGGGCAGCGACATCCTGCCGCTCGGCGACTACACGATGCTGAGCGTCGCCGACACCGGCACCGGCATTCCGCCCGACGCGCTCGGCAAGATCTTCGAGCCCTTCTACACCACCAAGGAAGTGGGCAAGGGGACGGGCCTGGGCCTCTCCACCGTCTATGGAATCGTCAAGCAATCCAACGGCTTCATCTTCGCCGACTCGGACGTGGGAAAGGGGACGACGTTCGACATCTATCTTCCCGTCCACGCCGCGCAGGTCGAGGCGACCGCCACCGCCGCCCGGCGCCCGCCGAAGACGAGCGAGACCTGGGGATCGGGCACCGTCCTCCTCGTCGAGGACGAGGACATGGTGAGGAATGTCGCCGAACGCGCGCTGCAACGGCAAGGCTATACCGTCATCACCGCGCGCGACGGCGAACAGGGGCTGGAGGCGCTCGAGGCGGCCCAGCATATCGACCTGCTCATCTCCGACGTCGTCATGCCGACGATGGACGGCCCCGCCATGGTCCGCAAGGCGCGCGAGGCGCATCCCGATCTCCCCGTCCTCTTCATGTCCGGCTATGCCGAGGAACAACTGCGCAAGTCGATCGATATCGCCCATGTGGCGTTTCTGCCCAAGCCCTTCTCCGTCGCGCAACTGGCCGAGGCGGCGCGCGACGCGCTCGACATGGCGCGGACAGGCGACGAGGCGGCGGGCGGGGGCGAGGCGCCAGGGGCATGACCGACGAGGGGATGACATGGGCGCCGAACCGTTCCGCATCATGATCGCCGAGGATGAGCCGCTGATCGCGCTGATGCTCGAGGATATTCTTGGCGAGCTGGGCTATCGCGTTCAGGGCGTGGCGGCGACGATGGACGACGCGATGGCGCTCGCCGCCGAGCCCGCGCTCGACGGCGCCATTCTCGACTGCAATCTGGGCGGCGGGATGGTGTGGCCGGTGGCTGCGCGGCTCCGGGCGCGCTCGCTCCCTTTCCTGTTCGCGACCGGCGGCGGCTCGGTGAGCCTCCCGCCCGAGTTCCGCGACGCGCCGCACCTCCCCAAGCCCTACACGATGACGGCCGTGGCGCAGGCGCTCGAACGGCTGCTGGCCTGCGCCCGGTAGCGCCGGACGTTATTTTTCGTTCACCCCTTGTTCCATGTGAACAAAGGCGGTACATGGCTGTTGGAGCGGCATGGGGCCGCTTAGCACCGGGTTGATCCCGTCGGACATGGGGAATAGCGATGAGCGCGACTCTCAGGATCGTTGACACGGACAAGAAGACGGGGACCATGGACCGGCAAAAGGCTCTGGAAGCGGCGCTCGCGCAGATCGACCGCGCGTTCGGCAAGGGCTCGGCGATGAAGCTGGGCTCGAAGGAAACGATGCAGGTGGAGGCGGTGTCGACCGGCTCGCTGGGCCTCGACATCGCGCTCGGCATCGGCGGGCTGCCGCGCGGGCGGATCATCGAGATTTACGGGCCGGAAAGCTCGGGCAAGACGACGCTGGCGCTCCATGCCATCGCCGAGGCGCAGAAGATCGGCGGCACCGCCGCGTTCGTCGACGCCGAACATGCGCTCGACCCGGTCTATGCCAGGAAGCTGGGCGTCGACATCGACGAGCTGATCGTGTCGCAGCCCGACACGGGCGAGCAGGCGCTCGAGATCGTCGACACGCTGGTGCGCTCGAACGCGATCGACGTGCTGGTGGTCGATTCGGTCG
>JAESFG010000094.1_pt1 | contig 157270 bp, 146 predicted proteins | sample 9269371 | NCBI WGS metagenome assembly JAESFG01 (sample SAMN14506227, study PRJNA617093) | algae metagenome | isolation source: Aetokthonos hydrillicola CCALA 1050 (B3-Florida) and co-occurring... | place: USA: South Carolina | collected 2013-01-01 | reverse complement strand
TGTCGAAGCTCGCGCCCGGCGCGACGGTGACGGTGCCGTCTGCGGCGACGGTGAAGCGGGAGTCGGACACCGTGTAGGTGACGGTGTTCGTGGTCGCGTCGGCGTCGGTCGCCTGGACGACGATGCCGGTGGACGCACCGGCGGCGGCGTTCTCGGCGATCGTGTTGGCTGCGGCGTTCGCGTCGACCGGCGCGGTCACGTTGAATTCGTTGACGTCGGAGACAGCGATGGTGAAGCTCGATTGGGCCGTGGAGCCGTCGGCCGAATGGGCCGTCACCGTCAGGGTGACGCTCGGCTCGGTTTCCGTGTCGAAGCTCGCGCCGGCCGCGACCGTGACGGTACCGTCGGCGGCGACGGTGAAGCGGGAATCCGAGACCGTGTAGGTGACCGTGTTGGTCGTGGCGTCCGCGTCGGTCGCCGCGACGACGATCCCGGTGGAGGCACCGGCGCCGGCGTTCTCTGCGATCGTGTTCACGCCGGCGTCGGTATCGATCGGCGCGGTGACGTTGAATTCGTTCACGTCGCCGACGGCGACTGTGAAGCTCGATTGCGCCGTGGATCCGTCGGCCGAGTGCGCCGTGACGGTCAGGGTAATGCTCGGCTCGGTCTCGGTGTCGAAGCTGGCACCCGGCGCGACGGTGACGGTGCCGTCGGCGGCGACCGTGAAGCGCGGGTCGGAGACCGTGTAGGTGACCGAGTTGGTGGTGGCGTCGGCGTCGGTCGCCTGGACGACGATGCCTGTTGAAGCACCGGCGGCGGCGTTTTCGGCGATGGTGTTCACGCCGCCGTTCGTGTCCACCGGCGCGGTGACGTCGAATTCGTCGACGTCCGAGACCGCGACCGTGAAGCTCGACTGGGCGGTGGATCCGTCGGCCGAATGGGCCGTCACCGTCAGGGTGACGCTCGGCTCGGTCTCCGTGTCGAATGTCGCCCCAGCCGCGACGGTGACGGTGCCGTCGGGGGCGACCGAAAAGCGCGGGTCGGAGACCGTGTAGGTGACCCCGTTCGTCGTGGCGTCGGCGTCGACGGCCTGCACGACGATGCCCGTCGCGGCGCCCGCAGCGGCATTCTCGGCGATCACATTGGGCACGGCCGCGGTGTCGACCGGCGCGGCGACGTCGAATTCGTCCACGTCGGCGACCGCGATGGTGAAGCTCGACTGCGACGTGGAGCCGTCAGAGGCGTGCGCCGTCACCGTCAGGGTGATGCTCGGCTCGGTCTCCGTGTCGAAGCTGGCGCCCGCGGCGACCGTCACGGTGCCGTCCGGGGCGACCGAAAAGCGCGGGTCGGAGACCGTATAGGTGACGGTCGCGGTGGCGTCGGCGTCGGTCGCCTGGACGACGATGCCCGTGGCGGCGCCCGCGCCGGCGTTCTCGGCGATCGAGTCGGGTGCCGCGCCGGTGTCGACGGGGGGTGTCACGGCGAATTCGTTGCGGTCGTTCACCGCGAGGGTGAAGTCGCGCGACGCGGTCGAGCCGTCGGCCGAATGGGCGGTCACCGTGAAGGTGATCGAGCTCTCGCTCTCCGCATCGATGACGGCGCCCGGCGCGACGCGGACGCTGCCGTCCGGAGCCACGACGAAGCGGCTGTCGGAGACCGTGTAGGTGACGGTGTTGTGGGTCGCGTCGGCGTCGACCGCCTGGACGACGATGCCGGTCGCGGTGCCGGCGACGGCGTTCTCGTCGATCGCATTGGCTGCGGCGTCGCGGTCGGCCGGGGCCGACACGTCGAATTCGTCCACGTCGCGGATGTCGATCGTGACCTCGCGCAAGACCGTGTTGCCCGCCTGGTCGGTGACCGCGACCGTGACGGTCACGCGCGGATCCGTCTCCGCGTCGAGGCGGGCGCCGTTGGCGACGGTGATCTGGCCGGTCTCGCGGTCGATCGCGAAGGCGCCGCCGGCATTGTCGACGAGGCGGAAGGTGAAGCTGTCGCCCGCGCCGCTCTGCTCGACCGCGACCTGCCCGACCACGGTTCCGTCCGCGGCGCCCTCGTCCACCGCGTCCACGCCGTGGAACGCGACGCCGGGCGGCGGCGTGTCCTGGCCGTGGGGGTCGCTCGGCCCGGTCGCCGGCGTGGCGAGGCCGTGCTGGGCGCTTCGCCCGGCCGGCGCCGGAGCGGACGGTGCCTGCGGCGGCGTGGACTCCGGGAGGGTCGCGGCCGGTTCTCCGGCATGGGGCGGGGCCGGGTCGCCCGCCGCGTCCAGGGTTTCGCCGGGATGCGGTCGCGGGGACGCGGCCTCGGCGACGGCGTCGGCCTGCGGCTCGGTTGCGCCGGGCCGAAGGGTGCCGCCCGTGTCGTCGGCCCGGCTCTCGGCCGGGGCCGCGCGGTCGGCGGCCGGGCGCGGCGCGTCCTCCACGGGCGGGGGAAGCGGTTCGGACGGCGGGGTCGCGGCGATGCCGTGATCGAGGTCGGGCGCCGTCGCCGGGGCGCCGAAATGCAACGACGAGCGGGCGAGATCCTCCCGGTCGACCGCCGATTCGGTCAGCGCGAACCCGGTCCGCCGACGCAGCGCGCCGACGACCGGATCGTCGCCGTCTGCCGGATAGAGGAGGTCATCCAACGCCATCCGATGAACTACCTGTCTTTCCCCTAACATTCGCCACTGTTCAAGACCAAAAAAAAAGCGCGGGCTTACGGTACGTAATCTTGCCGCCTCCGAGTCCTGGACGTCGACCAACAGTGACTCGACTCAAGAGAAGGAAGCATTAAGTGCAATGAATTACTGAGATGTCGGTAAAGAAGAGATAAATTACTGAATTCGCTCTCTGTTTTGCCGAACGTGGAGGCGCTGGACCGGCGCCGACGGCGGCGCGCCGAAAATTTTTCCGAGCGACATGTCGAAGGCCGGGCGGCTCGCGGCTCATGGCTGCGAGCGGGTCGTTCCCGCTCGGGTTCCCCGACGGCGGGGACCATGCTTCAATCGTGGCAATGCCGAAGGAGTACGGCCATGAAGTACATGCTGATCATGAACGAGTCCGCCGAGAACTTCGCCAAGCGCGGCGACCGCACCGAGACGAACGCCTATTGGGGCGCGTGGAACGCCTATATCGGTGCCATGTACCAGGCCGGCATCGTGGAGTCCGGCAACGGCCTCGAGGCGCCCTCGACCGGCACGACCATCTCGGTCCGCGACGGCAAGCGGCACATCCAGGACGGCCCGCATCCCGACACCAAGGAACAGCTCGGCGGCTACTTCGTGATCGACGTGCCGGACCTCGACACGGCGCTCGAATGGGCCGCGCGCAGCCCCTCGGCGAGCACCGCCTCGGTGGAGGTTCGCCCGGTCATGGTCATGTCCTGAAGCCAGTGGCGAGCGGGACGACCGGGATGGAGACGGCGCGCCGGTCCGCCGAGCGGGCGGCGCGCCAGTCCTATGGCCGCCTCGTCGCCATCCTGGCGGCGCGCTCGCGCGACGTCGCCGCCGCCGAGGACGCGCTCGCCGACGCCTTCCGCATCGCACTCGAGACCTGGCCGGAGGACGGCGTGCCGGAGCAACCGGAGGCCTGGCTCCTCGTCGCGGCGCGGCGGCGGCTCGGCCATGCGGCGCGGCACGGCAAGGTGACCGCCGACGCGGCGGCGACCCTCGACCTGATCGCGAGCCGGCACGCGGACGACCACGAGGACGACAGCGTGACGATCCCGGACGAGCGACTCGCCCTCATGTTCGTCGCCGCCCACCCGGCGATCGATCCGGGCGTGCAGGCGCCGCTCATGCTGCAGACGGTGCTCGGCCTCGACGCCGAGCGGATCGCCGCCTGCTTCCTGACCGCGCCCTCGACCATGGGCCAGCGGCTCGTGCGCGCCAAGCAGAAGATCAAGCAGTCGCGCATCCCCTTCGAGGTACCCGAGCCGGTCGAGATGCCGGCGCGGCTCGACGCCGTGCTGACCGCGATCTACGCCGCCTACGGCACCGGCTGGGAGGACGCGCTCGGCGCGGACCCGAAGCGCAAGGGGCTCGCCGAGGAGGCGGTCTGGCTCGCGCGCGTGCTCACGTCGCTGATGCCGGCGGCGCCGGAGGCGAAGGGCCTCCTCGCGCTGATGCTCTACGGCGAGGCGCGGCGCGCGGCCCGGCGCGACACCGACGGGCGCTTCGTGCCGCTCGACCGGCAGGATCCGGCGCTGTGGGACACCGCCATGATCGTGGAGGCGGAGCGGACGCTCTCGGACGCGGCGCGCGCGGCGACGCTCGGCCGTTTCCAGATCGAGGCGTCGATCCAGTCCGTGCATGTCCAGCGCGCCTTCACCGGCGTCACCCGCTGGGACGCGCTCGCCACGCTCTACGACCTCCTCCTCCGCGTGGCGCCGACGACCGGCGTGAGGGTCGCGCGCGCCGCCGTGGTGGCGGAGGCGGCCGGCCCCGACGCGGCGCTCGCCGCATTGGACGCGCTCGACGAGGGCGCCCTCGCCTACCAACCCTACTGGGCCGTGCGCGCGCGCGTCCTCGCGCTCGCCGGCCGCGCGACGGACGCGGCCGCCGCCTACCGCCGCGCCGCCGGCATGAGCGAGGACGCCGCCGTCCGCGACCATCTGCTCGGCCAGGCGGAGCGGATGGGCGCGGGGTCCGTCCATACCGGAGTTTCCAGCTCGGACCGGCCCAGGAAACGGAAAGCCGATCAGCCCTTACAACCAAAAGTTGTGGTTGTTAAACGAATAGATCCCTGAGACGCGTGCCGACGGAACCCGATACAACAGGCTTCGGCTGGCCAGTATTCCTAGATAAACCAAAGCACAAATCCAATGGAAGCGTACTCGCCGTCGGAGGCGCCTGTCGGCCGACGGAAGCGGAGCAATCCAGAATGGGGTCTCAGGCCATAGCTCGGCTACGCTCCATGTCGAATAGAAGTTCTTTCAGACTAGAAAGGATTTCACCCGAGTAACCCATTGATATCAAAATATAAAAAATCGATAGTCGATCATCCGGATTGCGGAGATGGTCGTCGATTTCACATTGAAGCAAGTCCTGGTCAACGGTGTCGTGACCTATGACGTTCGCCTCCTGGTAGAGTTGCTCAGCCTCGTCGAAAGCAGCTTTGCTGAGCTTCGCCAATATCGTCTGAACATTGACTAGCAAAGAGTCCACGGCCGCGCGGTAAAAATCCGGTTCCCGGATTATGCCGTCCTCTTCGTCCCACATGTACCAAAGCATAGTCGCCCGCCGCAATGCCGCACGGGTGCGTGCCATGATGTACTGGCCCTCGATCCAATCTGACATAGCAAACTCGTGAGAATCGAGTCGATCGCGGAGGTGTCGGCATAGCAGGCGACATGTATTCTTGCAATGATTTAGAAAACCCTGGGCTTGCAGAGCCATCAGCGCCGCTTGCAATGCGTCTCCTCTGGACACCTTGAATGTTTTGGTCAAGTAGGCAGCAATGGTACCAAGTGCCGAGACATCCGCGTCAATCTCTGTGACCAAGACGTCTGCATCAATACGCGCGACCATATCGGAGATCAATGCGTCAATGATCTCGGGCTCAATGCTCATCTGCCTCAGTTCCCATGTCAGATGAGACCGCAGGTCAATGCCATCCGAAACAAAATCCAGCGTCATCCCCCTACGCCTAGGATAAACAATATGAGCGATCTCATGGGCCAGACTGAAGCATTGCAACGCCGCTTTCTGCATTTCGGGCACGGAGGCAAATGCCTCATCGCGGAAAGTATGGTGAACAAAGCGAGGCTGCGTTGCTCGGTAGCGCTGATGACTCAGCAGAGCGAGCCGGGGCGCGCGGAACCCCAAAAGAAACTCGGCAAACCATTTGGAGACAGCGGAGCGAATCATACAGTCGGCGACGGCGGGCTGGCTAAGCGCGGTCACAAACTGGAAAAGATTGTGGTACTCAATCAGCAGGACATCAAATCGCTCGCTCCGTACGATGATATTGCGACCGGAGCAGCGCAGAATGGAAACATCCGGTGGTCCGCGCCAGTGGACCCAGACTTCCATATTCAAGTCTGGCTGACCGCGACGAACGCCATCCAGAAACGCCTGCACTCCAGCGTCGCCGGCGAAATTCTCGGGCGCACAGGACACGCCTTTCGGAAGGCTCGCCTCAACTAAGAATTGCGCCAGCTTCCCATCCATCGGTTGAAGCTCCGGTCAAGAGTCCATCCATTTTTCCACCTGTTCCCTGGTTGGACTGATGATTTCGACTTCATCTCCGTTCGGTTTCTTGATTTTCAGCCGCGTGATCTTCGTTCCCTGCAAATATGGAACGAGCAGGGGCAATACCGCGGCAAAATAGGGAGCCGCCGTCTGCGCTATGAGAATGACCGTTTGAAGCCCGCCATCGAGATTGTCCTTCTCGGCGCGCAAGATGTCGCCATCCGCGAGCCCGGCCAGAACCGATTCTATACCGGTTGCCGCGTCATGCTGACATTCTATGGTGAATTGAGCTTTCGACATCGGACCCCCTCAGTCTGAATAGGCTGTGAGCTCGAAACACTTCCTTGTCGTTCACGCATCGAGGGCCAAGCCGGCGCTGGAGAGTAGCGATGCCGAAGGGCGACGACGGCGCGCGAAGGTCGCCGGACAAGATCTGTACATGTCGCCGCCGAGAGGTTGAACGTGCCGGCCGCCTCCTTCAATGGACTTACCAGTGGCGCTCCGATCGGGCAGAGACCTGTACCGCACGATCGGCTCAGCCTTACGCAGGATCACAAGGCGGTCCGGACATTACTACAACCCAAAATCATCGTACCCTGCTTTACACGTGCTTGTCCATATGCTCTGCCCCTGGGATTGCGCCACTGATCGAATTAGTTTTGTTGCAGCCATGGAGGTTGTCGGACAGTCTGGTCCATGCGCCTATGAAGAACCGACCTTCGCAGTTGCTGCAAAGACCGGTTGCTTCCACTTATGACAAAGTACTTGAAAACTGGGGTGGCGACCTGAAGTCACGAACTGCAGAGGTCGGAGACCTAGGCCACGGCCCTCCGCGGACCACCCACGAGGCCACGGGCGATCACACCGTCATGCTTCCTGAGGAAAGCCAACAGGCGCTCCGGATAGTCCGCGACGACCGCGTTGCGGACCGACGGCCGCGCCGTCAGGGCCTTCCGCCAGGCCGCGACTTTCGGCAGGCCGTCGAACACGCCGAGATCCATGATCCGGTCGAACACGTCGAAGTAGCGGAAAACCGGCGCGAAGACCGCGTCGACGATGGAGAAGCGCTCGCCGGCGAAGAAGGGGCCGGCGCCGAGCCGCGCCTCGACGCGGGCGAACTTCTCCTTCAGCACGGCGAGTTTCTGGTCCAAGGCCGCCTCGTCCTTGGTGGTCTCGACGACCCAGATGTCGGCGAGGATCGAGGAGCCGAACTCCATCCAGGCGCGGTCCTCGGCCTTTCTCAAGGGATCGGCCGGATGCAGCGCGGGCGCGCGGGTCTCCTCCAGATATTCGACGATGACGGCGCTCTCGAACAGCACCGCGTCGCCCACTTTCAGGAGCGGCACCTTGCCGAGCGGGGAGATCGCCTTGAACCAGTCGGGCTTCGCCGCGAGATCGACGTCGATCCGCTCGAACGGGACGTTCTTCTCGGCGAGCACGATCGCGGCGCGCTGCACATAGGGGCAGAGGTCGAAGGAGACGAGGGTGAGGGGCTCGGACATCAGGCTTCTCCCCAGACGTAAAAGAGGGCGTCGCCCTCGACGCGGGTCGAGAGCGCCATGAGGCGGGAATCCTTCGGCGCCGGGCCGTCGATGCGGCGGCCGCTCGCCCGATCGAAGCGGGCTCCGTGCCACGGACAGACGAAGGCGCCGTCCCGGCATTCGAGCGGGCCGCCGAAATGCAGGCAGACATTGGCGACCGCGCGGGGGCGGCCCTCGGCGAGGTAGACATGCAGCTCCCGGCCGAAGAAGGGGACGATCACCGAGCCCTCGGCGGGGATGTCGGCGAGCTTGATCAGTTCGTGCTTCATGGCGCGCTCCTCGGCCCGTCGGGGCCATTCAATGCAACTGCATCCAAACTAAATGCAGCTGCATCCACATGTCAAGCTTGATGCGCCTGCATGGATCATTATGCTGTGATCGTGACCCCGGAACCGCCCTCCGCCCAACCGACCGACAGCCACGTCCTCGCCTGGGCCCGCCTGGTGAAGGCCTCGCAGCGCGTGCTCGGCGCGGTCGAGTCCGACCTCAAGGCGGCCGGCTTTCCGCCGCTCGGCTGGTACGACGTGCTGCTCGAGCTGCGGCGCGCGGAGGACGGGCGGCTCAGGCCGATCGAGATCGAGGGCCGCCTGCTGATCGCCCAGCACAATGTCTCGCGGCTGATCGACCGGCTGGAAAAGGCCGGCCACGTCGCGCGCGAGCCCTGCGAGGAGGACGGCCGCGGCCAGATGGTGGCGATCACGGAAGCGGGCCGAGCGCTGGTCAAGAGCATGTGGCCCGTCTACGCGGCGGCGATCGAGCGGCACGTGGGGGCGAAGCTCGACGAAGACGAGGCGGCGCGCCTTGCGGCGCTGCTGGCGCGCCTGCTCGCCTGACCGCCCTTCTCTCCGCGATCAGACCTCGGCCGCCAAAAGGGCGTCGACGGCGGCGAGCGCGGCGCTCGCCTGGATGCGGTGGGCGAAGCGGAATGCCGCGCCGTGCAGGGTCTCGTCGGGAAACTCCGTGATCACCTGCAGCGGGGTCGGCAGGTGGGGCAAGGCGCGGCGCTTCACGGGTAGGCCGTTCAGGAGCTCGAAGTCCGCCTCCCCCGCATGCGGCCGGCGGGCGTCGAGCCGGGCGGCGTTGAAGGCGAGGAGGCCGTCCTCGCGCGCGAGCGCGGCGGTCATCCGGTCCGCGAAGGCTTTCGCGCGGGCCTCATCCCCCGGGCGGTGGTCGACCAGCAGGAAGAAGCCGCGCGGGATGCTCCAGGCCTCGAAGCCGCGCGGCAGGTAGCCGGAGAAGGGCCGCGTCCATTCATGCGCGGGATAGCCGTGCAGGTCGATCTGCAGCGCGGCTTCGCCTTGAGCGGCGCGCAGGACGGCGGTCTCGAACAGCGGCTCGGCATTGCGATGGGCGAGGTCGTCGCCGAGGGCGGTATAGCGGGCGGCGTGGTGCATGTGGTCGGGCGCGAGCGCCATCAGCCGGCGGTGCAGCGCATAGCCGTCCGGGTTCTGCACCGGGATCAGCGTGAAGCCGACCCCGCGCGCCTTGAGCTCGGCGGCGGCGATCAGCGCGCCGGCGACGCCCGAGGGCTCGTTGCCGTGGCAGCCGGCGGAGAGGAGCACATGCGGCGGCGCGCCGGCAAAACGCCGCGCGAGCACCCGCCGGCCCTCCACCGAGCGCCCGTCGCGCGCCTCACCGCCGAGCCCGTCGAGCGCGCGGGCGACGGACGGGAGCGAGAGCGGGTGCATCGCCGCGCGGATGCGGGCGAGCGCGTCGCCGTCCTCGGGCCTCGCGCCGTCATCGTCATCGGCCGGCAGCGGGCGGAGCGGCTCGACGCGGATGACGAGCCGGCTGTCCCCCTCGGTGGCGGAGACGAGCGGCACGACCTGGCCCGGGCGCGCGCGCCGGTCCTGCGCCGGCCGGCCGGCGCGCTGGTGGAAAAGGTCGAGGACGGTGAAATAGAGGTCCTCGTGCAGCGCCTCGCGGGTGGACATGAGTTCGCCGAGCACGGGCAGCGGACGCTCGATGCCGCCGGTCGCGACCGCGATGACGAGGCGCGCCACGAAGGGCTCCCGCCCCGGCCATTCGGCGTGTCGGACGGTGGCGACGGCGAGGTCGAACAGGCGCTCGAACTCGGTCTCGACCGGCTCGTCGACGAAAGGCACGGCCGCGCCGGCGCGGGTCAGGCGCAGCCAGCCGCAGGGGCGGAGGTCGCCCGTCCCGTGCGGTCCGTCGGCGGCGCGGTTCGGGGCGAACACGCGGTGGCGCACACGGCCGCCGTCCTGCCGTTCCACCACGATCTCATGGTCGAGGCCCTCCCCGGCCGGCTCGAACCGCGTGTCGGCGGCACCGGCGAGGACGGCGGCCGGATAGGCCTCGGCGAGGAAGCGCCCGGGCACCGCGCCGGCCGGCTCGGGATAGCGGACGAGGAGGCGCGCCGCGCCGGCGCCATCGACCTCTTCCAGGAGCGCGTGAACGACCGGCTTGTAGGCACTGAGGACGCGCGCGGAAATGCCCGCCGCGGCGAGCCGTGCCGCCGCCGCGCGCCGGGCCGCGGCGTCCTCGAACACCCAGATGTCGGCCTTATCGCCCGGCGCCGCCACGGCGAGGATATGGTCGACGAGGCGCGGCAGCGTGCGCGGCACCACCGTGTCGACGAGAACGCGCGGCTGGTCGCTATCGAGCCCCATGGCGCGCGCCCGGTTCGTCGAAGCGCGCCCGGCAGGTCGCGCCAAGGACAGGGACGGGCCGAAGCACGCCAGTGGCGCGGCGCCGGCCTGTCGAAACTGCGGATCCTGACTGAAGCGAAGCGGACGGACCCGACGCATGCCGACCAAGGCACCGAACATCCTGATCCTGATAGCCGACCAGCTGGCCGCCGCGGCGCTCCCCTGCTACGGCAACGGCGTCGTCAAGGCGCCGACCATGGCGGCGCTCGCGCGCGACGGGGTCGTGTTCGACGCGGCCTATTGCGCGAGCCCGCTCTGCTCGCCCTCGCGCGCGGCGCTGATGACGGGCCGGCTGCCGTCCAAGACCGGCGCCTATGACAACGCCGCGGCGTTCGGGGCGGACATCCCGACCTTCGCCCATCACCTGAGGCGGGCCGGCTATCGCACGGTCCTGTCCGGCAAGATGCATTTCTGCGGTCCCGACCAGCTTCACGGTTTCGAGGAGCGCCTGACGACCGACATCTATCCGGCCGACTTCGCCTGGACGCCCGACTGGGATCGGCCGGAGGTCCGGCCCTCCTGGTACCACAATATGAGCTCGGTCACCGACGCGGGCCTGTGCGTCCGGACGAACCAGATCGACTTCGACGAGGAGGTCGTCCATGCCGCCGAGCAGGCGATCTTCGACCATGTGCGCGGCGCGGACGACCGGCCGCTCGCCATGGTCGTGTCGCTCACGCATCCGCACGACCCCTTCGCGATCCCCGCCCGCTGGTATGACCTCTACGGACACGCCGATGTGGGGACGCCGCGGGTGCCGTTCAATCCGGACCGGCTGACGCCGCACGAACGCCGCCTCCACCATGTCTGCGACATGGCCTCCGCCACGATCACCCCGGAGCATGTGGCGACGGCGCGGCGCGCCTATTATGGCGCGGTCAGCTATGTGGACCACCAGTTCGGCCGCCTCCTCGCCGCGCTTCGCGACACGGGACTCGCCGAGGACACGGTCGTGATCGTGACGAGCGACCATGGCGAGATGCTCGGCGAGCGCGGCTTCTGGTACAAGATGAGCTGGTTCGAGGGATCCGCGCGGGTGCCGCTGATCGTCAGCCATCCGGCCCGCTTCGCGCCCGGCCGCGTGGCGGCGGCCGTCTCGCTCGTCGACCTGCTGCCGACGCTGGTCGACATCGCCGGCGGCGGGACGGCGGGCGACGGCCATGCGGATGCCTTCGGGGGCGGGATCGACGGGCGCAGCCTGTGGCCGCATTTGACCGGCGGCGCCGGCCACGACGAGGCGATCGGCGAATACCTCGCGGAGGGGTCGATCGCGCCCCTGATGATGATCCGCCGCGGACGCTGGAAATTCGTCACCGGCCCGGCCGATCCGGACGAACTCTACGACCTCGTGGCGGATCCGGACGAGCGCTTCAACCGGGCCGGCGACCCGGCCGCGGCGGAGATCCTCGCGGCGTTCAGGCGCGATGCGGCAGCGCGTTGGGACATGCCGGCGATCGACCGGGCGGTCCGGGCGAGCCAGCGGCGGCGGCGGCTCGTCGCGGACGCGCTGACCAAAGGCGTCGAGACGTCCTGGGATCACCTGCCGCCGCGCGACGCGAGCCGCCAGTATATCCGCAACCACATGGACCTCGACGACCTGGAGGCGCGCGCCCGCTTTCCGCGCGTGCGCAAGCCCGCCGGTCCGGCCTGAGCTTTCGGCAGACCTGACATGAGCGGGCCGCGCCGATCCGGCCTTCCCGCGGCGCCGTATAGGGGTAGCGCGTTCGACAGGGAGGACCGCGCCGGGCGGGGCAAGATGTCCCGGAGCGAGGTTGGATCGAGTGTCGCGCTCGATCGTTGTGCCCCTCGAGAACGGAGGTTCGCATGACCGGTGAAGCAAGACGGCGCGGAACGGGCGGCGGCCATGTGGCGGCCCGCTCGGGTGGCCGCGGCCTTTCGCGGATCCGCAAGGGAGCCTCGGCGGATCTTGAAAACGGCCGTGAATTCCTTAGTTCAATAATTCAAGACAATGTGACCCGGCGGCTCCCGCACGGGGTCGCGCTTTGGCCACGAAACGGCCTATACTCGTAAATCCGACGCGCTGGGGGACGGGCGTCGGGGGACATGCGGAGAAAGCGCTGGATTCTCCGCAGTGTTCCTTAGCGTTTCCGCGCTAATCCGGATCTCGCCGATGGTCGGGAGATTCGCAGCCGGTCGAACCGGACCCGGGCGGATGCCCGCTCGGACAACGGAGGAAAGGGCGCTCATATGGCCCGCACTGCAAGTCTTGCTCCGCTCGCCGCTCTCGAAGGCGGGCTCACGCGCTACCTGGAGGAGATCCGACGGTTCCCGATGCTGGAGCCGCAGGAAGAGTACATGCTCGCCAAGCGCTACAAGGAGCACCAGGATCCCGAAGCCGCGCGCCGGCTCGTCACCTCGCATCTGCGCCTCGTCGCGAAGATCGCCATGGGCTATCGCGGCTACGGCCTGCCCATTTCGGAAGTGATCTCCGAGGGCAATGTGGGTCTCATGCAGGCGGTGAAGCGGTTCGAGCCCGAGAAGGGGTTCCGCCTCGCCACTTATGCCATGTGGTGGATCAAGGCCTCGATTCAAGAGTATATCCTGCGGTCGTGGAGCCTCGTGAAGATGGGCACCACGGCGAACCAGAAGCGGCTGTTCTTCAATCTCCGCAAGATGAAGGGCCAGATCCAGGCGCTCGACGAGGGCGACCTGAAGCCCGACCAGGTGAAGCAGATCGCGACCAAGCTCGGCGTGACCGAGGAGGACGTGATCTCGATGAACCGCCGCCTCGGCGGGGACGCCTCGCTGAACGCGCCGGTGCGTGCCGACGAGGACACCTCGGAGTGGCAGGACTGGCTCGTCGACGACAGCGAGAACCAGGAGATCCGGCTCGGCGAGAGCCAGGAGATGGACGCGCGCAAGAAGCTCCTGAAGGATGCGCTCGGCGTCCTCAACGAGCGCGAGCGGCGCATCTTCGAGGCGCGCCGCCTGGCGGAGGAGCCGGTCACGCTGGAAGACCTGTCGACCGAGTTCGGCGTCAGCCGCGAACGGGTCCGGCAGATCGAGGTGCGCGCCTTCGAGAAGGTGCAGGAGGCCGTCAAGGCCGGCGCCGCCGAGATGGCCGGCGCCTGAGCATCCCTCGTCACGACATCGGCGACGCGGTCCCTCCGGGCCGCGTTTTCGTTCATGCGGTCGCGCAGGCGAGGCACCCCTTTGTGCCGAATGGTCAACTTGGCCTTAATCGGTCATGGTCGCGCGTCGCACCGGAAGGGATGCCGCCGAGACCGCCATGACCATGCCGCTGAAACCGCAGATGCCGCTCGCCGCGTCGCTTCCCGGCGAGCCGCCCGAGCGCGCCCGGGTGACGCGCGACCCGGAGCGGACCAGCGCCGCGATCCTGGCGGCGGCGGTCAAGGAGTTCACCGACAAGGGCTATAGCGGCGCGCGGGTCGATGCCATCGCCGAGCGGGCGGGCATCAACAAGCGGATGCTCTACCACTACTTCGGCAACAAGGAGGGCCTCTACCTCACGGTGCTGGAGAACGCCTATATGGCGATCCGCAGCGCCGAGGCGAAGCTCAACCTCGTCTCGGCCGATCCGGTCCGGGGCATGGAGGAGCTCGCGCGCTTCAGCTGGACCTATTTCCTCGGCCATCCGGAATTCCTGAGCCTGCTCGGTACCGAGAACCTGCTCAAAGCCGCGACGCTGCGGCGGTCGAAGCGCATCGTGGAGCTGAACTCGCCGCTCATCCGGGTGATCGGCGACCTGATCGCGCGCGGCGCCGCCCGCGGCGACTTCCGTGCCGATGCCGACCCGCTCGACGTCTACATGACGATCGCCGCGCTCGGCTTCTTCTACCTCTCCAACCAGCACACGCTCTCCACCGTGTTCGGCCGCAACCTGCGCGACGAGGCCGCGGTCGCCCGCTGGGGCGACCACATCGTCGAGGTGGTGCTGCGCTATTTGAGGCCGTGAGAGGTGGTCAGGTGCCGGCGAGCCCCGCCTCGATGATGTCGATCGGCGCGCCTGTGCGGATCACGCCGAGGAACTGGAGCCCGGCCGCGGCAAAAAGGGCCGCGAACTCTTCAGCGCTGCGTTCGACGCCGCCGGTGACGGCGAGCATGTTAAGGTCGATCAGCTTGATGAGCGCGTAGTCGTTGCCGGGAGGAACCAGCGTCTCGGCGACGAGGACGCGGCCATGCGGGGGCAAAACGCGGCGGATCCGGCGAAGGATCGCCGTCGCGCGCTCGTCGTCCCAGTCGTGAATCACCTTCTTCAGCATGTAGACGTCGGCGCCCTCCGGCACGGCCTCGAAGAAGTCACCGGCGACGAAGCGCGTGCGCGGAAGCGGACCCCCGACCCCCCTCTCCGCCTCCGCCACCCCGGACGGCAGATCGAACAGGATGCCGGAAAGGTGCGGATGGCGCTCGAGCACGGCCGAGAGGAGGCGGCCGTGGCCGCCGCCGATATCGGCGACGGTGGCGAAAGGCGAGAAGTCGTAATTGTCGGCGACCGCTTCGTTGACATGCCGGCCGAGCGCCACCATGGCGGCCTGGAAGGCGGCCGATGCTTCCGGATGAGCGGCGAGCCAATCGAATCGGGGCTGGCCAAAGACGTGATCGAAGGCCGGGTTGCCGGTCGCCAACGAATGACCGAGGTCGCCGAAGGCCCGGTAGGGCTCGGCGTTCAGCATGGTCAAGAAGGCGCGCGGCCCACGGCCCCGGCGGAGCGCCTCCCCCACTTCAGTCAGCGAAAAGACGTCCGCCGGTTCTTCCCGGAAGACCCCTTCCGCGCAGAGCACCTTGAGCATGCGGCCGAGCGCCCGCGCCTGGACGCCGCAAGCAGCCGCAAGATCGGCCACCGAGCGTGGGCCGTCGGCCAGACGGTCAGCGATGTCGAGCTCAGCCGCCACCTTGAGGGCTTGCGATACGGCAAAACCGAAGCCAAGCCGGATCAACGTCTGCTCTGGAGTCATCGAACGATCCCTCCGTCTCCGGTTCAAGATGGCGGCAGTCTAAACCATTTCCGATCGGATGGAATTATCAGATCCTTTTGGTAATGCTCTCGATTCAATAGTTGAGCCACTCCTTTTCGTCCGGATCGCTTCGATCCGAACGGAACAGACCCTGGCATCCGACCCACCGGATGCGACAAGATCGGAGCCGCCGCGATGCCCGGTCCCGACCCTGCGCCGCCTTGCCGAGAAACGCCGCGGTCAGTCGGACGTCTTCTGGCGGGCAGCCCGCCCGCGATGCGTGCGACCTCCTCTCCGGCAGACGATATGAGAAAACCGGATCCTGTCGCCAGGATCCGGTCGAGGTGGGTATCGCGGGGAGGAGGGGAAGAAAACGAGTGGCCGGGTCAGGGCCGCCGGTTCAGGGGGCTCGACGGTTCGGGCTCAGTGGCAGGACTTGACCCAGACCGGGTTGCCGTAGTGGTCGTAGGTCACGTATTTGTGGCAGGTCGGGTAGTAGTGGGGGTGATAGACCTGCACGTAGTGGCTGTGGCCGTAGCCGTAGGAGTGGCCGTAGCCGTATTCGTTGGCCTGGGCGGACGCCGCGGTGGCGAGGGTGGCGCCGGCGAGGGTGGCGGCGACGGCGGCGGCGGTGATCAGCTTGCGGAACATGTCTCTCATCCTTCAGGTTTGGAGCGCTCGGCTCCGGTGTTCGATGAGGAGAGATTGCGCCCCGGCGGCTGCACCGCTTGCCAACGGCCCTTGCAGGAACTGTTCATAAAAATTGAATGTGTTCACGGCTGCGTGAACGGCGCGACGGTCGCCGGCTTCGGTCACACCACCGCGCGGTGCCGCTCGATGCAGGTCGCCAGCACCTCGTCCATCGGGCGCCGCCACCAGTCGAGCTCGGAGAAGATCTCTACCTCGGCATAGCCCTTGAAGCCGACGCCCTCGACCGCGGCGCGGATCGGCTGCAGGTCGATCACCCCGTCGCCCATCATGCCCCTATCGAGGAGCAGGTCGCACGTCGGCACCAGCCAGTCGCAGACGTGATAGGCGAGGAGCCGCCGCTCCCCGGCCCGCGTGATCGCCTCGAAGAGCCGCGGGTCCCACCAGACGTGATAGACGTCGCAGGCGACGCCGAGCATGCCCGAGGCGGCCGGATCGAGCCGGTCGCAGAGGTCAAGCGCCTGGTCGAGCGTGTTCACGCAGGCGCGGTCGGCGGCATACATCGGATGCAGCGGCTCGATCGCGAGCGGCATCCCCGCCCCGCGCGCATAGTCGAGCAGGTCGCCGATGCCGTCCTCCACCATGGCGCGGGCCGCGCCGAGGTCGCGCGACGGCGCCGAGCCCGGCCGCGAATATTGCGGCAGGCCGCCGACCACCAGCACCAGGCAGGGCGCGCCGAACGCCGCCGCCTCGTCGACCGCCCGGCGGTTGTCCGCCCGCGCCGCCGGCAGCTGTTCGGCATCGGCCGGAAACATCCCGCCGCGGCAATAGCCGGAGAGTTCAAGCCCGGCGTTCTTCACCGCGCGCACCGCCCGCTCGAGCCCGACCGCCTCCACCTGGTCGCGCCAGGGGGAGATCGCCCGGATGCCGTGGCGGGCGACCGCCTCGATGATGGTGAGGAGGTTGCCCTGCTTGCGGACCGTGGCCGTGTTGATGGAGAGCCAGCGGTGGTCGGCGGAGAAATCGCGCATGGTCCCCTCTCAGGCCGCCAGCCCACGCACGGCGAGCACGGCTTTCATGCGGCGTGCCGCGCGCTCCGGGTCGGCGAACAGGCCGGCCCGGTCGGCGAGGCGGAAGAGTTCGGCGAGATGCTGGGTCGAGCGGGTGGATTCCTGCCCGCCCGCCATGGTGAAGTGGTCCTGGTGGCCGTTCAGATAGGCGACGAACACGACGCCCGTCTTGTAGAAGCGGGTCGGCGCCTTGAAGATGTGCCGCGACAGCGGCACGGTCGGCGCGAAGATCTCGTGGAAGGTGTCGAGCCGCTCGTCCGCCAGTTCGTTGAGCGCCGCGGCGGCGGCCGGGGCGATCGCGTCGAAGATGCCGAGCAGCGCGTGGGAGAAGCCCTTCTCGTCGCCGGCGATGAGCTCCGCATAGTTGAAGTCGTCGCCCGTATACATCTTCACCGACGGCACGAGCCGGCGGCGCATCAGGATCTCCTTGTCCTTGTCGAGCAGCGAGATCTTCACGCCATCCACTTTTTCGGCGTGGCTGTTGATCACGTCCACAGCGGTCTTCACCGTGTCCTCGAACCGGTCGCTGCCCCAGTAGCCGGCGAGCGCGGGATCGAACATGTCGCCGAGCCAGTGGATGATCACCGGGTCCTTCGACTGGGTGAGGATGCGGTCGTAGACGCGCACATAGTCCTCGGGGCCCTTGGCGACGCGGGCGAGCGCGCGCGAGGCCATCAGGATGATGCGCCCGCCGACCGCCTCGATCGCCTCGAACTGCTCCTCATAGGCGCGGATCACGTCGTCGACGCCGGTCGCCTTCGCGGGATCGAGCTGGTCGGTGCCGGCCCCGGAGAAGACGGCCGCGCCGCCGCCGCGCGCCTTCGCGGCCGCGACCGAGCGCTTGATCAGTTCGAGCGCCATGGGCCAGTCGAGCCCCATGCCGCGCTGCGCCGTGTCCATCGCCTCGGCGACGCCGAAGCCGAGGTCCCAGAGATACTCCCGGTAGGCGATGGTGCGCTCCCAGTCGGGCGCGACGGTCAGCCAGGGATCCACGTCGGCGAGCGGGTCCACCACCATATGGGCGGCGGCGAGCGCCACGCGGTTCCATTCGCGCGTGTTGCGCGCCGGATAGTGGCGCGGTGCCGACATGGCGAAGGGGGCGATGGTGCCGTCAGCGGTGGGCAGATTGATCACGGTGGCCATGGGCGGGGTCCTCAGACGGTCAAGGCGGGGACGTCGACGAAGCGGCGTTCCTGCCAGCTCTTCAGCGCGCATTCCACGAGCTGCACGCCCTTGGCGCCTTCGAGCAGGGTGTAGGGATAGGGCGCGTCCTCCAGCACGTGGCGGAGGAACATCTCCCACTGGACGCGGAAGCCGTTCTCGATAGGCTGGTTGTCCGGCACCGGCTGCCAGGTCTCGTAGAAGTCGATCGGCTGCTTCACGTCCGGGTTCCAGACCGGGCGCGGCGTACCGGTGCGCGGCTGGATCACGCAATCGGTGAGGCCGGCGACCGCCGAGCCGAGCGTGCCGTCGACCTGGAAGGTGACGAGGTCGTCGCGGTAGACGCGCGTCGCCCAGGACGAGTTGATGTGGGCGATGACGCCGCCTTCGAGCTCGAAGGTGCAGTAGCAGGCGTCGTCCGCGGTCGCGGCGTAGTGCTTGCCGGCCTCATCGAAGCGCTCGGGGATGTGCGTCGCGCCGAGGCAGGAGACCGACTTCACCTGCCCGAACAGATTGTCGAGCACGTAGCGCCAGTGGCAGACCATGTCGAGGATGATGCCGCCGCCGTCCTCGTTGCGGTAGTTCCAGGACGGGCGCTGCGCCGGCTGCCAGTCGCCCTCGAACACCCAGTAGCCGAACTCGCCCCGGACCGAGAGCATGCGGCCGAAGAAGCCGCTGTCGCGCAGCATCCTCAGCTTCTTGAGGCCGGGCAGGAACAGCTTGTCCTGCACGGTGCCGTTCTTCACGCCCCTCGCGGCGGCGAGGCGGCAGATCTTCATCGCCTCCTCGAGATTGGTGGCGATCGGCTTCTCGCAATAGACGTGCTTGCCGGCGTTGACCGCCTTTTCGAGAAGCGTCGGGCGCATCTGCGTCGTCGCCGCGTCGAAGAAGATCTCGTTCCTCGGATCCGCGATGGCGCCGTCGAGGTCGGTCGTCCAGCGCTCCACGCCGTGCTCGCGGGCGAGCTTCTCCACCTTGCGCGCGTCGCGGCCGATCAGGACGGGGTCGACCTGCACGATCTCGCCGGTGGAGAGCCGGATGCCGCCGTCGCGCCGGATCGCCGCCACCGAGCGGATGAGGTGCTGGTTCATGCCCATGCGGCCGGTCACGCCGTGCATGGCGATGCCGATCGATCTCGTGCTCATTGGTCCACCCGTGCTGTCATGAATGGGAAAGGGGTCGCAAACTCGTCCAGTCCGGCTCGGCGCCGGAGGCGAAACCGGGGCCGAACAGGGAGCCGGTCGCGAGCCGGCCCGACGCGACGTCGAGCCGGACGCGTCCCTCGCTCACCGTGTAGAGATCGGGATGCGCGGCGCGGAACCGCTCGGCCTCCGCGGCCGGGGCCGTGTCGAAGCCGTCCACATAGTGGTGGCCGTTGCGCTCCACATGGTCGAGGCCGAGCGCGGCGACGAGGGCGGTGTCCTGCTGCACGCCGAGGCCGGCCTGGCAGGTCAGGTCCTCGGCGGCGAGGAAGTAGGTCCCCTCGCCCGCCTCGCGGTTCCAGGCGCGGGCGCGCGCGGCGTTGAGGATCGACTTGTAGAGGCCCTTGCAGGCCTTGGACGAACAGCCGCGATAGCCGAGCGCCTTCGCGCGGCCGAAGGCCTCGTAGCTGCCGTCCGCCTCGTCGATGATGAAGGCGCGCCGCTCGGCCGCCGCGCCGAGCGGTCGCTCCAGCGTCACCGCGCGGTCGAACGGCTGCTCCACATAGAGGAGCCGGCGGGCGAAGCCTTCGAGCGCGGGATCGCGGTCGAGTGCGTCGAAGAGCGCGAGGATGCGCTCGGGGTCGTACTGCTCGTTGGCGTCGAGCGTCGCCAGGTAGTCGGGCACCCGCCGGGAAAGCAGTCCGTCGATGGCGAGGAGGCGGGCGCGGTCCACGTCCGGATCGCCGCCGAGCTTGATCTTGAAGCGGGTGAGCCGGGCGCGCGCGAGCTCGCCCTCGAGGCCGTCCGGCCCTTCGAGCGCGTCGACGAGGCCGATCGTGTGGCGGATCGCGATGTCGGCGCGGGGGCGGAGGCCCTTGAGCGCGGCGCCGATCGCGGCCTCGTCGAGGTCCGGCGTCATGGCCGCGTCGAGGCCGACGGCGTTCCGCGTCAGAAGATCGACGAAACCGCGGCCGGTCGCCTTGCCGAGGGCGTCGAGCACGGCCTTGTCGACCTCGGCCGGGCCGTAGGAGGCCGTCAGCGGCGTGATGTCCTCCATGGCGGCCCACAGCGTCTGGGCGGCATGGATGCGGCAGGAATGGCCGAAGGCGGTGTCGAAGCCGGCCGGCTCGTTCGCGCGGCGGACGGCTTCGACGACCGAGCGGCGCAGATCCGCGACCGTGTCGGCGACCGACTTCGCCGGCCGCTTGTCGAACCATTTCGGCATCATCATTTCGGCGGTCGCGCCGACCGCGGTGCCGTGGCCCTCCACCTCGATGGTGGCGCGCAGATAGATCTGCGGCGCGGCCTCGACGGTGACGAGGCCGAAGCGGAACGGATGCGTGAAGCCGATCGGCCGCTCGAAGGCTTCGACGGCGAGGATCTTCAGGCGCGGGGCGTCGTTCATGGCCATCAGTCCAGCTGACCCTTCGCGTAAAAATGTCCACGGATCTGCTTGGCGAGGCGAATGAAAGCCGGCTCACCTAAAGCATCGAGCGAACGCGGCCGCGGCAGGTCGACCGGATAGACCGCCGCGATCGAGCCGGGCCGCTCGGTCATCACGACGACCCGGTCGGCGAGGAAGATCGCCTCGGGGATCGAGTGGGTGATGAGCAGGATCGTCTTGCCGGTCTCGGCATGGATCCGCTGCAGTTCGAGGTTCATCTTCTCGCGCGTCAGCGCGTCCAGCGCGCCGAAGGGTTCGTCCATGAGGACGATCTTCGGGTCGTGCACCAGCGCGCGGCAGATCGCGGCGCGCTGCTGCATGCCGCCGGAGAGCTGCCAGGGATACTTTTCCTCGAAGCCGTCGAGCCCGGCCATGCGGATGAGCGCCCTGGCGCGCTCGAGATATGTCGCCCGGTCGAGCCGTCGCACCTCGATCGGGAGCATGACGTTGCGCAGGACCGAGCGCCAGGCGAGCAGAACCGGGCTCTGGAACACGATGCCGACGCCGTCGGGCGGCTCGGTCACCACCGTGCCGTCGATGCGGATCTCGCCTTCGGTCGCCGGGATGAGGCCGGCGACGAGCTTCAGGAGCGTTGACTTGCCGCAGCCCGAAGGACCGACGACGGCGATGATCTCGCCGTCCTCGATGTCGAGGTCGATCGGCCGGAGCGAGGGCACGTCGCCGCCGCGGGTGCGGTAGGTCTTGGCGAGCCTGCGGATGGCGATGAGGGTGCGCCGCCGGAGACGGCCCTCCTCGCCGCGCGCGGCGCCGTCCGCCGGCCCGCCGCCGCCCGATCCGACCAGTCGCAGATGCGGCTTCGCCATGACCACGGCTCCCTCAGGCCTTGGGCAGGAAGTCGCGTGTGTAGAACGACTTCACCTTCTCTTTTGCCGCGGCGTCGAGGCCGCCATACTCGACCATCAGGTCGACGGTTTCCTTCATATTGGCGTCGGTCACGTTGAACGGGCGCTCCTTCGCCGTCTCCGCCGTGCGGTAGAGGCCGGCGGTCAGCTGGAAGCCTTCGATCAAGGTCTCGCGTACGCCGGCTTTCGGGTTCGCCTTCAGCATCGCCTCGGCGGCGCCGGCCGGGTTCTTCTCGGCCGCCTCGATCGAACGGGTCGCGGCGCGCATGAAGCGGCGCACGAGATCGGCGTTCTCCTTCAGCGTGTCCTGGTGGGCGATGATGCCGGAAGCCACGATGTTGAAGCCGTAGTCGGCGAACATCAGCGCCGAGACCGGCTTGCCGGTGGCGTCCTTGATGCGCATGGTCTGGTCCATGACGAAGCCGAGCAGGCCGTCCGCCTGGCCGTTGATGACGGCGTTGAGCTTGGTGGTGGCGTCGCCGGAGACGATCTTCATCTCGCTTTCGGAGAGCCCGGTCTTGCGCAGGAAGAGCGGCCAGATCTGCGAGAGCGCGTCGCCCGGGGTCGTGGCGATGGTCTTGCCCTTCAGGTCCTCGGGCTTGCGGATGTTCTTCTCCGCGAAGCTGATCACCGACATCGGGCACTTCTGCAGCGCGACCCCCGGCGAGACGACCGGCGCGCCCTTGGCGGCGGCACGGATCATGGTGGTGACGTCCGCATAGCCGAACGGCACCGTCTTGGCGGCGACCGCCTGCACGGTCACGGCCGAGCCGCGGCCCTCCTGGATGTCGAGGTCGATGCCCTCCTCGGCGAACAGGCCCTGCTCCTTGCCGATGAAGAAGGGCGCGTGCTCGCCGTAGAGGTACCAGTTGAGCAGCAGCACGACCTTCTCGGTCTTCGGCTGGGCGAGTGCCGGGGCGGCGAGCGGCCCGGCAAGGCCGGCGGCGGCGAGGCCGGCACCGGCTTTCAGGACGTCGCGGCGGCCGAGGCCGGCGCGGATGAGCTTGGTCATGGCAATCCTCCCTAGGGTTCTGTCAATCGGCCGGCGGTCGAGCGCCGGCCGTTCAGGCGATGAGCGACAGGTCCTGCCGGTGACTGGCGTGCCAGGGCACGATCAGCCGCTCGACGGCGTCGACGATCCAGAACAGGACGACCCCGATGCCGGCGAGCACGCACAGCGCGGCGAACATCAGGGGCAGTTCGAAATTGCCGATCGAGCGCTGCAGCACGTAGCCGAGGCCGGAATTGGAGCCGACGAACTCGCCGACCACCGCGCCCACCACCGCGAGCGTGACCGAGACCTTGAGCCCGGCGAAGATCGCCGGCAGCGCATGCGGCAGGCTGACCAGCGCGAAGCTCTGCAGCCACGACGCCTTCATGGACCTGGCGAGGTCGCGCATCTCCGGGTCGAGCGACTTGAAGCCCTGCACGCCGGCGACCACGACGGGGAAGAAGCCGAGCAGGAAGGCCGAGATCACCTTGGGCGCGAGGCCGAAGCCGAACCACACGACGAACAGCGGCGCCACCGCGACCTTCGGGATCGACTGGGAGAAGACGAGCAGCGGATAGACATAGCCCTCCACCGTGCGCGAGCCGGCGATGAGCATCGCCATCGGGATGCCGAAGGCGACCGAGAGCAGGAAGCCGAGGATGGTCGCGGTGGTGGTCGGCACCGCCTGCTGCATCAGCGAGCGCCCGTCGGTCCAGAAGGCCTGCAGCACCTCGTAGGGCTTCGGCACCAGATAGGGCGGCACGTTGAAGACGCGCACGGTCACGTCCCAGAGCGCGATCAGCAGCAGCGCGAAGACGAAAGGCTTCAGCCACGCCTGGTCGAGGGCGCGGCCGACCGCCTGGCGCAGGGTCGCTTGATCGCTCACGGGGTTCGGGCCCTCGATGCTTGCCGTTTCCTCGGACCGAAGAATAGCCCCCGCCGGGGGCCTGTCAATAACTAACCGGTTACTTATTGCCGATTCCCGCCGCGCCGCCGCCCTTCCGGCCGGGAAGCCGCCATGCTAACGACGACGCCGGGTCCATCCGCTCCGCGCAAAAGTCACGAGTTCGCCGTCATGTCGCTCACCCGCCGCCTGCCCGCGCCCCATTACGCCTACCGGACCGGCGCGCTCGAATGCGAGGGCGTGCCGCTCGCCCGCATCGCCGAGGCGGTCGGGACGCCGGTCTATGTCTATGCGGCCGGCCGGATCAGGGCGCGCTACCGCGAGCTCGTCGCCGCGGTAGGCCCGCTCGGCGTCGACGTCCACTACGCCATGAAGGCCAATTCGAACCAGGCCGTGCTGGCGCTTCTCGCCGCCGAGGGCGCCGGCGCCGACATCGTGTCGGGCGGCGAGATGGCGCGAGCGCTCGCGGCGGGCGTCGCGCCGGGCAAGATCGTCTTCTCCGGCGTCGGCAAGACCGCGGCCGAGATCGCCGCCGCGCTCGATGCGGGGATCCACCAGATCAATGTGGAGAGCTTCGAGGAACTCCGCCTCGTCGACGCCATCGCGGCGGCGAAGGGGCTCACCGCCGAGGTGGCGCTGCGCATCAATCCGGACGTGGACGCCGGCACCCATGCCAAGATCACGACCGGCCGCAAGGACAACAAGTTCGGCATCGACGCCGACCGCCTCGCCGCGCTCGACAACGAGGTGAAGGCGCTCGGCCATGTGCGCCTGGTCGGGCTCGCGATGCATATCGGCTCGCAGATCATGGGGCCGGCGCCTTTTCTCGCGTCCTACGCGAAGCTGCGCGACCTCGGTACGGCGCTCCGGCAGCGCGGCTATCCCCTCGCCCGCCTCGACCTCGGCGGCGGCTTCGGTATCCCTTACGCGAACGAGCTCGAATTCTCCTACGCGGACCTCGCCGAGGCGATCCGCGCGACCGCCCACGGCCACGGCTTCGCGCTCTCGATCGAGCCGGGCCGCTCGCTCGTCGCCGACGCGGGGATCCTGCTCGCCCGCGCGACCTATGTGAAGGACGCGGGCACCATGCGCTTCCTCGTCCTCGACGCGGCGATGAACGACCTCGTCCGGCCGGCCATGTACGAGTCGCACCACGACATCGTGCCGGTCAGCGAGCCGGCCGCCGGCGCCGCCACGCTCGACTACGACGTGGTCGGCCCGATCTGCGAGAGCTCCGACACCTTCGCCAAGCGGCGGAGCCTGCCGGAGGCGCAGGCCGGCGACCTCTTCGCCTTTGCCACCGCCGGCGCCTATGGGGCGACCATGTCGTCCACCTACAATTCTCGCGCGCTCGTGCCGGAGGTGCTCGTCGACCGCGGCCGCTTCGCCGTGGTCCGGCGCCGGGTCGAGATCGCCGAGCAGATCGGCTGGGAGAGCGTGCCCGACTGGGCCGGCGCCGCCGCCGGGGACGCCGCCGCGGAGTAGCGCTACTTCACCGCGACCGCGTAGGTCGAAAGCTCCGGGACGGTGTCGATCAGGCCGCGCGCCTTCAGGAAGGCGGCGAAGCGCTCGTAGCGGCCGGCGTCGAGGGCGGCGGGGCGCTTGGCGAAGCGCGGCAGCGTGTCGAGGAAGGCGCGGCGGTTCAGCTCGTCGTCGACCTTCGCGTCCGCCTTGCGGAACACGGCGAGCGCCTCCTCCGGGTGATTGGTCAGCCACAAGGTCGCCTGTTCCAGCGCGGCGAGGAAGCGCGGCAAGCGCGGGTCGCCGGTGCGGTCGGCCTTGGCGAGGAAGACCAGTTCGTCATAGGGCGGCACGCCATTTTCCTCCGGAAACCAGGCGCGGCCCTTCTTCCCGTTCAGCTCGAGCTCGGTCAGCTCGAAATTGCGGTAGCCGCCCACCACGGCGTCGACCTGGCCGGAGAGGAGCGCCGCCGTCAGCGCGAAGTTCACGTTGATCAGCTCGACGTCCTTCAGCTCGACGCCGACGGTCTTAAGCATGGCGCCGAGCACGGCGTCCTCGAAGCCGGAGACCGAATAGCCGACCTTGCGGCCCTTGAGATCCGCGAGCGACTTCACCGGGCCGTCGGCGAGCGCGATCACGGTGTTGAGCGGCGTCTCCACGAGCGTGCCGAAGCGCACGACCGGCAGGCGCTCCTTCGCCGCCAGATGCAGCTCGGGCTGGTAGGAGATCGCGATGTCGGCCTGGCCGGCGGCGACGAGACGGGGCGGCGCGGACGGGTCGGCCGGTTCGATGAGCTGGACGTCGAGGTTCTCGGCGGCGAAGAAGCCCTTGTCGCGCGCCACGATCAACGGCGCGTGGTCGGCATTGAGGAACCAGTCGAGCATCACGGTGAGCTTGTCGGCAGCGGCCGCGGGCGTCATGGCGAGGAGCGACGCGGCGAGCGCGGCGGCGAGAAGATGAAGCATCGATGAGCCTCTCGGTTGGGAACGGGGGATCGGGCGTCAGGCGTCGGGCCTCAGGAGTCGCGGGCGGCGCCCTCCGCCCAGGGCACGAGCCGGCGGGCGAGGATGTCGACGAGGAGCCGCAGGATCACCGCCAGCGCGGCGACGATGACGAAGGCGGCGAACATCAGTTCGGTCTGCAGCCGCGCATTGGCGTGCAGCATGACGAGGCCGAGCCCCTGCGAGGCGCCGACCCATTCGCCCGCCACCGCGCCGACCGGGGCGAGCGCCGCCGCCATCCGCAATCCGGTCACGAAGGCCGGAAGCGCGGCGGGCACGCGGATCAGCGCCAGCGTCTCGAGATCGCTCGCCCGGTAGAGGCGCGCGAGATCGACGAGATGCGGGTCGGTCCGCTCCAGGCCGTCGTGGAACGCGGAGGCGACGGGGAAGAAGATCACCAGCGCCGCCATCACGATCTTGGAGGCGAGGCCGAAGCCGAACCAGAGCACGAGCACCGGCGCGATGGCGAAGACCGGCAGCGACTGCATCACGACGACGAGCGGCAGGATCAGCCCGCGGGTGACGGGGAAGAGGCTCATGGTCAGCGCGGTTACGAGCCCCAGCGCCACCCCGACGGCGAGCCCGATCAGGATCTCGGCGAGCGTCACCGCGGCGTTCGCCGCGAGATAGTCGCCGCGCTCGACGAAGGCGCGCGCGACGCGGTCCGGGCCCGGCAGCATGAAGACGGGCGGCTGGAAAACGAGGACGAGCGCCCACCAGAACAGCGTCAGCACCACCGCGACCTTGGCGAGGTCGGCGAGGAACGCGAGCGTGGGCGAGGGCCTCGCGGCGGGCGGCGGATCGGCCGGCGGGCGGGCGCGGGCGGGGTCGTAGAGCACGTGGATCTCCCTCGACGAGCGGAGATCCGGGGATTGGGCTTCAGGAAGCGCAGAAACGGTCCGTCCCTTCGCCGGCATGACCCGGATCAGGTTCAAAGGGTCCGGCGACGCCGCGCCATCTCAGCTCCTCGCGGAGCACCCCTCGGAAACGCGACGACCATGCCCCGAAACCCATAGCCGGCGCAAGGCCAGGTCCGCCGGTCGAGGCCAGGTCCGCCGGCAAAGGGCGGTCCGGCTCAGCCGCCCTGGGCCCAGGCGGCGAGCGCGTCGGCGACGATGCGGTCGCCGGCACCGGCTTTCTCCAGCGTCAGGATCGCCTTCTTGCCGTTGTCGTAGAGGATCGGGATGTCGATCCAGCCGCGGTCCTTCAGCAGCGCCAGGTTGCGCAGCTTGTCGGCGTCGGGGGCGGCGAGCGCGACCCAGAAGAAGCCGCTCGAAATGCGCGCGGCGGCGCCCACGAGCGGATCGCCGCCGCGCACCTGTTCGTTCGTCTTCATGATCAGGCCGGGCACGTTGGAAATGCCCTTGTTGTCGAAGTCCGGCGGCACTTCGAAGCGCAGCTCGATCAGGTGGCTCGCCGGAAACGTCGTATCCGTGTTCGGCTGGATCGTCAGCAGCAGGTTCATGCGGCGGTCGGGGATCTCGACGCGGCCGCGGATGAGCGTCTGCGGCGGCCGGCCGGCCTGGCTGCTCTCCTTGCTGATCTGCCAGACGACCTTGCCGGCGGTCTGCTTCACCTCGGTGGCGGTGGCGCCCTCCTCCAGCAAGGTCGCGCGCTGCGCGACGAGCGGCACGGACTGCGACGGGATCGGCGAGGGGGCTCCGTCCGCGCCGCGCACGGTCGAGGCGCCCGCGGGCGCGCCGGCGGCGGGCGGCGGCGCGGTATCGACGGGCGGCACGGCGGCGGCCGCCGGGCCGGGCTTGATCTCGGGCGCGGCGACGATGGCGGTGGTCGGGACCGACTTTGTTCCGGTCGCCGGCGGCGGGGCGGCGCTCGACTTGGCGGCCGAGCCGTCGTCGGTGCCGAGCCGGTCGTTCGACTTCGGCGGCAGCGCCTTGGTGTCGGCGCCGGAGCGGATCGGCAGGTCGACCTGTTGCTTCACGGTGCCGAGATAGGTCGCGATGACGTCGCGCTTGGTCCAGACCGCGGTCAGGCCGAGCGCGGCGACGAGGCCGGCGACGCCGAGGCCGAGGAGCAGCGGCAGGCTGGAGCGGCGCTCCTTGCCGGCCTGCTCGGCCGCCAGCGCGGCGCGGCGCTCGGCGCGCTGCGCCTTGCGGTCCTTGCCGCGCAGATGCGCGGCCGGCTCGTCGGCGTCCACCGCGGGGGCGGGGGGCTCCGGCGGCGGCTCGTTCGAGGCGCCCATGGCGTCGCGGGCACGGCGATGCGTCTCGGCGGTCGCCTGGCCGAGCCGGTCGGCCTCGCCGACCGCGGATTTCAGCGCCTCCGCGCCGGCGCTCGGGGCGGCGGGCGGTGGCGGCGACTTGTCGGCCGGGCGCGCCTGCGCGGCGGCGCGCTGGCCGGTATTGGGCTCCTCGACGCGGCCGAGCGGGCGATCGAATTCGCGCGCGACCGGCTCCGGCTTCGCCGCGGGCTTGGCGGGCGGCGTCAGGCGGGCGGCCGCGGGTTGGCCGGTCACGGGTTCGCCGGCGCGACGCTGACCGGGCTGACCGGTCACGGCTTCGCCGACCGGGCGGCCGCCGGGCTGGCCCGTGACGGGTTCGGCGACCGGGCGCTGTCCCGTCACCGGCTCGGCGACCGGGCGGCCGCCGGGCTGGCCGGTCACGGGCTCGGCCGGTGCGGGCTTGGACGGCGCGGCGGCCGGCGGCGACTGGACGCGGTTCAGCGCCTGGCTCAGGATGCCCTTGGCCGCCTCGGCCTCGACCTTGCGGATGGCGTCTTCGAGCTGCAGGCGCTGCTGGGTGATGTCCGACGCGCTGAGCGGCGGATCGAACGACTTCAGCTGGTTGACGAGGGCGGTGCGCGCCTTCTCGTAGACGGTCCGCCTCGCCTCGCCGGTCGGCTCCGGGAGCGCGCTGATCGCCCGCTTCAGGATCGCGTGATAATCGGCCATCGTCCGCCTCTAAGGCTCTCCTGCACGCGATACACAGCCCAGCCCCGACGCGGCCGAGGACGCCGAACCATGCGCCGGCGACCAGGATAGTCGATTTAGCGATTCCTGACTCAAAGTTCGTTAATCCTCAAATGGGTCCTGGACAAGGATCGTATCGTCACGCTCCGGGCTGGTCGACAGCATCGCCACGGGTGCACCGATCAGTTCCTCGATATGCCTTACGTATTTCACCGCCTGAGCGGGCAGATCGGCCCAGCTTCGCGCTCCTCGGGTGGATTCGCGCCAACCTTCGAGAGTCTCGTAGATCGGCTCCACTCGCCTCTGCGCTGCTTCTGCGGCGGGAAGATGGTCGATCTCCTGTCCGTCGATCCGATAGCGCACACAGATCTTCAATTCGTCGAGGCCATCCAGAACATCCAACTTGGTCAGGGCAATGCCGCGGATGCCGGAAACCCGCACGGTCTGGCGCACCAGCGCCGCATCGAACCAGCCGCAGCGGCGCTTGCGCCCCGTCACGGTGCCGAATTCGTGGCCGCGTGTTCCGAGGAACTCACCGATCTCGTTCACCTGCTCGGTCGGGAAGGGCCCCTCCCCCACCCGCGTCGTATAGGCCTTGGTGATGCCGAGCACGTAGCCGACCGAGCCCGGCCCCATGCCGGAGCCCGTCGCGGCCTGCCCCGCCACCGTGTTGGAGGACGTCACATAGGGATAGGTGCCGTGGTCGATGTCGAGCAGCGCGCCCTGCGCGCCCTCGAACAGGATGCGGTCGCCCTGCCGGCGGCGCTCGTCGAGGAGGCGCCACACCGTGTCCATGAAGGGCAGCACCGAGGGCGCCACGGAGGCGAGTTCGTCATAGAGCGCGGCGGCCTCGATCTCGGGCTGGCCGAGGCCGCGCCTGAGCGCGTTGTGGTGGGCGAGCAGCCGATCGATCTTGACGCCGAGCGTGCCGAGATCGGCGAGGTCCATCAGCCGGATGGCGCGGCGGCCGACCTTGTCCTCGTAGGCCGGGCCGATGCCGCGGCCGGTCGTGCCGATCCGCGTGCCCGCATTGGAGCGCTCGCGCAGCTGGTCGAGGTCGCGGTGGAGCGAGAGGATCAGCGCGCAATTGTCCGCGATGCGCAGCGTGGCGGGACCGACCTCGACCCCTTGCGCCTTCAGCTTGGCGATCTCGCCGACGAGCGCGTGCGGGTCGAGCACCACGCCGTTGCCGATCACGCCGAGCTTGCCCGGCCGGACCACGCCCGAAGGCAGCAGCGAGAGTTTGTAGGAGACGCCGTCGATGACGAGCGTGTGGCCGGCATTGTGCCCGCCCTGGAAGCGGACCACCACGTCGGCCCGCTCCGACAGCCAGTCGACGATCTTGCCCTTGCCCTCGTCGCCCCACTGCGAGCCGACCACCACCACGTTCGACATGTTCCCGACCCTTGCCCTGCCGTTGACGACGGTGTCCGCCGCTCTGCCGTTGACGACGGTGTCCGCCGCCCTTTCGCGGACGACCGCGCGCGCCGCCCTGTCGCACGAGCGTCCGCGATCGCGTCTCCGCCTACCCGATGCCTGCCCTGCGCGTCGACCGCAATCGAACGCTCCCGGCGGCGGCCTCGACCCCCGCGCGACGGCGGGACCCCGCCAGAGCGGCGCGGACTATAGCGACAAGCCCCGCCGAGCGCGACCCTCGAACGGGCGCGCCCAAGCGGGGCGGAAACGGCGGGGCGAAGCCGGCCGCGGGACCGGCTCGGCGGCGGCGCGGTCAGCGATGGTCCCGTCAGCGGTCCGGCGTCAGGTAGCGGACCGGCTTGTCGGCGGGCGAGCGCATGGTCCAGCCGAAGCGGATCTCGCGCTCCTCGCCGGGCTTCAGGTCGAACGACCAGGCGAGCACGCCGCGGCGGTCGTCCACATTGGTCTTGGTCGGCGGCGTCGTGGTGGAGAGGCGCTCGATGGTCACCTCGGTCGCCTCCGAGACGGGCAGCTGGTCCTCGATGGTGACGGGGAGCACCCGGTCGTGGCCGCTTTTCACACGGATCCGGTAGTCGCGGACCTCGACGCGCGTGCTCGAGAAGGTGCCGGTCTCGCCTTCCGTCTGCTTCACCGGCGATCGCTCGATCTTGACCCGCTCGTCCTCGCCGAAGCCGATCTTCATCTCCTCGCCCGGCTGGGTGAAGGCGAGCGCGGTCGTCCCCATGAACACGCCGTCGCGGTAGACCGAGGCGCGGCCGGGCAGGACCGGGCTGTCGCCGCGCGCCTTGAACGCCGCGGTGAGATAGGCGGCCGGCAGGATCTTCGGCACCGCCTTGACCGACAGGAGCGCGTCCGCGCGTTGCTCGGTCACCTTCAGGTTGCGGCCGCCGGGGCCCTGCTGCACCGAGACGCGGCCGGGCACGCGGTAGACGACGGTCGAGCCGTTCGTCTCCGCCTCGGCCTCGCGCTCGACCGGCGCGATCATCGCCTTGGCGACGGCCGGGGGCGCGGCGGGCGCCTGCTCGAGCAGCGCGGAGTCGGCCGCATTGCGGCGGGATTCCGCGCGCGGCGCCGGCGCCGGGATCGGGGACGGCGGCAGCGGATAGCCGGTCGTCACGATGACCGACCGGAGCGCTTCCGCCGCGGTGCCGCGCGACGGCCGCGCGGTGGAGAGCGTCAGCGCCACGTCGGTCCAGTCCTCGCCCGTGCTCTGGCGCACCGCGGCGCGGGTGACCAGCACCACCGAGGGCTTCTCGGTCGCCGTGCCGGAGGTCAGCCTGGCGTCGTAGACCGGCTGCCAGCCGGCGCCGGCCATCCGGTAGGTGACGCGGAGCTCGGCCTCGCCGGCGCCCTGCGCGGCGACCGCGATGCGTGCCTCGGTCACCGGCCGGAGCTGCGTCGGGTCGCGCTCGAGGCTCTTGGCGATGCGCGCGAGCTCCTCCTCGATCTCCTTCTGGCGCTGATGCGCCTCGCGCACCTCCTTGAGCGTCTGCTCATAGGCCTCGGCATAGACCGCCCAGGTCTCCTTCAAGGTCGACGGCCCGGCCTTGCCCTCGCCGATGCCCTTCACGATGCCGTCCATGCCGGCATTGGCGAAGCGATCGGCCATGGCCCGGCGCGCCTCGGCGGCGGCGATGCGGTCCTCGAGGAGCGCGCTTTCCCGCTTCAGCGCCTCGCGCCGGCGCTCCGCCTCGGTCTGCCGCTCGGGCTCCACGGGCCGCGGATCCACGCGGCGGACATCGACCGAGCCGATCTCGAGCGCGAACTCCGCGGCGCCCTCCACCCGCAGGGACTCCGGGTCGAGGCCGATCGGCAGGTTGGAGAAGACCAGCGTGTGCTCGCCGGGCTCCATCGTCACCGTGCCGGACCGCGTCACGAGCGCCCCGTTGGTGAAGGCGGTCACGGCGGACACCTTGCTGTCGACCGGCAGGTCGGCGGCGCGGAGGGCGGTCGCCATGACGAGGGTGCTCGCGGCGGCGAGAAGGACTGAGCGCATGCAAGTGTCTCCCTGAAATAAAGCCGGCCGGTATGCCGCAGCCTGTGAAATCGACGAGAAATTCCTGTCGGCGAAGATCACCGTGACTGGCTTTACTCTAGCGAACAAGCTCGGCCTCAACATGTGGAGATTGCGGCGAAGCCATGGCTGCGCGGTGACTGGCCGAATGCGCGAGGACGACAGTATAGACGCCCGGCGACGCCCCGCCGATCCGCGCCGGGCGGGCACCGACCGCCCCCGCATGGATGTCGTGCCCGCGCGGCCCTAGCCCCGGCCCCGCGAAGCCCCTATTGCTCCCCGGTCTGCGAGCGGAGTTCACCCCGTGACCATCGATGCGTCCAACAGTCCGGCCGGTTCGCGGGACACCCAGGCCTATGCGCTGCTCTGCTTCACCGCGCTGATGTGGGGCGGCAACTCGGTCGCGGGCCGGCTCGCGGTCGGCGAGGTGTCGCCGATGGCGCTGACCACGCTGCGCTGGGTGATCGCCTGCGCGGTGCTCGCGGCGCTCGGCTGGCGCCAGCTGGCGGCGGACTGGCCGGCGCTGAAGCCGCGGCTCGGCCGCATCGCGCTGATGGGCGGAGCCGGCTACACCGGCTTCAACGCGCTCTACTATGTCGCCGCGCATTTCACCGGCGGCGTCAACATCTCGATCGTGCAGGGCTCGATCCCGGCCTTCGTCCTGCTCTTCGCGCTCGTCATCCAGGGTACGCGCATCCGCGCCGCGCAAGCCATCGGCATGGCGATCTCGCTCGTCGGCGTCGCCGTCGTCGCCTCCAAGGGCGCCTGGGAGACGCTCGTCCATCTCGCCGTGAATGTGGGCGACCTGATGATGCTGATCGCCTGCGCACTCTATGGAGGCTACACGATCGCGCTGCGCGACCGTCCGAAGGCCTCCGACCTCGGCTTCTTCACCATCATGGCCGTCGCGGCCTGCCTCACCTCCTTGCCGCTCCTCCTCGGCGAGATCGCGACCGGGCATTTCCAGGCGCCGACGCTGAAGGGATGGCTGGTGATCCTCTGGATCGCGCTCTTCCCGTCGCTGCTCGCGCAGCTGAGCTTCATGCGCGGCGTCGGCGCGATCGGCCCCGGGCGCGCGGGGATCTTCGTCAATCTCGTGCCCGTGTTCGGCGCCGCCCTCTCGGTCGCGATCCTCGGCGAGCCGTTCGGCTGGTATCACGGCGTGGCGCTGGTGCTGGTGGTCGGCGGCATCGTCTGGTCGCAGCGCCGCTGAGCCGGGCCGGACGTTTCCGGGTGGCCAAGGCCGCGAAACCCGCTTAGGCCTCATCCCGCCACGGGAGATCTCACTGATGTCGGCCAGGACCTGGACGCTCCTCTTCTTCCTTTCGCTGCTCTGGGGCGGGTCGTTCCTGTTCTTCCGCGTGGCGGCGCCGGAGATCCCGCCCTTCACGCTCGTGCTCGCCCGCGTGGCGATCGCCGCCGCGATCCTCGGCGTGGTGCTGCGCGCCTCCGGCCATGCGCTGCCGCGCGACGCGGCGGGCTTGCGCGACCTTTTCGTTCAGGGCCTCCTCAACAATGTGGTGCCGTTCGTGCTGATGGCGATCGCGCAGCAGAAGATCGGCGCCGGCCTCGCCTCGATCCTCAACGCCACCACGCCCATCTTCGCCGTCACGCTCGCCCACTGGCTGGCGCACGACAAGGCCTCGCCGATGACCTTCGCGGGCGTGGCGCTCGGCGTCGTCGGCGTCGCGGTGCTGGTGGGCTTCGAACAGCTCGCCGGGCTCGCGAACAACATCCCGTCCGAGCTCGCCATGATCGGCGCCGCGTTCAGCTACGGGCTCTCGTCGGTGTGGAGCCGGCGCTTCCGCGGCAAGCCCGCGATCGTCACGGCGACCGGGCAGCTGACCGCCTCCTCGCTCATGCTCTTGCCGCTCTCGGTCCTGGTCGACCGACCCTGGACGCTCGCCGAACCGAGCCTCGCGGCGATGGTCTCGGTCGTGCTCCTCGCCGTCCTGTCGACGGCGATCGCCTATCTGGTGTTCTTCCGCATCGTCACGGTGGCGGGGCCGTCCCAGGCGATGCTGGTGACCCTCTTGGTGCCGCCGAGCGCGATCCTGCTCGGCTGGGTGTTCCTCGACGAGCGCCTCGCCCCGCAGCATTTCGCCGGCATGGCGGTGATCCTGTCGGGGCTCCTCCTGATCGACGGGCGCGTGCCGCGGCTCGTCTCCGCCCGGATACGAGGGGAGCGCCGCCGCCCCGCCGAATGACCTTTCGGGCGGTGGGCGAACGGGCGGCGGAACTGCCACCGCCCGTCCGCCCGCCTGCGGGCGTCAGAACCGCAGCGGCTTCGCCTGGATCACGTGCGGCAGCGTGCGCACCTGGTCCAGCACCGCGTCGTCGGCGCGGCCGTCGATGCCGATCAGCGCGATGGCGTCCTCGCCCGGCACCGAGCGGCCGAGCGCGAAGGTGGCGATGTTGATGGCGTTGTCGCCGAGCAGCGTGCCGAGCCGGCCGATGAAGCCCGGCTTGTCCTTGTTGGTGACATAGAGCATGGACGGCTGGAACTCGGCATCCATCTGGATGCCCTTGATCTCCACGATGCGCGGCTTGCCGTCCGAGAAGACCGTGCCGGCCACCGAGCGCTCCTGCCGGTCGGTCTTGATGGTGAGGCGGAGCAGGCTGTCGAAGGTCTTCTGCTCGTCGCGCCGGACTTCCTCGAGGTGGATGCCGCGGTCGCGGGCGATCGCCGGGGCGGACACCATGTTGACCGAGTCCATGAGCGGCTTCATCAGCCCGGCGAGCGCCGCGGCGGTGAGCGCACGGGTGTTCATCTTGGCCACCTCGCCCTCATATTCGAGGCGCACGCCGGCGAGGCCGGTCTCCGTCAGCTGCCCGGCGAAGGAGCCGAGCAGTTCGGCGAGCTTGACGAAGGGCGTCAGCTTGGGCGCCTCCTCGGCCGAGATCGACGGCATGTTGAGCGCGTTCTGCACGGCGCCCTTCATGAGGTAGTCCGACATCTGCTCGGCCACCTGCAGCGCGACGTTCTCCTGCGCTTCCGTCGTGGAGGCGCCGAGATGCGGGGTGCAGACCACGTTCGGATGGCCGAACAGCGGATTGGCCTTGGCCGGCTCCTCCACGAAGACGTCGAAGCCCGCGCCCGCCACATGGCCCGCGTCGAGCGCCGCCCGGAGCGCCACCTCGTCGACAAGGCCGCCGCGCGCACAATTGATGATGCGCACGCCCTTCTTCGTGCGGGCGATGGCGTCGGCCGACAGGATGTTGCGCGTCTTGTCGGTGAGCGGGGTGTGCAGCGTGATGATGTCGGCGCGGCGCAGCAGTTCGTCCAGTTCGAGCTTCTCCACGCCGAGCTCGATCGCCCGCTCCAGCGACAGGAACGGATCGAAGGCGACGACGCGCATGCGGAGCCCGATGGCGCGGTCGGCGACGATCGAGCCGATATTGCCGCAGCCGATCACGCCGAGCGTCTTGCCGGTGATCTCGACGCCCATGAAGCGGTTCTTCTCCCACTTGCCGGCCTGGGTGGAGGCGTCGGCGGCCGGGATCTCGCGGGCGAGCGCGAACATCAGCGCAATGGCGTGCTCGGCGGTGGTGATCGAGTTGCCGAACGGCGTGTTCATCACGATCACGCCGCGCGCGGTGGCGGCCGGGATGTCCACATTGTCGACGCCGATGCCGGCGCGCCCGATCACCTTCAGCCGCGCCGCCCGCTCCAGGAGCTTGGCGGTGACCTTGGTGGCGGAGCGGATGGCGAGGCCGTCATAGTTGCCGATGATGGCGGCGAGAGCGTCCTTGTCCTTGCCGAGATCGGGCTGGTAGTCGACCTCGACGCCGCGGTCCTTGAAGATCTGCACGGCGGTCGGGGAAAGCTGGTCGGAAATGAGTACACGGGGGGCCATGGGAGCACCTTACGGAGAGTGAGGAAAACGGGAGATCGGGCGGGCCCCGGCGTCGGCCTGGAGCGCGGCGCGGTCGGTTCCGCCCGGCGCGGGGTGCACCGGAGGGAGCGTCCGCGGGCTTCCGCCCGAACATGTGGATCGACGTTCAGGCCGCCTTGGGGAGCGCGGCTTTCGCCTCGGCGAAGGCCCAGTCGAGCCAGGCGGTGAAGGCCTCGAGGTCGGAGGCCTCCACGGTCGCCCCGCACCAGATCCTGAGGCCCGCGGGCGCGTCGCGGTAGGCGCCGAAGTCGAAGCCGACGCCCTCCTTTTCGAGGCTCGCCACGATCGACTTCGCGACGGTCGTGACCGCGTCGGGTCCGCGCGCATTCACCTCCGGGTCGGCGATGACCAGGCAGACCGAGGTGTTCGAGCGCTGTTCGGGGACGCGGGCGAGATGGCCGACCCAGGGCGTGCGCTCGACCCAGTCGCCGATCACCTTCGCGTTGGCGTCGGCGCGGGCGACGAGGCCCTTCAGCCCGCCGAGGGACTTCGCCCATTTCAGCGTGTCGAGATAGTCCTCGACCGCCAGCATGGAGGGCGTGTTGATCGTCTCGCCGGTGAAGATCCCGTCGATCAGCTTGCCGCCGCTGGTCATGCGGAAGATCTTCGGCAGCGGCCAGGCGGGCTTGTAGGTGAGAAGCCGGCCGACGGCGCGCGGCGAGAGCACGATCATGCCGTGCGCGGCCTCGCCGCCGAGCACCTTCTGCCAGGAGAAGGTGACCACGTCGAGCTTCGGCCAGTCGAGCGGCTGGGCGAAGGCCGCCGAGGTCGCGTCGCAGATCACGATGCCTTCGCGGTCGGCCGCGATCCAGTCGGCATCGGGCACGCGCACGCCCGAGGTGGTGCCGTTCCAGGTGAACACCACGTCGCGCGTCTTCGTATCGACGGTCGAAAGGTCGGGGAGTTCGCCGTAGGGCGCGGTCACGACGCGGGCGTCGGCGAGCTTCAGCTGCTTCGCCACGTCGGTCACCCAGCCTTCGCCGAAGCTCTCCCAGGCGAGCATCTCGACGCCGCGCACGCCGAGCATGGACCACATGGCCATCTCGACCGCGCCGGTGTCGGAGGCGGGAACGATGCCGATGCGGTAGTCCGCCGGCACGCCGAGCACCTCGCGCGTCAGCTCGATCGCCTCGGCGAGCTTGGCCTTGCCGGGCTTGGAGCGATGCGAGCGGCCGACCAGCGCGTCGCCGAGCGCCGCCACGGACCAGCCGGGGCGCTTCGCACAGGGACCGGAGGAAAAATGGGGGATCGCGGGCTTGAAGCCCGGGCGGGTATGCAGAGCCATGATGTCCATCCTCTCAGATGGGCGCCCCTCGGTGGGGAGGGGTGTCCCGCCGGCCGGGTTACAGGAGCGGTCGGGGATTATCAAGCCGGTCCTTTTGCGGATGCGACACATTCATGGCGGCATGAGTCGGCGCGGACGCACGACGGGGCGGCGCGGGATCCGCTCCCGCCCCGCCCCGCCGCGTCTGGACGGGTCGATCAGTACTTGGCCATGACCGGCGCGGGCGCCGCCACCGGCTGGTCGAGCATGTAGCGGAAGCCGAGCCGGAGGTCATGCGAGACGAGGTCCGGAACCTTCCACTTGTCGCCGATGCTCTTCGGACCGCTCGCCGTGTTGAGGTCGACGAGCGCGCCGGAGCCGGCATTGCCGAGGTTCAGGTAGCTGTAGCCGGCGTCGATCTTCAGGCGGTCGCTGACGTCGTAGGTGAGGCCGGCATGGAGCGCCCAGGCGAAGTCCCAGCTGCTCTTGTCGCCGTAGTTGCCGGTGGTGATCTGGTTGCCGCCCGCGGTCGGGATCGTGTTGATCTGGTGGCCGCCCTGGAACATGTTGTAGGAGGTGCCGAGGCCGACGCCCACATAGGGCGTGATGCCCCACTGGCTGCCGATATCCACGTAGCCGTTCGCCATGAACACCGCCGAGCTGACCGAGGCCTGCAGCTGCGCATAGGCATCGCCGGTCACGCCGACCGCCCAGAGCCCGTTCACGTTGCCCGTGCCGCGCAGGTTCACCGCGGTGCGGTACTGCGCCGTCAGGTCGCCGCGCAGCCAGTCATTGAACTTGTAGCCGATGCCCGCGCCGTAGAAGGCGTTGTTGTCGATGCTCTGGCGGATCCAGCGACCGGTGTAGTTCGGCGGCGGGGCGTCGAATTCGGGCTCGCGCCACTTGCCGCTGTCGGCGATGCCGACACCCAGGTCGCCGCGCAGATACCAGCCGCCGGTGACCACGACCGGCGCCACGACCGGAGGGCGATAGGGAACCGCGATGTCGGCGGCGCCGGCGGCGGAGACCATGCCGGACACGAGGGCCGCGGCGCTCAGAACTGTCGCGAAGTTACGCATCTCATCGATCCTCTTCAGGCAACCGCGCCCCCGATTTCACGAAGCGCGCCATAACTCACAGCCTCATCATCGTCCATCAGGGTTAACAATTGCTTTTTGCACCCCAGATTGACTGGGAATATTACGCGACTTTCTTTTTTATTGTCTGGATTGTCTGTCGGTATCGCGCGCAAGACTGGCCCGATCCATGAATTGTCCGGCCCACGTCTTCGATGCACCGAAGCGCCGGCCCGGTCGTCCGGTCCGGCCTCGGCGTGGCGGAGCGCGGCGACGGCCGCGCCGGATCAGTTGATCGTGTAGCGGACGCCGAGGCGCAGCTGGTTCATGCTGAAGTCCTCGAACTTGGCGACGCCGTTGTCGTAATATTTCGTCGCCGGCTTCGTGGTCGGGTCGGTGACCACCGCGCGGCCGGTCTTGAAGGTGTCGATCCAGAGATAGCGGTAGCCGATGTCGAGCGTGGCGCCGCCGCCGAGGTCGTAGCCGAAGCCGGCCATCCCGGCCGCGGTCAGCGGCGTCGACTTGCCGGTCGAATAGACGAGCGTGCGGTCGGTGACCGGATCGAAATATTTCGGCTGGTCGACCTGCACGATCGAGAAGCCGACGCCGGCGCCGATATAGGGCGAGAAGCCGGCCCAGTTGCCGAGGTCCGCATAGGCGGAGATCAGGAGGGGCGTGATGGCGAGGTCGGCCTTGCCGCCGAGGCCGCCGGCGCAGCTCTGCCCGGTGCAGGTGCCGGTGACCTTCCAGTGCGCCTTCTGGTCGGCCGCCCAGTCGGCGGTGAAGTCCATGCGGAAGTATTCGTTGAGCCGGTAGCCGAAGCCGCCGCCGGCGCTGAAAATGTTGTTCGCGCTCGGATTGGTCAGGTTGTAGCCGGACTTGGTCGCCCGCATGGTGAGGTCGTTCGTCGGCACGCCGTAGCCGACATCGCCGCGCAGGTACCAGCCCGTGCCGATCTCCTCGGGGATCATGCTCGGCGCGCCGATCTTCGGCGCCGCGTAGTCGGCCGCGTGCACGGACGGGACGAAACCGGTGACCAGCGCGGTTGCGGCAAGGAGGTACGCGAGCTTCGACATCTGAATAGTCCCCTGCATGGACCGCACCACAGCTTGGTCCGCATCTCTCTCGACAAGGACTATCGGCGAAAACTCTTAAGGGCAGCTTAACCGTGTTTTTTAACCACGTCGGTTAAGGTTAACGAAATCTGAAGCGCGCCGGAAGCGTGGTCGGGACCCGGAAAGGCCGCGCGAAGACGTTCGCAGGCGCCGCGAATAGTCGGCGCGTGCGCGTGGGCGCGGACGGAACGGCTGCGGAAGCGGTGGGGCTCGATCGCCCTCCTCAGGCCGCGGCGCGGCCGATCACGGCGGCGATGTCGTCGACCACGTGGCGGACCAGGCTCTCGTCGTCGCCCTCCCCCATCACGCGGATGAGCGGCTCCGTGCCCGACGGCCGGATCACCAGGCGGCCGTGGTTGCCGAGCCGCTCGCGCGCGCCCGCGATGGTCGCCTTGACCGCGTCGTCCTCGAGCGGCTTGCCGCCGGCGATGCGCACATTCTTGAGGATCTGCGGCACCGGATCGAAGCAGTGGCACACTTCGGACACCGGGCGGCCGGAGCGCTGCACCACGGCGAGCACTTGCAGGGCCGCGATCAGCCCGTCGCCGGTCGTCGTGTAGTCGGAGAGGACGAGGTGGCCGGACTGTTCGCCGCCCACATTGTAGCCGTGCTCGCGCATGTGCTCGACCACGTAGCGGTCGCCCACCTTGGTGCGGGCGAGCGTCAGGTCGAGCCCGGCCAGGTGCCGTTCCAGGCCGAGATTGGACATGACCGTCGCGACGATGCCGGGCTTCGAGAGTCGCCCGTCGGTCTTGAACGACGCCGCCACGACCGCCATGAGCTGGTCGCCGTCGACCACCTGCCCCTTCTCGTCGATCACGATGACGCGGTCGGCGTCGCCGTCGAGGCAGATCCCGATGTCGGCGCGGGTCTCGTGCACCTTGGCGGCGCAGAGCGCCGTCGAGGTCGAGCCGCAGTCCCGATTGATGTTGAAGCCGTCCGGCTCGACGCCGATGCGCACCACCTCGGCGCCGAGCTCCCAGAGCGCCTCGGGCGCCACCTTGTAGGCGGCGCCGTTGCCGCAATCGATCACGACGCGCAGGCCGGCGAGCGACATGTTGCGCGGCAAGGTGCGCTTGGCGAATTCCACATAGCGGTCGTCGACGCCGTCCACACGCTTGGCGCGGCCGAGATCGGCCGATCCCGCGAGCCGCCCGGAGAGGTCCTCCTCGATCAGGCGCTCGATCTCCGCCTCGATCTCGTCGGAGAGCTTGTAGCCGTCCGGGCCGAAGATCTTGATGCCGTTGTCCGCGTAAGGATTGTGCGAGGCCGAGATCATCACGCCGAAATCGCAGCGGAGCGACCGCGTCAGCATGGCGACCGCCGGGGTCGGGATCGGGCCGGTCATGAACACGTCGACGCCCATGGCGGTGAAGCCGGCGACCATGGCGGTCTCGATCATGTAGCCGGAGAGCCGCGTGTCCTTGCCGATCACGGCGCGATGGCGGTGGCGGCCGGACTTGAAGGCGACGCCGACACTCATCGCCACCCGCATGGCGATGTCGGGCGTGATCGGCCACTTGTTCGCCGTGCCGCGAATGCCGTCGGTGCCGAAATAGGTTCTGCTCATGGCGCGTCACAACCCGCAATGGGGCGCCCGCCGGGGCGCCGGAATCGAATTCGAGCCCAGCCCATAACCCGGAACGAGGCGGCCGGCCGATCAATTATGGATGCATAGTCTTACAGCGCGCGTCTGAAAAGACGGCGAGGCCCGATGCTGAAGAAAGCCTTAACGGCAAAAAGCCCGCCGGAGGGCGGGCTTTTCGTGCGCGAGGGGGTTCGTCAGCTCGGCTGCGGGACGATCGGGCCGTCCGGCTCGCCCTTCTGCTCGCGGCCCTTGGAGCCGGCGGGCGGCACGGCGGAGGAGCGCTGCGCCGGCTGGTCGCCGCCGCTGTCGCGCCGGGGCGGCTTGTTGTTGTGGACGAGGTCCTTGATCTCCTCGCCGGTCAGCGTCTCGTATTCGAGCAGCGCCTCGGCGAGGCGGACGAACTCGTCCTTCTTCTCGGTCAGGATGCGCTTGGCCTCCTGGTAGGCGTGCTCGACGATGCGGCGCACCTCGCTGTCGATCTTCTGCGCGGTCGCCTCCGACATGGTGTTCTGCCGGCCCATGGAATAGCCGAGGAACACCTCTTCCTGGTTGTCGCCGTAAGCGACCGTGCCGAGTTCGTCGGAATAGCCGAAGCGCATCACCATGGCGCGCGCCATCTTGGTCGCCTGCTCGATGTCCGAGGAGGCGCCGGAGGTGATGTTCTCCTTGCCGAAGGTCAGTTCCTCGGCCGCGCGGCCGCCCATGGCGGAGATCAGCCGCGAGACGAACTCGATGTATTTGGTCGAGTAGCGGTCGCCCTCCGGCAGATAGGCGACCATGCCGAGCGCGCGGCCGCGCGGGATGATGGTCGCCTTGTGCACCGGCCAGCCGGCCGGCACATGCATGCCGACGATGGCGTGGCCGGCCTCGTGATAGGCGGTGAGCCGCTTCTCCTCCTCGGACATGGCCATGGACTTGCGCTCGGCGCCCATCATGACCTTGTCCTTGGCGTCCTCGAACTCCGCCTGCGTGACGATGCGCTTGTTGCGACGCGCGGCGAGCAGGGCGGCCTCGTTGACGAGGTTCATGAGATCCGCGCCGGAGAAGCCGGGCGTGCCGCGGGCGAGCGTCCTGAGGTCCACGTCCGGGGCGAGCGGAACCTTGCGCACATGCACCTTCAGGATCTTCTCGCGCCCGTTCACGTCCGGGTTCGGCACGGTGATCTGGCGGTCGAAGCGGCCGGGACGCAGCAGCGCGGGGTCGAGCACGTCGGGCCGGTTGGTGGCCGCGATGATGATGATGCCCTCGTTCTGCTCGAAGCCGTCCATCTCGACGAGCAGCTGGTTCAGCGTCTGCTCGCGCTCGTCGTTGCCGCCGCCGAGGCCGGCGCCGCGATGGCGGCCGACCGCGTCGATCTCGTCGATGAAGATGATGCAGGGCGCGTTCTTCTTCGCCTGCTCGAACATGTCGCGCACGCGGCTCGCGCCGACGCCGACGAACATCTCGACGAAGTCGGAGCCCGAAATCGTGAAGAAGGGCACGTTCGCCTCGCCGGCGACGGCGCGCGCGGTCAGCGTCTTGCCGGTGCCGGGCGGGCCGACCAGCAGCACGCCGCGCGGGATGCGCCCGCCGAGGCGCTGGAACTTCTGCGGGTCGCGCAGGAATTCGACGATCTCCTGCAGGTCTTCCTTGGCCTCGTCCACGCCCGCGACGTCGTCGAAGGTGATGCGGCCGTGCGCCTCGGTCAGGAGCTTCGCCTTGGACTTGCCGAAGCCCATGGCCTTGCCGCCGGATCCCTGCATCTGGCGCATGATGAAGAGCCAGGCGCCGATCAGGATAAGCATCGGGAACCAGGAGATGAGCGCGCTGATGATCGGCGAGTTCTCGCCGGCGGTGCGCACGCGGATCTCCACGTCCTTCGAATGCAGGAGGTCGGTGAACTGCGCCTCGCGCGGCGCGGTGGTGACGAACTGGCCGCCGCCGGCATATTCGCCGGTCACCTGCTGGTCGACGATGGTGACGGATTTGACGCGTTTGTTCTCGACGTCGTCGAGGAAGCGCGAATAGGCGATCTCGCTCGTGCCCGAGCCGCGCCCGGGCGCCTGGAACAACTGGAACAGGGCGATCAGGAGAAGAAGGATGATCACCCACAAGGCGAAATTACGGAAATTGGCGTTCATCAGTGTTCCCATCTCCGCGGGCGTGAGGCTGGCTGCAGCCTGCCTTCCGCGGTCGCCCTCGGCGTCGAGGCTTAAAATAGGTCCGCGGGCTCCGAATGCCAAGCCGACCGACCCGCGCGGATCGTACCAAGCTTCGGAAACCTTACCCAGGGGGGACCACTTGACCGAACGTCCGCGCCGGTCCTCGCCACGCGACGCCGAACGCGGCGACCGGTTCCGCCGCGAAGGCGCCCTCCGGGACGGCCTCGGTCACGTAGTCGAACCCGGGAACCGCGGCAAGTGTTCCTTGCACGAAGGCGGCCGGAACGGAGGCGACGGCGAGCGCGGGGAGGCCGCGCCGGCCGGTCTCCGGCAGCCGCCGCGCGCCGTCGCGGCCGAGCGCCGCCACCTCGACGGGGGCGCGCGCCCGGCCGTCCAGCGAGACGCGGAAGCGATCGTGCCAGAACGCGGTCTCGCCGGGGACGAGCGTCAGGCGGGGAAAGCCGGCGCGGCCCGCCTCCGCCACGAACCACAGCCCGTCGCCCGACAGCAGCACCACGACGCCGCCGAGCGTGCGCTTCAGGGGCGCGCCGGGCCGGGCCGCGGCGAGCGCGCCGAGCAGGCGCTCGAGCCGTTCGAGGCGCGGCGGATAGGCTTCGCCCCCGACGGCGCGGACGAGCCGGGCGAGCGCGCGCAGCGACACTTCGTCCGGCGCGGCGAGCAAGGGCGCGGCGGCGATCCGCGCGAAGCCGCCCGGATGCGCGGTGGCGTGGCCGGCGAACAGGGTCTCGACCGCCGCGTCGATCGCGCTCGCGGCGCGCGCCATGCGGGCGGCGGTGGCGGCGAGGCGCTCGGGCGTGAGGCCGAGCGACGCGAGCCTCGCCATGGCGTTGCGCCAGCGGATCCGGGCATGCCGCTCGTCGGCGTTGGACGGGTCGGTGGCGAAGGGGATGCCCGCCTCTTCGAGCGTGGCGACGAGGCGCGCCTTCGGCACGGCGAGGAACGGGCGAGCGATCACGAGGCCGTCGGCCACGCGCTCGGCCGGCATGGCGGCGAGGCCGTAGACGCCGCTGCCGCGGGCGAGCGCCAGGAGCACCGTCTCGGCCTGGTCGTCGAGCGTGTGCGCGGTGACGATCCGGTCGCAGCCGGCGGCGCGGGCGGCCTCGGCGAGGAGCGCATAGCGGGCGCGGCGCGCCTCCGCCTGCAGGTTGGCGGCGGGCTTCGGACCGGTCCAGACGAGGGTTCGATGGGCTAGCCCGAGGCGGCCGGCGAGCGCCGCCACCGCCCTCGCCTCCTCCGCGGAAGCGGCACGCAGGCCGTGGTCGACGGTCAGCACGATCGCCCGCGGCGCGTTCGGCCGGCGCGCGAGGAAGCCGGCATAGGCGACCATGAGGGCGGTGGAATCCGGCCCGCCCGACACGGCGAGCGCGAGCCCGGCGCCGGTTGCCAGCGGCGCGAACAGGCGGTCGATCTCCTCCGGCCCGAGGTGCTCCGCGCTACCCAACGCCGGCGGGCTCGCCGACGACGGGTCGGACACCGGTCGCTCGGTGGGAGCGCCGCTCGGCCCCTCCGCCGTTCCGGCGCCGCTCAGGCCGCCCGCCGCGCCGGCGCGCGCCTCGGGTTCAGCACTTGGCACGGACCTTTTCGCCCGCCGCGCGGTCCCGGAGGGTCTTCGACGCCTTCGGGTATTTGGCGAGGAGTTCCTCGTAGGTGGTGCAGGCGGCCTTGCGTTCGCCGAGGCCGTTCAGCGCGAGGCCGAGCTTCAGGAGGCTGTCGGGCGCCTTCGGGCCGTCGGGAAACTGGGTGTAGCTCTTCAGGAAGGCGTCGGCCGCCTCCTTGTTCATGTTGCGCGCGAAGAAGCTCTCGCCCAGCCAATACTGCGCGCTGCCCACCCGGTTGTCGGTCGGATGGTTGGCGAGGAAGGTCTTGAAGCTTGTTTCGGCGAGACCGTATTCGCCGTTGAGGATGTAGCCATAGGCCGAATCGTATTCGTCGCGCGAACTGGCGACCGGCGGGGTCGCCGCGAGGCCCTTCGGGATGCCGGCGAGCGCCGCGCTCGATGCCGGGCTCGGCTTGCCCGAGAGGTCGAGCGGCGAGCCGCCGATGGCCGCGCCGATCTGGTCGCCGTCGGCCGGGATCTGGCCGAGCACCTGCGGCGGCGCGCCCGGACCGCGACCAATGCCGGCGGGCGGCACCGGTCCTCCGGCGGCGAGCGATCCGCCGGCCGCCCCCTGCCCGCTCCCGGCGCCCGGCGGGGGAAAGCCCGGTCCGCCGCCGATGGCGCCGCGGCCGGCGACCGCGACGGGCGGATCGTCCTGCGGGCCGGCGTCGGTGCGCTTCGGCGGCGGCCGGCGGTTCGGGGCGGAGGCCGCGCCGGCGCCGGATTCGATCTCCTGCAAGCGGAAATCCACGTCCTTCTGCATGCGCGCCATCAGGTCCTGCATCTGGCGCATCTGGAAGGTCAGCGTCTCGATCTGGCCGTTCAGGTTGCGGATCTGGCCTTCGAGCGCGTTGATCTTCAGGTTGAGCTCGGCCTGACGGCGCTGCGCGGCGTCCGACCCGCCGAGGCCGAACAGGTCCTGCGCGCGCGCAGGCGCGGCCGCCGTCGCCGCCACGGCGAAGGTCAGTCCGAGGGTCAGCGCGGCGCGCGCGAGCAAGCGCCGGTACGACGGCATCCTGGTCTCGAAAGGCATACGGAATCGGTCCTCGTGTCCGGAGCCCGGTATGGACGGCCCTGGGCCTCACCGGCAAGCTTCGGCGCCATCATGACGTGTAGCTTTCGGCCAAAATGCGGCTCCGCGGAAAAAAGGCCGCGGCGCGCGCGCGTGTGGCAAACGAGCGCTTTCGCCCGCGCGGGGACGCCCGTCCCGCTGGCCTTCAGACCGACCGGGCCGCGCCTATTTCCGCAGGATCTCGACGCCCGGCAGGGGCTTGCCCTCGAGCCATTCGAGGAAGGCGCCACCCGCGGTCGACACATAGGTGAAGTCGCCCGCGACGCCCGCGTGGTTGAGCGCCGCCACCGTGTCGCCGCCGCCCGCGACCGACAGGAGGTTGCCCGACTTGCTGCGCGCCGCCGCATGCTCGGCCGACGCCACGGTCGCGCGGTCGAACGGCTCGATCTCGAAGGCGCCGAGCGGGCCGTTCCAGACGAGCGTGCGGGCCCGGTCGATCTCGGCCGCGATGGCGGCCACCGAGGCCGGGCCGAGGTCGAGGATCATGGCGTCGGCCGGCACCGCGTCGACCGACACGGTCTCGTTCGCCGCCCCGGCCTTGAACTCGCGCGCCACCACCGCGTCGACGGGGAGCAGGATGCGCGAGCCGACCGAGGTCGCCTTCTCCATGATGCGCCGGGCGGTGTCGGCGAGGTCGTGCTCGCACAGCGACTTGCCTACGTCCTTGCCCTGCGCGGCGAGGAAGGTGTTGGCCATGCCGCCGCCGATCACGAGCACGTCCACCTTGGTCACGAGGTTTTCGAGGAGATCGATCTTGGAGGAGACCTTGGCGCCGCCGACGACGGCGACAACCGGCCGTTCCGGGCGCGCCAGCGCCGCGTCGAGCGCCTCGATCTCGGTCTGCATGCAACGCCCGGCATAGGCGGGGAGCAGCCGGGCGAGCCCTTCGGTGGAGGCATGGGCGCGGTGCGCCGTGGCGAAGGCGTCGTTGACGAACACGTCGCCGAGCGCGGCCAGCTGCTTCACGAAGGCCGGGTCGTTGGTCTCCTCGCCCTTGTGGAAGCGGGTGTTTTCCAGGAGCAGGATCGCCCCGTCCGTGAGCGCCGCGACCGCGTTCGCCGCCACATCGCCGACGCAGTCGGGCGCGAAGGCGACCGGCTTGCCGACCCGCTCCTCGAGCACGCCGCGGATCTGCGCCAGCGAATATTTCGCCTCCGGGCCGTCCTTGGGCCGGCCGAAATGGGCGAGCAGGATGACCCGCCCGCCCTTCTCGGAGATTTCCCGGATGGTCGGCACGACGGCGCGGATGCGCGTGTCGTCGCTCACCGTGCCGCCGTCCATGGGCACGTTGAGGTCGACGCGGGTCAGCACGCGCTTGCCGGCGAGGTCGGCGTCGTCGAGGGTCTTGAAGGCGCTCATCAGGGGCTCCCGGTGTCGCTCGATCGGCCGGTCGACCGGCGCTCAGGTCAGATCAGCTTGCCCATCGCCACGGCCGTGTCCGACATGCGGTTGGAGAAGCCCCACTCGTTGTCGTACCAGCTCATCACGCGCACGAGCGTGCCGTCCATGACCTTGGTCTGGTCCATGTGGAAGATCGACGAGTGGCTGTCGTGGTTGAAGTCGATCGACACGTTGCTGTCGGTGGTGAAGCCGAGGATCCCGGCGAGGCGGTTGCCGGCGGCGGCGCGGATGGCGCCGTTCACCTCGTCGACCGAGGTCGGCCGCTTCGCCACGAATTTGAGGTCGACCACCGAGACGTTCGGCGTCGGCACGCGGATCGCGACGCCGTCGAGCTTGCCCTTCAGCTGCGGGAGGACGAGGCCCACCGCCTTGGCGGCGCCGGTCGAGGTCGGGATCATGGAGAGCGCGGCGGCGCGGGCGCGGTAGAGATCCTTGTGCATCGTGTCGAGCGTCGGCTGGTCGCCGGTATAGGAATGGATCGTCGTCATGAAGCCCTTGTCGATGCCGACCGCCTCGTCGAGCACGAGCGCGAGCGGGGCGAGGCAGTTGGTCGTGCAGGAGGCGTTCGAGACGACGAGGTGGTCCTTCGTCAGCTTGTCGTGGTTGACGCCGTACACCACCGTCAGGTCGGCGCCGTCGCCGGGCGCGGAGATGAGGACGCGCTTGGCGCCGGCGGTCAGATGCGCGGCGGCCTTCTCGCGGGCGGTGAAGATGCCGGTGCATTCGAGCGCGATGTCGACCCCGAGGTCCTTGTGCGGCAGGGTCGCCGGGTCCTTGATCGCCGTGACCTTGATCTTGCCGCGGCCGACATCGATCGTGTCGCCATCCACCTTCACCTCGCCGGGGAAGCGGCCGTGCACGCTGTCGTAGCGGAACAGATGGGCGTTCGTCTCGACCGGGCCGAGGTCGTTGATCGCCACCACCTCGATGTCGTCACGGCCCTGCTCGATGATGGCGCGCAGGATGTTGCGGCCGATGCGACCGAATCCGTTGATGGCTACGCGAACCGGCATGGCAAGCTCCTTGGAAACCTGGCGGGCCGGACACGCTGTCCGGGCTCCCGGAAATTAGCGGCACTGATACCGATGCGGGAAGGTGAGTCAATGCGGGTCTGTCCCTCGTCGACCCGGTTGCCGCAAGGTTGTTCTCGGAGGCCGGGCGCGCGGCGAATCCGCCTTGCCCGCCGGTCGCTTGCCGCTACGGAATGTCGACGGTGTGTGGGTGAAGCCGTCATCGATCTTTCATATCGGTTGACCCTATGAATCCACTCACCGTAAATTCTGTATATGAGCGTTTTCCGAGTCGTCGGAGCGCTTGGCGGGCGGGGGCTTTGCGGGTGTGAGTAGGCGGCTGAGGCCGCCATTTGCGTGCGGGGACAGTCAACATGTTGGATCGTTCCGCCGTGGAGGCGGCCCTGAGACGGCTCGACCTGGCGTTGAGCGCGTTGGACGCCGCCGTGGAACGCCGCCTCGATCACGATCGTGATCTGTCCGGGCTGGAAGACGAACTGTCGAGAATCGGTGAAGATCGATCCCGGCTGGCCAAGACGCTGGACGACGAGAAGGCGCGGGCCGGCCGCCTCGAGGACACGAACCGGGAGGTCTCGCGCCGCCTCGTGGCCGCGATGGAATCCATCCGGTCCGTTCTCGAAACCCACGGGAGCTGACCCCGATGAGCGTGATGGGGAGCAGCGAGATGGGCCAGGTCAACGTGACCATCAACGGCCGCGTTTACCGGATGGCCTGCGAGGACGGCCAGGAGAAGCATCTCCACGACCTCGCCGCCCGGCTCGACCGCACCATTTCGGGGCTGAAGGACGGCTTCGGCGAGATCGGCGACCAGCGCCTCACCGTGATGGCGGCGATCATGTCCATGGACGAGCTGATCGAGGCGGAGCGGCGCATCGCCGGGCTGGAGGCGGAGAACCGCGCCCTGCGTCAGTCGGAGGCGGCCGGCAGCCAGTCGCTCGTCGCCAACGAGCGCGACTTCGCGCGGCGGATCGGCGAGGCGGCCGAGAAGATCGAGCAGCTCGCCGCGGCGCTGACCTCCACCAAGCCCACGAACTGACGCGACCTCACTCGGCCGCGACGGCGGCCATCGGCGCTTGCGGAGGGGCCTCGGCGGGTCGGCCGGGCTCGGCCTCGGCGCTGCCCGCGCGCGCCCGCTGCAGCACCGAGAGGAGGAGGGCGAGGGTGACGAGCGGCACGATCGGCAGCCCGACATAGCCGGCAAGCGGCCGGGAGACGAGCGGCAGCACGAAGGCGGTGAAGAGGACGATCCGCTCGTAGGGGAGAAAGCCCTTGCGGAGCGCTTCGGCGAACAGATAGGCGAGCGGGATGGCGAGGAGCGTCAGGTCGTAGTCGAGCATGAACGGCGTCGTCAGCACGGTCGCGGCGACGAGCCCGGCCGCGTTGGCGGGCCCTTGGCCGGCACGCCGGATCGCCACCATGAGGGCGACGGCGCCGAGCGCGGCGGCGCCCTGCAGCGCCCAGGCGGCGGTGCCGTCGAGACCGAGGCGGCGGGCTGCGGCGAACACGCTCACCATCTTCTCGTAGCCAACCAGGTTGTCGTCGAGGGTGGCGCGGGCGATCGCGTTCGTCTCGAAGAAGCCCTGCCAGGCGGCCGCGCCGAAGGCGAGGTAGGAGAGCGCGCAGAGCCCGACGGCGGTGAGACCGGCGGCGAGGAAGGTGCGCCGGTCGCCGTCGAGCATCACGAAGAGGGCCACGAGCACGGCGAGCTGCGGCTTGATCACCATCGCCCCGAACAGGACGCCCGCGAGCCAGGGCCGGCGCGCTTGGACGAGGGCGCCGAAGCCGAGGAGCGCGGCGGTGAGGAACGCGTTCTGGCCATGGCCGATCGTCACGATCACGGCCGGGAAGGCGAGGATCGGCAGGAGGCCGATGCGGGCGCCGCCCGCGACGAGCCAGGCGCGCGTCATGGCCACATAGGCCGTGCCGGTCGCGGCGAGCCAGGCGACGAGCGCGACCGGATAGGGCACGAGCGCGAGCGGCAGGCAGACGAGCAGATAGGGCGGCGGATAGAAGAAGGCGTAGTAGCCGATGCCGGGGCCGAACAGCGCGATCTCGGCCGCCGCATGGTCGGCGAGGTTCCAGGCCGCCGCGGCGCGCCCGTCGAGCGCCAGCGTCGAGGCGGCATAGAAGCTCGCGAAATCGGTGCCGAGCGGATGGCCGCGATAGTCGAGCCCGTCATGGGAGAGCGCGAGCGAGACGACGATCCCCGCCAGGGTGAGGGCGGCGAGGATCATCAGATAGGCGCGCGCCCGGGCGGCGTCGAGCCAGGCGGCGTCGCGGAGGGCGGCGATGGGGTAAGCGGGGCGCATGCGGGTCACCGGGCGTAGAATTCCGGGCAGCATGCCCCGGCCGCCCTTAAGGCCGCGTTGCCGCTGCGCGAGCATGGCCTCGGGGCGCGAGGCGCGCGGCGGACATGGCGAATTTGATGAGCCGGGTTCTTCTCCCGAGGCTCCCCGAGGTCTATATTCAGTCGGCGAGGCTGCACGGTTCGACAGGAATCAGCATCCCCGGGGCCTTATCGATCTCAACGGGAGCTGTCCCCGGCCGGACTCGTGGGTTCGGCCACACGGCGCCCACCTACTCTGTAGGTTTCCCGGGATCGGTACTTCCATCGGCCGAGGTGGCTTCGCTCTCTCCCTTGCCGGCCGGCGGCGTCCGCCGTTCGGCTCATCGGCCGCGAGGGCCGCTTCGCAGGCCCGCTTGACCGTCACCGACGCTTCCCGCATCTATCCTTCAATGGACCCGGCAGCGGACCGCAAGGCCGCCAAGGCCGCTCTTCGCGCCGAGGTACTGGCACGCCGGGCCGCGATCCCCGAGGAAGAGCGCCGCGCCGCCGCCGCGAGCCTCGCCGAGGCGGCCGAGCATCTGCCGATCCCGGCCGGCGCGTCGGTCGCGGGCTTCCTGGCGATCCGCGGCGAGATCGATCCCCTCCCCCTCCTGCTGGCGCTGCACGCGCGCGGCCATACGCTGTCGCTGCCGGTCGTGCTCGCCGACCGCACCACGATGCTGCTGCGCGCCTGGACGCCCGGCGAGCCGCTGGAGCCGTCGAGCTTCGGTCTGTCGGTGCCGCCGGCATCCGCGGCCGTGGTCGAGCCGGACGTCCTGCTCGTGCCGCTCGCGGCGTTCGACCGGCACGGCTACCGCATCGGCTACGGCAAGGGCCATTACGACCGCGCCCTCGCCCGCCTGCAGGCGACCCGGCCGCGGCTGAAGATCGGCGTCGCCTTCGCGCTGCAGGAGATCGCCGAGGTGCCGCACGAGGCGCATGACGAGCCGCTCGACCATGTGCTGACCGAGCGCGGCCTCGTCCGCGCGGAAGCCGGGGGGCGCCGGCCATGAGGCTCCTGTTCCTCGGCGACATCGTGGGCCGGTCCGGCCGCGCCGCGGTCGAGGCGCGCCTGCCCGCGCTGGTGCGAGACCACCGGCTCGACTTCGTGGTGATCAACGGCGAGAACGCCGCCGGCGGCTTCGGCATCACCGAGGAGATCTGCCAGGGCTTGATCGACGCGGGCGCCGACGCGGTGACGCTCGGCAACCATGCCTGGGACCAGCGCGAGGCTCTCGTCTTCATCGAGCGGCAGCCGCGCCTGATCCGGCCGGTGAACTTTCCCGCCGGCACGCCCGGCCGCGGCGCCAATCTCTTCACCGCGCGCAACGGCGCCCGCGTCCTCGTCATGAACGTGATGGGCCGCGTCTTCATGGACGCGCTCGACGACCCCTTCGCAGCGGTGGCGCGCGAGCTCGACGCCTGCCCGCTCGGCGAGCAATGCGACGCGGTGGTGATCGACGTCCATGCGGAGGCGTCGAGCGAGAAGCAGGCGCTCGCCCATTTCGTCGACGGCCGCGCCTCGCTGGTCGTCGGCACCCACACCCATGTGCCGACCGCCGACCACCAGATCCTGCCGCACGGCACCGCCTACCAGACCGACGCCGGCATGTGCGGCGACTACGACAGCATCATCGGCATGGACAAGGAGGAGCCGATCCGGCGCTTCCTGCGCAAGATTCCCGGCGAGCGGTTCGAGGCGGCGCGCGGCGAGGCGACGCTCGCCGGCCTCGCGGTGGAGATCGACGAGGCGACCGGGCTCGCCACGCATGTGGCGCCGCTCCGCATCGGCGGGCGCCTCGACCCCGTCCTGCCGCCGTTCTGGCGCTGAGGCAGCGCCCGAAGGCCGGCGCCGCTCTGGATTTCGAGGCCCGCGCGGCCTATAAGCTTGCCGTTTTCGCGCTGGGGGATCCCCGCGCCGGGCCGTGCGAAGGGCGCTCTCTTGCCCCCGGCCCGCATCATCGTGCAGAGGCAGGCATGGCCGGACATTCACAGTTCAAGAATATCATGCACCGCAAGGGCAAACAGGACGCGATGAAGTCCAAGCTCTTCGGCAAGCTCGCGCGCGAGATCACCGTGGCAGCCAAGGACGGCGGGCCGGAACCGGCGATGAACGCCAAGCTGCGCCTCGCGATCCAGAATGCGCGCGCGGAAAACATGCCGAAGGACAACATCGACCGCGCCATCAAGAAGGCGGCGGGCGCCGACGCCGACAACTACGAATTCGTCCGCTACGAGGGCTACGGCCCGGGCGGCGTCGCGGTGATCGTGGAGACCCTCACCGACAACCGCAACCGCACCGGCGGCGCGGTCCGCGCGGCCTTCACCAAGGCCGGCGGCGCACTCGGCGAAACCAATTCCGTGTCGTTTTCCTTCGACCATGTGGGCGAGATCGTCTATCCGGTCTCCGCCGGCTCGGCCGACGCGGTGCTCGAAGCCGCGATCGAGGCAGGTGCCGACGACGTCCAGTCCGACGAGAACGGCCATGTGGTGACCACATCGTTCGAGGGCCTGTCGGAGGTCTCCAAGGGGCTCGAGGCGAAGCTCGGGGCCGCCACCTCGGTGAAGACCGTGTGGCGCAGCCAGAACAGCGTGCCGGTCGACGAGGAGAAGGCGCAGTCGATCATGAAGCTGATCGGCACGCTGGAGGACGACGACGACGTGCAGGCGGTCTATTCCAACTTCGAAGTGTCCGAAGAGGTCATGGCGCGCCTCACCGCGGCCTGAGCCGCCTTACGGCCGCCGCGGCGCGCGTCGGATATGCGCGCCGCTTGTCAGATGTGCGCGCCGCTCGCGGGCGTCACCGCGCCGACCTTGCGCCAGACATTGCGCCGCCCGGTGCGCTTCTCGCGCCAGTCCGCATAGGCGAGATAGATGTCGAGCTGCCGGTCCGCCACGCCGGGGATGCCGAGCGGGTCGAAGCCGATCCAGGGCACGAACGGGTTGCGCCGCAGATAGCCGTGGATCTCCATGCGGATGGTCGGCTTCAAGCTGACCGATCGGGCATGGAACCCGTAGGTGTCGGCATAGACGAGGGTGTTCGCCGGCACCGCCATGCGGATCGGCGCCCGGTAGCCGAGCCGCTCGAACTCGTCGGGCTTCACCCGGAACGAGCCGTGCGAATGGTGCGAGCGCTTGTCGCGGCTCGCCGTCAGGCTCTGCTGGAACTCCCATTCGAGCCGCTCCGGGGTGAGCCGGTGCGAGCCCGGCGCATACTGGAACGGGCCGTCGTCCTCGCCCACGTCGACGAGGAACAGCCAGCACTTGCCGGTCGCGTGGAACGTGTCCGCATGCAGGTCCGTCTGCGGGTCGGCCGGACCCTTGTCCGGCTCGGCGACGACCGTCTGCAGGTGATAGACGGGCGTGCCCCCGGTCGAGGAGACGTAGCGCATGGTCTGGCGCACAGCCGGGTCGTCGATCATCACCCGCGCCTCGGGGATCTCGCCGAGCGTCGAGGCGGTGAGCGGGATCATACGCGTCACCGTCGTCCCCTGGCGCATCTCGCGCGCCTCGAAGGTCTGGCCGTAGAGCCGTTCCTTGAGGCGCTCGAACACCGGCTTCGGCAGGAAATCGCGCTTCACCACATAGCCGTCGCGGTCGAAGGCGGCCCGGTCCTCCGCCGGCACGCCTTCCGCGAGCACGGCGCGGCGGCGCTCGGCCAGCTGCGCGGCGAGCGCGACGCGGCGGCGATGCAGGCCGAGCTCGTTCAGCCGCTCGTTGCCGATGAGCGGATTGAGGCGGAACGATTTGGTCGAACCGAGCACACCCGCCGCATGGACGGGGGCGAGCAGCCAGTCGGCGAGACGCATCCGTGCCCTCCCGTTCGGATCGGTGAGGTCATATTCTATGTTTTGCATTTGTTGACGACAACCCGTTCCGCCTCGAACGGCCGCGCCGTCCGCGCCGACGCCTGCCGCCCGCCGCAGCGGGTCCGCATGCGCGTCCGGCCGTGCGCCGAAGCGGACTTCGGAGAGCCGGCCTCAGCCGTCCGCCGGCCCGCCGACCGCCGCTCGCAGCGCCGCCGGCAACCGTCGCGGCCGACCTTCGGGGCCGATTGCCGCGACGGTGACGCGCGCCTCCACCAGCACGTCCGTGCCGCGCCTGACCGCCTGGGCGAGGACGAGGCGGGCGCCGCGGTGCTCGACCGGCGTCGTCTCGACGACGAGTTCGTCCTCCAACCGCGCCGGTTTCAGGAAGTCGATCGCCATGTGGCGCACGGCGAAGAGGACGGCGTCGCCGGAGGCCGCGAGGGCAGCCTGGCTGATGCCGAAGGCGCGCAGATATTCGGTGCGGCCGCGCTCGAGGAAGCGCACATAGCTCGCGTGATAGACGATGCCGCCCGCATCCGTGTCTTCCCAGTAGACCCGCACGGGCAACCGATGGGTGCGGCCGTCGAGCCGGCCGCCGGACGGCCGGTCGCGCGCCGGGTCCGCGCCAGGGATCGGGCCGGAATCGGACGTGCTCATCGCGCGTCACCGGGGGCCGGCGCGCGGGCGGGGATCGTGTCGGCGGGCATCGGCCGGCCGGCCCAGCGAGGGCTCACTCCTCCACCTCGCCGAACAGGCCCATCTGCTCCGGCCGCCCGTTCGGGGCGGCGAGGCCGAGATGGCGGAACGCGCCGGGCGTGAGCAGCCGGCCGCGCGGGGTGCGCTGCACGAAGCCCTGCTGGATCAGATAGGGCTCGACGATCTCCTCGATCGCGTCGCGCGGCTCGGAGAGCGCCGCCGCGATCGTCTCGATGCCGACCGGCCCGCCCCCGAAGGAGAGCGCGATCACGTTCATGTAGCGCCGGTCGAGCTGGTCGAGGCCGGCATGGTCGACTTCGAGCCGCAGCAGCGCGCGGTCGGCGGTGTCGCGGTCGATCCGGTCCTTGCCGGCCACCACGGCGAAGTCGCGCACACGGCGGAGGAGCCGCCCGGCGATGCGCGGGGTGCCGCGCGCCCGCCGTGCGATCTCGTTCGCGCCCTCCCCGGTCAGCCCCACGCCCATCAGCCGCGCCCCGCGCGTGACGATGAATTCGAGTTCCTCGACCGTGTAGAAATTGAGCCTGATCGGGATGCCGAAGCGGTCGCGCAGCGGCGTGGTCAGGAGCCCGAGCCGCGTCGTGGCGGCGACCAGGGTGAAGCGCGCGAGGTCGATCTTCACCGAGCGCGCCGCCGGGCCCTCGCCGATGATGAGGTCGAGCTGGTAGTCCTCCATGGCCGGATAGAGGATCTCCTCCACCGCCGGGCTCAAGCGATGGATCTCGTCGATGAAGAGCACGTCGCGCTCCTCGAGATTGGTGAGGAGCGCGGCGAGGTCGCCCGCCTTGGCGATCACGGGCCCGGAGGTGGCGCGGAAATTCACCCCCAGTTCGCGCGAGACGATCTGGGCGAGCGTGGTCTTTCCGAGGCCGGGCGGCCCGACGAACAGCACATGGTCGAGCGCCTCGCGCCGCTGCTTCGCCGCCTCGATGAAGATCGCGAGGTTCTCCCGCGCCGCCGCCTGGCCGACGAAATCGGCGAGCGTCTGCGGGCGGAGCGTCTGGTCGACGTCCTCCTCGCGCTTTTCGCCGGCGACGAGCCGCTTCGGTGTGGACATGGGAACGGCGCCTCGGATGCTCGTGCGGGGGATTCGCGCGGCCGCAGTCTAGCGCCTCGCGCGATCAGGTTCAGCGGGCGGGTTCAGCGGGATGGTTCAGCGGGCCGGTCCGGGCGCGCGGCCGGGCCGCCGTCCGTCGCGGCCCGTCACGATCCGAGCGCCCGCAGGGCCTCGGCGAGCGCCTTAAGGTCGGGCGGCAGCGGGCTCTCGAAGCGCAGGATCTTGCCGCGCACCGGATGCGCGAAGGCGAGGAGGCGCGCATGCAGCGCCTGCCGCCCGAGCCGGCCGAGCGCCCCCGCCGCCTCCGGCGCCAGCCTGGCGAGCTTCAGCTCCTTGGTGCGGAAGCCGGTGCCGTAGACCGGGTCGCCGAGCAGCGGATGGCCGAGATGGGCCATGTGGACGCGGATCTGGTGCGTGCGGCCGGTCTCCAGCCGGCATTCGACGAGGCTCGCGATCGGGTCCTCGGCCGGGCCGTAGCTCTCCAGCACGGCGAAGTGGGTGATCGCCTCGCGCCCGTTCGGCACCACGGCCATCGCCTCCCGGTCGCGCGGATTGCGCCCGATCGGCGCGTCGACGATGCCCGCGGCCCGGCGCGGCGCGCCCCAGACGAAGGCCCGGTAGGCGCGCTCCAGGGGGCCGGTGCGGCCGTGGTCGGCGAACTGGTCGGCGAGCTTCCGGTGCGCCCGGTCCGTCTTGGCGACGACCATCAGGCCCGACGTCTCCTTGTCGAGCCGGTGCACGATGCCCGGCCGCGCCACGCCGCCGATGCCGGAGAGCGAGGCGCCGCAATGGTGAAGGAGCGCGTTGACGAGCGTGCCCGTCGCATTGCCCGCGCCCGGATGCACGACGAGGCCGGCCGGCTTGTCGATCACCACGAGCTCGGCGTCCTCGTAGACGACGGCGAGCGGGATCGCCTCCGGCGCGGGCGCCGCCGCCTCCGGCTCGGGGAGGTCGACGGCCAGCGCCGCGCCGCCCTGGACCTTGCGGGCGGGATCGAGCACCGTCACCCCGTCGAGCCGCACGCGCCCCTCGCCGACGAGCTGCTTCAGCCGGCTGCGCGACAGGTCCTCGCGGCCGGCGGCCCTGGCGAGCCGGGCGAGCACCGCATCGAGCCGCTCGGCCGCCGCGTCCGCCTCCACGACGAGGTCGAGCCGCTCGGCGATCGGCCGTCCCGCCGCCGCGGCGGGCGCGGACGCCACCACCTCGTCGACCTCCGGATCGGCATCGGGGCCGAGGCCTTGCGGCTCATCCGCCGGCCCGCCCGGCGCCCGGCGCGGCCGCGCGGCCCCGGCGCCCGGCCGTCCCGCCTTGCGATCCGGATCCGCTGCGGCTACGACCCCTGCGGCGTCGACCGGCGCCGGCTCGGCCGCGACGGCGAACGGGCCCTGCCCCGCCCCTCCCCTCTGTGTCCGAGCCTTCAAGGCGCACCCTCCCATGACCAACCCCGCCCTCGACGAGGCCGTCGACCCGCCGCTCGACGCCGCGCAGCTGAAACTTCAGCGCAAGCTCGGACGGCTCCTGTTCTTCTCGTCGCTGATCATGGCGCTCGGCCTGATCGCGGTGTTCGCCGCGATCCTGTACCGGGTCTATGGCCGTCCGTCGACCGCGGCGCCGATCGAGGCCACCGTCACGCTCCCGGCCGGCGCCCGCGTGGTCTCGACCGTGCTCGACGGCGAGCGCATGCTGGTGACCGTCGACACCGGCCGCGGCACCCGCCTCCTCGTCGTCGACGTCGCCACTCTCACGGTCCTGCGGACCCTCGACCTCAAGACGCCGTAGACGGGACGGCCGTCACGCTTGCCCGAGGCCGTCGCCGTCTCGAGCGTCGCAAGGCTCGGGGCTCGAGGCTGGAGGCGCGAGGCTGGCGGCTTGGCGCTTGGAGCGCGGGGGCTGACGGCTCGGGGCGGGAACCCGGCGGATGAGGTTTGGGGCTCCAGGCCGGGAGCGCGCGGCCGGGGACTTCGAGCGTCGCGCTTCGAGCCGGCGGATCGCCTCGCCGGTTTTAGCTTGCAACCCCCCTCCCGCCCGTCTATATCGACCCTCTGTCCAGGCGGCCTTGCCGCCCGCTGCTCCCATCGTCTAGCGGCCCAGGACGTCGCCCTCTCACGGCGAAAACAGGGGTTCGAGTCCCCTTGGGAGCGCCACTTTATATTATTGATTCTGCTTACAAACTTTCTGTGGGCCAGAACAAAACTGGGCACCAACTCACTCATTTCATTTGATTGATGGGGGGTGCCCTCCAGGTCCCTTCCAGCGCTTCCGCCTTCGGCCAGTACAGCCGCATGATAACCGAGAACGGTCCCATAGGCGCAGGTAGCCAATTTCTCTCTGCTTCCTTGCCAGGGCTATCATGTTGAATGAGCAACGTCAGTCCGCCGTCTGCATCACGCTTGAAGTTTGGCAGCATTGGCGAATTAAGCAGGTACCGGTTCAAAGGATTGGCAACAAGCAGGCTCGCTGGCTGGTCATACATCGTAATTGACCAGAACGAATTGACCGGTGGGGTTTGTCCCGGCGCGAAACGCAACGTGTAGCGGTTGGCACCATCGAGCTTCTGGCCATCCCCGTCCACGTAGTAGGCGGGATACATCGCCTCTTCTTTCGTGTTGCCGTAAATTCCAAGCACGGCCGCCGTCATGCGATAGACGTAGTTGTTTTTGAGGTATTCCCGCGTTCCGAACAGATCGCCGGATGTGATTTCGCCCGCATTGACCTTTGCCTTCACCTCCGCATAGGCAGCCCACGCGTCTGCCATTCCATCCTCGATAGCTTTCTTCATTTGAGGGGATAGCCTACTCGTATCGAAGGTCTTGCCTGCACCTACTCCAATGCGCGCGAACCGAGCCATGAGTTCTGTCTCTGACGGATGTGTCGGGCAGAACCGGAGCGTAAAATTCATAAGGTTGAAAAAGTCGAGGGACGTTTTCTGTGCGTCGGGCGATAAGGGCTTGAAGAAGGAAATCGGAGGTGCGGGTTTCGGGGCGGGATCGCCTAGAAATGCCGAGAGCGGCTTGACGATGTATTGCGCCTGAATCGCCTTCACGTTCTCCAAATCGTCGGGATTGAAGAGCTGCGTGCGGAACTGGGCGGATGCAATGCTGGTCTCACTGCGGATGACCTTGGTGATGCCTTTGGGCGTTTCGCCTTGCCATTCCGGTCCGGCAATCATGAAGCTACCGCCGTCATTGCCCGTCGTGCGGCTACCGAGGTAGTCGAAATTGTGCGTGTAGAGGTCGATGAGTTGGAGGCTCCAATACCGTGTCTTTTCAATGGGCGGCACGGTGAACACAATCGGTTCGGTGCGAAGGTCAAGACCGATCCAGGAATATGGCGTGTCAGAATTGGGCGTCTGGATGGCTTTATCGTCCGGCGTGAAAACACGCGGGATGTTGAACAACTGATTGTAGGGCGCCTTGTAGTCAGGGTCCTTGATGTCGACGAAGTAGGAGTACTGCACACGATAGTTGTCCACCAACGGGAAACCGTAGATGTAAGCCTCCCTGGCAATGGCGCGGGCTTGAGTTATCTCGTCGGCGCTGACAGGCCCGCTGAAGAGCGGCGAAACCAGCGCAAGCGCACAGGCACTCAACATGAAGTGTCGTCTCTTCATAACAATCACTCCCTTAGGGATACTCATTTGCTCGCCACAACGTCCGGGAGTTTGTAGCTACCGTCGAGGACCGACGGCCCCGGACGATATACGCGCATGAGGAAGTTCCAGCCCTCGGTTACGTCCAGCCGATTGGGAACGTCGCCGCACAACTCTTTCGAGCCGTAGTAGACGGTGAACGTCCCGTCGCCGTTTAGCTTGACGCTTGAAGTACCGACGATGGCGTTTTCGCTCTTCATGTAACCGTCATTGCCATAGATTGTGATGGACCAGAACGCTTTGTTCTCCGGCACCTGGTAGGTGGCCTTATGGCAGAGTCGATAGTCCTGATTGCCGCTATAGTTCAGGTAGGTTGCATCCCATTCGGGATTAAGCCCCCATGCCGCAGCCGCCGCGATATGACGGGTCTTTTCATCGACCTTTCCGCGCGGTCCCATCATGCCCTTCCAACTGCTGTATTGTGCAGAGTCCTTCTCGTATTGTTGCGTGAGAGCCTGCAATGATGCTTTGTCCCACTTCAACGGCGGAAGCGGATCGGCCTTGCGCGCCTTGACGACCACCTGATCCTGAATCTTGTTGACTAGCGCAATTTCAGTGGGATCTTTCGGATCGTAGACCTGAACACGCACAACGACCGCGAGATACTTGGTGTTCTGCGGCAATTCGTATGTGCCTGGATCGTAGTAGACGGCAGGGGCGTAGTGGTCGTTGTCAACCAGCAAGATCGAGATGAAGCGGCCATCGGGGGTCTTCGGTAGTGTGACCGTGGCCCCTCCCTCCGTGTCCACGATTGAGGCTGAGTAGAGGGTATCGCGGTTCATCCGCACGACCGTCTGCTCATTCAGTGGCGTGGGTTGCCTCACATAGTAGAATTTATTAACCCCTCCAGCCTGCGCAGCAATGTTTCCGAAACTGCGGTCGGTTTCGGCTCGGATGTAGGTTTCGGGCGTTACGTTGTCAGCGGCTGTCGCCGGGGCCGAGTAAACCGAGCCATTCAGAGCCATCACAGCGGCAAACAGCGGGCGACGCATCAAGACGCCGCCAGCTCTCGGAGTGCAATGCACCGAGACCAATTTTTGGATACAGTCCGTTGGCGAGATCAATTTGCCTTTGCGGTGGCTGGATCGCGTGAATCTCGGCAGGTTCATTGTTGCCTCCGTTCAATCTTGTTCACCCTTGGTCATTCCTCGGTTGCATAGCATAGGCTTAAACCTCAAACTGGCCGCCAGCGCACAATTGGGAACGGCTTCTGATGGACAAGCGCTCGGCTCAACGGCTGGCAGGCCGTGAAGGGTGGCTCAGCCAAACGCCGGCTGACTTCCGAAACGCCGTCCTCGAGCGGGCGCGCCTGCGCGAATTTAAGACGAACGACACCATCCACAGTGCTGGCGACGAGCCTGGGGGCATGTATGGCCTGGTGACTGGCGCAGTCCGAGTTGTCCTCGCTGGCAGCGAGCACGGCCCTTACGTGGTCCATTTGTTCAGACCCGTGACCTGGTTCGGCGAGGGACCGGCCATCATCGGTCAACCGCGACCTGTCAGCCTTTCAGCTGCGCGGCCCGTTGGGCTTCTCTACCTCACCCAGCGCGCCATCGGTGAGATCGCGCAGCTGGATCCTACATTCTGGAAGTACTTCGTCGCACCCTTGATGGGGCATCTCGACACGGCCCTGGGCGCATTGGCCGACCTCATGATCCGCGAACAGGACAAGCGCCTTGTTGCCGTTCTCCTACGCCTCGGGAGCTGCCGGTCTGGCGCGAGGGCGCGCGCCGATCCTATCGAGGTCGATGCGAGTCAGGAAGACATTGCAGCAATGGCGAATATCTCGCGCACCACGGCTGGGTCGCTGATGCGAAAATGGCAGTCCATGGGGCTGATAGAAATTGGCTATGGTCGCGTGGCCATCCTAGCTCCCGGCAGACTAAGGGAGCTGCTTGGGAAATGATGAGGTCCAGGCGGTCAGTCCAAGGTTCCGGCTGGACTCCTGCTCAAGGAATTATATGGATACGACGAATTATATAGACGCGACAATGACATAGCAGTGCCCAGTTTCATCCTCTCCGGTGCGCCAATCTTTTCAAGCACTGCGTTTGCTTCCGGGCCGCTGGCAAGTATTCGTACACGGGTGCGGCCACGCCGTGTGGAGGACACCCGCGCGGCAGCCCGCGCCCGTTTGACCCGCCGGCAACCGCGCCTGAGGATGTCCGTCGGACCGGCACAGAGGTGCCGGGGTCCGCGATACGGTCCGTGGTCGTGTGTCTCCGGGTCTCACGCGAGATGTCGCGCCCGTCATCTCGTCTTGTTTTTCTTGCGTGACATCACGGAACGTTTTGGTGACATCGAGACGTGATGGCTCCTCCGGGTCACTTGCGACGGCGGCCGGCCTTCCGGCAGTTTACCGGTTTACGCGACTACAACCTGGAATTTTATATCGACATGAAAACATGTATTAATTTGCATGCGACTTATCCTTAGTATTGTTAACAGTGCCATTTCTCTCATTAATTATACAGCAAAGCAAATTAAGCTTGTTATTTCATTAATTTCTCGTTAGATGGCGCGGTTTGGTTTCATACTGGGAGGCATTATAATGAGAACTATTAGAAGTTTTGGTTTCGTGTGCTTTGGTTTGATGGCGCTCGTTGCCCTGCCCGCCGCGGCAAACGCCCAGAGCGTGCCCGCGCCGGTGGTGACCGTGCAGGTCACGGCACCCCAGGCGACGACGAACGGCATCCTCGGCGCCGTGCTGCCGGGGAGCGGCGATACGGGCGTGAAATATGTCTGGGTGGTCGATCAGGGCACGCCCATCGACGACCAGCTCACGGTGCGGGGCTGCATCACCAGCCAGACGGGGACCTGGTCGAAGGCCGTGGTCGGATACTATCCCTCGACCAATCTGAGCGGGCAGATCCCGAGTTCGGCGCTGACGATTCCGCCGGGGATCGAGTTCGCGCCGGGCGACGCCTGCAAGGACTCCGTGATCAAGCTGCAGACCCCCGGGACCCTCGCGGTCGGCACCTACATCAAGACCATCAAGCTCTCGGTCGACGCTGCCTCGAATGTTCCGACCGGTCTGCGCGTGCCCTATACCGAACCAAGCCTCAGGCAGATCCAGCTGATCGTCACGGTGATGGCCCCGCAGCAGGTCACGTCGTGCTACCTGACGGACTCCGAAGGCGAACTGCTGTCCGGCTGCGACGACAATTCGATCACCGCCTCGGCCAGCAATCTCGGCCGCTTCGCGATCGTGGTGAACAAGAAGAACACGCAGGTCGCGACCAATCCGGGGCAGTTTTACTACAACCTCATCTGGCGCAACAACGGTGCCGATCGCGCCGTGCGGGTGCGCTTCACGCGCTCGGGCGTCACGCCGGTTGGGCGCCAGGCGATCCATTACTACGTGACCAATCGACCCAACACGCCGATCACCCAGGCCGAGTTCGACATGGCCAACGGCCTCGGCACGCCGGAGGGGAGCGACGACGTCATCGCCACGGCGGTTCCCGTCCGGTCCGGCGCATCGCTGATCGCGACCTATCACCTGGAATGGGCGACGCTCGGCACCGCCGCCGCGGCCGGGATCGGCACCTCGTGCGAGGCGGCCAATCAGTGGATGTCGGTCGGCGCCACGGTCTACGACGCGCTCGGCACCCGCGTCGGCGTCTGCACGGCGTCGGCGGCCGGTTATCGGAAGTGACTGACCGAGGCCGGATCCGCGTCGACGCGGATCCGGCCTTTCAAGGGCGGGTTCGGGCTCGGCGGGGCCGGGTTCGCGAATGCGGTCCCCGCTTCGCTCTCCGGGTGACGTAGAGTAGGGCCGTCTTTACGGGATCCGGTTTCCCGAGAGCTAAGCATAATCGTTGCTCCCTGCACGTGGTGGCAGGTCGCCTGCAATTTTCTACAGCGTTTTGGGTCGTTTAAGATTCAAATATTCAACTATTTCGAAATGAATCCCTGTTGTCCTCCCGTTGGTTTGCCTCAAGGAGATGACGAGACCGATGCTTCACAAACTCTGGAACGACGAATCCGGCGCGACGGCCATCGAGTATGGCCTGATCGCCTCCCTGATCGGTATTGCCGTGATCGCCGGAGCCACCGCGCTCGGCACCAAGCTCGGCCTGTCGTTCAACTTCATCCAGACGAAGATCAAGACGTCGTAAGGCACGAGCGCGTTTCGCGGCGGTCACCCGCCCGTTCGATCCCGGACCACGCGTGACCCCCGGCGGCCCCTTGCGTGTCCAGCCTTCCGGGCCAGGACACGCAACGGCGAGCCGGATCGCGCCACCCGGCGCGCGGTCCATTCGCCTCGCGGCCCGACGATGAAATCATGGGTTCCGGCGGGATCCAGTGCTCGGATCGAAGACCGGCGGAGCCTCGCAATGCTGTCGCCGCCGCTGGTCAGCGGCGCTGACGGACAGCCTTACTGCCCGACTTCAGACCGATCCGTGCGGCCCTTGCCCAAGACCGGCGCTGTCCGGCTCCTTTTGCCTCCCCCCCCACCCCACTCTCAACCCACCCGCACATCCGTCGCCTCGCCTCCCGGCGGTTCCACGGCGCGGGTCTTCTGCAGCCATTGGGCCGTCGTCCAGCACAGGAGCGCCCAGGCGGAGCCGACGCACCAGCCGGCGATCACGTCGGTCGGGTAGTGGACGCCGAGATAGAGGCGGCTGAGGCCGACCAGGAGGGTGAGCGCGAGGGCGGCGCCCATGCAATAGCCGCGCAGGCGGAGGTCGGTCGTGCTCGCCGCGAGGAGCGCGCCGAGGGTGAGGAAGGTCACCGCCGAGAGCATGGCGTGGCCGCTCGGGAAGCTCGCGGTGAAGACGCGCGGCGCGCCGAGGATGTCCGGGCGCGGGCGGTCGAAGCCGAGCTTCAGCGCCGTGCTCACCACCGTCCCGCCGACCACGGCGCCGAACATGAGCAGCGCCTGCGCGGGTTTCTTGGCGAGAACGAGGTAGCCGGTCGAGAGCAGCACCACGATGCCGAGCAGGGCGAAGCTGCCGAGCGCCGTCACGTCGCGCGCCATCTCCTCGAGCCAGGCCGGGCCGATCGGATCGGCCGGGTTGCCCGGCGCGCGGAACAGCGCCAGCACCGCCTTGTCGAAGGCGGCCGTGTCGCCCTCGATCACCTCGGCGGCGAGGAGGCCGAAGCCGAGCAGCAGCGCGGCCGCGGCGAAGAGCGCGACCATCAGCACCACTTCGCGGCGGGCGAGCAGGTCCCTGGCGGCGGCGAGGAGGCGTGGGGTGGTGGTCATGGGCCGGATCCTTCCCCATCGCGGCGCGGGCGGCAAGCCGGCCGCGCGAAGCCGTCAGGCCGCGCGGCACGCTGGCGGCCGGGCGAGGAATGCGGCGCCGACGCTCGACGCCGTCGTCTCCGGCGTCGCCACGGTGCGGGTCGAACGGGTGGATCGCGCGGCGGCCGGTCGACGGCGCGGGCTCAGGACGCCAGCAAGAGCGCGACGAACAGGAGGACGACCGCGAGCGCGGCGGTGACGCCGAGCCCGTACTGATAGCTCGTCAGCGCCAGCGCGATCGAGATCACGATCGGACCGATCATCCAACCGCGCGGCCAGTCCTCCATGGGTCGCTCCCGAATCACCACGACGAGCATGCGGGGCGAGTGCTTACCCGGATGTTGAGCGGGACCTGACAGTCCCCCGTGCCGCCCCTTGCGCCGCCGACTGTCGCCCGGCGGACACGCGGCGGGCCGCGGGGCCGGCGGGACGCCGCCCGTCCCGATGCAAGCCGGCCGCGAAGGGTGACAATCGCTCTTTCACGGCGGCTTCGGGCGCCGGTCGCCAGAGTTCGCGCCGCCGCCGGGGTTCGCGGGGCGGATGACCCGCCTCTGCGTGGTGCGCCGCGTCGCCGCGCCACCGACCATATGGGATTTCGCATTTGTGATCGGCTTGGCCTGAGCCGGCGCGACGGCCGCCTTGCCGGAGAGGCCCCAAACCTTACATGGTCGATCGGGCTCCGGCGGCTGACAGCCGCAAAACGGGCAAGCGGGGGCGACGGATGACCAGGCGACTTCACCTCACGCGCCGGGCGATGCTCGGGGGCCTGGCGGCGGCGCTCGCGGGGCCGGGCGGGGCCCTCGCGCAAGGGCGCGGCTACGGCCCGATCGAGGTCGACACGAGCCCGCTCGCCGCACGGGGCCTGCCCAACTACGCCGTGAAGGTGCGCGCGGCGGCGCTGGCGGCGGCGGCGCAGGAGTTCGGCTCGCTCACCGGCACGAAAGGCGGACCGCGCATCATCCTGCGCATCGATCGCGTCAGCATCTATGGCCGCACCGGACGCAACGCCTGGGAGGCGTCGGACGAGATCTCCGGCGCGGTCGTCATCCGGGACGGGAGCGGCGTCCGCACGGTGCCGATCCGCACCTCCCAGTGGGCGAACGGGCCCGACCTGACGCTCGATCCCAACAGCGAGAATCGGCGTCTGTTCGAGCTCTGCCTGACCTTCGCCGGCTGGGCGCGCCGCGCCATCTGAGCCTCAGCCCGGTCCGCGACCGCGCTCGCCCTCACGGCGGGTTTACCTGAGGTCGTGGCCGGTGGCGAGTGCATCCTCGCGAATCGCGCCAAGGAACAATTGAAGAATCCGTGGAAAGCGACTATATCAAGAGAGTTCCAAAGTTGGCTCGTCGCTGAACTGGCTCAGGCCTTTTTCTTGACATCGCTGGGTTCGGATCAGGCGGAGCGATGGTCGCTCCGCTCGAAGCGCGTTCGCGCGATCGTCGATAGGGAGGCCGCAATGGCCACGGGTACCGTCAAGTTCTTCAACAGCCAAAAGGGTTTCGGGTTCATCGTACAGGACGGCGGCGGCCCCGACGTGTTCGTGCATATCTCCGCGGTCGAGCGTTCCGGCATGCAGAGCCTCAACGAAGGCCAGAAGCTCTCGTTCGACATCGAGCCCGACCGTCGCACCGGCAAGTCCGCCGCGTCGAACCTCAAGACCGCCTGACCGAACCGGCTGAACGCGATCGGGGGCCGCGGCATCGACCGTCGGCCCCTTTCCTGTGCCGGCGCGGCGTCCGGCCCATTCGGGCGCCTTTCGCGGCGTCCGGCCCGTTCGGGCGCCGCTCGCGGCGTCACGGCAACCGATGGCCGGACCGACCGGCCGAGGCGAAATCTCCCCGGGCGCACGGGTTCTCCCGTTCGCGCCCGAACCACTCCATGAGGACACTATGGCTCGAAAACCGCAAGCCAAGATGGATTTCGTGCTGTTCGACGTTATCTATCAGGATGGCACGCAGCGCTCGAACCGCCGGGTGCCGGCCGAGATCCTCGACGGGCTCGATGGCGACGAACCGGCGCGTGGCGTGATCGAAGCACAGGATCGCGCCATCTCCGAACAGTCCGGCATTCCGCCCGCCACCATCAAGGTCATCCGCCGCTCGGGCAAGCGCTGAGGGCGGACGAACAGCCGGCGGACTGCACCGCCCACGTCGAGTTTCAGTCGAGGACACATCATGGCAAGTGCTTACGAGATCGGCCAGACGGTTCATCTCATCCCGTCGCGCCTGGACCCGCGTGCCGATGCCGGCGACTATGTGGTCCGCCGCCGCAACGACCTCGACACCGACGAACCGAACTACGTCATCGAATCCAAGCAGGACCAGCGCATGCGGCGCGAGCCGCACAGCCGGCTCACCGCCGTGGACGCGGCGGGCGCCAAGCGCTGAGCCCGGCCGGGCGCCTTGTCGCGCGCCGCCGGCGCATGAACCGAAACCGCGGAGGACACCGATGAAGATCCTGGAAATGCTGCCGTCCCTCGATACCGATGCCCTGGCGACGGTGCATGCCAATGCCACCCGGCTGAACGAGAAGGGCACGGTGAAGCAGCGCCAGCAGGCGAGCGAGGTGCTCCCCGCCATCGAGGCGGAACGGGCGCGGCGGGCCGAGGGCGGCATCGTGAATGTGCGCGAGACGGTCAAGGCCGTGGTCAAGACCCGCGCCGCCTCCAAGCCGAAGCCGAAGGCGAAGCCGCGCGTGGTCGTGGTGCAGGACCGCGAGCACGACGAGGACGAACTCTAAAACCCCGTCGCCCGCGCTCCGGCGCGGATGACGCGTTTCCGATCCCGCAGGTTTGACGCGCCGGCGGTTTACCCTTGCCCGTTCCGGCGCTATGGGAAAAAGCCCGGTCGCGACCGGGCCATCGACCGACGACCGGACCGCCCGCGCCTGCCCTTCACTTCGGCGCCGAGCGTTTCGGGACTGCCATATCCGACTGATAGGACGCGTCCAGGCGGCTCGCCCGCGCTGGCACCATGAGGACCCTTTCGACGCATGCGTAAAGTTGCCGAACTCGCCGAACGCCGCACCACCGCCGAAGCCGCCAAGGCCAAGTTGCTCGAACAGTTCCGCGCCCGCCAGGCCACGGCGGACGATCCCGCAGCGCAGGAGCGGGCGGCAGCCCGCCGCGCGGTCGTCGAGGCGCGCGAGGCGCGCGAAGCCGAGCGCGAGCGGCAGCGGGAACAGAAGCGCGCCGAGATCGAAGCCGCCGAGGCGCGCGCGCGCCTCGAACGGGAAGCCGAGGAGGCCGCCCGCCAGGCCGCCGCGCAGGCCGAGGCCGAGGCGAAGCGGCATGCCGATCTCGAACGCGCCAAGCAGGTTCTCGCGCTCGAGGCGGACCGCAAGGCCCAGCGCGACGCCCGCTACGCCGCGCGCAAGGCCCGCCGCCAGTAATCGCCGAACGGCGGGAGGCTCGAGGCCTCCCCCACCATGACCGGTCGTGCGAGCGACGCCGGCGAGGCGCGTCGTCGAATCCGCGCGTGTCCTGTGGCGATGCCGGCCTTGCAGGCCGCCGGGGCGCGGCTCAGCTATGGGCGAGCGCGCCCGCCGTGGGTCGGCTCGCTCTCGCGGACCGGCGTGCCGGTCGCGACCGCCGCTCGGCGACCGATCTTCCCACGACACGCCATCGCCGGCCCTGCGATCCGTGCTTTTCGGGCGAAGGATGCCGCTCTTCCCGTCCAAGGACGCGCTAAATCATCCGGCCCGCCTGCGCGGGTCGGATGCGGCAACATCGCGATGGAAGCGGCTGGCTCGACCGGTCCCGCCGGGAGGCCGTGCGGCCTCGCCCGGCGGAGCGACGTCAGAGACCGGCGCCGGTGATCGGGCCGGGACCGCCCGGACCGGGGCGGCGGCCTTCGGGACGCAGCTTCTTCTTCGGCGCCGGCAGCAAGCCTTCGCGCTGGGCGAGCTTGCGGGCAGCCTTCTTGGTCCGGCGGACGGCCTCGGCCTTCTCGCGCGTCTTGCGCTCCGACGGCTTCTCGTACTCGCGGCGCTGCTTCATTTCACGGAAGACGCCCTCACGCTGAAGCTTCTTCTTCAGCACCTTGAGCGCCTGTTCCACGTTATTGTCTCGGACGATGACTTGCAAAACGACCCCTGACTGCCGAACGGCACCTAAGCCTCGCGGCGATGATAAGGCTGGAACGATGCGACGGGTGTCTAGCACCCTTTTCACCAAATGTCAGGCCGTTATGAATGGGGTTTCGATTTCCCGTTTCAAGAGCCGGGATGATTTCGGCCCGCGCGCGCCTTTCACCCCGCGGGGCGTTGCGGCCGCAGGCGGCGCCAGACGAACGGCGCCGCGCCAACGAGCACGACCGCGCCGAGGATCCAGGCCCACAACAGCCCGCCGCCGGCCGTCTCGCCGCTGTCCGGCGCCCCGCCGAACACGACCGCATGCATGATCCGGCCCGGCACGAGGGTGAAGACGCCGGCGATAAGGAGCCCGCCGAAGAAGGCGCCGCGCATCGACTGCCGGTGCGCCTCGATGCGGCCGTGGCGGGCGAGCCAGACCGAGCGCGTCACCGTCACCAGGATGATGACCGAGAGGATGTGGATCGGGCTCCACGGCCCCCAGAGCCGGATCTCGTGGATCGCGAAGGACGTCAGCGCCGCGGTCAGCATGAGCGCGACGAACACCCAGCCGAGCCGGCGGTGCGACGGCGTGCCTTTCGGGCGCAGCATCTGCGCCGCGCCGGCGAGAACGGCGGCGAGCGCCGCGACCGTGTGCAACTGGACGGCGGGAGAGGCGGCGAGCAGCGGGGCGAGCGACATGGGGCGCGGATCTCCGGGCAGCGGCGCCGCACCGCGGCGCTTCGGCCCATCATGGCCGAGCGCGCGCCGCCCGCTCAAGCCGCCGCGGAGGCCACGTTGACCGGAATGGTGAGGCGGAACTCGGTGCCGAGGCCGGGCGCCGAGCGGCAGGTGAGCGCGCCGCGCAGGGTCTGGGTCGCGAGGTTGAAGGCGATGTGGAGGCCGAGGCCGGTGCCGCCGCTGCCGCGCCTCGTCGTGAAGAAGGGCTCGAAGATGCGCAGCCGGTCAGCCTCGTCCATGCCGGCGCCGTCGTCGGCGACGAGGATCTCGACCCGCCCGCCGGGAAGCGGCTCGGCGCGCAGCGTGATGGTGCCGCGCCGGCCGTCGCGGAAGGCGTGCTGCAGCGCGTTCATGATCAGGTTGACGAGGATCTGCCCGACCGCGCCCGGATGGCTGTCGAGCACGAGGCCGGCCGGCGCGCTGTCGTCGAGGCGGTGGCCGCTGCGGCGCAGTTCCGGGGCGAGGCTCGCGAGGATCGCCTCGATCAGCTCGGCGAGGTCGAACGGCCGGTGCTGGTCGCTCGCGCGGTCGGCGGCGACCTCCTTGAACCGATGCACCAGGTCGCTCGCCCGGTGCAGGTTGATGTCCATCTGGCGCGCCGCCTCGGTCACCACCTCGACGAAGTCGGCGAGGTCCGAGCGGCGCACGCGGTCGAGATCGAGGCGCTGGCGGAACGCCTGGGCGCGGCTCGCGAGGCTCGTCGCAACCGTCAGCGCCATGCCGACCGGCGTGTTCACCTCATGCGCCACGCCCGCGACGAGCTGGCCGAGCGAGGCCATCTTCTCCGCCTGGATCAGGCTCTGCTGCGCGTTCCTGAGGTCGCCGAGCGCCACCGTCGCCTCGGCGCGCGCGCTCTGCGCCTCCGCATAGGCATCCGCATTGGCGACCGCGCTCGCGACCGAAGCGGCGAGCGTGCGGAACACGAGCACGTCGCGGTCCGCGATTGAGGGGCCCGGCGCTTCCAGCACCATGACGCCGAGCACGCGCTCGCCGATCGACAGGGGGCGGATCAGCTTGGCCGGGCGGCCCGCGGCCGGGTCGCCGTCGAGCTGGCATTCCTTCTGCTCGCGGATCGCCCGGCTCGCCGGGTCGTCGGCGTCGGCGACCGGCGCGGTCCAGCCGGGCTGGCGCCGCCCGCCCGCCATATGCAGCGGCACAGAGAGCGTGCCGTCGGCCTGCAGGATGCCGATCCAGAAGGTCGACGCCTCGAACAGCGTCCCCACATGGCGCTCGATCGCGCGCATCACGTCGCCGAGGTCGAGGCTCGCGGTGATGTCGTGGCCGATCTCGCCGAGCGTCTGCAGCGTCTCGATGGCGGCGAGGCGGCGGTAGTTCTCCGCGTTGGAGAGCGCCACGGCGGCATGGGAACAGATCGCACGGAAGATCAGCCGCTCGCGCTCCCGATAGGCGTGCTGGCGCTGCGTCTGCACCGAGAGGACGCCGAACACGCGGCCATGCACCGAGAGCGGCCGGAACAGCGAGCTGCAGGTCGGCACCGTGCCGGGGATGTCGTTGCGGATCGCTTCTTCGAGCGTCTCCTCCTTGTAGATTTCGCGGTTTTCTCGGACGCAGCGCGAGGCCGGGCGGTCGGGATCGTCGATGTGGAAGCGCCGGCTGCCGCGCCGCCTGCCGCCGTCGACGAAAAGCGGGATGTCGATCCATTCCCGCCGCTCGTCGAGGAGGCCGATATAGAGCGTCGTCGTGTCGAGCAGCATGCCCACATGGCGCTCGATGGCGGCGAAGATGTCCTCGAATTCGAGGCTCGCGGTGACGTCCTGCAGGATCTCGCCGAGGGTCGCGAGCGTCTCCACGTCGGCGAGGCGGCGGTAGCTCTCCACATTGCCGAGCGCCACCGCCACATGGCTGCAAAGGCTGCGGAAGACGAGCCGCTCGCGCTCGCCATAGACGCCCGGCCGCCGGTTCTGCACCGACATCACGCCGAGCGTGCGGCCGCGCGCGACGAGCGGGCGGGTGATGCCCGACAGTGTCGGCGACATGCCGGAGATGGGCGGCAGCGGCAGGTCCGCGACGCTCGCGCAATCGAACAGGACCTCGCGCCCCTCGCGCACCGCGACGGCGGCGGGGCGGCGGGGGTCGTCGAGCGCGACGGTGACGGGCGGTCGGCGATGGCCCTCCTCGAGCACGAAGGCGAGGTCGATCGCGCCGCCGTCCTGGTCGACGAGGCCGATATAGAAGGTGGATGACCGGAGCAGCGCCTCGACATGCCGCTGCACCGCGCGGAACACGTCCTCCGCGTCGACGCCCGCGGTGATCTCCTCGGCGATCAAGGCGAGTTGGTCGAGAACGCGCGAGGTCTCCGCGAGACCGGCGTCTTCGTCGGCCGCCGATGCGATTCTGTCCATGCCTTGCCGTCAGCAGTTCCGCCCGCGCCGGATAGGTCCGCCGCAGCCGACGCCTATACACCGCCGGAGCGATCTCTTTCCAGCGTTAACCACGGCGGTTCCCCTGCCCCGGCCCGGCGGCGCGGTCAGTCGCGCAGGCTCGCGATCGTCACCGGCCGCTTCTCGCGCACGCTCGTCAGCGCCGCGACGCCGGTCAGGAGCGACAGCACGCCCGCCTCCGCGCCGGCGCGCTGGCCGAGCGGATCATCCGTGCCCGGCCGGAACAGCATGTCGCGCAGGCGATCATCGCCGCCGAAATGCCCGCCCGCCGCATGCGGCACCCAGATCCGCTCCACGGGCGCGAAGTTTCGCGCGAGGAGGATCTGGTCGGCCGGCGGCTCGACCCAGCGCTGCTTCTCGTATTGGCGGATCTCGATGCGGCCGCCGGTGCCGTTGAAAGCGAGGTGATAGCCCTCGATCGGCATGGCGGCGTTGAGCGAATAGGAGACCTGGACGCGGTTGTCGAAGCGGATCGAGGCGTTCATCGTGTCGTAGATGTCGATGTCCTCGCGAAACACACAGGCGTCTCGGTGATAGCCGTCGACCTCGGAGGGGTCCTCGTAGAGCATGTCGAGCCAGGGATCCCGGCCGATGTCGAGGAAGAACGGGCAGACCGCCTTGTGCGGGCAGGTCTTGCAGCGGGCCCCGCGGAACGGACCGTTGCGGCCGTAGACGCGCAGGTCGCCGAAGGCGAACACCTCCTCGGGCTTCGCCTCCAGGTACCAGTTGAGCAGATCGAAGTGGTGGGTCGCCTTGTGCACGAAGAGGCTGCCCGAATTCTCCGTATAGGCGTGCCAGCGGCGGAAATAGTCGGCGCCGTGGCTGGTATCGAGGTACCAGTGGAAGTCGACCGAGGTGATGCCGCCGATCGCCTTCTCCATCAGCAGCGTCTTGATGCGCCGCGCGGTCGGCGCGTAGCGGTAGTTGAAGGTGACGTCGACGCGTCGGCCGGTGCGCGCCTCGGCGTCCAGGATGCGCTTCGCCTTGGCGGCGGTGGTGGTCATCGGCTTCTCGGTGATCACGTCGATGCCGGCCTCGAGCGCGCGGACGATGATCTCGTCATGGGTGTGGTCCGGCGTGCAGACGATGATCTTCTGCGGCCGCGCGACCCGGATCATCTCGTCGAGATCGGTGAAAACCGGCGCGCTCGTGCCCATGGCCTCGCGCGAGCGGGCGACCCTCAGCGCATTCGTGTCGCAGAGCGCGACCATTTCCAGATCATCGCACCAGCCGGCGATCAGCTCGCGGCCCCACATCCCCGAGCCGCGGTGGCCCGTCCCCACGACGGCGACGCGGGTCTTGTTGGTGAGCGGCGGTGTCATGGGCGATTCCTTCTGGTGGCGCCGGCGCGGAGACGCCGGGGGATGCGGGATGCTCAGGGTTTCAGCCAGGCGAGGACGACGTCGGCGACGTGCTCGCCCCAGATGTCGAGGCGGCGCTCCTCGGTGAAATCGCGGCCGAAGGCGACGGAGAGCGTGTGCTGGTTGGAGAGGTAGAACCAGCCGAGCCCGGCGATCGTCACATAGACGTCGACCGGGTCGAGGCCTCGTTTGAACTGGCCGCTCGCCTCGCCGCGCTTCAGGATGTCGGAGATCATGCCGATCAACGGCGAATTGACCTCGTCGGTCCAGGCGGCGCGCTTCAGCGTGTCGGCGCGGGCGAGGTTCTCGGCGGCGAGCAGGCTCAGGAATTCGGGCGTCGCGACGAAGTAGCGCCAGGTGAACAGCGCGAGCTGGCGGATCGCCTCGGCCGGGTCGGAGCTCTCCAGCTTCAGGTCCCGTTCGGCGGCGCGGATGCGGCCGTAGAGCGTGCGCAGCACATGGCCGTAGAGGGCCTGCTTGTCCCCGAAATAGTGGTATATCATTCGTTTGTTGACGCCGGCCCGGTCCGCCACGCGGTCGATCCGCGCGCCGCCGACACCCTTTTCGGAGAACTCCGCGATGGCCGCCGCCAGGATCGCGGCACTGGTCCGCTCCGGGTCCCGCGTCACCGGGCCCGTCCGGCCGGCCGGGGGCTTGGCGGCGCGCGACGCGGCCCGAGGCACAGGGTCCGGCAGGGTTTGCACGGCCACGGCGTCCGTCTCGGCGTTCCCGGAGGGTCCTTCGAACTTTTCCGACACGAACCAAGTCCCTGAGGCGCCGACCGAAACCGAGGCGACCGGCGTAACACTCAAAAATTCGTATGACAAGTTTGGCAGACGATCCGTTGACACCGGCACCGGACTCGGTATTTTTGTAACCAACAAGTTATTAGAGCAGCCGCCGATCAGCTGCAAGACCGGAGCCCACTTCGGCGGAGGCACAAGGGAGGACGACGCATGACATCGACGATCGATCGCCGCAGCATCCTGAAGAGCGGCCTCGCCGCCGCCGCGCTGGTCGGCATCAGCCCAGCGGCCTATGCGCAGGCGACCCGCATGCGCATGTACTGGTGGGGCTCCAAGGAGCGCGCCGACCGCACCTTGAAGGCGAACGAGATCTACAAGGCGAAGAACGCCGCGGTGACGATCGACGGCGAGACGCTCGGCTGGTCCGACTACTGGCCGCGCCTCGCCACCCAGGCGGCCGGGCGCAACATGCCCGACCTGATCCAGATGGACTACCGCTACATCTTCGAATATGCCCGCCGCGGCGGCCTCCTGGCGCTCGACGGCTTCATGGGCAAGCAGCTCAACATCGCCGATTTCGGCGCCCCGGCGATCGATTGCGGCCGCGTGGACGGCAAGCTCTACGGCATCAATCTCGGCGTGAACTCCACGGCCGTGCTCTACGCGAAGAACATCTTCGACGCCGCCGGCGTCAAAATGTCGGACAACACGACGAACTGGGACGACTTCACCAAGATCGCGGGCGAACTCACGAAGGCGGCGAAGCGCGACGGCTTCTACGGCTCGGCGGACGGCGGCGGCGTGGAGCCGGCCTTCGAGAGCTTCCTGATGGGCCGCGGACGGACCCTCTACGGCGAGGACAAGGTCGGCTTCAGCGTCGAGGACGCCGCCGCCTGGTTCGGCCTGTGGGACGGCATGCGCAAGTCCAAGGCCTGCGTGCCCGCCGACGTGCAGGCGCTCGACAAGCTCTCGCCGGAGACCAGCATGCTGGTGCTCGGCAAGGCGGCCGTGGCCTTCGCCAATTCGAACCAGCTCGTCGCCTACCAGGCGATCAGCAAGGACAAGCTCGCGATGACCATGTACCCGAATGCGGGCGCGGGCTCGAAGCCGGTCCACTATCTGAAGCCGTCCATGCTCTGGAGCATCGCGGCCACCACCAAGAACCCCGAGGAAGCGGCGAAGATCGTCAACTTCTACGTGGCCGAGGAAGACGGCGCCAAGGCGATCGGCGTGGAACGCGGCGTGCCCGCCTCCGCCCGCATCCGAAAGGCGATCTCGTCCGATCTCGACGATCTCGGCCGCCAGACGGTCGACTACATCGCCTTCGTGGCCGACAAGGTCGGCCCGCTGCCCCCGCCGCCGCCGAAGGGCGCCGGCGAGATCCAGTTCGTCCTGAAGCGCATCAACGAGGAGATCGGCTTCGGCAAGACCTCGGTCGCCGACGGCGCCAAGACGATGGTCAACGAGTCGAACTCCATCCTGGCCCGAGGCTGATCATGGCGATCGAGGCGAGTGCAGGACCGGCGGCCCGCGTGGCCGCCGGACGGTGGCCCGCAACCCCACGCAAGGACGGGTGGGCCGGCTACATGTTCCTCGCGCCCTGGCTCGCGGGGTTCTTCCTCCTGACCCTCGGGCCGACGCTCGCCTCGCTCGTCCTCTCCTTCACCAGCTTCGATCTCATCCAGAATCCCCGCTGGGTGGGGACCGCGAACTATGTGCGCATCGCCACCCAGGACGCGAAATTCGCCACCTCGCTGAAGGTGACCTTTCTCTACGTGGCGCTCGCCGTGCCGCTGAAGCTCGCCTTCGCGCTCGGCGTCGCCATGCTGCTCGACAAGGGCACGCGCGGCCTGCCGCTCTACCGGGCGATGTTCTACCTCCCCTCCCTGCTCGGCGCGTCGGTGGCCATCGCCGTGCTCTGGCGGAAGCTCTTCGCCGGCGACGGGCTGTTCAACCAGTTCCTGCTCCTGTTCGGCGTGCAGGGGCCGAGCTGGGTGTCGCACCCGGACTACGCTCTCTACACGCTGGTCGTGCTGTCGATCTGGCAGTTCGGCACGCCGATGATCGTCTTCCTCGCGGGGCTCCGCCAGATCCCGCAGGACGTGTACGAGGCGGCGAGCCTCGACGGGGCGAGCAAGTGGCGGCAGTTCGTCAAGATCACGCTGCCGCTCCTGACGCCGGTCGTGTTCTTCAACGCGGTCATCCAGACGATCGACGCGTTCAAGGCCTTCACGCCCGCCTTCATCATCTCCGAGGGCACCGGCGGTCCTGTCGATTCCACGCTCTTCTACACGCTCTATCTCTACCAGGAGGCCTTCGCGTATCTCCGCATGGGCTATGCCTCGGCGCTCGCCTGGATCCTCGTGATCATCATCGGGGCGTTCACGACCGTGTATTTCCTCTCGGCTCGCTACTGGGTGCACTACGATGACTGACGCCGTCGCCGAAGCCGCCGTCCTGGCGCCGCCGGTCGGCGCCCGTCGGGGCCGATCCGCCGGCGTGTCCATCGCCGTCCACGCGGCGCTCATCGGCGCCTCGCTGATCATGCTCTATCCGCTGCTCTGGATGCTCGCGAGTTCGTTCAAGAGCGAGAACGAGATCTTCTCGAACGGCATCTCGATCATCCCGGAGAGTTTCAGCCTCGAGTCCTATGTGCGCGGCTGGAAGGGACTGACGGTCAGCTTCACCACCTTCTTCTGGAATTCGGCGGTCATCTCGATCCTGAGCGTGATCGGCAACACGATGAGCTGCTCGCTAGCGGCCTATGCCTTCGCGCGGCTCAAGTTCCGCGGGCGCGACCTCTGGTTCGCGCTGATGCTCGGCACGCTCATGCTGCCCTATCACGCGACTCTGATCCCGCAATATGTGCTGTTCCTGAATATCGGCTGGGTCGACACGATCCTGCCGCTGGTCGTGCCGAAGTTCCTCGCGGCGGACGGTTTCTTCGTCTTCCTCATGGTGCAGTTCTTCCGCGGCCTGCCCAGGGAACTCGACGAGGCGGCGAAGATGGACGGCGCGGGGCCGTGGCGCATCTATTTCAAGATCATCCTGCCGCTCTCGCTGCCGGTCCTGGCGACGACCGCCATCTTCACCTTCATCTGGACCTGGGACGAGTTCTTCGCGCCGCTCATCTATTTGAACGACATGGGCTCCTACACCGTCCAGCTCGGCCTCCGCGCCTTCGTGGATTCGAGCGGCAAGTCCGACTTCGGCGGCCTCTTCGCCATGTCGGTCGTCACCCTCATCCCGGTCTTCATCCTCTTCCTCCTGTTCCAGCGCCTTCTCATCGAGGGCATCGCCACCACCGGCATGAAACGCTGAAGGCACCCGCACCAATGGCACTCTTCCGCTTCGGCGTGATCGGCATCGATCACGACCACATCAACGGCCAGGTCCAGGCCATGCTCGACGCCGGCTGCGACTTCGCGGGCTTCCACGCCGCCGACGACGCCATGGCGGCCGCGTTCGCCGCGAGGTTCCCGATGGCGCCGCGCGTCGCCGACAAGCGGCGGCTCTTCGAGGACGCGAGCATCCGCCTCATCGTCTCCGCCGGCATCAACGCCGACCGCGCCGCGACCGGCATCGCGGCGATGCGCCACGGCAAGGACTACATGGTCGACAAGCCGGGCCTCGTCTCGCTCGAGGAACTCGCCGCGGTGAGAGAGGTGCAGGCCGAGACGGGCCGCATCTTCTCGATCCTCTATTCCGAGCACTATGCCCAGAGGGCGACCGTGAAGGCCGGCGAACTGGTCAAGGCCGGCGCCATCGGCGAGGTGATCAACACGGTCGGCCTCGGCCCGCACCGCCTGCGCAAGCCGCAGCGGCCGGGCTGGTTCTTCGACCGGGCGCTCTATGGCGGCATCCTCACCGACATCGGCTCGCACCAGGCCGAGCAGTTCCTCTACTTCACCGGCGCGAAAGAGGCTCGCGTCCTCTCCGCGACCGTCGGCAACCGCGCCAATCGGGACCGGCCGGGCCTGCAGGACTTCGGCGACATGCATCTCGCCTCCGACCGGGCGACCGGCTATGTGCGCGTCGACTGGTTCAACCCGGACGGCCTGCCCACCTGGGGCGACGGGCGCCTCACGCTGATCGGCACCGAGGGCTATATCGAGCTCCGGAAATACATCGACATCGGCGGGCGGCCGGGCACCGACCATCTCTTCCTCGTCGACAAGTCGGGCGTCCACTACATCGACTGCTCGACCGTGGAGCTCCCCTACGGCCGCGAACTCGCCCGCGACGTGCTCGACCGCACCGAGACCCATATGAGCCAGGCGCATTGTTTCGCCGCCATGGAGCTCGCCCTGAAGGCCCAGGCCATGGCCGAGGACAAGCTCGCCGCCACCGCCGGCGCCCTGTGGAGCGCATGACCATGTCGGACATCAAGAACGTCGCCGTGGTCGGCCTCGGCATCGGCCGCAGCCACATGGACGAGGGCTACCGGAACCATCCGGACAAGTTCAGGGTCGCGGTGCTGTGCGACCTCGACGAGGGGCGGCTCGCCGCCGTCGGCGACGAATTCGGCGTCGCGCGGCGCACCACGAGCTTCGACGAGGTGCTGGCCATGCCGGAGGTCGACATCGTCGACATCTGCACGCCGCCCTCGCTGCATCTGCCGATGATCCTGCAGGCGCTCGCCGCCGGCAAGGACGTGATCTGCGAGAAGCCGCTGGTCGGCTCGCTCGCCGATCTCGACAAGGTCGCGCAAGCGGAGAAGACGGCGCGCGGCCGCGTCATGCCGATCTTCCAGTACCGCTGGGGCGACGGCTTCCGCAAGGCCAAGATGCTGGTCGACCGCGGCCTCGCCGGCAAGCCCTATCTGGTCAGCGCCGAGACCCACTGGCGCCGCACGCCCGAATACTATGCCATCCCCTGGCGCGGGAAATTCGCGACCGAGCTCGGCGGCGTGCTGCTCACCCAGGCGATCCACCTGCACGACATGGTGCAGGAGTTGATGGGCGACATCGCCGTGCTCTCGGCCTACACGACCACGCGGGTGAACGCGATCGAGGTGGAGGATTGCGCGGCGGTGAGTGCGAGGCTCACCTCCGGCGCGCTCATGACGCTCTCCTGCACGCTCGGCTCGGTCGACCAGATCAGCCGGCTCCGCGCGATGTTCGAGCATGTGACGATCGAGAGCGGGCTCGAACCGTATTCGCCGGGCAACGACCCCTGGACGTTCAAGCCGGCGTCCGAAGCCGCGGCGGAGAAGATCGAGGCGGCGCTCGCAAGCTACGAGCCGGTGCATCCCCGCTTCCGCGGCCAGCTCGGCGACTATCACTGCGCGCTCGTGACCGGCGGCCCGCTGCCGGTCGTGCTCGCGGATGCGCGGCGCTCGCTCGAACTCATCACCGCGCTCTATCACAGCGCCGAGACGGAGGAGCCGGTGCGGCTTCCCCTCCCCTCCGGCCATCCGAAGCAGACGAGCTGGCGCCCGACCCGGGGCCCCGCCGAACCGCGGCCCTGAGGGCCCTCGAGGAGTGACCATGGCTGCCCGCGTCGTTCTCGATGCCGTCCGCAAGCGCTACGCCGACGTCGAGGTGATCCACGGCGTCGACCTCACCATCGAGCCCGGCGAGTTCGTCGTGTTCGTGGGTCCGTCCGGTTGCGGCAAGTCGACCCTGTTGCGCATGATCGCCGGCCTCGAGGACATCACCGGCGGCACGCTCCTGATCGACGGCCAGCCGATGAACCATGTGGACCCGGCGAAGCGCGGCATCGCCATGGTGTTTCAGTCCTACGCGCTCTATCCGCACATGTCGGTCTACAAGAACCTCGCCTTCGGGCTGGAGACGGCGCGCATGCCGCGGCCGGAGATCGACAAGCGCGTCCGCGCCGCCGCCGCCATCCTGCAGATCGAGACTCTGCTCGACCGCAAGCCGCGCGCGCTCTCCGGCGGCCAGCGCCAGCGCGTGGCGATCGGCCGGGCGATCGTGCGCGAGCCGCGGCTCTTCCTGTTCGACGAGCCGCTCTCCAACCTCGACGCGGAGCTGCGCGTGCAGATGCGCGTGGAGATCGCCAAGCTGCACCGGCAGCTCGGCGTCACCATGATCTATGTGACGCACGACCAGGTCGAGGCCATGACCATGGCGGACAAGATCGTGGTGCTGCGCTCCGGCGTGATCGAGCAGGTCGGCCGGCCGCTCGACCTCTACAACAATCCGGCTAACCTGTTCGTGGCCGGCTTCATCGGCTCGCCGAAGATGAACTTTCTGAAGGTCGAGGCGGCGAACGGTGCCGGAGTCCGGCTCGGCGACCGGGCGATCGAGGCGGCCGCGCCCGGTGGGCTCAAGGGCAAGGCGACGCTCGGCATCCGGCCGGAGCATCTGGACGTGCGCCCGGACGCCGGCATCGCGATCGGGGACGCGACGGTGCAGCTCGTCGAGCATCTCGGCGGCTCCACCATCGTCTACGCCAATCTCGCCGGCGGCGACGCCGTGACGGTGGCGCTCGAGGGCCAGCGCCGGATCGAGAACGACGAGACGATCACGCTGCGCGCCGACCCGAAGCTCTGCCACGTCTTCGCCGACGACGGCCGCCGCGTCGGCACGCTCTGAGGGGATCGACGGTCGGGCCGGCTCCGAGCGGGCCGACGGTCGGGCCGGCTCCGAGGGGTTCGGAACCGGCCGCGTTCCCGCCAGCGTCGGTCTCTCAATGCGCCAGGCGCACCTTGCGCAGCGTCTGCGCGACGTCGTTGAAGGCGACCATCAGCTCGGCGGCGTCGTCGGCGTCGAAGAAATGCGAGGCGTCGGTCGCGCATCTCTGCAGCATGCTCTTGGTCACGGGGTCTTTCACATCGAAGGCGATGGTGAAGACCTCGATGTTGAGCTTCTTCGCGTTGTCGCAGAGTGTCGCCGTGTACTGATTGGCGATGGCGGTGAGATCCGGCCTATTGGTGAAGGCGCGATGCGAACCGTCGGGCATGGAGCCCGTCCAGTCGGGCAGCATCGTGTTGTCGCCGTCCGTCATGAGCACGAGGGACTTGCGCGGACGGACGTTTGCTCCGGTCGGGTCGAACGGCTCGGCGGCGCTGGCGGGCGCCCCCGGCGTCAGCATGTTGATGCCCCAGAGCAGACCGGCCGGAATGTAGGTTGCGCCATAGGCCGACATGGAGGCGATCCTGTTATTCACTGCCTTCGTGTCGTCGGTGAGGGGTAGAACAGGCGCAGGCCCGCACCATGTATCCATGATCCCGGAATACCTGATGCCCGGCTGATCAGTCGCGAGGCCGAGATTGCCCGGACGCGACCCGACACAACCGAGCCATTGCGTCATTCTATCTGTACAAATATCGGGCCCGTAAGCACTGGGGTCACAAACTTGGATTTTGCCGGTCTTGCAGACACCGTCATTACAGCGTGGTTTCGGGTCGTCTTCCCACCGGCAAGAGGATGGATCCGTGATTGTTTTCTTGCAGGTCTGCCCGGGAAGCGTCGCGTCTTGAGGAACGTCGATCCAGGCGGCGTTACGGTTACTCATGCCGACATTGACATAGTTCGCGAACGGCACGACGCCGAAGCGGACGCGGCCGCCCTCCGAAGTGGCGAGCAAATCGACCAGCGACCTCGCCGCCTTTCTGAGGGCCCGGATCTTGTCGCCATCCATGGACCCGGTCGTGTCCAGCGCGAACACCACCTCGATGTCGGTCGAGAGATCGCGGAACGCTTCCGCGGACACCTTGAAGTCGACCGATTCCTCGCCGATCATGCGGAGCAGGTGGGTTTCCGCCCGCCCGGTGACCTCGACGCGCAACCGTCCTTCGCCGGGGACGTTCGCCTTGACGGACACGATCTTCATGTTGTTCTTGAGGGCGGCCGCCTCCCTCACATAGGTTTCGGCCGCCAGAAACATCTCCGGTTCGGTCGCGTCCTGCTTCACGACGGCGGCGATCGCCGCGGCGTCCGCGAGGTTCTGGGTTTCGGCGCGGACCCGGGATATGTCGCTGTAATCGACCGCGAGTCCGACCACGGTCAGGATCGGCAGCGCCATCATGCCGAATGTCAACGCCACATTCGCTCTTTCGCTAGCGAAGAAATGTCCGATCATGCTTCTACCCCCAGGTTCGACATGGGACACAATAGATCTCAGGTGTTTCGACTCCTTTCTCTTCTAAAGGTAAATTGCGTTTTCTTTGTTTAGATTCATGTAATAGCTAGCGTTATTCATTTTTTTGTTTTTCATGATATACCATTACATTGTAAATACTGCAACTCATAAGTCTGAATCTATGAATATGATTCACGAGGAAGCCGTTGCTGCGGTGGGCGTTCGCGCGCAGGATCACGGCCGGCGACGACAGCGGACGGGGGACTTCCATGCACACCATCCTCGCCTATGGCGACAGCAACACCTGGGGCGCGGTGCCCTTGCCGGCGCGCGGGCCGGGGCGGCGCTACCCCGCCGACAAGCGCTGGCCCTCGGTGATGGGCGCCGCGCTCGGCGCCGGCTTCGCGGTGATCGCGGAGGGGCTGAACGGCCGCACCACCTGCCTCGACGATTCCGTTGAGGGCCGGCACAAGAACGGCGAGGCGCATCTCCTCGCCACGCTGGAATCGCATCAGCCGCTCGATCTCGTCATCGTCATGCTCGGCACGAACGACCTCAAGGCGCGCTTCCGCCTGCCCGCCGGCGACATCGCGGCCGGCATGGGCCGCCTCGCGCGACTCGCGCAGGTCTCCCGCACCGGACCGGACCAGACCTCGCCGAAGGTGCTGATCGTGTGCCCCGCGCCGCTCGCCCGTCTCGACCGCTTCGCCGAGATGTTCGCGGGCGGCACGGAGACCTCGCGCAAACTCGCCGCTGCGGCGCGGCTCGTCGCCGAGGAGACCGGCGCCGCCTTCATGGACGCGGGGTCGGTGATCGCCTCCAGCGACGTGGACGGCATCCATCTCGACGAACACATGCAGCGGGCGCTCGGCCTCGCCCTCGCCGAGCGCGTGCGCGGCCTGCTGGGTCCCGCGGGCGGCTAGAGCCCGTCCCGTCCGAATCGCACGGATCCGGACCAAAAGGACCGGCGCAGGCACTTCAATCCGGAGCAATTCCTCTTCGAACGGATGATTCCGTCCGATAGCGAAATGCTCTATGTCCCGGACTGCGATGGCGGCCTTGGCGGTGGACGCACCGTGGCCGTGAGCGGGCCGTGCCGGTCGAGTACGTCGCAGTCATCACGCGGCGCGCCGATGCGAATCTCTGCCATGTCTTCCCCGAAGAGCCGCCGCGTCGGCGCGCCCTGAGCGGGCGGACCCGTCGGGTCGAAGCGGCTCATACCTCATGCCGGACGCGACCGCCTCGACGGCGAACCTTCAAGGGCGTCGATCTCACTTCGACAAACGAACCTTGCGCAGCGTGCCGGCGATGTCCGTGAAGGCGAACATCAGTTCGGCGGAGTTGTCGGCGTCGAAGAAATGAGCCTCGTCCGTCGCGCATTTCGCCAGCATGTCCTTGGTGACGGGATCGGTCACGAGGAACGAGATCGTGAAAACCTCGATGTCGAGCTTTTTGGCGCTGTCGCAGAGCATGGCGGTGTAATGATTGGCCGTCGCCGTGTCGTTGACCATGCCGGGCAGGATGGGGATATGAGACCCCGCCTTGGTGCCCGTCCAGGTCGGCACCATCGAGTTCTCCCCATCCGTCATCAGGATGAGTGACTTGCGCGGGTTGCGGTTTTCCCCGCTCGGGTCGAACGGCTTGGCGAGGCTCGCCGGCGCGCCGGGCGTAAGTAGGTTCAAAGCCCAAACCAGGCCCGCCGGAATGTAAGTCGAACCGTTCGCGCTCATCGAATCGATTTTCGCGAGCACCGGCTTCACGTCCGCAGTCAAGGGGAGCAAGGAAGCGGCGCAACCGGTGTCCATGATACCCGGATAGGGCATCTCCGGCTGTTCGGTGCTCACATTGAGCGGGAAAGGCCTTGATCCCACACAGCCGAACCACCGGGTCTTGACCGGAGTACAGGTTTTATTCGGCTCGCGGACCTGAATATTGCATTTCTTTTCAGGGACGTCTTTCAGAACACACACGTCGTCACAGACAGACTTCTTCACCATGGTGATCGAACAGTCAGATTCGCTTATGAGCTTGTTCCAACAGAAGTCCTTGCCTGTCGGCCCATCCGCGGGGACGCTCAACCAACTGGCATTGCGGTTGTTCAACCCGACATTGACGTAGCTGGAGAACGGCACGATACCGAATTTGACGCGGCCGTCATTCGGCGACGCGAGTAGTGTGACGAGCGATTTCGCCGCCTTCCGGAGCGTGGTGATCTTGTTGTTGACACCCATGGAGCCCGTGTTGTCGAGCGCGAACACCACCTCCATGTCGTTGGAGAAACCGCGGAAGGACTCCGACGTCACGGTGAAGTCGATCGTTTTGTAACCCGCGAGGCTGAGAACGCTCGTCCGGATCTGCCCGGTGATCTCCACGCGCAATTGCGCCTCGCCCGGCTGCGTCGTCTTGACGGATAAGACCGTCGGACCGCCCTTCAGGGCTGTCGCCTGCTTCACATAGTCGCTGACGACCTTGATCTGCTCGGGGACGGAGCCCTGGTGGATGGCCGCGGCGAGCGCCGCGCCGTCGGCAACCGTCTGCATTTCGGTGCGGACTCGCGAAATCTCGCTGTAGTCCACCGCCAGTCCGGCCGCCGTGAAGACCGGCAGCGCCAGGACTCCAAACATCAAAGCGACGTTGGCGCCGTCGTCCCGCAGGAAATCCCTGATCATTCCGTCGTCCTCCCACAATCGGCGAGAATCTTAATTAGAACTTGTTGAGACTCCTTTCCCCCAAATTAAAAAATTGACTTAATGCCGTTAATGATTTGGACGTACACAGTGTAATAGCGGTGTCCTCGTTGGTTTCATCTGAGGCTGTAAAGTATTTTATTACTTTGATATTTATGAATATTCAACTCTGAACGAATTTACATTTGTCTCGACCGACCGCAGTCTTTCCCTCCGCCTCCACGGATGCAGGAAACCTGATCGCTTCCAGTACGGTGGAACACATCCGTCCCGACGACGGCAGTCAGCGGGCAGGCGGCCCAGCGCTCCCAGCACGCGTCGCGATCGCCGAGCGCCCGCCGGGCGCTGGGACAAAGACGCAGGGTGGTGGATTACTCCGAGGATCGCGTCCCTGCCCCGACGCGGGCCGCCCTCCCCGCCGCGCTCACTTCAGCGCGCCGGCGGTCAGCCCCTTGATGATGTAGCGCTCGAGGAAAATGCCGATCAGGGCGAGCGGGGCGATCGCCGCGGTGGAGAGCGCGGCCATGGACCACCAGTTGATCCCCTGCGAGCCGGTCTGGCTCGCCACCATGACGGGGAGCGTCTTGGCATTGGTGCTGGTGAGAAGCGCGGCGAAGAAATACTCGTTCCAGCAGAGCACGACCGACAGGATGAAGGCCGCCACCATGCCCGGCAGTGCGAGCGGCAGCACGATGCGGAGAAACGCCCCCCACACCGACGCGCCGTCGATATAGGCCGCCTCCTCCAGCTCGACCGGCACGGTGGCGAACTGGTCGCGCATGATCCAGATGACGATCGGCAGCACCATCAGCGTATAGACCATGACGAGGCCGACGCGCGTGTCGAGCAGCGCGAGTTCCTTGTAGAGGACGAGGAACGGCATCGCGAGCACCACCGGCGGCAGGATCAGCTGCGACAGGAACCAGAAGGCGATGTCCTTGTTGCGCCACGGCCCCCAGCGATACTGGAAGCGGCCGAGCCCGTAGGCGGCGAGCGAGCCGATCACGACGGCGAGGAACGAGGCGCCCACGCTCGCGATGATGCTGTTCTCGAAGCGGAGCAGGAACTCGTCGCGCACGGTGGACTCGTTGAAGAGCGTGTCCGGCGAGAGGCCGAGCGACCGCCAGCCGCGCCAGTCCGGCTGGAAATCGATCCAGGGGATGAGGTGGCCCTGGGTGACGTTGACCGCGACCTTGAACGACGTGGTGATGGTCCAGTAGATCGGGAACAGCGACACGAAGGTCCAGAGCAGCAGGAGGCCGTAGACGACGATCCGGCCGGTCACCCGGTAGGTGAGGAGCAAGCTGTCGGGCCGCGCCCTGTCCTCGGTGCGGACCGAACCGCGCGCGAGGACCTGGCTTCCCGCGGGTTCCGCGCGATCCGACGCCATCAACCGAACCTCTGCATGCGGCGGCTCACAAACGCGAGCAGGCCGGAGACGAACACCACGATCACGATGAAGTAGAACTGCGCCAGCATGGTGCCGTAGCCCACATTGGAGCGGTCGCGGTACTCCCGGTAGATGAAGCTCGACACCGTGTCGGTCGCCCCGCCCGGGCCGCCGGACGTGACGTTGATGACGATGTCGGCGAGCTTCAGCTCGAAGATGACGCGGAGCACGATGGCGGTCAGGCTGATCGGCAGCATCAGCGGGAAGGTGATCTTCCAGAAGGTCTGCCAGCGGGTCGCGCCGTCCACCTCCGCCGCCTCCATCACGTCCTTCGGCAGCGCCTGCAGGCCGGCGAGCAGGAGCACCATCACGAAGGGGATCGAGACCCAGGCATCCATCGCCATGATGGAGATGCGGGCGATCCAGGGCGAGGCGAAGAAGGCCGGATTCTCCCAGCCGAGGAAGCGGGCGAAGGTCGCGGCCGGGCCGAAGCGGTATTCCATGATCGACTTGCCGATCATCCAGCTGACCGCCACCGGGCTCAGCATGAAGGGCAGCAGGAACACGACGCGGAAGAACTTGCGCGCCTTGATGTCGGCGTTGAGGAGCAGCGCGAGGCCGAAGGCGATCGCATATTGCACAAGCACGGCAAGCACGTACCAGACCATGTTGAGGAGAGCGTTCCAGAAGAACGCATCCGCCATGAGCGAGCGCAGATTGTCGAGGCCGTTGAACTTGCGACCGGTCGCCGAGCTCAGGTTCCAGTCCGTAAAGGCGATATAGAAGCCGAACAGCGTTGGGAAAACGACGAGCGAGACGGTGAAGAACACGGCCGGCAGCAGGAACAGCGCACGCTGGCCTTCCTCGCCGCGGATGATCACCTGCCCGGCGGAGAGCGCGACCGCCCAGGCGAGATAGACATAGAGGACCGGGCGCCAGTTCTCGAAGCCGATGTCGGTGAGCCCGAGGGCATAGAGCGCCTGCGCGAGGACCGCGAGGCCGAGCACGATCCAGGCGGCGGCGACGAGGAGCCGGCCGAAGCGCTTGCGGCCCTCGGAGATCTCGTAAGGGGCGACGGCCGCGCGGGTCGGCGCGGGTCCGGTCGTATCGGTCATGACAGGCGGGTCCCGAACGCGTCCAGATGGGCGAGGCTCTGCCCCGAAACGGAAACGGCCGGCGGCTCCCTTCCTTGCGAAGGAGTTGGGCCGCCAGCCGCGCGGGCGCCGGCGACCCACGGGGCCGCCGGCGTCATCGGCCGCTCAGAGGCCGAGCGAGGCCTTGTAGAGCTCGATCTGCTTGGCGCGGCCGAGCTGGTCGGTCAGCTTCTCCCAGGCGGCGGCGATGTTGTCGGCGCCCTGCTTCACCGGGACCTTGCCGGCGAAGATGCGCGCCAGCTCGTCCTCGGCGACGCTGTAGTACTGGAAGATGCCCGGGATGCGCGGCTCGATCGCCGCGTTCGGGTGGTTGTAGCTGTCGGCTTCCGACTTCAGGTAGGAGGTGATGAAGGCTCGGTCGTAGCCGGCGCCGACCCATTCGTCCACGTTGAAGTGGCTGTTCCGGTAGGGCTGGAAGCCCGACGGATAGGCCGCCGTCCAGAGCGACAGATCCTTGCCGCCGAGATGGGCCGCAGCGCTCCACGCCGCCTTCTGCTTCAGGCTGTCACTGTCGACGCGCGCCATCACGTAAACGCCCCAGCCGAGATAGGCCATATTGGGCGCGTAGTTCGGGCCGGTCGCCAGAGTTTCCCACTGGCCGGTCTTGGAATTGTAGACGTCGTCCGAACCGGGCAGGATGGAGAAGCCGCAGACGTCGCCGATGACCGAACTGTCGTTGGTCTTGGCGTTGGAGCCGATGTCGCCCCACCAGGTGAGCATCGAGCCGGTGCCGCCGAGGAACTGGCTGAAGCCCGTCGTGTTCGGGTCGGCGTTGATCTGGTCGGCCGGCAGGTAGGGGAGCGAATCCACCACGTCCTGGATCGCGCGGACCCAGGCCGGGTTGTTGATGCGCGGCTTCATCGTGTCGATGTCGAACAGCCAGGCCTTGTCGCCCGGATGCTTGGCATAGGCCGAGGCGCGGCTGCCGAGGAAGTAGAAACCGAACCCGCCCCAGGCCTTGGGCGCGTCCAGATAGCCGTACACGTCCTTGCCCTTGAACTTCTGCGTCTTCAGGAACTTGGTCACGGCGTTGACCTGCTGCCAGGTGGTCGGCACGCCCCATTCGCCCTTGCCGCCCGCATCCTTCCACGCCTTGGCGAGGCCGGCGTCGGAGAAGATGTCGGTGCGGTAGTTGAAATTGTGGCAGTCGCCGTCGATCGTGATGCGGTAGGTCTTGCCGGCCCAGGTGCCGACCGGCGCCTTCAGATAGCCGACATAGTCGTCCATCTCGACCTGCTGCTTGACCCAGTCCGGCATCACCGAGGCGAGGCCCTTTCCGCAGACGTCGCCTTCGAACGGCGCACCCATCTCGACGAGGTCGAAGTCCACCGTGCCGGTGGCGATCGCCTGCTGCAGGCGCGGATTGTAGTCGGCCTGGGCGAGGTCGATCCAGGTGATCTTGGCGCCGGTATAGGCTTCCCACGGCTTCAGGAAGCCGCGGAACAGGAGATTGTGCAGGTTCTGGTTGTTGAGCCCCATGAAGCTCAGCTGGACGCCCTTGAACTCGCCCGGCTTGATGCTCGCCTTGGTGGCGCCGAGGGTCATTTCACCGACCTTCTGCCAGTCGGCGTCGCCGGGCTGGCCCTTGCCGACGCCGGGGATCTTCAGGAGCTCCGCGCGGAGGCTCCCCTGCGCCGCCGCGGGGGCGACCGAACCACCGAGCATGCCGGCGGAAGCGAGCGACGCGGTCGCGCCGGCGCCCATGGCGCCCTTCAGAAGCGTACGGCGGCTCGCCTGCAATTCCAGGAACTTGCTGTACTTGTCCAGTCTCACGATGAGTCCTCCCTTGAGAATCCTATTATTGTTGCCCTTTCGTCATCGGGTTCGTTGGGCGAGCCCGTTCGACGTCTTCGCAGTCACTGCAGGGGTCGCGTCGAGGAACCTCCCGGATGCATCTCACGACCGAGATGTGGCGCTGCGAAGTCGTTATGCGGATTAGCATTTCGACAGGCAACAAAGGCCTTGATACTATGATACAGCCCCGAAAGGGGCGCAAGCCGGCCGCTGAGCGCCGGCCGCGGGCGTGGCGGTTCGACAGGGCCGCCGGTTTCGCCCGAACCATGACGCTGGGGGGACTTTCATGACGTTTGGCGGCAATTTCGGGCGCGTGTTCGGGTCGAGGAAGCCGGTCATCGCCATGGTGCATCTCGGCGCGCTGCCCGGCTCGCCGCTCCACGACGCCGCGGCCGGGCTCGACGGCCTCGTCGCGGGCGCGCGCGCCGACCTTCTCGCCCTGCAGGCGGCCGGCTTCGACGCGGTGATGTTCGGCAACGAGAACGACCGGCCCTACGAGTTCAAGGTCGACCCGGCCTCGACCGCCACCATGGCTTACGTGATCGGACGCCTTCGCCATGAGATCACCGTGCCGTTCGGCGTCAACGTGCTGTGGGACCCGGCGAGCACCATGGCGCTCGCCGCCGCCACCGGCGCGGCCTTCGCGCGCGAGATCCTGACCGGCACCTACGCCTCGGACATGGGCCCGTGGTCGCCCGACGCCGGGGCGGCGCTGCGCTACCGCGACCGGCTCGGCCGGCGCGACCTCGCCGTGCTCTACAACGTCTCGGCCGAATTCGCCTGGTCGCTCGACCGGCGCAGCCTCGCCGACCGGGCACGCAGCGCGGCCTTCTCCTCGATCCCCGACGCGATCCTCGTCTCCGGCGCGATCACCGGCGAGGCGGCCGAACTCTCCGACCTCGAGGCGGTGAAGAAGGCCTTGCCCGATCTGCCGGTGATGGCGAATACGGGCGTGAAGCATGCGACAGTCGCCGACGTGCTGAAGGTGGCGGACGGCTGCATCGTCGGCTCGTCCCTCAAGGTCGACGGGCACACCTGGAATCCGGTCGATCCCGACCGCGCCGCCGAATTCATGCGCCTCGCCCGCGCCGCCCGCGGCGAGTGACGAGCCGGCCGAGGAGGACGTCCATGCACCAGAGGCTGCGCCAGCTCACCGGGGAGCTGATGCTCATCCCCGGGCTCAGCGGCCACGAGGGCCGCGTCCATCGCCGCATCGCCGCCGAACTCGAGGCGCTCGGCCTGCTCACCCGGGTCGACCGGCTCGGCAACCTCATGTGCACCCTGCCCGGCACCCATCACGGCCCGCCGGTGATGCTCTATGCGCATATGGACCAGCTCGGCTTCATCGTACGCCGGATCGAGGCGAACGGCCTCGTCCGCGTGGAGCGGCTCGGCGGCGTGCCGGAGCGCGCGCTCGCCTCGCAGGCGGTGCTGTTCGCCGTCGGCGAGGGGCGCGACGTCGTCGGCGTGATCGCCAACAAGAGCCACCATGCCACGACGCCGGAGGAGAAATACCGGGTCGTCCCCTATGCCGAACTCTATATCGACACCGGCTTCGACAGCGCCGACGCGGTGCGCGGGGCCGGCATCGACATCGGCACGCCGGTCACCTATGCGCCGCGCGTGATCGACCTCGCGGGCGGGCGCATCGCCGGCACGTCGGTCGACGACCGCGCGGCTTGCGCGGTGGTGATCGAGGCCATGCGGGCGCTCACCCTGACGGTCGCGCGGCCGACCGTGCATGCGGTCTTTTCCGTGCAGGAGGAGTTCAACCTGCGCGGCGCGGTGACGGCGGCGCAGGTGCTGAAGCCCGAGATCGCGATCCAGCTCGACCTGATCCTCGCCACCGACACACCCGACATGGCGGCGCGCGGCGAGGTGGCGCTCGGCGGCGGGCCGGCCATGAGCCTCTACAGCTTCCACGGCCGCGGCACGCTGAACGGCACGCTGCCGCATCCCGCCCTCGTCGCGCTCTTCGAGGAGACGGCCGCGGCGGAGGGCCTGCCCCTCCAGCGGAGCGCCCATGTGGGCGCGCTCACCGACAATTCCTATGTGCAGGTGATCGGCCAGGGCGTCGCCGCGATCGATCTCGGCTTCCCCTGCCGCTACACCCATTCCTCGCTCGAAGTCTGCGACGTCGCCGACCTCGAGCGGCTCACCCGGCTGGTCGTCGCCGGCATCGTCCGGATCGGCGAGGATTTCAGCCTCGACCGCGACAGGTTCGACCGATGAAGCACTATCTCGGCATCGATATCGGCACGTTCGAATCGAAGGGCGTCCTGGTCGACGAGACCGGGCGGATCGTCGGCAGCGCGGCGCGGCCGCACAAGATGCTGGTGCCCGAGCCCGGCTACGCCGAGCACCGGCCGCTCGAAGACTGGTGGGGCGACTTCGTCTTCCTCGCGCGCACGCTCCTCGCCGAGACCGGAATCGCCCCCGGCTCGATCCGGGCGATCGGGACGAGCGCGATCGGCCCCTGCATGGCGCCTGTCGACGCGGCCGGCGATCCGCTCATGAACGGCGTCCTCTACGGCGTCGACGCCCGCGCCCACCGGGAGATCGCGGACCTCGACGCCGCGATCGGCGCCGACACCGTGCTCGACCGTTGCGGCAACGCGCTGACGACCCAGTCGGTCGGCCCCAAGATCCTGTGGCTGAAGCGGAACCGCCCGGACCTCTTCGCCCGCACCGCGAAGGTGCTGAACGCCACCTCCTTCATCGTGCACCGGCTGACCGGCCGCTTCACCATCGACCACTACACCGCCGCCGGCTTCAGCCCGCTCTATCTCGCCGACGAACAGCAATGGAGCGACAGCCTCGCGCCGGACATCATCGGGCTCGATGCCTTGCCCGATCTCTGCTGGACGACCGACGTGGTCGGTGGCGTGACCGCCGCGGCGGCCGAGGCGACCGGGCTTTCGGCCGGCACGCCGGTGATCGCCGGCACGATCGACGCGGCCGCGGAGGCAGTCAGCGTCGGCGCGCTCGATCCGGGCGAGATGATGCTGATGTACGGGTCGACCATCTTCGTCATCCTGGTGACGGCGGAGCGGGTGCGCGACGCGCGGCTCTGGTACGCGCCCTGGCTCTTCCCCGGCCAGCACGCCTCCATGGCGGGGCTCGCCACGTCCGGTACCCTCACCCACTGGTTCCGCGACCAGCTCGCGCGCGAGCTCGATCCGTCGCGGGCGATGATCGAGCTCGCCGCCGAGGCCGCCACTTCGCCGCCCGGCGCGCGCGGGCTGGTGCTGCTCCCCTATTTCTCCGGCGAGCGCACCCCGATCCACGACCCGCATGCCAAGGGCGTGCTGTTCGGCCTCGACCTCACCCATACGCGCGCCGACATGATCCGCGCCGTGCTGGAAGGGATCGCCCAGGGCACCGACCACGTGTTCGAGACGTTCCGCGACGTGGGCGAGGCGCCGACGAGCGTGCTCGCGGTCGGCGGGGGCACCAAGAACCAGGTCTGGTCGCAGGCGACCTCGGACGTCTCCGGCATGACGCAGATCGTTCGCGAGAAGACCATGGGCGCCTCCTACGGCGACGCGTTCCTCGCCGCGCTCGCGGTCGGCGATGTCGGCGCCGACGAGATCCGCCGCTGGAACCCGACCGCCTTCGAGATCGTCGCCGACCCGTCCCGCCGCGCCGTCTACGACCGGCAGCGAAAGGTCTTCCGCGAACTCTATGTGCGGACGAAGGATCTGATGCGAAGCCAACATTTGTAGTATTCAATATTTTGAATTTTTTGGATGAGAAATTGTTTCAATTGCGCAATAATTTTAAGACTGTTATCATCATTTGAGGATCACAACGCGAGATGATGGATGTCTAATCTTAGCACAACTTATAGCGCTTTACTTGCGCAGTCTCATGATGGTTCGCCTTACTATGAGCAGGCTGAAGCTTCGATTGGCGTCTTTTGGGATTCGGGTTCGCCCTTCTTGGATCTTTTTCAGCAACTAGACCTAACGTTTTGTACGGAATTAGCTTGCGGTCACGGCCGCCACTCGCAGCAGATTTCTAACCGAGCCAACCGCATACTACTTGTCGATGTACTCGAATCAAACATCGAATACTGTAAGCAGCGTTTCTCTGGTCAAGATCACATCGGATACTACGTGACTAAAGGAAACGAACTATCTGGCATAGCAGATGCTTCAGTAACTTCTGTTTTCAGTTATGATGCTATGGTTCATTTTGAGTCTATAGATCTAATCGCATACCTTCAAGAGATACATCGAATACTTGTACCTAAAGGGAAAACTTTACTTCATTTTAGTAATTTTGATGATTTTCCCGAGAAAACCTATCATGAAAATCCGCATTGGAGAAATTTTTTCTCAGCGAAAATGATGATACATTTCGCTACTAGGTTTGGCTTTAGAGTAATTGAAACTCGGACCTTTAGTTGGCCCCCAAGCGCTGGCGGTACGCACCTCGACGCCGTAGTTTTGCTCGAAAAACCAAGCATTCTTTAGGTGAATTAAAAGTTTCGGTTCGATCCGACGAAGACTCCTGCGGCATCGTTTGCTCTAGTCGCAGCCTCGGCGACGGTGGCGCCCCGGACCAGGGCATGCGCCATGTGGCCGACGAAGCAGTCGCCGGCGCCGTGGGTCGCGACGACGTCGACGGGATGGGCGGCGAGCCGCGTCACGGCGCGGTCGCGGGTGCCGACGACCACGCCGTCGCCGCCGAGCGTCACCACCACGTTGCGCAAGCCCAGGCCGAGCGCCGGCAGGGCGGCGACCGCGTCGTCCGGGCTTTCCACCGGGGCGCCGGACAGCATCTCGGCCTCGACGCGGTTGACGACGAGGATGTCGACGAGGTCGAGGAGCGCGCGGGCGATGACGCGCGCCGGCGCGGCGTTGAGCACGACGCGGGCGCCGGCCGCCTTCGCGGCGCGGGCGGCGGCGATGTTGGCCGGTTCCGGCACCTCGTTCTGCAGGAGGAGCAGCGAAGCGCCGCCGAGGTCGCGCCAGGCGGCCGTCACGGCGCGGGCCGAAAGGGCGAGATTGGTGCCCGACACGATGACGGCGCCGTAGCCGCCGGCCGGATTTTCGATCGCGACGCTCATGCCCGAGCCGGACACCTTGTCGACCGCCACGCTGCGGGTCTCGACGCCGCCGGTTTCGAGATTGGCGAGGAGCCGCCGGCCGAAGTCGTCGTCGCCGACGCGGCCGATCATCGCCGTGCGCGATCCGGCGGCGGCGGCCATGACCGCCTGGTTGCCGCCCTTGCCGCCGCATTTGAGCCGCCAGGACGTGCCGACCGCCGTCTCGTCGAGGCGCGGCAGATGCGGCGCCGCGACCATGATGTCGAGATGCAGGCTGCCGCACACGATGACGTCGAAGCCGCTCAACGGTCGTCTCCGAACAGGGCACGCCGGACGATGCGCTGGCTCGCCACCGCATCCTGGCGGGCGATCGCCGCATCGAGGGCCGGATCGTCCTGGAGCCGGGCCACGACCCGCTGCATCTGCGCCACCGCCTCGATGTTGCCGGCGCATTCGGCGACCGGGTCGAGGCCGGTCGCGTCCGGGAAGGTGTCGAAATAGATCACGCCGCGATAGTCGAGCCGGCCGAGCGCGTGGAGGAGCTCGATGGTCTGGATCGTATTGACCGATCCGGCCATCAGCCCGTCGTCGCGCTTGCCGTAGCCGTCGTTCAAGTGCACGCCGAGGAGGCGCCCGTGGCGGGCGACGAGGGTCGCCGCATAGGCCGGCATCTCGCCCGCATAGAGCACATGGGCGAAGTCGAGCGTGACGCCCAGATTGGCAGCGCCCACCTGCCGGACGAGCAGCAAGGTGGTCGCCACGTCGGGCAGCACGGCGAAGGAGCGCGGCTCGTTCGGCTTATATTCCAGGCTGATGTCGATCGCCGGGTCATGCGCCGCGAGTTCGGCGACGGCCTCGGCGGTCATGTCCCAGAGCGCGCCGTAGTCCGCCTGGAACGGATAGTCGAAGCCGTCCTGGCCGAGCCACAGCGTCATCAGCGAACCGCCCGCGCGGGCGAGCGAGTCGAGGCCGTGGCGGGTCAGGTCGATCGCCTTGCGGCGGATCGCCTTGTCGGGATGGGTGAAGGCGCCGAGCTTGAAGCCGGGGTCCGTGTAGTAGCGCATGGCGTAGCCGTTGAGGCGGACGCCGAGATCGCCGAGCACGGAGCGCATCTCGGCCTCGTCGATGCCCTCCAGATGGTCGGGGAAGTTGAAGTCGACCGCGTTCAGTCCCGGCACGGTCGCGGCGCGGGCGAGAAGATCGAGCGCGGTGACGGGGCCGTTGTGACCGCGCCAGTACTCCGCGGCGCCGACCTTGAAGGCGTTGAGGCGCGCGGCGAAGTCCCAAGGGGGCCGGCGCGAGGCCATTTGGGGGGTCGTCACAGGACCCCCTTCTTGAACAGGAAGCAGCCGTAGGGGCCGGGGTCGCTCGTCTGCACGATGGCGAAGGCCTTGCCGGCGGCGGCATAGAAGTCGAACCGGTCGAGCGCCTGCACCTCGATCGGCCGGCCCTCCGCCGCGTTCACCACCGCCTGCATGGCCGTGTGGGCGGGCACGATCCGGTCCGGGTCGCCGACCACGCGCATGCGCGTGACCGGGGCGGGCACGAAGGTGTCGAGCGGCAGGAGCGTCAGGACGGCGCGCGCGGCGGTCGGCAGGTCGGCGCCGAACAGCGTCAGGAGCGTGCCGTGCGTGGTCGTCGCGGCGAGCGTGGTGGCGGGGAAATTGCGGTCGCACAGGACGAGGTCGTCGCCGTGGCCCATGCTCTTCAGCACGAACAGGAGCTCGGCGGTCAGGATCGGGTCGAGCCCCTTCAGCATCGGCGCATCTCTCGTAAGCGGTCGGTCCGGCGGCCGCACTGCATCGGAGGCGAAAGGCCTTGTCAACGGCGCCAAGGCGCCGCCCGAGCTTCATTCCGCGCACAAGCTGAACGCCGCTTTCCCAAGCGGCCGAAGCCTCCTATCCTGCCGCCGAAAGAGAACCGCGACCGGGGCCTTCGCGGACCGCCGGCGCCCGAGGGAGACCGCTCCATGCTCATCAACATCGATCCGCTCCTCAATGCGGACGTGCTCTACGCGCTCCGATCCATGGGCCACGGCGACGAGATCGTGATCGCCGACACGAATTTCCCGAGCGACTCGGTGAGCCGGGAGACCGTGCTCGGCGACCTCCTGCGCATCGACGCGAGCGCCGCGCGCGTGGTGCGCGCCGTGCTCTCGGTGATGCCGCTCGACAGCTTCGTGGAGAAGCCGGCGAACCGCATGGAAATCGTCGGTAGCCCGCACGAGATCCCGCCCGTCCAGGCCGAGGTGCAGGCGGAGATCGACGCGAGCCCGATGCCGACGGTGATGGGCTCGATCGAGCGGCACGCCTTCTATGCCCGCGCCAAGCAGGCCTATTGCGTGATCCAGACCGGCGAGACGCGGTTCTACGGCTGCTTCATCCTGACCAAGGGCGTCATCCCGCCCGCCGCCGACTGAGCCGGGGCCAAGTCCATGACCAAGACCAACGGCGCGGTCGCCATCCTCGGCATCTTCGTCGCGGACCTCGCCTTCCGGGCGAACCGCCTGCCCCTGATCGGCGAGACGATCGCCGGCTCCGCCTTCGCCATGGGGCCGGGCGGCAAAGGCTCGAACCAGTCGGTCGCGGCGGCGCGGGTCGGCGGCCAGGTGACCTTCATCTCGCGCCTCGGCCGCGACAGCTTCGCCGACATCGCGATCACCATGTGGGAGAAGGAGGGCGTGACGCCGCGCGTGGCCCGGAGCGACGACGTCGCGACCGGCGCCGCCTTCATCTATGTGAGCGACCTGACCGGCGACAATGCCATCATCGTGGTGCCGGGCGCCGCGGGGCACATTTCGGTCGCCGACGTGGAGGCCGCGCGCGACGCGATCGAGAGCGCCGCGGTGTTCGTCACGCAGCTCGAACAGCCGGTCGCGGCGGCGCGGCGCGGCCTCGAGATCGCGCGGAAGGCCGGGGTGGCGACCGTGTTCAACCCGGCGCCGGCCATGCCCTTCCCGGACGACCTCTACGCGCTCACCGACTATCTGACGCCGAACGAAAGCGAGGCCGCCGCGCTGGTCGGGCTGCCGGTCGAGAGCCTCGACGACGCCCGGCGCGCCGGCGACGCGCTTCTGAACAAGGGCGTCGGCTGCGCTCTCATCACGCTCGGCGACAAGGGCGCGCTGTTCCATGCGCGCGACCGCTCGATCCTGGTGCCGGTGTTCAAGGCGGGGCCCGTGGTCGACACGACCGGCGCCGGCGACGCCTTCAACGGCGGCTTCGCCACCGCGCTCGCCAAGGGCGTGGACCCGGTCGAGGCCGCGCGCTTCGGCTGCGCGGTCGCCGGCCTCTCCGTAACGCGGCCCGGCACGGCGCCCGCCATGCCGACGCTCGCGGAGGTGGAAGCGTTGATGCGGGGGTGACGCGGCGCCGCCCCACGGGCCGCGGCAACGAAGCGGACGCCTTCGCCTAACCTCCCTGACCTTCAGGCAGATACGGGATAGTCGCCTCATCAACCGAGGATTGTATAAGCGCGCCTTAATGGGAGATGCTTGCTCACATACCACTTTATCGCTAGCCTTTCGCGGTTCATCTGTCTCCTTGCGCCCGCGGAGGTCGTCATGGTGGTACGAATCAAGTTTGATGACGCATTAGCCTCTGAGTACAATCAATTGTTCGCCTTGGCAGAAATCAATCTCCAGCATCGAAAGACCGTCGAGTTCCAAGTCAATCGGCTGTTCGCCCCAAAAAGCATGGAGCGATACAGCCAGGTCGCCGAGGCGACCGGCGTCCCGGCGCATGTGGTCGCTATCATCCATTCCCTCGAAGCCAACTGCGATTTCGACTGCCACCTGCACAACGGCGATCCCTTGACCGCGCGCACCGTGCAGGTGCCGGCCAATCGCCCCAAGGAGGGCAAGCCCCCGTTCGACTGGGTGGTGAGCGCGATCGATGCGCTGAGGCTGGAGGAACTCGACCAGTGGTCCGACTGGTCGGTCGCCGGTCTCGCCTTCGCGCTCGAGCGCTACAACGGCTTCGGCTATCGCAGGCTGCACCCGAACGTGAAGTCTCCCTATCTTTGGAGCTTCACCAACATCTATCGGAGCGGCAAATTCATCGGGGACGGCCAATGGTCCGATACGGCGGTGAGCCAGCAATGCGGCGGCATGGCGCTTTTGAAGCACATGCTGCAGCGCGGGCTGGTCTCGCTCGGGCTGGACGGGCCCTCGGGGGGTGGAGGCGGAACCGGCGAATCGCCGCCGCCCGATCGCCCGTTCCGGAGCGGCTCCAGTATCGCCATGGCGGACGCCGACCTTCCGCCGCCGCGCTATCCTGGGCGCTATCTCCGCCAGGGCCTCGCCGGGCCCGACGTCAAGCAGGTGCAGCGCCGCCTCCTCGAGTTCGGCATCCGGGAGGTCGGCGGACTCGACGGCGACTTCGGCGAGAAAACCGACTTCGCGGTGCGGCTGTTCCAGGCGCGCGGCACCGATGCCGACGGCGATCCCCTGGAGATCGACGGTGTCGTCGGGCCGCAGACCTGGCGCGCGCTGTTCGGCGGCCCCCTGGAGCTGAAGCCGGCGGAGGCGCCCCGCCCCGGTTCGCTGTTGGAGGCGGTGCTCGACATCGCCACGGGCGAGATCGGCGTTCGCGAGCAGCCGCTCGGCTCGAACCGAGGCCCGAAGGTCGACCAGTATCTGAGCCGGATCGATCCGGATCTGCTCGGCCAGCCGTGGTGCATGGCCTTCGTCTACTGGTGCTTCGACCAGGCCGCGCAACGTGTCGGCACGCAGAACCCGGCGCCGCGCATCGCCAGCGTGCTGCGCTCCTGGGAAATCTGCGCGGAGCGCAACCTCGGCACGCGCATCTCCGCCGCCGACGTGGCGCGTGACCCGTCGCTGGTGCGGCCCGGCGCGGTGTTCTACATCGCGACCGGCGGCCGCAGCGGGCACACCGGCCTCGTGCAGGACGTGATCGACGGCAAGCTGGTGACGATCGAGGGCAACACCAATGACGGCGGCTCGCGCGAGGGCATCGGCGTGTTCCGCCGCTCGGCCCGCCGGGTGAGTTCGGTCAACCTCGGCTACGTGCTGTTCTGACGCCTGGTCCGGCGGGGGCGGCCCGTGGCCGCTCCCGCGCGGGGCCGCCGGCGGTTCAGTCGCGCAGCAGTTCGTTGATGCTGGTCTTGGAGCGAGTCTGTTCGTCGACCTTCTTGACGATCACCGCACAATAGGTCGAAGGCCCCCAGTTCTGACCGGGGAGCGGCTTGCCGGGAAGCGAGCCGGAAACAACGACCGAGTAGGGCGGCACGCGGCCGATGTGAATTTCGCCCGTGTGGCGGTCGACGATCTTGGTCGAGGCGCCGATGAAGACGCCCATGGAGATCACCGAGCCCTGGCCGACCACGACGCCTTCCACCACCTCGGAGCGGGCGCCGACGAAGCAGTCGTCCTCGATGATGGTCGGGCCCGCCTGCAGCGGCTCCAAGACGCCGCCGATGCCGACGCCGCCGGAGAGATGCACGTTCTTGCCGATCTGCGCGCAGGACCCGACGGTCGCCCAGGTGTCCACCATGGTGCCGCTGTCCACATAGGCGCCGAGATTGACGAAGGACGGCATCAGCACGACGTTCGGCGCGATATAGGCGGAGCGGCGCACAATGCAGTGCGGCACGGCGCGGAAGCCGGCGGCGGTGAAGTCGGCGCCGGTCCAGCCGTCGAACTTGGACGGCACCTTGTCCCACCAGGTGGAGCCGCCCGGCCCGCCCGAGATCGGGCCCATAGGGTTGAGGCGGAACGACAGCAGAACTGCCTTTTTCAGCCACTGATTGACCGTCCACGCGCCGTCGCGCTTCTCCGCCACGCGCGCCTCACCCTTGTCGAGCATGTCGAGCGCGGTCGTGACCGCGTCGCGCACCTCGCCGCGCGTTCCGACATCGATCTCGGCCCGGCGCTCGAACGCGTCCTCGATGATGCGGGCAAGGGTCGTCGTATCGGCGGGCATGGTGGTTCCTTTGACGAAGGGCGCGGGCCCTTTACGAAGGGCGCGGGCCTTTGGAATGGCGCGGGCGGAACATAGAGCCCGGCGCGACCCTGTCAACGGAACCTTGGCGGTCGGAGCCCGGTTCAGCTCGCGGCGGTGGGCGGGCCGACCAGCGTGCCGAGGAAGCGGGCGAGGCCGTCGGTGATGTAGTCCACATGCGGGTCGTCGCGGCCGTCCAGTTCCCAGGCCTCGCGGAACACTTCGCGCGTGCCGTCGGGCACCACCAGCACGGTGCGCATGCCGAGCGCGTGCGGCACTTCGAGGTTGCGCGCCAGGTCCTCGAACATGGCGGCGCGGGCCGGCGCGATGCCGTGCTGGGCGAGGAACCGGTCATAGGTGACCCGGTGCGGCTTGGGCATGAGGTCGGCCGCCACGATGTCGAAGATGTCCTCGAAATGCTGCGTGATGCCGAGCCGCGCCGCGGTCTTCTCCGCATGCTTGCGCGTGCCGTTGGTCATGATGAACTTGCGGCCCGGCAGCCGCTCGATCGCCGCGCCGAGCGCGGCGTCGGGCTCGATCGCGGTGTGGTCGATGTCGTGCACGCATTCGAGGAAGGCGTCGGGCGAGATGCCGTGCTCCAGCATGAGTCCGCGCAAGGTGGTGCCGTAGCGCCGGTAATAGTCGCGCTGCACGCGCTGCGCCTCGTCGTGGCTGAGCGACAGGAGATCGACCACGAAGTCGCGGATGCGCCCGTCGACCTGCGCGAACAGGTTCGAATGCGCCGGGTAGAGCGTGTTGTCGAGGTCGAACACCCAGGTGTCCACATGGGCGAAGCGGTCCGCGACGGCGAGCGGATCGGGCGGGAGGACGTCGGGGGCGGGACTGAGCATCATGCCGATCAGAATGCCACGAAACCGACTAATCGTCCCTTGCGGAGACGGGCCGGCTCCGGCGCGTGGGAGGGCTTCGACATGTCGCCCCGCCGCGGCGCGATTTCAAGGCCGCTCCGATCCGATCAGGGGGTGATGAGCGTGCCGGCGCCGTGCTCGGTGAAGAGTTCGAGCAGCACCGCATGCGGCACCTTGCCGTTCAGGATCACGGCCGCCTCCACGCCGCGGTCGAGCGCCTCGAGGCAGGTCTCGACCTTCGGGATCATGCCGCCGGAGATCGTGCCGTCCTCGATGAGCCGGAGCGCCTCGGCGCGGGAGAGTTCCTTGATCAGCTTCTTGTCGCGGTCGAGCACGCCGGGCACGTCGGTCAGGAACAGGATGCGGGTCGCCCCGAGCGCGCCGGCGATGGCGCCGGCGAAGGTGTCGGCGTTGACGTTGTAGGTCTCGCCGTCCTCGCCCGGGCAGACCGGGGCGAGCACCGGGATGATGTCGGACTTCTTGAGGACGTCGAGCACCTCGGTCCGGACCGTCTTCGGGTCGCCCACGAAGCCGAGGTCGAGGATGCGCTCGTCGTTCGTGTCGGGATCGACGACAGTGCGGGTCAGCCGCGTCGCCGTCACCATGTTGCCGTCCTTGCCGGTGAGGCCGATGGCGCGGCCGCCGGCCTCGGTGATCGTCTGCACGATCTCCTTGTTGATCGAGCCGGCGAGGACCATCTCGACCACGTCGACCGTCGCCCGGTCGGTGATGCGCATGCCGGCGGCGAATTCGGACTTGATGCCGAGCTTGCCGAGCATGGCGTTGATCTGCGGGCCGCCGCCATGCACCACCACAGGGTTGATGCCGGCGAGCTTCAGGAGCGTGATGTCCTGCGCGAAGGCGCGGCCGAGCGCCGCGTCACCCATGGCATGGCCGCCGAACTTCACCACGACGGTCTTGTCGTCGTAGCGCAGCATATAGGGCAACGCCTTCGACAGGATCTCCGCCTCGGCCACCAGTTCGGCCTCGGATTTCGGCGCGGGCAGGTCGGACATGGTCGGCTCTCCGGATGCTGTCGGCGGAAACTCGGCAGGCGGGTCGCCTAGAGTCATCAGCTTGAGCCGGTCCTTTTCGTTCGGATCCTTGCGATCCGAAAGGGACAGGCTCTTGAACGGGGGTCTCTTAGCGGCTGCCGGCCGCTCCGGCAATGCGGTTCGGGACCGGCCGATCGCCTCAGCCGGCGAAGCCCGCGATTTCCAGGCGGAGGGCTTCGACGCCCCAGCCCTTCTCGGAGGAGGTGACGAGCACGACCGGGTGGGCGGCGGGGCGCTTGCGGATCGCCTCGCCGGTGCGGGCGACGAGGCCGAGGATCGACTTGTGGTCGGGCTCGCGGTGCAGCTTGTCGGCCTTGGTGAGGACGACCTGGTAGGAGACCGCCGCCTTGTCGAGCAAGTCGAGCGTCTCCGTGTCGTTCGCCTTGATGCCGTGCCGGCTGTCGATCAGAAGGAAAACGCGGCGGAGATTCGGCCGGCCGCGCAGATAGGCGAAGACCAGCTTGGTCCAGGCTTCCACGTCGCTCTTCGGCGCCTCGGCGAAGCCGTAGCCGGGCATGTCGACGATCGCGAGTCCGAAGTCGTCGGCCTCGCGCGGGGCGCCGGACGTGGCCTTCTCCTTCTTGTGCGACGAGGTGTCGAGCACGCCGGGCACGAAGTAGTTGAGCATCTGCGTGCGGCCGGGCGTGTTGGACGTGCGCGCGAGACCCTGCTGGCCGAGCACGGCGTTGATCAGGCTCGACTTGCCCACATTGGAGCGGCCCGCGAAGGCGACTTCCACGCCGCCGCCCTCGGGCAGGTCGGCGAGCGTCTTGCAGCTCGTGGCGAACACCCAGGGCCGCGCGAACATCAGCCGCATGCGCTCGGCGACCGCGGCCGCGCGCGCCTCCTCTTGCGGGCTCACCGCCTCGGGGGTCACCGCCCTCTCCGCCCGGCCGTCAACTGCTCGGGGCGGCGGAGCGCCGGAACACGGACTTCAGATTGTCCCAGAGCTCGATCTTCACGCCGTATTTCTTCATGATCAGCGACTGCTGGGCGACCGACAGCGTGTTGTTCCAGGCCCAGTAGATCACGAGGCCAGCCGGGAAGCTCGCCAGCATGAAGGTGAAGATGAGCGGCATCCAGTCGAAGATCATCTTCTGGGTCGGATCCGGCGGCGGCGGATTGAGCTTCATCTGCACGAACATCGTCACGCCCATGATGAGCGGCCAGATCCCGATCATCAGCGCATGCGGCGGCGTGAACGGCAGGAGCCCGAACAGGTTGAAGAGCGAGGTCGGGTCCGGCGCGGCAAGGTCCTGGATCCAGCCGAAGAAAGGCGCCTGGCGCATCTCGATGGTGATGAGCAGCACCTTGTAGAGCGCGAAAAAGACCGGGATCTGCAGGAGGATCGGGACGCAGCCGGTGAGCGGGTTGATCTTCTCCCGCTTGTACAGCTCCATCATCGCCTGCTGCTGCTTCATCTTGTCGTCCTTGAAGCGCTCCTGCAGCTCCTTCATCTCGGGCTGCACCTTCTTCATCTTCGTCATCGACTCGTAGGACTTGTTCGCGATCGGGTAGAACAAGGCCTTGAGCATGAGCGTGACGAGCAGGATGGCGACGCCGAAATTGCCGAACAACTTGTAGAGCCAGTCGATCACGAAGAAGAGCGGCTTGGTCAGGAAGTAGAAATAGCCCCAGTCGATCAGCCGGTCGAACTTGGCGATGCTGTATTCCTCGGCATAGCCGTCGACGGTCGAGACCTCCTTGGCGCCGGCGAAGAGCCGCGTCGTCGCGCTCGCGCTGCCGCCGCCGGCGACCGCGGCCGGCTCGCCGACCATATAGGTCTGGAACGCGTCGACGCCGCCGCTCTTCTCGGCTGTGAAGATCGGCTGGGTGGTCGCAGTCTTTTCCGGGATGAGCGCGGTCGCCCAGTATTTGTCGACGAAGCCGATCCACGCGCCGGTGGTCTTCGCCTCCTCGACCTTCTTCTGCTCGATCATCGACTTGTAGGTGATCTCCTGCAGCTTGCCGTCGGCGAGCACGCCGATCAGGCCCTCGTGCAGGACCGCGAAGCCGACGAGCGGCGGCGTGCCGATGCGGCGGATGCCCGAATAGGGCGTCAGCCGGGCGGCCTTGTCGGCCGCCGCGGTGACTTCGTCGGTCACCTTGAACATGTATTTGGAGTCGACCGTGAAGATGCGGCGGAACGTGAGCCCGTCGCCGTTGTCCCAGACCAGCGTCACCGGATTGGACGGTGTCAGCGCGCCGGTGCCCTGCTGGGTCCAGACCGTGTCGGCGGTGGGCACCTTCACCGGCGCGAGCGGATCGGGCAGCCAGCCGAAGTCCACGTAGTAGGCGTTGGTGGTTCCGGCCGGGGTGAGCAGGTTCACGCGCGGGCTGTTCTTGTCGGTCGTCTCGCGATAGGCCGTGAAGGTCGTGTCGTCGATGCGGCCGCCCTTCAGCGCGATCGAGCCGGTGAGCGCCGGCGTCTCGATCGGCACGCGCGGGCTCTGCGCGAGCGCGCCGTCGCGGGTGACGAGCGCGGCGACCGAGGGGAGCGCCGAGGGAACGCCGGGGCTCACGCCGGGCTGCGTCGTCGCCGGGGCACCGGGCGCGCCGGGTACGGCGGGCGCCTGCGGCGCGGCGGGTTGCGAGGCCTCCTGCAGTCTCCGCTGCTTCTCCAGATAAGGAGCCGCCACGAAGAAGTTCCACCCGAGGACCACCAGGATCGAAAGCACGATCGCAATGATGTAGTTGCGGTTTTCCAACATCAGGTCCTACCTGGCATCACCCTTCGCGGAGGCGCCCGCGCGGGAAGCAGCATCACGATGTCGAGCGCCCGCATCCGTCGAGACGGCGCCCTGCCCGGTCCTATGTGGGGCGGCCCCCCGCCGCGCGCCACCGTCTTCGTCGCCGTCGCGCCGGCCGGGGCCGCGCGCGACCTGCCGGTTCACCTGCGCGAAGGCGGCGGTGAGATCCGCCTCGAGGTCGGCGAAGCGCAGGTGGAGCGCCTCGCGCCGCCCGATCAACACATAGTCGCAACCCGGTGTCGCCACCGTGTCGCCGAGATGACGCAGGGCCTCGCGGAGGCGCCGGCGCACGCGATTGCGCTCCGTCGCCGTGCCGACCTTGCGGGTCACCGTGAAGCCGAGCCGGGCCGGCCCCGGCGCCATGCCCGCCGCGCCGGACGGCTCGGGCGCCCCATCGGCTTCACCGGTCGGTCCCGGTTCGGCCGGACGGATGCCCTGCAGAACGAAACCGCGCCGAGTCGATCGCGCGCCCTTGGCGCAGGCGAGGAACTCGGCGCGTTTCAGAAGGCGTTGCACGGGGTCGGAGCGGCGGCGCCGCGCCGGCCTCAGGCCGACAGACGCTTGCGGCCGCGCGCGCGCCGGCGGGCGAGGACCAGGCGGCCGCCCACGGTCGCCATGCGGGCGCGGAAGCCGTGACGGCGCTTGCGCACCAGCTTGGAAGGTTGATACGTCCGCTTCATGGGTCTCGACCGCCGCTGCGGCCCCTTCGTCTCGTGGTTTCGATGGTCCGGATGGGCTCGCCCGTCGTGGCCCAGGCCGACACCCGCGTCGCCGTGACGGCGTCCCGGATCGGCGTCGGGTCTCGGACGAACGACGACTTGGCCCAGTGCCACGGAGGCGCATGAGCGCATCCGGAGGACGAATGTCCCGGTCGGACGGGCTTATAGGGAAGCCCCGCCGGCAAGTCAACGAGGCGGTGCCGCGGCGGGGATTCGGGGCGCCGTCCGCCGGCCGCTCCGGCAGCCCTGTGCGGACCTGCCGCCCGCCGCCGCGAGCGCCCCGCACACCCGATCCATCCCGATCGACCGCCGCCCTGGTTCCGTCTACGATCCCGCCGGGCGCGGCGAAGGCCGTCGCGCCGCAGATCGGCTGTCGGCCGGCCCCCGCGCGGGCCGGGATTCCGGAGGTGAGGCCTTGGCGGTGGTACCCGATGAGAAGCGCGTCGCGCCGGCCTGGCGCCGCTTCCTGCCGGTCGGCATCCTGCTCGCCGCGATGGCGGTCGGCTATGCGCTCGGCCTTCACAGATACCTCTCCTTCGCGGCCTTCCTGGAAAGCCGCGCGGCGCTCGCCGCCCGCGTGGAAGCGATGCCGGTCGTCTCGGCGCTCTCGTTCGTCGCCGTCTATACCGTCGTGGTCGCCCTCTCGGTGCCCGGCGCGAGCCTCCTGACCCTCTCGGCCGGGTTCCTGTTCGGGTGGCTCGCCGGCTCCGCCCTCACCGTGATCGCCGCCACCGCCGGCGCCGTGATCCTGTTCCTCGTCGCCCGCAGCGCGCTCGCCGACACGTTCCGCCGCCGCGCCGGGCCGTTCCTCGCCAAGATGCAGGACGGCTTCCAGGAAGACGCGTTCAACTACCTTCTCTTCCTGCGCCTCGTGCCGCTGTTTCCGTTCTGGCTGGTCAACCTCGCCCCGGCGCTGCTCGGCATGCGCCTCGGCCCCTATGCGCTCGCGACCCTGATCGGGATCCTGCCGGGCAGCATCGCCTTCGCGACGATCGGCGCGGGCCTCGACAGCGTGATCGCGGCGAGCCTCGCGGCCGATCCCGCCTGCGCCGGGGGCGGCGCTTGCACGCCGAGCCTCGATCCGCGCAAGCTCGTCACGCCCGAGCTTCTGTTCGGCCTCGGCGCGCTCGGCGTGGTCGCCCTCATCCCGGTCGCGCTCAAGGCCTGGAAGCGGCGCAAGGCCGAGAAGCCAGGCTGAATCTCCGTCCCTCTCTCCCGCGAGACACACCATGCCCCGCGAAATCAAACCAGACATCTGCGTCATCGGCGCCGGCTCCGCAGGCCTGACCGTCGCGGCCGCGGCCGCCGCCTTCGGCGTCCCGGTCGTGCTGGTGGAGCGCCACCGCATGGGCGGCGACTGCCTCAACACCGGCTGCGTGCCGTCCAAGGCGCTGATCGCCGCGGCGAAGCACGTAGCGGCAATCCGCGAGGCGCGCGCCTTCGGCATCGACGCGGGCGAGCCGGTGATCGACTTCGCCCGCGTCAGCGCGCATGTGCACGCCGTGATCAAGGCGATCGAGCCGAACGACTCGGAAGAGCGCTTCCGCGGCCTCGGCGTCACCGTGCTGCGCGGCCAGGCCCGCTTCCTCGACGACCGGACCGTGCGGGTCGGCGACGAGGCGATCGTGCGCGCCCGCCGCTTCGTCATCGCGACCGGCTCGACGGCGGCGGTTCCGCCCATCCCCGGCCTCGACACGGTGCCCTACCTGACGAACGAGAGCGTGTTCGACCTCGCGGCCCTGCCGCGCCGGCTGATCGTGATCGGAGCCGGCCCGATCGGCCTCGAACTCGGCCAGGCGCACCGGCGGCTCGGCTCCGAGGTGGTCGTGCTCGAAGGCGCCAAGGCCTTCGCCCGCGACGATGCGGACACGGCCGCGATCGTGCGCGCGAGCCTCGCCCGCGACGGCGTCGAGATCCGCGAAGGCGTCAAGGTGCTTCGCGTCGAGGCGCGCCCCGACGGGCTCCGCTGCATCGTCGCGGCCGGCGACGACGGGGCGGAGGAGAACGTCGACGGCACGCATCTCCTCGTCGCCGCCGGGCGCAAGCCGACGCTCGACGGCCTCGACCTCGACAAGGCCGGGATCGTCACCGAGAAGGCCGGCATCACCACCGATCCGGGGCTGCGCACCTCCAACCGGCGCGTCTATGCGATCGGCGACTGCGCCGCCGTGGTGGGCGTGCCGGCGATGCGGCTCACCCATGTGGCGGGCTACCATGCCGGGCTCGTCGTCCGCTCGGCGCTGTTCCGCCTGCCGGTCTCCGTCAACCCGGACATCCTGCCCTGGGTCACCTTCACGGATCCGGAGATCGGCCAGGTCGGCCTCGACGAGACGATGGCGCGCGCCCGCTTCGGCGACAAGGTGAAGGTGGTCGCCTGGCCCTACCGCGAGAACGACCGTGCCCAGGCCGAGCGCGAGACCGAGGGGCTCGTGAAGCTGGTCGTGCATCCGCGCGGGCGCATCGTCGGGGCCATGGCGGCCGGGCGGCATGCGGGCGAACTCATCAACACCTTCTCGCTCGCGGTGAAGCAGGGCCTGAAGGTCGGCGCCTTCGCCGGCTATGTGTCGCCCTATCCGACCCTGAGCGAGGTCGGCCGGCGCGCCGCGATCGACTGGTACAAACCGAGTTTGACCGCGCCGGCGGTGCGCCGCATCATCGCGCTCTTGCGCAACTTCGGTTGAGTGCGCATGTGTTTGCCAGGACGCGCCTAACGCGCGGCGGGAGAGAGCATGTCGGCAGGCGGGGAAGGCGCGGCGGCGCCGGCGAGGGGTGAACCCGGCCGGAGCTTCGGCCTGTCGTCCCGCCTCCTCGCGCTCACCGCCGCCTTCGTCATGCTGGCGGAAGTGCTCGTCTTCGTGCCCTCCATCGCGAATTTCCGCAGCAACTGGCTCTCCGACCGCATCGGCGTCGCCGAGGTCGCCGCGATCGCGCTCGGCGACGGCGCCGAGGTGCCGCGCTCCGTGCAGGACCGGATTCTCGCCTCCACCGGCGCCATGACCATCGCGGTGCGCGACGGCCCGACCCGCCGGCTGGTCGCCATGGCGGAGATGCCGCCGATGGTCAGCCGGCATGTGAAGCTTTCCCAAATGACGCCGATGAGCGCGATCGGGGACGCGTTCGACACGCTCTTCGCCGGCGACGGCCGCACCATCCGCATTCTGAGCGTGCCCGACACGGACGGCCGGGTGATCGAGCTCGTCATGTCGGAGACGCCGCTCCGGCAGGCCATGCTGCGCTTCTCGGTGAACATCCTCGGCCTTTCGCTGCTGATCTCCCTGATCACCGCCACGCTCGTCTTCGTCACGCTGCGCGGCCTGTTCCTGCGCCCGCTCCTGCGCCTGACCGACGCCATGGCGAAATTCCGCGCCGCGCCGGAGGACCCGGCCCTCGTCATCCAGCCCTCCAGCCGGCGCGACGAGATCGGCGACGCGGAACGCCATCTCGCCGACCTGCAGCGCGAACTGCAGGACACGCTGCAGCAGAAGAGCCACCTCGCCGATCTCGGCCTCGCGGTTTCCAAGATCAACCACGACCTGCGCAACATGCTCGCCGCCGCGCAGCTCTTCACCGACCGGCTCACCGCCGTGAACGACCAGACCGTGCAGCGTTTCGCGCCGAAGCTGGTCGCCACGATCGACCGGGCGATCGGCTATTCCCAGGCCGTGCTCGCCTATGGCAAGGCGCGCGAGGCGCCGCCGCAGCGCCGGCTCGTCAATGTGGCGCGGCTCGTCGACGAGGTCGCCGAGGTGCTCGGCCTGCAAGGCCACGCCCATGTGGGCTTCGACGCGGCGATCCCGCCCGACCTCGAAATCGACGCCGACCCCGACCAGTTCTTCCGCGTCGTGACCAATCTCTGCCGCAACGCCCTGCAGGCGCTGGAGACCGATGCCGATCCCTCGATCGTCCGGCGCATCCTGGTCGGCGCCGAGCGGCACGGCTCGGTCGTCACGCTCCGCGTCGGCGACACCGGTCCGGGCGTGCCGCCGAAGGCCCGCGAGAACCTGTTTCGCGCCTTCCAGGGCGGCGTGCGGCGCGGCGGCACCGGCCTCGGCCTCGCCATCTGCGCCGAACTCGTGCGCGCCCATGGCGGCACGATCGAACTCATCAACTCCGGCCCGGGCGCGACCTTCGAGATCACCATTCCCGACCGCGTCATCGAATTGCGTGCCGCCGGCCGGCGAAGCCCGGTGCGGGCGTGAGCGCGGGCGGGCCGTCGGCGGCCGGAACGCGGCGGCCCGGACCGCCATACGCTCCGTGGGCCTGTCCGGGGCGGGCCGGGTGTCGGCGCGGCGAAATGTGCGGCTCCCTTCACGCCGGGAGACGCGCGTGAACGAGCGCGCGTCGCAGTCGCCGTCGGACTGGTGGGCGACCGGCATCGTCGACATGCAGCCGGGCGTGATCCGCTTCCGCGGCTACGCCGTCGAGGACCTGATCGGCCGGATCGGCTTTCCCGAGATGATCTGGCTCATGACGCGCGGCGAGTTGCCCGACCCGCGCGCCGCGCGCCTGCTCGAGGCCGCGCTCGTCGCCGGCGTCGACCACGGGCCGCAGGCGCCCTCGATCGCCATCGCCCGCATGGCGATCACCTGCGGGGTCGGCGTCAACAACGCCATGGCCTCGGCGATCAACGCGCTCGGCGACGTGCATGGCGGCGCCGGCGAGCAATGCGTGGCGTTCTACCGCGCCATCGTCGCCCGCCTCGACGCCGGCCGCGGTCGCCCGGGCGGCGCCGCTCCGGATGACGTATCGTCGTCCGCGCCGAAGGACGGCACCGACACCGGTTCGGCGCCGACGGCGGCCGCGACGGCAGGGCCGGCGGACGCATCGCCGGCCGACGCGGCGGCGCTGAAGGCGGCCGTCGAGGCCGAGATCGACGCGCAGCGCGCCGCGGGCGTCACCCACCTGCCCGGCTTCGGCCACCGCTTCCACCCGGTCGATCCGCGCGCGGCACCCCTCCTCGCGCTCGTCGACGAGGCCGCCGCCGCCGGCGTCGTCTCGGGCCGCTTCGCCGCGATCGGCCGCATGGTCGAGGACGTGCTCGCCGCGCGGCGCGGCGGACGCCCTGTGCCGATGAACATCGACGGCGCGACCGCCGTGATCTTCGCCGAACTTGGCTTCGAGCCGATGCTCTGCCGCGGCCTCTTCATCCTCTCCCGCGCGGTCGGCACGCTCGCCCACGCCGTCGAGGAGAGCGGCTCCGGCCAGCGCAACAAGGGCCCGATCCCCCGCCACCTCGTCCCCACCTACACCGGCCCCGCCCCCCGCTCGTTGCCCGGCGATCCGGAGCCCGGCTGAACACGCCCGCGGGTTCGCCGCCGGGGGAGCTCCTCGGCCATGCCTACCCGGCCCGGCACGGGGCCCATGCGAAAAGCCCCTTGCGCCCCCCCGCCTTTCCGACTAATCAGAGCCCCCGACGACGCCGGCCCCACGGGTCCGGCCACGGCAGGCGCCCGTAGCTCAGCTGGATAGAGCACCAGACTACGAATCTGGGGGTCAGGAGTTCGAATCTCTTCGGGCGCGCCATTATTTTCAATGACATAGTCGCTCGATGCGAATTTCCCGCTTCCCAAAAATTGCGATTGGGAAGCATATGGGAAGCGCGAGGGCTTCTTCGGGCTCGCTAACCGAGCCTCTCGAACTCATGCTCATGCGACATTCCCGGCATAGGGAACGGTCAGGCCTCCTTCTCGTCGTCGTCCAGGCCATAGTTCCACGGATTTTCCGCAGGCCGCATCCTGCCGCTCGCCCTGAGTTCGCGCTCGATCTCGGCCGCCCGCTCGTCCGTCGCAGCGAAGATCAGCCAGGACAGAGACCTCAGCCAGACCTTGGCCTCGACGCGCCTCAACCGAGACGACAAATCGCGACGCATGCTGACGCGACCAGCCGGTCGCTCCTAGGCACGCCCGTTACGATCACGGTGTCGTCGCTACCGACCACCCGACCATCAAGTTCGCTCCGGTCGCTGACGACGATCATGCGACGGAGCGGCAATGACCTTGCCTCGAGCTTGTTAAGCCGCTTTTCCAGTGTCATGTCGCACTTCCTTGGTTTGAAGGCCGGTCGGCGCCAAACCGGCGCCGGAATACAACCAACCCGTTCTCCGGCATGGGCAGTCGCCATACAGTTCGCGCCAGGCCACTCCCTCGCTAATACCGTCCGAGATGCCTGCGACGCATACCGCGCGGTCATCGGATGGCGCCTCGAGTCTCGAGAGCCTTCGGTGCAGGCTCACTGCCCCCGCTCTTCGAGCGCCTTGATGCGCTGCTCCAAGTCCCGCCGCTCGAAGGCCTGCCCGACGCACTCGACGAGCTTGGCGAGATCGGCGCCTTCCTCGGTCGTGATCTAGCCGGCCGCCACCGCCGCCAGCAGCTTCGCCTGCACGGCCACGAGGTCGGACGCCTGCTTCGGCTCGGCGATCTCGAACCTGACCGGTCGCCCCTTGCGAGTTGGCGCGATGCGATCAAGGCACAGCTTGATCGCCTGCATGTCGCCGTCCAAGGCCCGTTCGATGGCCTTACGGGTCAGCGCCTCCAACTCACCGTCGAGCAACAGCTCCACGGCCTGGGTCACCCTGTGGCGCGTGCCAATCGGTTTTCCAGCCGGATTGCCGCTCTTGCCCTTTTGAAACCCCGCGACTGCTATCCTCTTGCATTTTCAACGATTAAGCAGCTGTGGTATTATTATACCGCAATTCTTATTGTTCAGCCAAGCTTCGCTGATCAGCCCACGAGCAGCACGTGGTTGTCCCAGACCCAGCGGTCGAGCGCGCTGCCGGCGAGGCGGGCGAGCCCTGGGCTCGCGGCGTCGGCGAGGCGGACGCCGCCTTGGCCGGATGTGACCAGGAAGAGGGCTGCGGCTTTGTTCGACAGGGCCTCCTCAGCGCCGCCGACGCGGCAGCAAGGATGGGCCTAGCGGGCGGTCAGGGAATTCAGGATCCGGCGGCGGTGTGATCCCCAGCCGCTCGCACTGCATCTGCAGCCTCAGCCGCCGCCAAGGGCGCTTTGTCGCTTCCGGTGCAGGCGTCTCCAAGTCAGGCGCGCCCTGAAAGGGCACCAGCCTGCTCGGCCACTTCCGGCAGCCGGGCGTTCCTTTCTCTTGGGCTAACGAATTCTATTCCTTTGCGCACCTCACTTAGCAGGGTTTGGCGCCGCTACCGCTTCGGCATGCCGTGCGGGCGGGAGAGGCGGCGCTGGGCGGCGGTGCGGAACGGTGCGTTGGCGGCGCCGTAGCCGGCGTAGCCGCCGCGCCGCTCGACGATTTCGAAGAAGAGCCCCTCGCCGAGCGTGCGGCTGTAGAGCTGGAAGAACTCCGCGTCCCCGTCGCGGTCGTACATGATGCGCCGCGACTTCATGCGGGCGAGCAGGTCTGTGTCGAGCGCGAAACGGGCCTCCAGGTCGTCGTAGTAGTTCGGCCCGATCTCCAGCACCTCGCAGCCGCGCGAGGCGAGCGCGTCGGCGGTCGCAAAGATGTCGTCGGTCACGAAGGCGATGTGCTGCACCGCGGAGCCGAAGCTGTCGGCGATGAAGCGGCCCGCCTGGGTACGGTCTGCGCCCGCGCCGTTGAGCGTGATGCGAAGCGCACCGCCGGGCGTCGCCACCGCCTGGCTGCGCACGAGACCATCCGGATCCGCCACGTCGACCATGGGGGCCTTCGAGGCCTCGAAGATCGCATGGTAGAAAAGCGCCCAGCTGAGCATCTGGCCGAATGCCATGGTCTGGCCGATATGGTCGATGCGGGTGAGGCCGGCGCCCACGAACGGTCCGGCCGGCGCCATGCGGAAATCCACCTCCCACAGGCGGCCGAGCTCGGAGGCGTCGTCGACGAAGCGGATGACGCTGCCGCCGACGCCGCGCACCCCGGGGATCTGCAATTCGCTCGGCGCGGTCGCCTGCGCGAAGGGTTCGGTGCCGAGCGCGACCGCGCGCGCCATCGTGGCCTGCGCGTCGCCAACCCTGAGCGCGATCTCGCTGACCGTCGTGCCGTGGGCCAGGAAAGCGGAATGGGCGAAGCCGGTCGTCTCCGTGTTGACGAGCACGTTGACGGCGCCCTGCCTCCAGAGCGTGACGGCCTTGGAGACGTGCCGGCCGGCCTGCACGAAGCCCAGGGAGGCGAGCATGGCCTCGAGCGGCTCGGCCTCGGCGGCGCGCGTCGCGAACTCGATGTACTCGACGGCCTTCACCGGCGAAGGGGCAGCGATCGCCGGGATCGAAGCGGCGACGGCCGGCTCGGCCGTCTTGACCCGGTCCATCAGGTGGACGAGCGAGCGATGGCCGTCGGCGGCGACGAGCCGCGGCAGGTTGCTACGGAACTGGTCGTTGAAGATTTCGAGGCTCCACGGCCCGGCATAGCCCGTCGCCATCACGGCGCGGGTGAAGCCGGTGACGTCGAGGTCGCCCTCGCCGGGCATGCTGCGGAAGTGGCGCGACCAGTAGAGCAGGTCCATCTCGATCGCCGGCGCGTCGGCGAGCTGCAGGAAGTAGATCTTGTCGCCGGGAATGCGGCGCACCGTGTCGACCGGGATCTTCGCCGCGAGGCTGTGGAAGCTGTCGAGGATGAGGCCGACATGTGGATGATCGGCGCGCCGGACGATCTCCCAGGCGTCGCGGTGGTCGTTCACATAGCGGCCCCAGCAGAGCGCCTCGAAGCCGACCCGGAGGCCGCGCCGTGCCGCGCGCTCGCCGAGCTCGTGGAAATCCGCCGCCGCGCGGTCGATGCCGCCGAGCGCCGCCGGATGTACGGTCGAGCAGACCAGGATCAGGTCGGTGCCGAGCTCCTGCATCAGGTCGAATTTCCGCTCCGCGCGGGCGAAGGCGCGGGCCCGGTGCGGCTCCGGCAGTCCCTCGAAGTCGCGGAACGGCTGGAACAGCAGGATCTCGAGCCCATGGTCGCGCACCATGGCGCCGACCTCGCGCGGCGTGAGGTCGGAGGCGATGAAGTCCTGCTCGAAGATCTCGATGCCGTCGAAACCGGCTGCCGCTATGGCGCGCAGCTTCTCCACGAAATCGCCGGCGATGGACACGGTGGCGGTCGACGTCTTCATCGGTATCCCCTCGCTGTGGGTCGGGCGCATGCGGCCGGAACACTCCTGGCGGGGCTGGATTGCCCCGCATGCGGTGCCTCACATCGCCGCGAAATGGCGGAGCATCCGGTCGCGATCGGGCTCGATCCCGGTAAACAGGCGGAACGCCCCGACCGCCTGGAACACCGCCATGCCGCCGCCGCTCATCACGCGGCAGCCGGCGCGGCGGGCTGCTCTCAGGAGCTCGGTCTCGAGCGGGACATAGACGATGTCCGCCACCCAAAGGTCCGGCCTGAGCAGGTCAGCCGGCACGACCATGCCGGGGTATTTCGCCATGCCCATGGGCGTGGTGTTGACGAGCCCGTCGGCGCCCTCCAGCGCCGGCCCGGCTTCGGACGCCGCGGCGGCGCGGCCGGCGCCGAAGCGGGCGCGGAGATCCGCCGCGAGCATCCGCGCCCGCGCCGCGTCCTTGTCGATCAGGACGAGTTCGCCGCAGCCGAGCGTGAGGAGCGCATGGGCGACCGCCGCCCCCGCTCCGCCGGCACCGAACTGCACCACCTTGCGGCAGGGCGCGTCGACGAGTTCGCGGCGATAGCTCTCGGCGAAGCCCCACCAGTCGGTGTTGTGGCCGACGAGTCGCCCGTTCCTGAGCACGACGGTGTTGACCGCGCCGAGCGCGGCCGCGTCGGGCGAGAGGTCGTCGAGCAACGGGATGACCGCCTGCTTGCATGGATGGGTGATGTTGAGCCCGGCGAAGCCGAACCGCTGCGCCGCGGTGAGAAGCTCGGGCAGCGCCGCGACGTCGAGGCCGAGTGCGTCGAGGTCGATCAGGCGGTAGACGAGGCGGAGGTGCTGAAGGGCGCCTTCGCGCTCGTGCAGCGCCGGCGTGCGCGAGGCCTGGATGCCGGTTCCGATCAGCCCGGCGAGCACCGAACGCCAGGCGTCCGCGCCCGCCGTTCCATCGCTCCTCGCGTCCGCGGCGACCGTCACGCTGCCTCCAGGAGCGCCCGCATGGCGCCGACCGCGACCGTGTAGCCGCGCGCGCCGAGCCCGGCGATCACCGCGGTCGCCACCGGCGAGACGAGCGAGCGGTGGTAGATCGGTTCGCGCTTGTGGATGTTGGAGATGTGCAGCTCGATCACCGGCGCGCCGACCATCTTCAGCGCGTCCATGATCGCCATCGAGGTGAAGGTGAAGGCCGCCGGGTTGATGATGATGCCGCAGCGCTCGTCCGTCGCCTCGTGGATCCACTCGATCAGCTCGTATTCCCGGTTCGACTGCCGGAACACGATCCCGAGCGGGTCGGCCGCGCGCCGGCACTCGGCTTCGATCTCGGCGAGCGTGGTGGTGCCGTAGATGGCCGGCTCGCGCTTGCCGAGCCGGTTGAGGTTCGGGCCGTTCAGGATGTGGATCGGTGCCGTCATGAGCGTCTCCTCGCGTTGGCTTCAGGGGGCGCGGCGGCGCCTCAGCCCTGGTAGCCGAGCAGGCGGGGCAGCCAGAGTACCGTCCCGGGCACGAAGGTGATGATCGCCAGAGCGACGATCATGGCGAACAGGAACGGCCCCACCTCCTTGACGATCGCGCGGAGCGGTTCGCCGGAAATGAACGACATGATGAACAGCAGGAGCCCGTAGGGCGGCGTGACGAGTCCGATCATGATGTTGACGACCACCACCACGCCGAAATGGACGAGATCGACGCCGAGCGCCTGCGCGGTCGGGATGAACACCGGCACCACGATGAGGAGGATGGCGGTGCCTTCGAGCACGCAGCCGAGCAGGAGCAGGATGACGTTGACGAGGATCAGGAAGCCGGTCGCCGACAGCTGCCAGGTCGACAGCAGGGTCTTGATGGTGGCCGGGATGTTCTCCACCGTGACCACGTAGTTGAAGACGATCGCCCCGGCGATGAGCATGCCGATCGACGCCGTGGAGCGGGCGCTGCGCTGGAGTGCGCCGTAGAATTCGCCGAGGCTGACGCTGCGATAAAGCCCGGCGGAGATCAGGAGGGCGTAGGCGGCGGCGACCGCGGCGGCCTCGGTCGGCGTCATCACGCCGGAATAGATGCCGCCGAGCAGGACGACCGGCATCATCAGGGTCGGGAAGGCGTCGTAGGTGATGCGCGGCAGCGCCCGGAGCGGGACCGGCTTTTCGATCGGGAAGCCGCGCCGCCGCGCGCCCACGAAAACGATCACCATCTGGGCGAACGCCATCAGGAGGCCCGGGATCACGCCGCCGATGAAGAGGTAGCCGATCGAGGCGTCGGAGACGAGCGCGTAGAGCACCATCGGGATCGAGGGCGGGATGATCGGCCCGATCACGGAGGAGACGGCCGTCAGCGCCGCCGCATAGGCGGGCGGGTAGGCTCCGTCCTTGGTCATCATGGTCTGCATCATCTTGCCCGTGCCGGCGGCGTCCGCGATGGCCGAGCCGGACATGCCGGCGAAGATGATGCTCTGCAGGATGTTCACATGCGCCATGCCACCGCGGAACCGGCCGACCAGCGCGTTGCAGAAGGTCATCAGCCGGTCCGTCATGCTGCCGATGTTCATGAACTCGGCGGCGAGGATGAAGAGCGGCACGGAGAGGATGATGTAGTTGGTGTAGAGGCCGTTCAGCAACTGCTCGGCGACGGTGCCCATGTCCTGGCCCGCGAGCAGCAGGTAGAGCACCGAGCCGGCGATCATGGAATGGCCGATCGGCAGGCCGCAGAGGCCGAGCCCCGTCATCACGACGAGCGCGATCGAGAACGGGCTGGCGAGGGTCATACGCCGGACCCCGCCTTGGTCGGGTCGATCGCCTCGGGTCCGGGCCCCGTCACGGCGCGCCAGCCGATCCAGAGATAGCGCAGGATCGAGGCCACCGCGAACACCACATAGATCGAATAGAGCCAGTCGAAGCGGATCTTCAGATAGGCGGTTCGCTCCACCTTCATGAAGGTAACGTAGTCGACCACCGCGGGCAGCGAGACGCCGTAGAGGGCGACGAGGCCGACCGCGCTGATGATGGTCATGATCCGCCGGGTGCGGCGGCTCGACGAGCCGTAGATGATGTCGAGCCGGATCTCCTCGCGCTCCGAGATCACGAAGGCCGCCCCGAACAGCACCAGCCAGAGCCACAGGATCACGCTGATCTCGTGCGTCCAACCGATCGGCAGGTTGAGCAGGTAGCGGAACACGATCTGCAGCATGAAGGCGGCGAACATGGCGCCGAGCATCGCGGCGGCGATGTTCTCGGCTCGGCGCGCGAGCCAGGCTGCTGCGAGGCGAAGGCCGGACATGGTGGTCCCCTTGGGGGAAAGCGAAGGTCCGAGGAGCACGCCGCGGGGCGGCGGGACCGGCGAGCGGCGCCGGACCCGCCCGCCGGCTTAGGCGGCATTGATCTTGTCGAGCATGCCGGCCGGCCAGGCCTTGGCGAAGTCGGAGGCCAGGTACTTCTTCTGGGCGAAGTCGCGGAACGCCTTCACGTCGGGCGTATAGACGTCGAGGCCCTGCTTCTTGAAGAAGTCGACGAGCTCGGCTTCCTTCTTGAGATGTTCCGCGGTGCTCCAGTCGATCGCCTTGTCGGCGGCGGCCTGGAAGGCGGCCTGCTTGTCGGCGCCGAGCGCGTCCCACACCTTCTTCGACACGGTCAGGAGATCGAACCCGACCAGGTGCGAGGTCAGCACGATCTGCGAGCTGACTTCGTAGAACTTCATGTTCTGCACGTTCGGCAGGGGGTTGTCCTGGCCGTCGATCGCGCCGGTCTGCAGGCCGGTATAGACCTCGGCATAGGCCATCGGCGTCGGATTGGCGCCGAGCGCGGTGCCGAGGAACTGCCAGGCGTCGCCGCCGGGCATGCGCAGCTTGATGCCGGCCATGTCCTCGGGCGTGTTGATCTTCTTCTTCGGCTTCAGGCTGACCTGGCGGGTGCCGAAATAGGTCGGGCCGAGGATCTGCACGCCGAGCTTCTCGGCGGCCATCTGCTTCAGCTCGCGCCCGATGTCGCTCGCGAACACCGTCTTGAGATGGCCGGCATCGCGGAAGAGGTAGGCCGAGGTGACGATCGACCAGGCCGGGATCTGATTGGAGATGTCCTGCGGGGCGATGTTGCCCATCTCCAGGTTGCCACGCTGCAGCGCGACGAGCTCGGTGCCCTGCTTGAACAGGTTGCCGCCGAGAAAGACCTGCAGGTTGTAGGACGGCCCGAGCGCCTCGGCGAAGCGCTTCATCATCTCGGCGCGGATGTCCTGCTCGGAAAACACGGCGGAGAAGCGCAGGTTGGTCGGCGCCTGGGCGGCGGCGGGGCGGGCGAGGCCGGCGCCGAGCAGAGCGGCACCGCCGGCGATGAGGCGACGGCGATCGAGCGTGAACGTCATGGTCTTCCTCCCGTGGATGAGCGCGTGTGTCCGCACCTCGCGTCACTATCCTGTCGGATGATCTAAAAATCAACACGCAAGGGCCGTATCATATGATATTTCTTGTTTTGCCTGATGCAATCATGCGGCTTTTACGTCATCCGGCCGCGGCGTCCCCTGCCAAGGTGGCCGAGATGAGGGTAAAAGACGGCCATGGGCTATCTCGACCCCGTTGAGGACACGATCGCCGACCGTGCCTATGGCCGGCTGCGCGCCGACATCCTGTTCGGCCGGCGCGAGCCGGGCGAGCGGCTGCGGCTCGACCGGCTCGCCGGCGAGTACCAGACCAGCGTCAGCACGCTGCGCGAGATCCTCGGGCGGCTCTCTTCCGAAGGCCTCGTTCTCGCCGAGGACCAGCGCGGCTTCCGCGTCATGCCCGTGTCGCGCGCCGGCTTCGAGGAGGTCGCCGAGATGCGCCTCCTGCTGGAGCACCACGCGCTGCCGCTCGCCTTCGCGGCCGGCGACCTGGAATGGGAGGGCCGCGTCGTGGCGGCGCATCACAAGCTCGCCGTCATGGAGCGCCGCATGCTCGCCGGCGACCGGTCCGGGGTCGAGGCCTGGAAGCACTACGACCGCGCCTTCCATCACGCGCTGATCGATGCCTGCGGGTCGGAGACGTTGCTCGACCTCTATGCCGGCATCTACGACAAGTATCTGCGCTACCAGATGGTCGCCGTCGTGTTCCGCGGTGAGATCGCGGCCGCCGAACACCGCGACCTGCTCGATTGCGCGCTCGCGCGCGACGCCGACCGGGCGGGCCGCATCCTCGACGCCCATGTGAACGGCTGCCTCGCGCACACGCTCGAACGCGGGGTGCTCGCATGACCAGCGCGGACCTCGACGCGCCGGCCGGGTCCGTCGCCGCGAGCGCCTATCAGCGGATCCGCGGCGACATCCTGTTCGGCCGCCTGCCGCCCGGCCGCAAGCTGAAGCTCGATCAGCTGCGCGCCGCCTACGGGGCGAGCGTCAGCACGCTCCGGGAGATCCTGAGCCGGCTTCAGTCCGAGCGGCTGGTGGTGGCCGAGGGCCAGAAAGGCTTCTCGGTCGCGCCCATCTCGGTCGCCAACCTGATCGAGATCGCGGCGCTCCGCCGCCTCCTGGAATGCCGGGCGCTGGAGCAGTCGTTCCGGTCCGGCGGCGTCGAGTGGGAGAGCCGCGTCGTCGCCGCGCATCACCGCCTCGCCCATATGGAGACGCGCATGGCGGCCGGCGACCGCTCCGGCACGGAAACCTGGAAGCGCTACGACTGGGAGTTCCACCAGGCGCTGATCTCCGGTTGCGGCTCCCGCCTCCTCACCGACACGCATGCGGCCGTGTTCGACAAGTATCTGCGCTACCAGATGATCGCGCTCAGCTATCGCGGCGCGATCGCGGCCGAGGAACATGCCGAACTGATGCGCTGTGCGCTCGACCGGGACATCGACCGGGCGGCGGCCGTGCTCGCCCGCCACGTCGAAGGCGGCGTGGAACACGCGCTGGCGACAGGCACCATCGCCGCGTGAGGTGGTCCCGAAATCCGGGCAGGGAGCTAAGCTTGGTTCGCCCTGATGAGAGGACGAGCCTGATGACGAGGATGAGGAAGCGGTATTCTGCGGAGTTCAAGGCGAAGGTGGCGCCGGACGCGATCCGTGCCGAGCAGACGATCGCGCAGCTGGCCACCAAGCACGGCATCAACCAGACGATGATCAATGCCTGGAAAAAGCAGGCGATCGAGGGCATGTCGGGCGTGTTTTCCGGCAAGGCGGAAGCTGCCGATACAGCGCGGGCGGGCGAGATCGATCAGCTCCATGCCAAAATCGGTCAACTGGTGGTGGAGCGAGATTTTTTGCGACGGGCCTCCGGTCGATCAGCGTAGGACGGAAGCGGGAGATGATCGAGCCCAACCACCCGACGCTGCCGATCAAACGTCAGTGCGCGCTGGTCGACATCAGCCGCTCCGGGTTCTAGCCGGCCGGCACGATCGAGCCGAAGCCAATTCCCCTGCAATCCGTGAACGACCTACGGGACGGACGATGCTCACGTTGAGGCAGATCGAGGTTATCCGTGCCGTCATGATCGCCGGCACGCTCGCCGGAGCGGCACGCTTGCTCGGCGTATCGGCTCCGGGCGTGAGCCGGCTGATGAAATACACCGAGCAAACGCTCAAAGTGAAGTTGTTCGAGCGGATTCAGAACCGTTATTTTCCCACACGCGAGGCGGAGGACATATTCGAACAGATCAACGGCGTCTACAAGAAGGTCGATGACCTGCAATACGTGTTGCAGCAGGTCGACCGCGGTGCCGGAATCCTATTCAAGATCGCCTCCGTGCCGTCGCTCTCACACTTCGTCGTGCCGAACGCTTTGAAACGCCTGAAGGACAAGTACCCAGAGATCGCACTCGACCTCGATATCATCAAGGTCCAGGAAGCGCAGGACTACCTGTTGCTCGGCAAGTGCGAACTGGCGGTGCTCAGCTACAGCATCACCCATCCTGGACTCGAAGTCAGGTCGCTTGGGCGTGGGGAGCTCCGTTGCGTCGTGCCGCATGGCCATCCGCTCGCCGAAAAGCCCGTCGTCTCCGTGGCGGAGATCGCCCGCTATCCGCTGGTCGGCGTGGTCCCCGACGACCCCTACGGTCGGATCATGCTCGAGCCGTTCCAGCGGGCGGGCATCCCGTACGAACTCGTCATGAGCGTGCGGTTCGGTGTCACCACGATCGGGCTCGTTCGCGCGGGCATCGGCGTTGCGATGATCGACCAGTTCGCGGCCCCGGACGCATCGCAACTCGGTGTGAAGGTGCTGCGCATCAAGGAGCCGACGTCCTTCGAAGCATTCGTCGCGATGCGGGTGCATCGCCCTCCCTCCCGCCAGGCCGCCACCTGTCTGCAGCTCTTGCGCGACGAAGTCCGGCGCGAGACGGGGGTCCGCGTCCCGTAACATCATGTTATCTTGGGCTGTCAAAAAGGTTCTCCGGGTACTGCTCGACGCATGCTAACGTCGCCGCAATAAGTCGAGTGCCGGCGCTCCGGATGTCCGCCGGCGAACGGTGCTGAATGAAAAGGCCATGCCGGAACGAACGGCACGAAATGGCTGCAAAGGGAGGAATACGCATGGACAGGACTCGCGCTCGCGGCGCGTCGCGCCGCACGTCGCTCATCGGCCTCGGTGCATTCGTGGCGGGGCTCGGCCTCGGGCTTGTCCCGGCCGCGGCCCAGGACACGATCTTTATCCCGAACGTGGTCGAATTGTCGGGGGCCGGCGCTGTGTCCGGCACGAATTGGCGCGACGGCATCACGCTCGCGGTCGAGGAGATCAACGCCAAGGGCGGGATCCTCGGCAAGAAGCTGAACGTCCCGCATATCGACACCCAGAGCGACGCCAGCATCGCCCGCGCCCAGGTGCAGAAGGTCCTCGACGACAAGCCCTACGTCATTCTCGGCCCCGTCTTCTCCGGCTCGGTCCTCGTCACGATGCTGTTGGCGCAGAGCGCCGAGGTGCCCGAGATCGTCGGCGGCGAGGCCGCGGCCATCACCCAGAAGGGCAATCCCTTCGTGTTCCGCACGGCCTTCGGCCAGCAGTTCTCCATGCCGAAGATTGCCAACTACGTGCGCGATGGCCTGAAGGCCAAGAACGTGGCGGTGCTCTGGGTCAACAACGACTTCGGCAAGGGCGGTCGCGACAATTTCGTGAAAGAGATGCAGGCGCGCGGAATCAAGGTGGTGGCCGACATCTCGACCGAGTCCGGTCAGGTCGACTTCGCGTCGGATGTGGTGAAGCTGAAGGCCGCCAATCCCGAGGCCGTGTTCGTCTACACCAATGAGGAAGAGAGCGCCCGCTTCCTGAAGGAGGCGCGCAAGCAATCCCTGCAGGCGCCGCTGATCGGCGAGACGACGCTGTTGTCGCAGAAAGTCATCGAGCTCGCCGGGGACGCGGCCAACGGTGTGCGCGGCCATGTCGGCCTGTCGTCGGACGCGCCTGTGCCAGCGTTGGCGAGCTTCGGCGAAAAGTTCAAGAAGCGCTTCGGCTACGCCAATGATCACAACGGGATCAAGGGCTACATCGCCGTGTACATGATCAAGCACGCGACCGAAAAGATGGGCAAGTTCGACTCTAAGGGCCTCGCGGCCACGCTGCACGACCTCACCATCACGCCCGAGCAGGAGCCGGGCATCCTGATGGAGGCGACCTGGGACAAGAACGGCGACATCGACCGCGCGAGCTTCCTCGGCGAGGTTGTCGGCGGCAAGCAGAAGATCGTCGAAGTGCTTCCGAAGCTCGGCAAGTGACGGCGGGGCGCTGACGCCGAGTTTCTCTCCGGCCGCGGACGTCGACGGCGGGGCGAAGTTTGCCCGGTCGTCCGAGACGTGGGCTCCTTCTTAGGGGCGGGGCCCGCGCTATCGGTATCCTCCCGCGCCAGGACCCGATGCAGCCTCCACCGGCCCTTCCCTCACATCTGGGCGAACCCAGAGGTCGTCGAATGTCCTCTTTCCTGCAGCTGCTCGTCTCCGGGCTGGCGACCGGGGCGATCTACGCCCTGGTCGCCGTGGGCTTCTCGCTCCTCTGGCAGGCCTCCCAGACGATCAACTTCGCGCAGGGCGAGTTCGTCATGGTGCCGGCCTTCTTCGTGCTAGTGGCGATGAATGCGCTCGGGCTCCCGTTCCCGCTCGCCATCCTGGTCGGCATCGGCGTCGCCGCGCTCTTGCTCGGCCTCCTGTTCAAGCAGGTGGTCGTCAACCCGATGCTGCAGCACGGCCTCCTGCCGCTGGTCGTATCTACGATCGCGCTGTCGATCCTGATGCGCGAGGCGGTGAAGGACTTCTACTCGGCTCAGGCGCAGCCGTTTCCCTCGTTGGTGGGTGACCGCGACATCGAGGTCTTCGGCACGGTGTTTTCGCTGCAGAGCCTCGTCGTGCTCGCCGTCGCTGTCGCCGTCACCGGCGCGCTGCACGTCTTCCTGCACCACAGTCGCCTCGGCCGAATGATGCAGGCGACCGCGCAGAACCGCTCCGTCGCGCAGATCGTTGGCATCGATGTCGAGCGGATGATCTTGCTGACGTTCGTCATCAACGCCGCCTTGTGCGCCGTCGCCTCGGTTCTCATCAGCCCGATCTACCTCGCCAAGTTTACCAATGGCGAAACGCTCGGGCAGGCGGCCTTCGTGGCCGCGATCATCGGCGGCTTCAACCAGACCCGCGGCGCGATGGTCGGCGGCCTCCTGCTCGGCGTCCTCGACAATTTCTGCGCGGCCTACATCTCCACCCAGTACCGGACCGCCTTGCCGCTGTTCCTGCTCGTGGCCTTCATCCTGTTCCGTCCCCAGGGCCTGTTGGGTCGCGTCGAGGAGCGCACCGTATGAGCGGCGCACGGCTCCTCGCTTTCGCCGCCGGGGCGACGCTCGTCGGCCTGCTCCTCGCGGTGCCGTTCCTCCTGAAGTCCTACGGGATCTATCTCGTCGCCCTCTGGGCCGTGACGAGCATCGCGGCGCTCGGCCTCAACCTGACGCTCGGCTATGCCGGCCAGATTTCGCTCGCCCAGGGCGCCTTCGTGGGCATCGGCGCCTATGCGACGGCGCTCCTGACCGGTGCCGGCGTCCCCTATTTCGTCGCCTTCGCGGCCTCGGGTGGCGTCGCCTTCGCGATCGGGTGGTGCCTCGGCTATCCGGCGCTCAGAGTGCAGCATCACTTCCTTGCCTTCGTGACGCTGGCCTTCTCGATCCTGGTCCTCCTGGTGCTGCGCAACGAGCAATGGCTCACGAACGGCACCTACGGCATCAACGACATCCGGCGCCCCACAGTGCTCGGATTTTCCACCAACCGGAATGCCGACTTCTACTATTTCGCCCTCGCCATGCTGGCGATCTTCGCCGGCATCCAGTGGTGGATCGTGCATTCGCCCTGGGGCCGAGCCTTCAAGGCGCTCCGCGAGAATCCGCTCCGCGCCGCCTCGCTCGGCGTCGACGTGCGGCGCTACACGCTGATGGCCTTCGCGATCGGCTCGGCCTATGGCGGCTTCGCCGGCGCGCTCTACGCGCCGCTCGTCCAGTTCATCGAGCCGAACTCGTTCCAGCTCGGCTATTCGATCAAGTATCTGCTGATGGTCATCGTCGGGGGCGCGGGCTTCTTCTTCGGCCCGCTGATCGGCGCGGCGATCGAGCTGCTCTTGCCGGAATGGCTACGCTTCACCGGCAGCTACTATCTGATGCTCTATGCATTGATGGTCATGCTGCTGCTCGCGTTCTTCCCAAGGGGGCTGATCGGCGTCGCCGCGACGCTGAAGGAGCGGTTCGCCCGCCCGGCGCCGCCCGCCACCTCCGCCATGAACACGACAACGCCCTGAGGAACCCGGACCATGCGGACGATCAATACACTTTGCGACCTGGACGCCACGGTCGCCATCGACGCGATCCGGAGCGCTCTCAGGGCGCAAAACAAGGCGGCCGTCATCGCCGTGGTGGACGCCCACGGGGAGACCCTCGGCCTCCTGCGCATGCAGGGTGCGGCACTGAGTTCGGTGAACGTGGCGACCAACAAGGCCTTCACGGCCGCCCGCCTGCGCCGACCCTCCTCGGAGGTCGGCCGGCGCTCGCGCCATCCCGAGACGGGCTTCGATATCTCCTACTACGGCGACCCGCGCTATCTCGGCTGGGGTGGCGGGCTTCCGGTCGCGCTCGACGGGGAAGTGGTCGGAGCGGTCGCCGTCAGCGGACTGACGGACGCCGAGGACGAAGCCCTGTCCGTCATAGGCATCGCTGCGATCATGGAAAGTCAGAAGAGCCAGGCCTGAACCGGCTTCTCCAACGAGAGACGATCATGAGTCACCAAGAGACCTTCCTGCTCGCCGGCGTGATGGGATACCCGGTCATGCACTCCCGCTCGCCTCGGCTGCACAACGCCTGGTTCGCGGCCTATGGCCTCGCCGGCGCCTATGTGCCCCTCTCCGTCAAGCCCGAGGGGCTCGACGCGGCGCTGGCGGCACTCCCGGCGCTCGGCTTCGCGGGCTGCAACGTGACCATCCCGCACAAGGAGACCGCGATGGCCCGCATGCATACGGTCGACCCCGTGGCGCGGCGGATCGGCGCCATCAACTGCGTGGTGGTGCGTCCGGACGGCAGCCTGCACGGCACCAACAACGACGGCTTCGGCTATATCGCCTGCATCAAGGAACGGCATCCCGACTGGCGCGCCGATGCCGGCCCGATCGTGGTGCTCGGCGCGGGCGGCGGAGCGCGCGCGGTCGTGGCGGGGCTCGTCGACGAGGGCGCGCGGGAGATCCGTCTTCTCAACCGGACCCGCGCGCGGGCCGAGCGGCTCGCAGCCGACATCGGGGGACCCATCTCGGTGCTCGACTGGGCGGATCGACACGCGGCCGTCGCCGATGCGGCGATGCTCGTCAACGCCACGAGCCAAGGCATGTCCGGACAACCCGCGCTCGACATTTCGCTCGACCGCCTGTCGCCGGAAGCGCTCGTTTCGGACATTGTCTACATCCCGAAGGAAACGCCGCTGCTGGCGGCGGCCCGCGCGCGCCGCAACCGCACCGTGAACGGCCTCGGCATGCTGCTGAACCAGGCGCGCCCCGCCTTTCAGGCATGGTTCGGGATCCTGCCGGAGATCACGCCGGAGCTGCGCAAAAGCATCGAGGATTCGATCCCGTCATGAGCATCGAGAGCGAGCCGCAGACCGGTCATTCATCACCGTTCGACATGCGCGGCAAGGTCGCGCTCGTCACCGGTAGCTCGCGTGGCCTCGGCCGGGCGATCGCGGAGGCGCTCGGTCGGGCCGGCGCGAAGGTCCATCTGAACGGGCGCGATCGCGCGCAGCTGGACGAGACCCGCGCGGCGCTTGCCGCCGAGGGCATCGATTGCGCGGCCGTGCCGTTCGACGTCGCCGACACCTCGGCGGCCGCGGCGTCGGTAGAGCGGATCGCCGCAGCGGAGGGTCGGTTCGACGTGCTCGTCGCCAATGCCGGCCTCGTCAACCGCGCGCCGCTCGGTGAGTGGAGTGAGGCACCCTGGGACGAGGTCATGAACACCAACCTCCGCTCCGCCCTGTTCCTCGCCCAGGCCGCGTCCGCCTCCATGAAACGGCAGCGCAGCGGCCGGATCATTCTCACGACCTCGATCACCGGCATCCTCGGACGCGGCACGATCCACGCGTATGTGGCCTCGAAGGCCGGCCTCGCCGGGCTTACCCGGTCGCTCGCAGCGGAACTCGGGCCGTCGGGCATCACCTGCAATTCCATCGCGCCTGGCTACTTCGCGACCGACCTCAACAAGGCGCTCATGGCGGATGCGGCCTTCTTCCAGCGCGTGGTCGACCGCACCGCGCTGAAGCGCTGGGGACGGCCCGAGGAGGTCGGCGGTGTCGCCCTGATGCTCGCGTCCGATGCCGGGAGCTATATCACCGGACAGCAGATCATCGTCGACGGCGGCATCACGGGGACCATGTGATGCATCCCCGACCCAAGACCGCCACGGCGGAGCGGCCGACCACCTCATGACGCCCGTGCTCGAGATCAGCAAGCTGCGCAAGACGTTCGGCGGTATCGTCGCGGTCGACGACGTCTCCTTCACGGTCGAGAAGGGCGAGATCCTGGGCGTGATCGGTCCGAACGGTTGCGGCAAGTCCACGATGTTCAACTGCATCCTTGGTCAGCTGAAGCCGACCGCCGGATCGATCCGCCTCGGCGGACGCGACATCACGGGCCTGCAGCCGCACGTTCTGAACCGGATGGGTGTTGGCCGAACGTTCCAGCTCCTACAGGTGTTCGCCGAACTCACCGTGCGCGAGAATCTCATTCTCGCCGGGCAGGAGCACCAGGGGACGATGGCGCGGCGGCTGTTCGGGCACCGCGACGCCGGCCTTTCGGACAAGGCTGACCGGATGATCGGCTTCTTCCGCCTTGGACATCTCGCTGGCGAGCGGGCGGGCCGCCTCAGCTACGGGCAGCAGAAGCTGCTCGACGCCGCCATGGCGTTCATGGCAGGCCCCGAACTCGTCCTCCTCGACGAGCCGGCCGGGGGCGTGAACCTCACCATGCTGGGCGACCTGCGCGAGCGCCTCGCCGCCATGAACCGCGACGCGGGCGCCACCTTCGTGGTCATCGAGCACAACATGGAGTTCGTCATGGCCCTCTGTTCGCGCGTGATCGTTCTCGCCGAGGGCCGGATCATCGCCTCTGGATCGCCCGCCGAGATCCGGGCCGATCCGCGCGTCATCGACGCCTATCTGGGGACGTGACGGCCATGGACGCGCCCATCATCGAGCTCGATGGGGTCGTCGCGGGCTACGGCTCGATGACGATCCTGAACGGCACGACCTTCAAGGTCGAGCAACGGGCGATCACCACCGTGATCGGACCGAATGGCGCCGGCAAGTCGACGGTGTTCAAGGCGATCTTCGGGCTGCTGCCCTTGCGCTCCGGGTCGATCCGGATCGACGGGCGCGACACCGCGGGCCTCAAGCCTCGCGATCTGCTCAGGGCCGGCGTTGTCTATGTTCCGCAAGGCCGCAACATCTTTCCCGAGCTTTCTGTGGTGCAGAATGTCGAACTCGGCCTCGTGGCCGCCGACGTTCCCGCGGCGGAGGGCCGGCGCCGTATCGAGGCGGTGCTCGACCGCTTTCCGACGCTGAGACGCAAGGCGCGGCAGCAGGCATCGACGCTTTCGGGAGGCGAGCAAAAGCAGCTCGAGATCGCGCGCGGTCTGCTGCTCGACCCGAAGGTGGTGCTGATCGACGAGCCCTCGATCGGCCTCTCGCCGATCCTCGTGCAGGAAACGTTCCGGATCCTGACCGAGCTGCGCGACCGGGGCGTCAGCATCCTGATGATCGAGCAGAACGCCCGCTCGGCGCTGCAGATGTCGGACTATGGCCTCGTCCTTGAACTCGGGCGCACTCGCATGGCCGATCGGGCCGACGCGCTCTTGGCCGACCCGCGGGTGGGGCATCTCTTTCTGGGCGGCGCGCTCCATGATCAAGCGCAGTGAGATCGCGCGATGGTGACGGTGTGGCACCGACCTTGACCGAAAAGACGAGCATGGGCCGAAGACGATCCGCTGCGGGAATCCGAAGCCGCCTACGCCCGGCTAACCGACGGTTGGCGGAAACGACAAAAAGAAACTTCGACCCCAAAGCCGGCGTGACCGGCCGATTGGGCTTGTCGACAACATCCGTGTCGGTCGGCTTCCCGGGTCGGGAGAAGTCGAGGATGACGCCGCGCTGCTAGGCCCAGAGATCGAGATCGCGCGAGACGAACTCGCTCCCCTGGTCGACCCGGATCGACTTCGGCAGCCCGTGTTCCCGGCCGACCCGCTCAAGCACGGCGACGACGTCTTCGGCCTTGAAGCTGAACCGCGACTCGAGCGCCGGGGAGAAGCGCGTATAGGTGTCGACGACGGTCAGGATCCGGATCTTCCTGCCGGTGGCGAGCTGGTCGTGGACAAAGTCCATGGCCCAAGTCTCGTTCGCCGCCGAGGCCGGACGGCGGTCCTCCCGCAACTTCGCCTTTTCTACAGCTTTTTGAAGTGGTTCCAGTAGTCGGCATTGATCTCCTGCCGCTGCGCCTCGATCCGATCAAGGATCTCGACATCGTGCGCCTCCTGTGCGTGCGCGAGGCAATTGTCATCACTGACGGCGCCTCCCACTTCGAGCGAGAGCCCGGGCACAGCGCGTCCGAACTCGTAGGCGATGGCTCCCTTGGCGGCCAGCGCCTGCAGGGCTTGCCAAGTGCGGGTGCCGCCCCAGCCGAGAACATCCATCGCGGCGCCGTCGGTCATCGGGCCAAGCCAGCGAAGAGCGGCGAACAGGATGTCGGCATCATCCGCAGGCGGTGAGACCTCTGCGCGTCCAGGTTGAAGCGCCATGTCAGGCGACGATGAGGCACCGGGCGCCTCACCGACCGCGGCGATGGCTGTGCCAAATGGGCCAATAGTGCCAAAATTCATTCCCGACGGGGTCGAAGGCATTCTCGGCACATTTGGCACATTTGGCACAGGTTCCGTTCCCAGTCCCTGATTGTGCCACGTTGCCCAGCGACCCATCACCGGACCTCCTTCAACAGCATGGGGTTCACCTCGTAGTTGAGAGGGCGGCGGCCCCGGTCGCGACCGGTGGCGGACGGCTCGCCACGGATCAGCCCAGCCTCCACGAGGATGCTGCAGGCAGACGCCATCGCATCGGCCTCGCGGACCAGCCCGCCGATCTCCCTGCGGAGCTCGCGAGCATTGAAGCGGAGCGAGCGGTCTCGCCGCAGCTTGCGCGCGACGAGGGCGGCATGCCGCTCCGCGCTCGGCGTCGAAGACGGGCGCCGGCCGCGCCGCCCTTCTGCGAGCAAAGAGAAGTCAGGGCAGGCCCACGTCGCACCCGCCGGCTGTTCCATCGCCGGCGCCGCCGTGAAGAGGAGGTGGTGGAGGTCGGCGACGTCGATGCCGTCGGGCAATGGGTCGGCAAGGTCCCAGCCGACCGGCAGACCGTCGGGCAGCTTCACGATCGAAACGCTCGCGGCGCCGGCATCTGTCGGAAGCCGCGCGACAGCAGCGGCATATTCATGTCCGGGGCCGTCGGCATCTGGCCAGATGACCACCCATCGGCCACGCAGAGGCGACCAGTCGGCGCGGTCGGCGGCCTTGGAACCCGCAGGCGACGTCGTGGTCACGACCTCCGGGAACAGACGACGCGCCGCGCAGACCGCCTTCTCGCCCTCGGCCACGAGCACGGTTGCCTTCGGGTTCCTGGCGATGAGGTCCAGACCGAAGATGGGACGGGGCTCAGGCATCTGCTGGCAGCGCCATTCCGCCCGACCGGCCGCATTGCGGCAGTAGGTGAACGGCAGCATCACTTTCTTGCCGCCCGGCTCCACTCCATCATAGCGGACGACCACTCCGAAATAGCGACCATCGGGGTGGCGATAGGCCCACCTGTCGCCGGGAGTGAAGCCCCGAGGCGCACAGCGGTTGATGAGTTCTGCCGTGAGCATGGCCTTCGCGCTCTCCGGCGCAGGCATTTCCGCGACCCAGTTCGGCTTCGCGTTCGCGTCACCAGCAAGCGTGTCGAGTTCCAGGGGAGCAAACGGATTGTTCAGCACCAGGGACCCTCCTTCTCGGCCGCGATGCCGAGCATGTCGGCGACACGGCGGGCAGCGTCGCCCTGGCTGAGGTCGAAGAGGTAAGCGGCGAGAGATACGGGATCGCCGCCGGCCTCTCCGGTGGCGAAATCGGCCCAGCGCCCGGTCCTCAGGTTCACCTTGAAGGACCCCGGCCGGCGGTCGGCGCGACAAGGATTGATGGCGACGTATTCCGAGCCTTGTCGCCGCCCGCCCGGAAGCCAGCGGCCGAGGATGAGCGGCAGTGAGGCGCGGGCCGCATCGTTGATGGTGCAGAAGTCGATCAAGCTGCCCTCCTGATGCGGGCGTGGATTTCGGCAAGCCACGGCGCCTTGCGGTCCGTCGGAGCACGGCCGCGAGACGCCTGCTCGGCCAAGCTCATCAGGAAGTCACGGTCCTTGGGGCCCAGTCGGGCCGTGGCCGTGAGGCACTCATGCAGGGCCGTCTTCCAGTCGGCCGGCGCCCTGGCCGTCCGCTCGGCAGGCGCATCTGCGGACGACCTGGCAGGGCCGCCTGCCGTGGGCTCCGGCGCCGCAGCGGCGAGGTCATGGAGGGTCAGCCCCGCCGAGGCCAGGGTGCGCTCAAGCGCGCTGGCGGCAGCGAGAACCTCCCCGGAAACCGGGGAGGCGAGCAGTGGAATGAGGCGCGCAAGGCGCGGGCGGAGGTCACGCGGGAGGGCGGTCACGACCTGACCTCCCCGAAGACGAGGTGCGCGACGGTTTGAGCGCTCGAGGCTGTGAGGCCGAGGCGGGTGGCAAGCAGTGCGGCTTGCAGATCAAGAGCGGCTTGCGGAAAGTCAGGTCGTACAGAGTTGACTTCCACGTTAAGGGTCGTCCTCGCTATCGCCGGGGCGGCCCTCGTTGCCTTCAGGTGCAGCACTACGCAGCAGCGGTGCTCGAAAGGCCGTCGAGGAACTGCCGCAAGTCACGGACGCGCCAGGCGAGCTTGCGACCGCCAATGCTGACCGGCGCAGGAACCTTGCCGGCCCGCGCCAGACGGCGCAGATGCACTTCCGAGTAGCCGATGAGCCGGGCGGCCTGCCTTGTGCCAATCAGGCGGCTGCCGGCCAGGATCGGCGAGAGGTCGCCGTCGTGATCGAGGGACATGATTTTCTCCAACGCCGCGCTATGCGGGTCGGGGACCATGATGGTGTCGGCGGACACCTGACGTCGCGGAGTAACCCCGAGGAACCGTGACGAACCGGATTAGTCCCAGCGCTCCCATGCGCTGAAAAGCTTCCTCAGCTTCCCCTCGGCCCAGTCGTCGCTTGGTGTCTTTGCGTGCTTCTCCGCGAAGGCGTCAAGCGAAAGACGGCAGAACTCGGCAAGTGTCCCCGGCTTGTCGCCCCGCCATAGTACTTCTACGGCACATACCATGAAATCTTGTTCGTCATGCTTCGCTGGACGCCCTCCGATTTTTTGATAGGAGAGCTTTCAACTGTCGAGGCTTCGTCATCGGCCTTCGGCTTGATCGAACGCATCAAATAGGTTTCTTCAATGACTAAGTATTTGTTGACGAACCGAACGGGTACCCCCATCCGTGCCTCGCGGGCAGTTCTGTTAACTATTTCAACGAGGGTGCTTTTTTCCACTATCGACTGCAAATGATCTTTAGGTAATACTTTCCAATATTCAGGATTTATGTCCTTAAATGAACCTTCTCCTTCAAAATGTCTGGCCAAAATGGCTCCGGTGGCAAGCAGCCATCTCAGACGCTCATACGCTCCGGTCAAGTCACGAAGATCTGCATATATCCGTCGATAAGCCTCGGTGAGACTAATGTGCCCATCAGGGATCATTTATTGTCCCCATCCAGCAGCTGCATCAAATGCGATGCCCATAGCTCGAGCGCGGCGCGTTTTTCTGCTGCATAAGGCGATCGATTGTACACTCCGCCTAGCCCACCGCGAAAACCAGATAGGTGGTTGAGTACTGCCTCGATGACGTGTGGCTGGGTACCGAGGTCGGCCATACGTGTTGCTGCGGTTCGGCGAAGGTCGTGAAGCCGCCAGGGCACGAGAGCCTTGCCGTTTACCGCGGCGACGCGGGCGTCCAGCGCCTCCTTCGCCCGCGACCAACCTGAGAACGAGCCGGCGCCGGCGCCGAAGACGAGACTTCGCCCGGGGCGCCGTAGCCGAGCTTCGAGGATGGCGACAGCTGCATCGGACAATGGCACCTCGTGCTGCGAGCCGTTCTTCGATCGCTGCCGGCCAATGGTCCAGTTGCGGCGGTCCAGTGCCAACTCTTCCCACGTCAAGCCGGCCACTTCCTCACGCCGCTGGCCCGTCAGGATCAAGAGCTTGAGGATGGCGGCGTAGTCGCCGCTGCTGGCGCACGCCCAGATCAGTCGCAACTCATCGTCGCTGAGCACCCGGTCGCGCGACACCTCCGGAGCAGGGCGCCCCGTGCCGACAACGGGATTGGCGTCGATCAATCCCTGGCGAGTGGCCCACGTCAGCGCCGCAGACAGATACGAGCGAGCGCGGTTTGCCGAGGTTGGCCCGCTCTCGGTGGCGATTTCAGTCAGCCGCGACGCGATGGATGCGCGGGTGATCCGATGCACCGGAACCTCGTGGAGGGTACGCCAATGCTGGGTCAGTGAGCGCCGCACCTCCTGCAACGTTCTCGGCCGGTGATGCAGCTCAGCGTATATGGAGAGGTAGCGGTCGACCACGGCGCCGAGCGTGAGGCTGGCCCGGGCGGCAGCCAGGCGCTTCTCCGCCTGCGGGTCGCTGCCAAGCTGGGCTCGCGCGAGCACCGACTTGGCCTCTTTGCGGGCTGCATCGGCGTCCAGGGCCTCGACCGTTCCGAGAGTGACGCGCCGCTGCTTCTGGCCGGTCCTGTACTGCACGACCCAAGTGCGCCTTCCGCCAGCACGGAGCCGGATGCCGAAGCCCGACAAGGCGTCGTCGAAGATCAAGGCCTCCGACTTGCCTTGGGGGATTGTGAGCCGGGCGACCGACTGCTTCGTGAGGCGCATGGCGAACTCGCTGGGAAGCAGATGGGAAGCAGGTGGGAAGCACCGTCGTGATGCGTCGCGATCTACTATGTTTCCAGTGCCAGAGAGTACGCCTTTTTTGTCAATAGCTTCGTGCCCGTCCTGATAGCCCATGCACTCTTATGTTTCTGGCTCCCCGCTGACTACGAATCTGGGGGTCAGGAGTTCGAATCTCTTCGGGCGCGCCATTTATTCTTCTTAACTTATTGATACCTAATAGTTATTTTTACTGCGGGTGCTTTTACTCCCCCTGCTTATCCCCCATGCGCTCGCTCGCTAGCTTCGTTGCCGGCGGTAACTCCGCAGGCAAGACCCGAGCCTCGGCTTGTACAAGTGCAGGCGTTCGTTTCAGCCCCACGGGCGCGGGGAACACGTCGCATCGATCTCACCCTTGGTGATGACGAGCGGTTCAGCCCCGCATACGCGGGGAAGCTCGAAAACCCGGACCTTCTCGACGCGCTCACGTAGAGGGCGCGACGGCTCCTGCCGCGCTCCAGACCCGCGACCTGCATTCCGAGCCGAACGTGTCGCCGGCATACCGCTGCCGCTTCCTTGCCATCCGCCCCACCTGGCAACCCCCCGTCCGATCAGCCCGTCCCGAGGTGGCGCCTGACGGCGTGGGCGAGGACGGCGGCGACGGTGGCGGCGTCGTCGGGGACGAAGGTGAGCGGCAGGCGGAGGTCGCAGGTGGTCGAGAGTGCCTCGAGCGTCCTCGGCAGGTGCTGCCGGGACGCCACGTAGCGCCAGCTGTCGTAGCGGCTCGTGAAGGCGACCGGGGCATCCGCGCCGAACCATTTGAGGTCGACGCCGAGCGCGGCGCAGTCGGCGATCACGGCGGGCAGCGCGGGGATCAGGGCCGGATCGACGTGGAACTGGATGGACGACCCGACATAGGCCTCGCCCTGAGGCCGCGCCGGCAGGACGAGCGCCGGGATCGCCCGGAAGGCGCGCTCGAACGCCGCGTAGAGGACGTTCCAGCGGCGGATATTGTCCTCCAGCGAGGGCAGCTGCAACCGGATCAACGCCGCCCGCATATTGTCCATGCGGTTGGAAAAGTTCGGCACGTCGAGCCGGACCGCCTCGAACACCGCCTCGGGCGGCGCGGCGCCGTGGCGGCCGTAGAGCATGTAGGAGCCGGAATAGAGGATCGCGCGCGCGGCGATCTCGGGGTCGTCGGTGGTCAGGAGCCCGCCTTCGCCCGCGTTCAGGTGCTTGTAGGTCTGGCTCGAGAAGCAGGCAACGCGGCCGAAATTGCCCGACCGCCTGCCGTTCCAGCGCGCGCCCATCGTATGCGCGCAGTCCTCGATCAAGACGAGGCCGTGCCGGTCGCAGATCGCCGTGACCTGCTCCATGTCGGCGACATGGCCGCGCATATGCGACAGGAGGAGCGCCTTGGCGCCCGCCGTCCCGGCCTTCGCGGCGAGGTCGTCGAGGTCGATCAGCCAGTCCGCGCCGATCTCGACGAACAGTGGCGTCGCCCCGGCATTGTGGATCGCGCCGGGCACGGGCGCGAGCGTGAAGGCGTTGGCGAGGACGATGTCGCCCGGCCCGACGCCCGCGGCACGCAGCGCGATATGCAGGGCGGAGCCGCCCGACGTGCAGGCGAGGCAATAGCGCGCCCCCTGCCAGGCGGCGAATTCGGCCTCCAGCAGCGCCGCCTCGCTCGTCTCGCCCGGCGCCACATTGTAGCGGTGCAGGCGGCCGGACCGGAGGATCTCGACGACGCGCTCGATCGCCGGCTCAGGGACCGGCTCCTGCTGGGTGAAGGACTTCTCGAACCGCGGCGGCGGTTCAGTCGGAGCCGGGTCCGGGGACGGGCGGCTGGTGGGCGACCTCGAAGTCCCAGTTGCGGCCGGGGTAGTAGCGGCGGAGCCGCCAGTCGCAGGCGCGCGCATGTGCGTCCATTCCCTCCATCCGGCTGATCCGTGAACCGACCGCGCCGAACGCCAGGCTGGCCTCGGGGCTGAGCGACTGCCAGGTCAGGATCTTCAGGAATTTCATGACGTTGAGCCCGCCGGTGTAGCGCGCGGCACGCTTCGTCGGCAGGATGTGGTTGGTGCCCGAGCATTTGTCGCCGTGCGTCACGGTCGAACCCTCGCCGAGGAACAGCGAGCCGTAGTTGCGCAGGCGCGCCTTCCACCAGTCGAGATCCTCCGCCATCACCTGCAGGTGCTCCGGCGCATAGGCGTCCGCCTCCGCCGCCGCTTCCTCGCGATCCTCGCAGAGGACGATCTCGCCGTGGTTCCGCCAGGCCGCCGCCACCACGTCCCCGCTCGGCATGCCTTCCGCGAGCGCGGGCATCAGCCGCGCGACCACTTCGGCAACCATCGGCGAGGTGGTGATCAGCCAGCAGGGCGAGTTCGGGCCATGCTCGGCCTGGCTCGCGAGGTCGATCGCGATGGTGAGCGGGTCGGCGCTCGCATCCGCGATGACCGCGGTCTCGGTCGGGCCGGCGAAGACGTCGATGCCGACTTCGCCGAACAGGAGCCGCTTCGCCTCCGCCACATAGGCGTTGCCGGGTCCGACCAGGATGTCGGCCGGGCGCGTGCCGAGCGTGCCGAACGCCATGGCGGCGATCGCCGGGACGCCGCCGAGTTCCAGGATGACGTCGGCGCCGGCGAGGTCGAGCGCATAGGCGACCGACGCGTCGATCGCGTCCCCGCGCGGCGGCGTGGCGGCGACCACGTGACCGACGCCGGCGACCTTGGCGGTGGTCACGCTCATCAGGGCGGAGGCGATATGGGCGTAGCGCCCGCCGGGCACGTAACAGCCGGCGCAGTCGACCGGCACGATGCGCTGGCCGAGCCGGACGCCCGGCTCGGTCTCGATCTCGAACTCCGTCAGCGAGGCGCGCTGGGCCTCCGCGAAGTTGCGGATCTGCCGGTGCGCGAAGGCGATGTCCTCGCGCGCCCGCGCCGGTACGGTCGCGATCAGCCGGGCCTTCTTCTCCGCCGACAGGACGAAGTCGCCGGTCCAGCCGTCGAACTGCTTCGCATAGGCGCGGAGCGCCGGCACGCCCTCCCGGCGGCACCGGTCGAGCATCGCCTCGACGGTCGCGGCGACCTGCCGGTCCTCGCCCGCCGCATCGGCCTCGGCACGCTTGAGGTACTGCATGGTCAGGCCTTCACGCGGGCGAAGCCGGGATCGTAGAGCCCGGTCGGGATCACGGTCGCCGGCACCGGTGCGCCCAGCATGTCGACGGCGAGCGAGCGCCCGATCCCGGCCGCTTCCGGATCGACGAAGCCCATGGCGAGATTGCGCTTCAGCCGGTGGCCATAGGCCGCGGAGGTCACGGTCCCGACCACCACGCCGTCGGCGAGGATGGAATCGCCCGGATGCGCCGGCGCCTCGCGGCTCGCCAGGTCGAGCGAGACGAAAAGCTTGCGCGGCCCGCGCCGCCGCGCGGCCTCGAGCGCCTCACGCCCGACAAAGGCCTTGTCCCACTGCACGAAGCGGGCGAGGTCACTCTCGATCGGATCGTATTCGGTGACGAGGTCCGCCTTCCAGTGCCGGAACCCTTTCTCGAGCCGCATGGACTCGGTCGCGAAGAGCCCGAACGGGCGCAAGCGGAACTCGGCGCCGGCCTCCTGCAGGATACCGAAGGCGAGCCGCAGCTGCGCGTTCGGCACGTGCAGTTCATAGGCGAGCTCGCCGGAGAACGACACCGACATGGCGACCGCCTCGGCGTGTCCGATCATGACGCGGCGCACCGAGAGCCAGGGGAAGGCCGCCGCGGACCAGTCGGTGCGCGGCGCGGCCTTGCGCATCAGGTCGCGCGCCTTGGGGCCGGCGACGACGAGGATCGTCCAGTCGTTGGTAAGGCTCTGGATCGCGATCGATCCGTCGGCGGGCAACCGCGCCTGCAACCAGTCCATGTCGTGGAACTCGGAGGCCGCGGCGGACCCGTACCAGATCCGGTCTGGTCCGAGATGCGCGATCGTGGCCTCGCCCTTGATCGCGCCGAACGGGTTGAGCAGGTAGGTCAGCGCCACCTTGCCGGCCTTCTTGGGCACCCGCGAGCAGACGATGCCGTCGAGCCAGTCGAGCACGCGGTCGCCGGTGATCTCGAAGCGGTTGAACCCGGACACTTCCATGATGCCGACCGCCGACGCGACCGCGTCGACCTCCGCCGCCACCGTGTCGAACACGTTGTTGAAGCGGAACGAGTGGTGCTCCTCGAAATCGGCGGAGGGCTTGAAGTAGGTCGCTCGCTCCCAGCCGTTCACCACCCCGAAGGCGGCGCCCAGGCCGGCGAGCGTGTCGGTCAGCGGTGTCGTCTTCATGGGCCGCCCGGCCGGCCGGAACTCGTGCGGCATGTGGAAGCGGAATTCGTTGCGGTAGTCCTCCACCGCCTTGAGCGCGGTGTATTCGACATTGGCGTAGCGGGTGAAACGGCGCGGATCGATGCACCAGGTGTCGTAGCAGGCCTCGCCATGGGCGATGATCTGGGCGAGCAGCCAGCCGTGCCCTCCCCCCTCGCCGAGGCCGGCGCGCAGGCCGGTGATGCAATAGGCGTTGCGCTTGCCGGGGATCGGGCCGACCAGCGGCAGGCCGTCCGGCGTATAGGTGATCGGGCCGTTGATGATGGCGCGGATCCCCGCCGTCATCAGGCAAGGCAGGCGGCGGAACGCCCCTTCCATCACGTCCGAGACGCGGTCGAGGTCGTCCGGGCAGAGCGCGCTGGTGAAGCCCGGATCGATGCCGTCGAGCCCCCAGGTCTTGCAGCCCTGCTCGTAGAAGCCGACCAGCAGGCCCTGTTTCTCCTGGCGCTGGTAGAAGTCGTCGGTCGGGCAGCGGATCAGCGGCACGCGAAAGCCGAGCGAGACGAGCTCGGGGATCGTGTCCGTCAACATGTACTGGTGTTCCATGGACGCGACGGGCAACTCGACGCCCATCATGGCGCCGACCTCGTTGCACCGGTAGCCGCCGGCATTGACGATCTTCTCGCAGTGGATGTCGCCGTTGCGGGTGTGCACGATCCAGGTCAGGTCCGGCTTCTGGGTGAGGCCGACGACCGGGTTGAAGCGCTGGACCTCGGCCCCGGCCGCGCGTGCCCGGCGCGCCAGCGCCTGGCAGAGCTGCGCCGGGTCGATGTCGCCGTCGAGCGGGTCCCACAGCGCGCCGAGCAGGTTGTCGGTCGAGATGAGCGGGTGCCGCCGTTGGCACTCGGCCGCGTCGATGAATTCGAAATCGACGCCCATCCCCTTCGCCTGGCTGATGAAGTGGTGGTAGCCGTCGACATGGTCGCGGGTCGAGGCGAGCCGGATCCCGCCCGTCGCGTAGTGATAGTTGATCGGATAGTCCGGGTCGTCGGCGAGTTCCTTGTAGAGGCGGATGGAATGGCTCTTCAGGCCGACCATCGTCTGGGTGCCGCCGAAATTGGTTACCTGCGCGGCGGAGTGCCAGGTGGTGCCGGAGGTCAGCTCATCGCGCTCGATCAGCACGCAATCCGTGATGCCTTCGCGTGTCAGGTGGTAGAGCGTCGAGCAACCGGCTATCCCGCCGCCGATCACGGCAACCGCCGTATGAGTTTTCATGCCTCTCCGCCCGCTTGACCGAACCGGCGCGGCCGTGCCGCCCGGATTTGACCGAGCGTCTGTTATGGAGCGGCGAAACTCGACCGTTCCAGTTCATTCGAGCGCTTCAGGATTTCTGAACGCCGCTTGTCGAAATGATGAAGCCGAGCTTTCCAATTTCCTTCGGCCGACCGCTCGCCGCATGGTAAGGCGGCAGGCGAGGGTCGGACATCATGACGAGCGAGGAGATGCAGGTGGGCCGTCGGGCCGGCGGTCGGGCCTCGCGCGTCGCGGCGCGCACGGCCGCCAGGCCGCAGGTCAATCCGTGCCCGCCCGGCCAGACCGGCGGCCAATACCGCCCGCTCTCCGAGGACGGCCTCAGGCGCATCGTCGACACGGCCTTCCGCATCCTCGCCGAGATCGGCATGTCCGAGGTGCCCGACGTGGTCGCGCGGCAGGCGCTCGCCCATGGCGCGGCGCTCGGCCCGACCGGGCGGCTCTGCTTCCCCCGTGCGATGGTGGAGGACATCGTTGCCGGCGCGGCCAAGCGCTTCGTCTTCCACGGCCGCGACCCGCGCCACGACATCGAGATCGGCGGATCGGCGGTCTATTTCGGCACCGGCGGCGCCGCGGTGCAGACGCTCGACCTCGACACCGGCCACTATCGCTCGTCGACCCTGCGCGACCTCTACGACTTCACCCGGCTCATCGACACGCTGGAGAATGTGAGCTGGTTCACGCGCTGCTGCGTGGCGACCGACCTTCCCGACAACCTCGACCTCGACGTCAACACCGCCTATGCGCTCGTCGCCGGGACGACCAAGCCGGTCGGCACCTCCTTCACCATCGGGGCGCATGTGGATCCGATCATCGACATGTTCGATGCGGTGCTCGGCGGCGAAGGGCGGTTCCGCGCGCGGCCGTTCTGCAAGGCGCATATCTCGCCCGTCATCTCGCCGCTTCGCTACGGAGAGGATGCGGTCGACGTGACGCTCGCCTGCATCCGAAGGGGCGTGCCGATCAACGCCATCATCGCCGCCCAGTCGGGCGCGACGGCGCCAGCCTCGCTCGCCGGCATGCTCGCCCAGACCACCGCGGAGACGCTCGCGGCGCTCGTCATGGTGAACCTGTTCGCGCCCGGCTATCCGATGATCTTCTCCAACTGGCCGCTCGTGATCGACCTCAGGACCGGCTCGTTCTGCGGCGGCGGCGGCGAGATCTCACTGCTGAACGCGGCGGCGGCGCAGATCAGCAACCATCTCGGCCTCCCCTCCGGCGTCGCGTCCTCGATGGCCGACGCCAAGGCGGTGGACGCGCAGATGGGCTCGGAGAAGGCGATGTCGGCGCTCGCGGCGGGCCTCGCCGGCGGCAACATGATCTACGAGTCCTCCGGCATGATGGCGAGCCTGCTCGGCGCGTCCTTCGAGGCCTTCGTCGCCGACGACGAGATGCTGTCGCATGTCTATCGCATCATCCGCGGCGTCGAGGTCGACGACGACGCGCTCGCCTTCGAGGCGATCAAGGCGGTCGTGCACGGAGAGGGCCATTTCCTCGGCGCCGCCCACACCATGGCGGCGATGCAGCGCGACTACTACTATCCCGTGCTCGCCGACCGCGACCAGCCGACCGTGTGGAAGGAGCGCGGCGCGCCGGACCTGTGGACGAAGTCGCGCACCAAGGCCCGTCAGGTCCTCGCGTCGCATTATCCGAGCTACATCGATCCGGCGATCGACGCGGCGATCCGCGCGCGCCACAACATCCTGCTCCCGCCCGAGGTCATGGCGCCGGCCTGATCGGTCGGAGCCCCTGAGCAGTGGGGCCCTGATCAGTCGGGGGCGAGGTCGAGCTCGTCGGCGAGGTCCGGCGCCACGGCGCGGAATCGCGGCAGCACATGCTCGCCGAGCAGCCGGCGGCACTCGCCGGCGAGCCAGTCCGGCAAGCTGCCGAGTTCCTCGCTCCGCGCGATCAGGTAGACCCGCCTGGTGAGCGAGGGGAACGGCATGGGCAGGATGTCCACGTCGCCCATGAAGCGGTCGGCGTCGAGGATGTTGAGCGGCGTGGTCAGCGTCCAGCCGCCCGCCTGCACCACCATGGCGAACACCGAGCGCGAGGCCTCGAAGGCATAGCGGCGCGGGGCGGAAAAGCGGACCCGCTTCATGTGCTGGGCGACCAGCCGCCCGATCGGCATCGCCTCCGAATATTGCACGAAGGGGCTCGCATCGAGTTGCTGGCGGATGTCGCGTCCCGGCGCGATGAGGCCACGCGCGGTGACGAGGACGAAAGGCTCGCGCAGGATCGGCGTCCAGCGGAACGCATTGGTGTCGTCCGGCAGCATGGCCGAGACGGCGATGTCCGCCTGCCGGGATACCAGGCGCTCGGTCACCCAGTCGGACCGGCCGGAAAACGTGTTCACGAAGCAGTTGCGGAAGCGCGCCTGCAGGCTCATCACCAGCGTCGGCGTCAGCGAGGCGTCGAGGTCGTCGATGATGGCGAGGGTCAGCTGCGGCAGGCCGGAGAGATTGAGCTCGGCGAGATCGGCGTGCGCGTCGGCCGTCGCCTCCAGGATGCGGTGGGCATGCGAGCGGAGCACGTGGCCGGCGGGCGTCAGTGTCACCGGGCGCGAGCGCCGATCGAACAGCTTGGCGCCGACCGCGGCCTCGAGCGCGGTGATGTGCTGCGAGACGCCCGAGGCGCTGCCGCCGATCCGTTCGGCCGCGCCGCCGATCGAGCCGGTCTCCTCCACGGCGACGAACACCCTCAGCCCCCGCAAGGTCAGTTCCGCGCCGAGGCGTGCCTCGTCCGATATGGGCGGCTTCTGCTCGTTCAGGGCGGCAAGCTCCCCCGCTTCAGCGAAGCCCGGATTATGCGGCGCCGGCCGGGCGGTCGCAAGGACGCCCCGGCCCGGCCATTGCGGGCCCTGCCCGCTCGCGGTTCCGTCGCCGAGCGTGCCGAATATCGTGGCGGACGAAGCTGCACATCCCTCGCCGAGGGGCGCCGGCATGCGGGCGGAGCGCCGCGCGCGATCGCCGGGCGCGGCGTGCCACGTCGCGCGCCAGTTCACGATTCCTGAAGCAAAGCTTCATAATTGCTCACGTCGCCATTCGGGATCGACTTGGCTTCGGCACGTGCGTCACACTCCCCCGACGTTACAGCCCGAGGCAGCCTTCGAGGCAACAAGGAGTGAAACGATGATGCACCATGTGAGGTCTACTGTGGCGGCGCTCGTCGTTGGCTTCGCCACGACGGGTGGTGCTTTCGCCGCCGACATTGTCATCGGCGTGCCTAACTGGCCGTCCGTGAATGCGACTTCGAACGTGCTGAAGGTCATCTTCGAGACCAGCCTCGGCCTCTCCGTCGAGCTGCAGAACGGCACCAACCCGGTCATCTTCGAGGCCATGGACAAGGGCTCGATGCAGATCCACCCGGAAGTGTGGCTGCCCAACCAGCAGAGCCTCTTCGACAAGTTCCAGGCCAAGCTCGACAAGAACGCCAATCCGGCCAAGGCGGTGCAGGGCATCTGCGTGAACAAGCCGGCGCAGGACGCCGGCGTCAAGGACATTTCCGACCTGACCGATCCGGCCAAGGCGAAGCTGTTCGACACCAACGGCAACGGCAAGGGCGAGATCTTCATCGGCGCCACCGGCTGGGCGTCGACCGCCGTCGAGCGGGTCAAGGCCAAGTCCTACGGCTACGACCAGACCATGGACCTGGTCGAACTCGACGAGGGCGTCGCCTACAGCCAGCTCGAAACCGCCTCCAAGGCGGGCAAGGCCTGGGCCGGCTTCTGCTACACGCCGCACCACCTCTTCATCATCAATCCCGACCTCGCCTTCCTCACCGAGCCGGCCTATGACGCCAAGAAATGGACCGTGCTGCAGCCCGACCAGGATCCGGACTGGCTGAAGAAGTCGAGCGCGTCGGTCGCCTGGCCGCCGGCCTATCTGCAGCCGGTCTTCTCCAAGGCGATGGAGCAGAAATATCCCCAGGCGGCGAGCGTCCTCAAGAAGATGGATCTGACCGAGCGGGACATCAGCGGCTTCTCCTTCGCGCTGGTGGTCGACAAGAAGGATCCGGCGGAATTCGCCAAGTCCTGGGTCGCGGCCAACAAGACGAGGGTCGACAGCTGGCTGAAATAGGCCATGCTGCCTCGACGATCCCCGGCGGCCCTTCGCCCGCCGGGGGCCTATCCATCCTCTCCGAGGACGGCGCCGCGGCCGGAAGGGTCCCCTGCATGGACGCCGTGATCGAGCTCGAAGGCGTGTGGAAAGTGTTCGGGCCGAACCCGGACGGGGCGATCGCCGACGCCCGGGCCGGCCAGTCGAAAGCGGCGATCCTCGCCCGCCACAAGGCGGTGGTCGGCATCGCCGACGCGTCCTTCTCGGTCCGGCGCGGCGAGATCTTCTGCATCATGGGCCTCTCCGGCAGCGGCAAGTCGACGCTCGTGCGGCACGTCAACCGCCTGATCGAGCCGACCGCGGGCGATGTCCGGGTGCTCGGCCGCTCGGTGCTCGGCCTCGGCCGGGCCGAACTGCGCGACCTGCGTGCCCGCCGCATCGGCATGGTGTTCCAGCACATGGCGCTGCTGCCACATCGCACCGTGCGCGACAACGTCGCCTATCCGCTCGAGATCCGGCGCGACCCGAAGGCGATCCGCTGGCGCGTCTCGCGGGAGAAGCTCGCGCTGGTCGGCCTCGAAGGCTACGAGGACCGCTTCCCGCGCGAACTCTCCGGCGGCATGCAGCAGCGCGTCGGCCTCGCCCGCGCACTCGCCTCCGATCCTGAAATCCTGCTGATGGACGAGCCCTTCTCCGCGCTCGACCCGCTCATCCGCAAGCAGCTGCAGGATCAGTTCCTCGATCTGTCGCGGCGGCTCGGCAAGACCACCTTGTTCATCACCCACGACCTCGGCGAGGCGATCCGGCTCGGCGACCGCATCGCCATCATGAAGGACGGCCAGATCATCCAGGTCGGCCCGCCCGCGGAGATCCTGCTGAGGCCCGCCGACGACTATGTGCGCGACTTCGTCAAGGACATTTCGCGCCTCGGCCTGATCACGGCCGCCGCCGTCATGGAACCGTCCGACGCCCCCTCCCCGCCTGGCGCGGCCGCCGAGCCGGCGCATGACGGGACCGACTGCGCGCCGGACGACGGCCTCGACCGCCTGATCGAGCTGATGGTCGGGCGGGAAGCGCCGCTCGTCGTGCGGGCGGAAGACGGCCGGGCGCTCGGCGCGGTGACGAAGGACGGGCTTCTCCGGGCGATCAGGGACGGCAAATGAAAGAGAACGCGGGCGGGCCGACGGTCGACGAGGACGCCCTGATCGACGCCTTCGTCGGCCCGCATGCCGCCTACTACCGGCGCGCGTTTCACGCCCAGCAGAATGCGCGCGGTTATGTCCCGAGCTTCAACCTCGCGGCCGCGGCGTTCGGGCCGCTCTGGGCCGGCGCGCGCGGCATCTGGACCCTGTTCTGCGCGAGCGCCGCGGCCGAGACCGTCGCGCTGGTGCTCGTCTGCCGAGGCCTCTTCGGTGACCTCGGCTCGGCCGAGCGCGCGCGCGCCGCGCAGCTTGCCGACATCGTCGCGAGCCGGCTCGCCGAGGCGAAGGAGGCACTCGCCGCCGGGGACACGGCCCGCGCCGAACTCGCCCAGCGCCTCGCCGGCAACCTGCAGAAAGCCGCCGACCAGAGCCTGCAGCTCGCCGCCGACGCGGCGGCGGGGGCGCGCATGACCCTGATCGTCGGCCTCGTCGCCTTTCTGGCGGTGAGGGTCGTGCAAGGCGCCGTCGCCAACGCCCTCTACGAGAGGCGCTATTCCGCCTGGCGTGGCGACCGCAGCGTGCCGTCGGGCGTGAAGCCGGCGAATGTCGCGCTCGCGCTGTTCCTTGTCGCCGTCCTCATGCCGCTGACGATCTACCGCTTCACCGCCAGCAGCCCCGCCGTCTTCGTCACCGCCTTCCCGGCCGACAAGGGCCTCTTCAGCAGCGTGGCGAAGAGCCTCGATGCCGGTTTCGACAGCATCTACAAGGCGAACAGCACCATGTTCGACGGCGTGCGCGACGCCATCCGCCTGCTCGTGGACGGCTTCGAACTCGCGCTCGTGTTCACCCCCTGGCCGGTCGTCATGATCGTGACCGTGGTGCTCGCCTGGCGGATCTCCGGCTATCGCGTCGGGATCTTCACCGCCGCCTCGCTCGCCTATCTGGGCTTCCTCGGCCTCTGGACGCCGGCGATGCAGACCGTGGCGCTGCTCGGCACGGCGTCGCTCCTCTCGATCGTGATCGGCATCCCGCTCGGGATATGGTTCTCGCGTTCGGAGGTCGCCTACGGCACCGCGCGGCCGGTGCTGGACTTCATGCAGACCATGCCGGCCTTCGTGTATCTGATCCCGGTGATCGCCTTCTTCGGCACCGGCAAGCCGCCGGGCGTCATCGCCACGATCATCTTCGGCATGCCGCCGGTGGTGCGCCTGACCGCGCTCGGGCTGAAGCAGGTGCCCGAGGACATCAAGGAGGCAGCGCGCGCCTATGGCGCGTCCGAATGGCAACTCCTGACCGGCGTGGAACTGCCGCTCGCGCTCTCCTCGATCATGACCGGCGTGAACCAGACCATCCTGATGTGCCTCTCCATGGTGGTGATCGCCTCGCTGATCGGCGCACAGGGCCTCGGCTCGATCGTGCTGGAGTCGCTGCAATACGCCGCCAAGGGCCAGGGCCTCCTCGCCGGCCTCGCCATCCTCCTCTGCGCCATGATCCTCGACCGCATCGTGCAGGGCGGCTTCAAGCGGAACTGACCGGCCGATTGCTGTCGCCTCGACGTCCGGGCCGCCTCGTTTTCGAGGCGATCGTGCTTTTACTTCGCCGACCTGTCCTGACCCGTCGGCCGACCCGAACCCGAACCATCACGCCTCACTTGGCCTCTGCGCCGACCGCGATCGTCACCTTGTCCAGGGTTCCGGTGAAGTGGAACGGTGGCTCGTAGGCGTGGCTGACCGGGGTGCCGGTGTTGCGGCCGATCAGGAGGCCGTAGCCGGTCACCGTGCTGTACTGGCCCGCCATCTTGATATCGGCGAGTTCGGCGACCTTGGCATCGTCGACGAAGAGGCTCACATCGCCGGTGAAGACGTCGGGCTTCAGCGACTTCGACTTGGCCGCGAACCGCACGGCGAGCTTGTGGGCCCCGGCACCGACCGGCTTCGGGGACGCGACAGCATATTCGTTCAGTTTCAGGTAGTTGTGGGCATAGTGCAGCTTGCCGTCCTGCATGTAGAGGGTCCAGCCGCCGAACTCGCCGCCGCTCGCCGCGAGGACACCCTCGGCGCCGCCCTCCGGGATCGTCACATAGGCCGTCACCGTGTGGTCGCGGCCGAGCAGCTGCGGCCCGGCGAGCGGGTGCACCACCGAGGTGCCGGGGAAATAGGTGTAGAGGGGCAGGTCCGCCGCCGCGACAGGGCGGGTCGGGTCGGCGACACGCTCGTAGCGTCGGTCATCGAGCGGAAGCACATTGTAGGTCTTCGCTTCCCGCCACCAGAGGTCCTGCAGTTCCTTCAGCTTCGCCGGGTTCTCCCGCGCGAGGTCCTTCGACTGCGAGAAGTCCACGGCCGTGTTGTAGAGCTCCCATTTGTCGTCGTCCCATGACGTGTCCTTCTGGTGCCAGGTCACCGCCGTCCAGCCGTCTGCCCAGATCGCGCGGCTGCCGAGCATCTCGTAATACTGCAGCTTCTTCTGGGTCGGCGCGCCGGCATTGTCGAAGCTGTAGGTCATGCTCACGCCGGCGAGCGGCTGCTGGTCGACGCCGTTGACCGATGACGGCGCCGGCAGCTTCGCGGCGTCGAGCAGGGTCGGGACGAGATCGACGAGGTGGTGGTATTGCCGGCGAATGCCGGCGCTCTTGATCCGGGCCGGCCAGGAGACGATGAGCGGATCCGTGTCCCCGCCGTGGTGGACGTCCTGCTTCCAGCGCTTCAGCGGCGTGTTGCCCGCCATCGACCACCCCATCGGGTAGTGCGGGTCGGTGTCCGGGCCGCCGAGCCGGTCGAGCATCGGCAGCATCTCCTCGACCGTATCGGGGAAGAAGTTCCGGTAGCGGTCGGTGTTCGCCGTGCCGTTGCGCAGCCCCTCCTGCGATGCGCCGTTGTCGGAGACGAGCACGATCAGCGTGTTGTCGCGGATGCCCAGGGCGTCGATGCCCGCCATCAGGCGGCCGATCTGGGCGTCGGCGTGGTCGAGGAAGCCGGCGAAAACCTCCTGCAGGCGCGCATAGACCTTTTTCTGGTTGTCGTTCAGGTCGCGCCAGGCATCCACGCCCGGATTGGCGGGCGGCAAGACCGTGTCCGGCGGGATGATGCCCATTGCTTTTTGCCGTTCGAAGGTCTCCTGGCGAACGGCGTCCCACCCCTGGTCGAAGCGGCCCTTGTACTTGGCGATGTAGTCCTTTGGCGCGTGCAAAGGGGCATGGGCGGCGCCGAACGCCAGATAGGCGAAGAACGGGTGGCCCGTGTTCGCCTGCTGCTGGTCGCGGATGTCGGCCAGCGTGCGATCGACCAGATCTTCGCTGAGATGATAGCCGTCGCGCCGCGGCGCCTCGATGAAGTGGTTGTCCTGAACCAGAAGCGGTGCCCACTGGTCCGTCTCGCCGCCGATGAACCCGTAATACTTCTCGAAGCCCATCCCGAGCGGCCAGCGATCGAACGGCCCCGCCGCCGTATAGGCCGTGTAGGGCGCGAGGTGCCACTTGCCGAACGCCAGGGTGTTGTAGCCGTTCTGCTTCAAGACCTCGGCGATCGTCGCCGCGCTCTTCGGGATGTTGCCGTAGTTGCCCGGGTACCCGGTCGCCGCCTCGGTGATCGCGGCAAGGCCGATGGAATGGTGATTGCGCCCGGTCAGGAGCGCGCCGCGCGAGGGCGAGCAGAGCGCCGTCGTGTGGAAATCCGTGTATTTGAGGCCCGTCGCCGCGAGCCTGTCGATGTTGGGCGTGTCGATCGGCCCGCCGAAGGCGCCGAGCTGTCCATAGCCGACGTCGTCCAGCACGATCAGAAGAATGTTGGGCGCACCCTGCGGAGCGGCGAGCGGCAGCGCCGGCCGCCAGTCCGGCGTGGACTCCTTGTAGTTGTTCCCGATCTTGCCCTCGAAGGCGGGCGCCCGCGGCGGCAGCACCCGGCGATCGACCTCCGGCGCCGTCGTGGGCGCCCCCTGGGCCAATGCCATGTCGGCAGCGGCCCCCATGAAACACCACAGGGCCAATGGCGCTGCCAACAACAGTCGGACCATGTGCATAGCCTGTCTCCGATGAGGATGCGACCCGACAGGGCGGCCGCCCGCGGTCATCCTGAAGGGGTCGGCCGACCAGCCGACGACACGATGAAGCGAAGTGCGAGACGCCTCCGGCGTCCGACCGGGTCGGGCAAAGGCCGGCCCGTGGGAGGACGTTATCACTGCGCGTCCCCCAGCTGCACGTCCACCGTTCTGATCTTTCCGGTGAACGCGAAAGGGCGGCGATCGTAATATTGCGTCGACACCGGCGATCCGAGGTCGATCCCGACGTCGAAGGTCTCGCTGGCCGTAAAGGCGAAGGCGACGGTTCGGTCCAGGTTTAGCCGGGCATAGTCGACCCCGTCGACCTCGATGACGACCGTGCCGGCACTTCCCGGTCCGGCAATGGTTGTCGCTACCTGGATTTTATGCCGACCAGGACCGATGATCTTGTCGGAACGCGTGTTGTAACGCTCGATCATCATCATGTTGTATTCGAATGAGATGTGGCCTTCGTCCATGAAGAGGGTAACGCCGCCCGAGAACCCTCCGAGCGCGTAGAGGACCCCCGAGGCGCGTTCGGGTACATCGGCGTCGATGATCACGGTGTTGGAGACGCGGCCGAGGCCGGGTGCGGTGAACTCGGGCATGCGGCGGGTCGAGCTGTCGAAGACCCAACTCTTGTAGGGCGTGGCAACCCGGTCTTCCGGATGCAGGGCGTACCAGAAGCTCCCGCCGATCGGGAAAGCCTTGTTCGCCTCGGCCTCCTTCAAGAATGTTGCGGCCAGTTCGGCGACCTTTGCGGGATTGGCGGCGGCGATGTCCACGGCCTGCGAGTAATCCTTGCGCAGGTCGTAGAGCTCCCAGGTGTCTCCAGCGGGATCCCACCGTTCGCCTTGCCGGGCGTGCTCCGGGACAAAGGAAGGCCCGAGGGCACTCGCCATCCAGCCGTCCTGGTAGATGGCCCGGTTACCGAACATCTCGAAATACTGGGTGCCTTTCCGCGGCGCGGCGGTCGGGTCGTTGAATGTGTAGGCGAAGCTGGTGCCGTCGAGCTTATCCTGCTTGAAGCCGTCCACGGACTCCGGCGGCGTAATGCCGATCACCTCATAGAGGGTCGGGACCACGTCGTTCACGTGGGTGAATTGCGGTCGCGGGACCGTATCGTGCCGGATCCTCGCGGGCCACGAGACCGCCATCGGATTGCGGGTGCCGCCGAGATGGGAGGCGACCTGTTTCATGTACTGGAACGGAGTATTGCCGGCCCAGCCCCATCCGGCGTGATAGATGTTGTCGGTCTTCGCGCTGCCGAGCACGTCGAGACCGCCGAGCTCGTCGAGCGTCTGCATCTGCTGCTCGACCGTACTTTTGATCTTGTTCTGGAAGATCAGTTCGGAGATGGACCCGTTCTCGCCCGCGGTCGCCGCGCCGTTGTCGCCGAACAGGTAGAAGACGAGCGTGTTGTCGCGCAGGCCCTGGCGGTCCAACTCGTCGATGATGCGCCCTGCTTCCGTATCCGCGTGCTCGACGAAGCCGGCGAAGATCTCCATCAGCCGGGTCTGGAAGGCGTGCTGATTGGCCGGTATGTCGCTCCAGGCCGGGATGAAGGCCGGGCGCGGCGTGAGTTGCGCGTCGGCCGGGATCCAGCCGAGGGCCGTCTGCCGCGCGAAGACCTCCTCGCGCATCTTGTCCCAGCCGCCGTCGAACTTGCCCTTGTACTTGTCCGCCCACTCCTTGGCGACATGGTGCGGACCATGGCCGGCGCCCGGCGCGTAATAGATGAAGAAGGGCTTGTCCGGCGTGAAGGCGCGGTGCTGGCGCATCCAGCCGACGGCCTTGTCGGCGAGGTCGGTGGAGAGATGATAGGTCTCCTCGTGCGACGGCTCGATCTGGTTCAGGTTCTCGACCAGCCGCGGTTCCCACTGCGAGGTCTCGCCGGCAAGGAAGCCGTAGAAATAGCTGAAGCCGATGCCTGAACCCGTCGGCCAGTGCGTGAAGGGCCCCATCGACGTGGTTTCGGTCGCCGGCGTGTTGTGCCACTTGCCGAAGGCCGCGGTGTTGTAGCCGTATTCCGTGAGCACGCGGGCGACCGTCGCCGTGCTCTGCGGGATGGTGCCGATGTAGCCGTCCCAGTCGGCGGCCATCTCGGTGATGACGCCGTTGCCGACATGATGGTGGTTGCGCCCGGTGAGCAGCGCCGCACGGGTCGGCGAGCACAAGGCCGTGGTGTGGAACTGGTTGTAGGACACGCCGCTCTCCGCGATCCGCGACAGCGTCGGCGTGTTGATCGGGCCGCCATAGGTGCCGGCCTGACCGAAGCCCACGTCATCGAGCAGGATCACGACGACGTTCGGCGCGTCCTTGGCGAGATACTGCGCCGGCTTCCGCCATTGATGGGTGGATTGGCCGAGGGACGGCGCGGCCTTGCTTGCCGAGGGTGGATCCGGGAACGGCAGGGAGGGGCCCGTCGCAGGCTCGGCCGCGACGGCTACCGAGGTCAGCAAAGCTGCGATGCAGAAGACCGAGTTGAAGGTTTTCATGGTTGCGCCTGCTTGAGTTCGATCCTGACGTCCTTGATCGTGCCGGTGAAGGCGAACGGCGCCTTCTCGCGATATTCGGCGGAGACGGTCGCCCCGAGATCCACGCCGATGTCGAGGGTTTCGGTGGCCGAGAAGCGACCGATCACCGCGTTTTCGATCATTCCGGCGCCCACGACCTTGCCGTTGACGCGCAAGGTCGCCGGCCCGCCAGTCGTCTCGACGAAGCGCTTGAACGGCTTCTGCTCGTAGTCGAGCGCGATCTCCACGTTGCCGGCCGGCAAGCGGTCCGCAGAGACCACTTCATAGGTCGCCTTGCCGAAGAAGTTGTACTCGTAGTGGACCTTGCCGTCCTTCACGAACAGCGTGTAGCCGCCCGACGAGCCGCCCTCGGCGACGATCACGCCCTCCGCGCCCGACGCGGGAACCACGATGTTGGCGGTGATGGTGTGGCCGCGCTGGTAGATCGGCGGGGCGCTGCCCTCCGGGATGCGGGTCGTGCCGGCGGTGTAGCGGAAGTCGGTGCGGCCGCGCACCACCGAGGGCCGCTCCGGGATCATGCCCCGCTCGGCGAAGCGGTCGTCGAGCGGGAAGACGCCGTACTTGGCCGCCTCCTGATCGAACACCGCTTGCAGCTGCTTCAGCTTCTCGGGCTGCTGCGCGGCCAGATCCACGGCCTCGGAGAAGTCCGTGTCGATGTTGTAGAGTTCCCAGACGTTGTTCTCGAAGCCGATGGAGCCGGTCAGGGTCCAGGGCACGCCGTGGAACGACGCCGCGACCCAGCCGTCCTGGTAGATGGCGCGATGCCCTCCGGTCTCGAAGTACTGCGTCGTGCGGGTCCCCGGCGCCTTCGCGTCGGCGAATGAATAGGTCATGTCCACGCCGGCGAGCGGCACCTGCGCGATGCCGTTCACCTGCGTCGGCATGGTGACGCCGGCCGCGGCGAAGATGGTGGGCGCGACGTCGATGACGTGATGGAATTGCGGGCGGATGCCGCCCTTGTCCGCGATCCGCTTCGGCCAGCTGACCACCATGCCGTTGCGGGTGCCGCCGAAATGGGACGGCACGCGCTTCATCCACTGGAACGGCGAGGACCCGGCCCAGGCCCACCCGACCGGATAGTGGTTCTCGTGCAGCGGCCCGCCGAGTTCGTCGATCTTCGCGAGCTGCGCTTCGACGCTGTCGGGCACGCCGTTCTGCGTCATCATGTTGTTGAGCGTGCCGGTGATGCTGCCTTCAGCGCTCGGCCCGTTGTCCCCCGCGATGTAGATGATCAGCGTGTTGTCGGCATCGGGGAGCGCGGCGATCGCATCGAGCAGGCGGCCGAGATGATAGTCGGTATGGGCGACGAAACCCGCGAAGACCTCCTGGTGGCGCGCATAGAGTTTCTTGGCATCCGCCGAGAGTGAGTCCCAGGCCTCCAGTTCCTTCGGGCGCGGGGTGAGCTTGGTGTCGGGGGGCACGAGGCCGAGCTTCTTCTGCCGCTCGAGCGTCTCCTCGCGAACCTTGTCCCAGCCCTGGTCGAACTGCCCCTTGAACCGGTCGGCCCATTCCTTCGGCACATGGAGCGGGGCATGCGCGGCCCCGGTCGCGAAATAGGCGAAGAAGGGCTTCTCGGGCGCGATCGCTTGCTGGCGGTTCATCCAGGCGATGGCGTCGTCGACGAGATCCTCGGTCAGATGGTAGCCCTGCTCGGGCCGCCTGGCGGGCTCGACCGGTATCTCGTCGCGGAAGAGCTGCGGCTCCCACTGGCTGGTCTCGCCGCCATGGAAGCCGTACCAGTATTCGAAGCCGAGCCCGGTCGGCCAATGCTGGAACGGACCGATCGGCGAGGTTTCCCAGTCGGGCGTGTTGTGCCACTTGCCCCAGGCGGCCGTACTGTAGCCGTTCCCGGTCAGAACCTTGGCGATGCTCGCCGTCGCCTGCGGCCAGACGCTGTTGTAACCCGGGAAGCCGGTCGACAGCTCCGTGATCGTGCCGTTCGCCACCTGGTGGTGGTTGCGCCCGGTCAGCAACGCGGCGCGGGTCGGCGAGCAGATCGCGGTCGTGTGGAAGCGGTTGTAGCGGAGCCCTTCGCCGGCGAGCCGGTCGAGGTTCGGTGTCGGGATCGGTCCGCCGAATGTGCCCGGCTGGCCGAAGCCAAGGTCATCGAGCAGGATCAGCACGATGTTGGGAGCGCCCTTGGGGGCGGACACCGGCTGGGGAAAGTCCTGCTGCGAGTCCGCGAAGGTTCGGCCGATGGTCCCTTTGAAGGTCGGGTCCGGCAGCGGCAGGGAGGATCGCTCCTGCGCCATGGCGCCGAGCGGCAGCAGCACGGCGGCGAGCAACGCCGACAGGAAGCTCTTGGTCATGTCCACTCCTCATACCGCCCGACATCGGCCGACGGTGCGTTTGCTGGATCAGATGGCTGAATCGCCCCGTGAGCGCCTCGGATCTACAGGCAAAGTATTGTCGCGGATCGAAAGGCGCGGGGCGCGGTCTTCGCCGCGCCCGTCCGTCGTTGCCGATCCATAAAGCATCCGGATCGGCTGCGATGCATGCGCCATTCCTCGCAGAGACCTCCCGTAAAACTGCGCAGAATGCCGAGGTCTTGTGGTGTCCTCGGTTGTTTTAATTTGAATGTGAATTCACTTGACCATACGGTTTTCCGCGCAGGGGAATGCCCACGAATGGTCAATGTCGCGTCATGACAACAAATAATTTAACGTCCTCCACGGTGCTGCGCGGCCGCGGGTGGCTCGCCGCGATGCCTGTCGCGTTCCAGGACCGAGTGCTCGCCCGCTGCCTCGCGCGCTCCTTCGAAGCCGGCGAGGCGATCTACCGGGCCGGCGATCCGCCCGGCGGGATCTACGGGCTCATCGCCGGATCGCTCACCGTGTCGATCCCGAGCAGCATCGGGGAGGACGGCGTCGCCCATGTCGGGCTGCCCGGGACGTGGTTCGGCGAGGGGCCGAGCTTCAGCGGCGAACCCCGACGCGTCAGCATCGTCTGCGCCACGCCGACGGCCACGGCCTATCTGCCGCTCCCCGAGTTCGACCGCATGGTCGAGGAGGACCCGTCCGCCTGGCGTTACTTCGCCGCGATCCTCTTGTCCAACCTCGACACCGCGTTTCGCGCCGGCATGGACCTGATGATCCGCGACGCGGAGAAGCGCTGCATCGCGACCCTGCTCCGTCTCGCCGGCGGCGCTCCCGACGGGGCCGGTCCGGCGGTTCAGGTCGTGCTCGACATCAGCCAGGACGACCTCGCCTCCATCGCCAACCTGTCGCGCAACGCGGTCGGCACGATCCTGCGCAAACTCGCCTCCCGCGGCTCCCTCAGCCTCGCCTACCGCCGCATCACCATCGCGGACGTCTCGGCTCTGCGCCGGTCGCTGCAGTCGGATTGACGAGGCGGATCAGGGGAGATCCCGGTTCGCAATGCCGGCGCGCTGCCGCTCAAACATGAGGTCCCGCTCGAACTCCGGGGCCAAGTCGTCACCGAGGCCTTCCTGCCGGACTTGAAGGCGAGTGGGCACCGCGACGCGTGGTACACCCGTTACGACGATCAGGTCGCTAAGGCGCGCCTCGACGGGAGAGTAGTCTCCAGGCAACACCACAAAGATGCGCGGACGCCCTGGCTTCACGTTTCTCTCCAACGATGCGAGGCGCCGGTAGATGCTCATGTCCCTGCCTTCGTGACTGTTTCCACGTCGTCCAGCATCCACGAAAGGAACATGACCGTGGACGGCGACCCGGGCGCGGGCATGGGCGTATTGCCGTAGCGCTCCCTCCACGCCTCCTGCTTCGTCTTGCCCTCACCGATCCAGACGAGACGGACGTCGGCTCCGGCACCAGCCCGCCGCTCGATACGGTCGAGCCGTGCCTTAACCCCCATGACGCGCCTCAAGGGCCTTCACGCGCTCTTCGAGGTCGCGGCGCTCGAATGCCTGGCCGACCGCTTCGACGACACGAACCGCGTCGGCGGCTTCGTCGGTCGTGATCTCGCCGGAACCCATCGCCGCCAGGATCCGCTGCTGCACCACGACCAGACCGGCAGCATCTTTCGGCGCGGAGAATTCGAACTCGACCGGCCGACCTTTCCGGACCGGCGCGATGCGGTCGAAGCACAGGCGCATCGCCACCATGTCGCCGTCCAGGGCGCGCTCGATGACCTTGCGGGTGAGCGCTTCGGCCTCGCCGTCCAGGAGAGACTCGACGGCGAGGGTTGTTCGATTGCGCGCGCCGGACGGACGTCCCGCCGGGTTGCCGGAATGGCCTTTTCGGAACCGGCCCTGTTGCCGCTCTGTAGTTTCAGTCATTGCCCTCGCTCCCGATCGCGCGGCCGAAGAAACCGTACTCGCTGCGGGCGTCGCCGCTGACCACCGCCTGGTCGGCGGTCAGCGCCAGCACCACTCGTCCCTTCCGTTCCCAGACCAGGCCGTCGGCGCCGAACGCGGCTCGCTCGAACAGATCCTCGGCGGGCCACCCCAGGGCGGCCGCTGCCTGACCCCATCGGTCGAGGAATCTGTCGAAGCAATGAAGGTTGTTCACCCCGGGGCCGGGATGTGAGGTTGCGGTTGCGAAGCCAACCAACCCTGACCGGAGCGCCCGGATGAACGTGCACAAGAATGCTCGCATGACGGTCCATGGTCGAGTCCTTCTGGTGAAGCGGATCGAGGAGGACGGCTGGCTGGTGGCTGAAGCCGCCGGAGCCGCAGGCGTTTCCGCGCGCACGGCGTACAAGTGGCTGGCCCGCTACCGGAGCGGAGGCGAACCGATGCTGTGCGACAGACCTTCGGCGCCGAAGCTGAGGCCGCATGCGACGGCGGCCGCGGTTGTCGAGGCGGTCGAGGGCCTGCGCCGGAAGCGCCTGAGCGGGTCGGCCATCGCGCGGGAGCTCGGCCTGCCGCGCTCCACCGTCGGCGCGATCCTCAGGCGGCTCGGGCTCGGCCGCCTGTCGGCCCTCGATCCGCGCCCGCCCGAGAACCGTTACGAACGGCAGAACCCCGGCGAACTGATCCATGTCGACACCAAGAAGCTCGGCCGCATCGACGGCATCGGCCATCGCATCACCGGCGACCGTACAGGCCAGAGCAGCCGGCGCGCGCGGGGCGAGGGGCCCGGCTGGGAATGCCTGCATGTCGCCATCGACGACGCCTCGCGCCTCGCCTACACCGAGGTCCTCCCCGACGAGCGGCAAGACGCCACCTGCGCCTTCACCGCCAGGGCGATCGCCTGGTTCGAGCGCCACGGCGTCACCGTCGCCCGCCTGATGTCCGACAACGGATCGGCCTACAAGAGCCACGCCTTCAAGGCGCTTCTCACAGGCCTCGGCATACGCCACCTCCGCACCCGCCCCTACACGCCGCGC